>Ga0247810_10000660_pt1 | contig 31380 bp, 34 predicted proteins | sample UWRJL119311C1_FD_179918 | JGI IMG/M metagenome (GOLD analysis project Ga0247810, IMG submission 179918) | Plant litter microbial communities from Arlington Agricultural Research Station in Wisconsin, United States - UWRJ-L119-311C-1 | ecosystem: Environmental > Terrestrial > Plant litter >... | reverse complement strand
TGATGAAATTTAAATGTAAACCTTCGAAGAACTCAAAAGGAATTGCCAAAAAATTAAATGGTGGAGTGGGGGAACTGCTGCAACTGGGGGCTTTCGGAGAGTCCCCATTCAGAGATTAGCTCCCGAAAAAACCTTGTATCACGTGACCGACGTGTTGAATTGCATCGTATCACAGTCGTGCTTGTTTACACTTGGCAAGTTTGCTTGTTTCCCACACAACGAACGGGTCAAAACGTCGGGCTTGTCTGTGCGACTTCTCAAACATCATCCAAAAGTCCTGTCGGATTATTGATCAGATACATCCCGACAGTCGGCTTATGATATGTTGGTTTGCCGCAATCTTCCGAGCCATTGCTGTTCATTGGCATTGGGGGTGCTTGGCTTATGGAGAAGGGAAAGTGTCGCTTGCGGATTTGAAGCTGAGATTTGAGACTTAGCCCTGCCAACAACGATGTTGGGGTAGTATTGGTAGTACTGTAATAACAACAATCAAAATAATCGTGCGTACTGCAAACTTGGTTTGTTGTTGGTTTTATGCCAGGAAGGTCGGCGTAGGTTTTCTGAAATCACCATGGCAGCGGATCGAGATCTTGGTGTTATGATGATGGGATTTGAGAGTATTATTAGTCTCGGGTACTAGTTGTTAGCGTAACCAAAAAAGAATAGTTGCAGTTGTTGGCAGACCGAGGACCAAGGATGGGTGCAAGATAACCAAGTTGCTGAGCTCTTTGTATGAGTAGATGACATCAGGAAGCAGCGGTTACGAGAGTCCAGCTTTACAAACCCGCTCCAAGCATCGCGCCGGCTCGATTAGGTAGCGGATATTTACGACTGTCCTAGTTAGGTAAGTTGTTGATGGGAAGCGTTTCGAGCGGCGGAACAGTGCAGGATCGAGAAGCACGATCGACGTCAAAATCCTCGGATCGCTGACATGATTGGAAACCGGATTAGGAACGAGTGGATAGACTTCTTCTTCTCCCATGGAAGCGCGTTAGGAAGAGATTGGGGCTTTGAAGAGTTTGCCTTTCTAGCTTTCCCGCTGGTGATTTCTAGACGTCGCAAGCTCCGCATTCCTGACTGAGTGCTTGGGAGACCCTTGACCGCTTCTTTGCAAAGCGCTTGTGGACTCGCCTATGACTACCACGATCTCTCCTGTACGCCGTTTCTCCACGCTGGTTGGTCTTTTGGTTATGTGGGGGTGCTGACAATAGCGCTTGACTCGACAGAGTTCGTTGAGGCTGACGCTGATCTGATATCTGACACGATGACTCGTTAATGTGTAGCGCAAGGCTGGCTGTGGGAAAGCTTCGGTCGAGTGGGCTGTTGGTCGGGGACGAGTGCTGTACAGGAAGTACTGTCTGTCGTACAGTACGTAGGGTGGTGCGCAGTAGTGGGCAACGACACTAGCTCCGTGGGATAAGCATCCTCCGTATGCAGCAATATGCAACCGCTTTGAGGCCCGGTTGGTTTGTTGGTTGGCCTGGTCACCAAGAGGGTGTTCGGGAGAACAACAGCCTGGTCGGCCCAGAGAAGATCATGAAGATGGGGAAGTGAGGCAATTGGATGAAGACCGATGAGGTGCAACACAAAATGAGGCATGACTTCATGGTTCCTAAGGGGGCACTTGGTCATAGCTTGGGCTGGCAGCGCCTGTTTCCTTGAATATACCGTAAGGGAAATATACGTGATGGCCACGTTATACGCTGTATCCCAACCCTTAGTCGGCTCGGAGTATATATAAATAAGGTTGGCGAGACGCCGGGGCCAGCTGGCACGATCAATTGAATTGCCAATTGGTCCTCTGCCAAATTAGATGAATGGCGTGGCTAGAACCAGTTCGTGAACTGATTGTGTCCTGGTTTTGGAGGATGCGGGTGCAGTTTTGACGGTTGACGGGAGACGCGTTTGTCAATATTGACAATCGCGTAACCCCGCATCGTCAGCTGGGAGGTTTTAAGGATGAACAAGGCATACCAAACACCACGATCGATGCTCGTGATGATGAATTCCTTTCTGCGATGCAATGCATTGATGGATCAACGCATAAAGAGCGCAATCGCAGGTGGCACTCTGAAACGCGGGACTTGGGGGAGGGGGACATGTATGTACACTGTAGGTAGGACAGGCTCACGCCAAAGTTATGATAGTATTGTGCATCAAATGGTGTCAGTAATGATCAGAATAATGACCAGAATAATTCAACGCGGCCGCCTCGCACCTGGCTCCTGGGTATAGTCGCTATGGCCTTGTTGATAATTGCCCCGAAGCAGCAATTCCAGCCAAAATCCCCCGGGGGGTCGGGGATGCCTTCACCCACTCACAGCCGGGCCAGTTCAGTCAATGCTCTCCAAATCCATGCCCGGTAGGCGTGTGTCAAATGTACGGGCGAGGCGAGGCGTGGAGCTGGGAAAACAGTGAGCTGAGGTGAGGTGACGAGATGCTAGCTGGTGGTGATACATCCTTTACGACCATGCTGCGTATCCCGCACCGGGACTGGCTGTTGAGTGCGGTTGGTTGGTCGGTTGGAGCTGTCGATGCAGTGCAGTGCAGTGCAGGAGTAGGATGGGATGGGATGGGATCGATGGAATAGATGGACTGGACTGGAATGGAGAGAGTAGAATAGAACAGATAGAAGGATAGTGGTCTCAACGTCAAAACTTGATCACATCTCGTCGTCCGGTCGAGCAACAAGCGTGCCCCCCCTCCCAAAAACAATAGTCCCATCCATATCCATTCTCCATCTACGATTAACCTTTTCTTCAGCAGCAACGTCACAGCGACTCGCGCTCCCACTACACTACCGCAGAAGCGCCTTGATCTTGCTTTTCTCTTACTTCGCCAGGATTTGCTCGCGTCCTGGTTACTCGGCGGGCAGGGAACTAGCGACAGGGAGCGGGCAGCTACAACATCGCCAGGTCAACAACACCAACGGATCCACCAAACTCACACTGGCACTGAACCTGCTCCGTTTGCTTTCTCTTCTCTTTCTTTTATCTTCACCTCCTCCCACCCACCACCTCCTCCCTTTGCTTCTCTCCCCCCCCATCCCACCGCCGGAGCTTCATTTGCATGTCGATTGGCCTTGTCCAGCCTTTCGTATGTACATATCTTCGACACAGGGTCTCCTAACCAGCAGCTTACGCCACCACCACCACCACGCCCTCGGTTTATCTAGAGCGGAATAGCATTTGTCGGCGATCCTCACCCGTCTCGATGCTCACGACATTCCAATAGCTCTCCCCTCCGACCTCTATATCTCCGAAAACTTTAAACTTTTACGGCTCTCCCCTGTCCTCAATTTCACGATACTCCTCCCATAAACTTTGCTCCCCGTCGTCTATTGAGCGTCTCCCCGGGTCATATCAAGTCAGCATTTGTCCTACGGCCCAGTTCACGACGTAGAATTGGCATCCGCAGGCTCAATTGACTGCACGAAGATACGCACCAGGCAGGCAAAGTATCATCACCACCCAACCCGCCATCATGGAGTCCTCACCACTTGCAGCCATGCAAGCTCCTTCTCTCATACCCAGATGGGGCCGAAGCGACATGTTCACCTCGCACCCACACGCACATCTATCCGCAGCAAGCAACTTTGGACCGGGCGCTTTCGACTTCCGGGACTTGAGCATGAAGAAATCAAGCAAGCCGGATTACTTTACGATGAGGCCCGTCCGAGGTTCTTCTCCAACCACCTGTCTGGCAGCTGACCTCTCGCAAAATTTCCATATCGATATGAGGTAACTGACTCTCGGTGATCAGTCAAAGTGTCTCTGCTAACAGCTCACAGCCCTCAATTGCCAACACCTCGCAGATCACTTTTTACTTCGAACTTATTCGGGACAATTGATGGCCGGGGTAATTAGGAACCATTTCGAGGATCAAGACAAGTGTTGACAATTTATAGAATTTGCTACGACTCCTCCCATCCCGTCGTCTTCACCTGGCCCGTTAGACGAACGTATGGACATATCCCCCCTTCCTCACAAACAACCATATAATGCACAAATCCAAATCCAGTCACCCACACCACAACCCCAAGACGAAGATATGGGAATGGAGTCTTCTCCACCCCGGCCGGTAGAAGCACCGAGACCTACCAGTGGCTTCGAGTAAGGCAAAATTGTACATTCCATAGGACATTATGCTAATTTTGACAGACGCCGCAAGTCTATTTTGCTTCGCCCATCCCTTGCCCGAACCAAGGGATTATCAATGAGCAATCTGCATCATGGGCCTTGGAGTGCAGACTCTCAATGCCCTCCCTTTCGCTTCGGTGCTGGGAGCAGCAAGCTATCCACTTCAACATCCATGTCTCTTGATGAGTGCTTCTTGGAATCACCCGTCCAGGAACGGAGACCACAATCCGCCAACAGTCCGTCTGCATCCGCAGTCATGGGCTTCCCTCGCGTAAGCAAACCCTTTGGCAGTATGTCTGGGTCGCTTCGAAATGGTTCACCGATCGGCAATCACTCTAGAAGGCCTTCGAATCCGTTAATTCGGCCAAGAAAGCAATTCCGTCGATCTTTGAGTATGTTCGAGCACCCGGGAGATGTAATAAAGCCAAAGTGCGAGTCAATACCGAGTACTTTGCACACCGTCATGGATATCGAGGAGCTGCATCAGCCGGTTCTGCCACATTTCTTTCAAGAAGGACAGCCAGATAGCATTCCAAGGATTACCAAGGACACTTTTCTTCAAGTTCTGGATGGCGAATATAATACCAACTTTGATCAGCGAATGATCATTGACTGTCGGTTCGAGTACGAGTTTGAGGGCGGGCACATCGACGGTGCTGTCAATTACAATGACAAGGAACTATTAACGTCCCAGCTGTTTGAAGCAAGCCTTCCTGGTAAAACATTATTGATTTTCCACTGCGAATATTCTGCTCACCGCGCACCTATAATGGCTCGTTTCGTTCGCAAACAAGATCGCTCCACTAATGCAGAACATTATCCAAGACTCACCTACCCTGAAGTGTACATTCTTGATGGTGGTTATAGTTCTTTCTTCAGAGAGAACCGCGAGCGCTGCTTTCCCCAAAACTACGTTGAAATGGATGATAAAGAACATGCATACACATGTGAACGCGAGATGGGAAGGCTCCGTCAAAACAGGACTAAGTTCAGCCGAGCACAAACTTTTGCTTTTGGACAGCATTGCATGGATGACAGCCCAACCGCCCCGAGTCGGTCGAGAACGATTGCTGATGACTTATCTCTCAGAGACATGGGCTCACCGATGCCTGGCTTCGATCGAACACATGCCAGGCGTATGGCTTCTTATTAATCTTGCTTGGGGATTTTGCATTTGCATCATCGGAGTTCCGGAATTACCTATCCATTGTTCATTTTTCTTCAATTCTCATCATCGAATTTTGATGAGCGATTGCCGTTTATCTTCGAAAGAGCAAGCGGCAGTTTGTTATTGCTCTGGCGTATTGGCGTGCATATTGCATCGGCATACTTTTTGAGTTGAGCGCTTTTATATCATCTACATCACTGCGAGAGCAAGGATGGGTTGCGTTAGCCCTTGGATCAGGAATCCTTGCTCCAATCTTTTTTTTTCCTTTTTTAGGCTGAGTAGCCTTGACACCAACACACTCCAACATTACACCAAACATACGACTACGATCGCTATGACAAATTGACGATCATTAAAATATTTCCTACGAGTACGATTCACGCCTGGTCATCGGCGGCGACCCCGAGTTACTCTCTCGCTCTTCTCGATCAAGCTTGAACTTGATCGCGAACTCCAACACATACACACAAATACGTACGCTGTACATATTGTACATTTGTGGTTATTTGCCCTTCTCCAACCGATTCGAACCGCTCGCGCGAATTCGATTCCATGTTTACTCTTTTCACATACTTGCATCTAATATTGTTGTCGACGCCACTTCTTTGGGCATTGCGTTTTACCTAGCCTGTTTGCTTACTTGGCATTGCAAAAGAGGTTCCATATCGTGGGAAAGAAGGGAGGCTAAGTGCATCCAACTGCGAAGGCTGAGAAAGGAATGGAAGGCATGAACCGATTCCAGAGAGATGAAGTGATTATGGATGCTTTTAATAAGGCTCCATGGATAATCCTCCTGTGTGATATATGATGGATGCCCACCAACATAAATGGCTAGTGGCATGAGAGAGAGATGGCTGGGTGATAGCTGAGAAAAGCTGTCGCTGTTTGATATATGAAGACTTTCCACATATTTGCCTCTTTTTAACAATTCATGTGATGACTTGATTGCATTTCCCGTCCTTTCGCTCAAATAGAATTCAAATGTGACCGCCAAGTAGCGGCATCTTCAAAGGAGAAAAAATGGATTTAATGTTGTGTTATAATGCACGAGCATCTCACATGGTCCAGAAAAGTACAAATATGGATTTTTTCTTATTGTGTAAGCTTACGATTTGGTTTGTTGTTGCACTCTTATCAACCAAAGCAGAACGGATGACTAAGCCAGCCCCTGATTTAACCGAGTGCTGTAATAGATGGCCCATGAGCCAAGGATGGACTATACCAATTGAGAATTTATGAACTTTGGCGTCCGCGTTTATATACACATCATTGCTTGCGAGTTGTTGCTTTTTATGGTTTTTTATTTTGGAAGAAATGTTCGTTGAAATATGCCAGTGAGAGAGGGTACGTACAATATCTAACTATTTTTTTCGATGCCTGGTTAAAATCTGGAAAATCATGAGGCGGGTTGTGACAATGTGTGCGCGTGGACAGCTAGATTAGGCAGAGTGGCCAGTAAGTTGAGTGAGTGATGTTCTTCCTGGATCTTTAACAGCAGCTAGCTAGATAATGCTTTTACAGTTACGCTGTCCTAAGTCTACCTTCACATGTTTTTGGATAATAGAGGAAGAATAGGTTTACTAAACCAACGACGAGCTCCGATAAAAGCGGACTTGCGAAGGCATATACAGTGATTATACTGCGAGAACAAGCTATCCAACATGGGAGCGAACCCCAACTCGACCTCGCTTTCGGAGGCACGTTCAACCTGTACATCAAGCTCTAACTGAAGCTGCGATGTTCAACACGGAAGGGCGACAAGAAAAACGCTCTTGAGAAGAAATTCGAAGTGGTTTGAACTATATGGGTATGTACTCGAATCTCGAACGTAGTGAAACATTAGCTGAGAAGTTCTCAATCACATGCTTATATAACAAAACTAAACACTAGCAGATATTGAAAGTGTATCCATGTGTGGGAATAAGTGGTGGCTTTGGTGGTTTTCTGGAGCATACACATCGTTGCATTATGGTTGTGTATCAATGAGGCACGTACATCTGTATCTGCAGTCTCTGTTAGCTGTAGCCTATGAAGTATTTGCTGGAGAACGATGCTGAACCTAACATTGCTAACCACACGCTGACAAGTATAGAGATGCTCTCATGCTATATGAGGAGGCAGGGACGAGGCTGCAAGGCTAGTTGTTTTGACTGAGGGAGGCTAGTCCTCGCTAACGCGCTACTATGTCAACTTCAACCTCAGTTAAATACTGCACAAACCAAATTGGTTTTCGCCTACGGGCAAAAATAATCAGCTGGCCTAGCTGGTTCGACGAGGGATGACAACTAACGAAAATGAAAGAGGCTAAGTTAGGTTGTCACCACCTGGGATATGATAGCAAGATGATCGGCCAGCAACCTCCTTCGGGAGCTGACCGTCGCAAAAAAGAAGTTTGATAACTAACCACCCCATGGGCGACAGACTCGCTTCCGAAAGACTCACCGGAGCATTAGGGTATCGTTCTTCTGGGATAGGAAATCGGGGCACGACTGGCCGACCAAAGCTCCCCCCAGGCCAGGGGGAGTTAGGGATATGAACTCGGGGACTCCGCCTACCGACTTTAAAATAACCCGTCCGGGGGTTTTTCTAAGACCACCTTGAAACCCACTCGATAAAGGACGAGGGTTAGCTGGTTCTGAGTTTTTTGCAATTTATAAATACTTTTTTTGGTCCTCTTATAGGACGCGTTGGCTGTTTGGATATGGTGGCAGTTAAGCGAGATAATCAGGGGCGGAATATAAATATGTGAAAAACAGGAATGATCTGCTTTTACAACCAACCTACGATAGATAGAAACACAGATTATGGAGGGAGCGCTTCGAGAAACCTAGTATATTTTGATGCACTCGCGAGACTGAAGCTGGTTGTTGATGTCGGGGCAGTAAATTAAGTAGAGGATTCTATTATGAATGGAAATGTAATCAAATCCGTCAGAAGTAAGGCTGCTAAAGGAGTCATCGATTAAGTGTTGCTAAATTAGTGCTGTTAGATACCCTATATCAGTGAGTAGATCAATAGCACAACGTCTGAGATGCAATAGATTAGATGTAAGAGACATCCTTATAAATGGCGGCGAGAATTGGCCAAAGAGAAATTTGTTGCAAAGTCATCGAAACAAAAAAGGGTCACGACGTAGCTGCAAATCAAATTTGGAGCGGCTGTAAGACAGAATTACTATTTTATTTCTCTCTTCGTATCTAGGTTCTAATCTCCCACAACCTAATCTTTCCTTGCTCATTACCTACAGCTAGCATATCACTGCCGCTTGAGAACGCCACCGCGGTAATTGTTCCTAGCGGCGTTGAACTGGTAGGCCAGTTCCTGTAGACCGTACAACTAGGTAGGTGCACCAAACGTAAAGCATCTCTCTTCCACTTGCTGCTAAAGGCCAGGAGCTGTCCATCTGGACTAATTTGCATGTTGCTCGTTGGTGTAATGAGCTGCTCGAATCTTCGTTTTGGCTCTGGTCGTTCCTTGATCGTAATTTCCTTTTCGGTAGCAAATTCGCGGCGATCGTAGGTGTTTACGACACCACTTTGAGACCCAATTACTACCCATCTATCACTGCCAATAAGTTTTGGCCCGTTTGCACCTCCTAATGCAATAACAGTAGCGCCAATCGACCCATCATCGATCCATCGGGCGACAAAAGACCGAGATTCTATACTGTATTCCCCAACTTCACCTCCTTTGCCTACGACTGTGAGACCTTCTCCATCTCTCCACCAGGCAAAGTCTGCAACCCCATTCTTACCCTCAATACGAGCTGCTGCTATCCACTGGGTGGTAATTGCATTCAAAATATTGATAACTCCGCCCCCTTTCTTCCCTGACCCGATGAGTCCCATATAGCGCCCACAAGGACTAATCTTGAATCTTTCCATTGTCCTTTGCTCTTCTTTATGTCCATATACTCGATTTACTTTTTGAACGGTTCCAGAAGGCAAATCCCAAGTATGAAAATAGCTGCGGCGGCCAGAAAAGAATATCTTATCGCCATCTGGGTGGAAAGTTGAAGTATTTATTGGCGTGCCACGAACGAAAACCGAGGTAAGTTGCGGGTTAGGTATTGGGTGAGCTGTAGGGGCGATGTGATGCATATAGAGAGTAGATGATAGACCCGAAGATAATAGTACGGGGTATTCAGGATGAAATGATAATGATGTGACGCCAGAAGGCTGTGTTCCCGGAATATCTTTTGTTCGTTGTATGTCGAGCACTTCTGGCCGAAGCTTCACCTTCTTTCCTGGTACTGGCGCAGTTCTTACCAGAGAACTTGCGTCCTGCAAAAACCGTGCAAGTGGAAGAGTTGATGGGTCTGCATCATCTACCTCCATTTCATCACTTGAAGATACCGACGAATCTGAGCCTGCAGATGACCTCCGTTGGCGTTTCGTAGGTCTGGAAGATTGTTGTGCCCATTCCGGAACAGGATGTAATAGCTCAAATTGTTTGCGTAACCTCCGCGTGTATTCCCTGCCACTAACAATATCATCTGTTTCGTGCATTCTGAGCTTTCGTAGACGGGGATTGTCCGCCAAAGAGATAGTTAATCGGTCATCGTCGCTGTCGTCCCAGGCTGGTGCATCGCCGTCTTCTTCTTTCTGGCCCCCAAAAGGTACCAAAGCATTCCCACTCGGCTCAGCTCCCGAGTCCATGAAAAAGAGCTACATGTATGTTAGATCATTGCAATATATAAGTGACTTAGATTCCTCACCTCATCATCTGCCATGTCTTCTATCTCGGCATTGGCCTCACCCTCATCCTCCCCCACCATGGGTTTCTTTGGATTTTTCTCATCATCCAAGTCCATCTCTCCAGATGTCTGGAAATCGGCACCACCTCCTAGCAGAAGTCTTGTCAATTCTGCTTCCTCTTCATCTATATCAGACATTTCCAAATCTTCACTTTCGCTGTCATCTCCGTCCGAATCCGCCACGAACGCTGTCGCAGGCTTTGGCTCGCTTTTGCGACTGCCATCCACCTTTTTAGATCGTTGTCGAGGCATTATGTGGGATTTTGACCGAGTTGCTGCAAAACTGAAGAATTGAATTTTTGTTCTCGACATAAATATTTTGACAGGGATCTCGGCAGCCTTACGTAAGCAGATCTAGGTTTACTGGTTACGATCTTGTTCTTGACATCCTGACAGTTTCTCTTGAGAGTGAAATGTATTAACATCAATCATCAGCTAATCAATTGAAGCGTCTTATCAGCTTAATCTAGCTGATCAGGCTCATATTCTCGGATCTCTTCTTGTGACCTGCGAGACGCGCTTGCTTGGGTTCTAGTGGTTACCATATTGGCGTAAATTCCCAACATGCCACCACAAGGTCATTTCACGGCTTAGTATATTTGACTGGTGCATTGGAATCGGCAAGTGTTTCTTCTTCTTCTTCTTCTTCTTCTTCTTCTTGATTGGGACTTCTGGTAATGTTTGGTATTCTTGAGGGTCAAGATATTTTCGTACTGTAGCAACTTGGCACTGAAAAGTCACTGTGCTAGATTTCTTCACTTTTTTGGCATTACCGTCATCATTTGCAATTTACTGAGCTAAAAATCAGTCTAAAAGTATAGAAAAAGATACATAACTTTTCGAGAATCGGAGCATCTCTTGCTGGAGTCTCAGTATCAGCCCGTTCATGGCGGGGTATCGGTTCAGGCGAATACGCATAAAGAGCACAATCTAGTGAGGTCAATTTAGCCCTTAGAGCACTAGTTAAGATGCAAGCGTACGTTCTGGTAAAGTCGGATGAATCTGTGTAAAGGAATCGGCACAACCTTCATCCAAAAGTCACATGATGTGATTTGACGGCCCAATTCGAGGCCGAATCGGTCAGGTTGATTCAGACTAATTGAATTCACGAACTAAAAGTCCCATAGTCTTGAGAATGTATATAGAGAAGCAACGTAGCAAACATTGATGATGTCCCATGCCATATTGTATTAGAGCAGCTTGTTATTCCCGTCCTCTACTATTTTAAACCAAAATCGTACAGGCATCAGAGAGAAAAGCATACTGGTTTTAGTTTCTTTAAATGTGCATTGTTTCTAGCTTTCTTCAATAATCATGAAGCTCATTATGACGGGTGTCTCAGGCTTTATAGGTCACGAAGCGCTCACTCAGGCCATATCGCATCCAGAAATCACCTCCATCATTGCCCTATCACGAAACGCCCTGCCCATCACCTCACCAAAACTCAAAACCATCATCCACAGCGACTTTTCCTCATATCCACCATCACTCGTGTCCCAGCTTGAAGGCGCCTCGGCTTGCATCTGGATGATTGGAGTTAAGACCCTCGACCTCGATGTCACACGGCGAACGAGACTCGAGTACGGTACAGCAGCAGCACAAGCCTTTTCCAGCATTCCTCAGCCAGCAGGCCAGACATTCAAATTCGTATTCGTGAGCGGGCTTGTGATGGTGCCGGACCAGAACGCGAATACTTGGTTCTTTGGCGAGGCGAGGAAACTTGGCGGCCGAGTTGAGAATGTGGTTATTGCAATGGCGCAAGAGAAAGAAAAGGCGCACTTCGACAGCTTCGTTGTACGACCAGCTATGGTGTTGGCAAAGGGCCGAGGAGCGTTGATGAATCTTATAAGAATGCTTCCATACACTGTGGGGTTGGAAGAAGCAGCTGCTGTGCTTGTTGACCTTGCGATCCACGGAAGTGAGAAAACGATCTGGGAGAATGGAGATGTCCGATCAAGGGGTGGAGAGTTGCTTAAAGATTCATAGGCCATACTTTCTCTTGAGACGGGTTTTGCGATTCAAGCTCAAGTGATGCCCCAATTATCTTTCTCTCCCATAGGATATGCTTTTGTTGTACAAGTAGAGACATGTCATCACACTGAAAATAGCAGATACACATTAAAAACAGCTGTCATAAAGGATCGTTGGACTCAGCGTTATACACACTTCTTATCAAAGGTCTTCGCGAAGAAAGATTTCTTAAGATAGAGTCAAACTAATGCCATTTCAAATCACCGAGTCTAATAATTACACTCCTCCTATGATATGGTATCCGGCAAAAAATGTGTAATCTATAACCAATACAACGCATCTATTTTTACAACTATCCCCTTTCCATTTGAACGCCTCGCTTGAATATGGAACGGCAACCACCTAAACAAAAACATCTACGCCTTTAGTGCTCTCCGACTCGTACATAAAAGTGGTGACTTTCCACTAAAAATTAATTGCTACTTCTTCAGCCAGCATGATACAAACGTATAACAACACTCAAGAAAGCAGATTCCGCAATGAAGGGCTTGCGCTTGCACCGCCGTCAATGCGCCTCTCTTGGTTTTGATTGCCGTTGCCGTTGCCAATATTTTGACCATTGTTTATATGACGAAATGTCTCAGGCTGAGGAGCGGGACCCGCTGCGAGGAGAGCAGGATCGACGGGAATTGGGGGCGAGAACCTGGCTGCCTCCAAGGGTACTTGATGTTGAAACGGATGATCATGCTGTCCAGGACTACCACTTATGGGCCTCTGATTGCCGTCTCTACGAGCATCCCGAGACTCCATATGCGAATCTCTAGCATGGTTCCCATTGCCATTAACATGCCCAGAATGTGGGCCATAGGTAGGTGAATGGCGGAGTTCAGCATGCATTGGTTGCTGGAATGGTTGCTCGGGAGCGTGTGGAGGGGGGCCACCATTAGTTAAGTGATGTGGCTGAGGTCGTGTAGCAGCATATGAGCCATACGAAGAGCCATTTTGCATATGCCCTCCTGAAGGGCTAGAATCATGGTGAGGCGGTTGAGCAGAATAACCGTTAGATCCATGGATAGCATGCCCATTTTGATGTGGCGAGTGCAATGGCGCTTGTTGTCTTGCCTGAGACTGGTTGGAGAAGTGTTGAACACTGCCGTTGTTGATGCGAGGTGAAGTAAGTCCGTTGACATGACTGAGAGGAGGACCGTTGATGGTGGGTGATGGGGTAGGCACACTATTGTAAGGTCCATTTGGTGCATATGAGGGTTGTGTCCAAGCATACTGAGGAACTTGTGGTACCATATTAGCATCCGGCATGGGTACATCGATAGACGTTTCCACTGGTGGAGGTGTAGGGTCTCGAGAGGGAGATCTGGGAGGTGGTGAAGGCTCCTTGATTTTGACGTTTCTTACATGGCACTTATGGCATTGTTTGGCAGTGGGCGGTACAACTATAGTTGGCTTTGTGTTTTCATGTAAGGCAGCAGTAGCAATAGCCACTTGGCTTGCAGCTATCTTGGCAGCATCTTCCGTTGTACAACCGTTGACCATGACTGCATCTTCAGATTGACTCCCACCATTAGTCAGCGGTAGAGACTCAGCAGAAATAATGCCCTCGACTGCCGCTGGATTGTATGGATACCATTTGGGACTAACGTCTGTTTCGCAGGTGATGCAAATAGGATCTGGGTCAACTCTTTTGAGAGCATTCGTTTCCCTAGATATGTCTTCTGCTTTGATGTGTGATATGGACCCTCGACCAGCAGCAGCATTTGTTGTAGAAGTTCTTCGGTTTGGCACGACGGCGACAGGTGTTGGATTGAGTACCTTGGAGGACTGGTTTACAAGCATTGCTTTACGAACAGTACCAGTTAACGTCAAATCAGCCTGTTTGTAATTCTGGACGAAGAATTGCAAAGCAGTCAGCTCCGTACCGTCAACAGGAGCCTGCAGTTGGTGAGCAGTGCTTTTCGTGGGCCCATGGTCTTTACACCATATAGCAGCCACCATTGTCCCAGTTTCACCATTGATAGTTACAACGTTGGCATGGTCTCTGCGGGATCCCTTCACAGGTGTTACATCAAACCCAATGATATAGCCGGCATGGTGGGCACATTCAACATGGACTGGAAGCATTAGTATAACAACATTGGCATTATGGAAACAAAGCTTACCAGATGAGTGACATGAGCGACAGGGCACGCACGCGCCACCTTTCTGTTTGCATGCTTTACAGGTCTCGTCATATTTGGAAAGCTGGATCGATGGGATTCCCTCTGAATACTCTAGAGCTTTCGCGTTGCTAAATTTGACTTCGGGCGTAAATATGGCACAGGTAACATGAACCCAGTTGTTGTTGGCAGTTCGTTTCAAGGGTTCTCGTGGATTGAGCGGCCTGTTTAAGTCTATCTGCCTCTGTCGGAAGAACTCAGCGTCCTTTTCAGCCTTCTCTCGCTCCAAGCGTTCGCGCTCACGGTCTTTCTCGCTCTTCTTTTTGTACGTAGTCTTCGGAGGTTCGACAAAGTCATGTTCCGTAGACTTGACAGGACAGAGCACACATTCGTATTTCTAGTCATGTTAGCTTAGCCGGAATGATTATACGTACCCTCATTGGTTTACTTACGTGTGAGACCTGGGGATTCTTGTCGTTGGAACATGTATCACAAACCCACTTGTTGGGACTTCTGGTCTCTCCAATTACTCCATAGCAACTGCGATGTACCGACATTCGGCACCAGCTGCAAGCCAGCAGTTGATCTCCCATTGGCAATAAATCGTTACAAACGGCACAGGGTAGAATTCGAGCCTTAGGAGGTTCTGGTGGTGGAGGAGGTGGTGGAGGAGGTTTCTCGGCCTTCTTCTTTTGCGGCGGTGGTGGATTCGTTACGTTGCCGAAATCCATTGCTTGTTCACCCATCTCGGACTGAGCTCCTGCGGCACCTTTGACCTTTTTCTTTGGAGGCTCAACGCCTGGTTGAAGACCCGGTGGCATTGGTACCGGTGTACCATTGCCAGAAATGGGGAGTACTGGAGGCCCATTCAAGGCGTACAAGGTTTCATTAGCAGCCTGGAGTTCCTTAAGAGTCTCTTCATCGATTTTCCGTTTCCAAGCACGACCATTTCCTGGGACGAGTCTCTTGGCAGCTTCGTCAACGTCTTCCCATTGGATACCGTATCTCCGCCACAGCTCGGCACATCTTCGGCAAAGTGCAACCATGAACTTCTCCCCCTTTTCCTTTCCAGTCTTGCCTGCTGGGTTTTCTGCTATCATAGATCCGGCTGGTGTATTCGGGGCTCGTCTCCATTGCCTCGAGTTTTGAGTACTGCAGAACTTGCATTGAAATCGTCGCTTCTTTTGGAAAGCTTTATTGTTATCAAAAGCGGAATCGTCGTATTCATCTGCAACATCATCTTGCAGTTTGCCTGTCGATGTATCGTTCCTTTTTGCTTCCTTCTTGCCTTTGCGCCCGGAATATTTCCCCCATACCTGTTTACCGCGTTCGGTCTTCTTCCAGGTGTAGTAGAACCGGACGATATTAGCAGCACTGACTGTCTTGACGTGTTTCTTTATGCTGTGCCATTCAGACCCAAACTTCGCTACACCATCTTCAAACTTCTTGAGTTCGGTAGCAGAGAGTTCTGGCTCCTTGAATGCCTGTTTGTCCACAAGCATCAAAGCTTGTAAAGCTTTCTCTGTGTCGTAGTCATGAGCTCGAAGCATATCTAGTGCCATGTCGAGAAGGTTGGTCGAACGTTCGGGCAAGCCTAAAGGACTAGCGAGTTGTTTCGCACGGCCCATGTATTCATTGACTAATCGCTCGCGATCTGAGATGCTAATCTGCTCCGTTTGCTCAGTATCGTCGACCCCTCGCTCTGATGTGGCAGTGACTTCAGAAGCCTCGGGCAACTTGAAGATAAGTCTCGCGGTATTGTTTGGATCCTCACCATCTAAATCCTCTCCACGGTGAACGTAACCCGTGGGCTTGTCCATCACCCACTTAGGACGAGACTCCTTGTCTAATCTATCCCACTCTAGCGCCTGCACAGTCTCTTTGGTAAATGACATGACCTTTTTGCCAGTAGTGCCCTTCTGCATCTTCTTCTTAATTTCGACCGGCTCGACATACTCTACAGGCTTGCCATGCCAGGGTGTAACAATAGCTTGGTGCTTTGGACCGAGGCGGGAACTAGCTCTTGGATATATTCGGTCGTCAGAATCAAGGACATCTTCAACTTTGCAATGCACACCAAGGTAGCGAAATAGCCATGAGCTAGGTTGTTGGATATCACTCGGTGTAGTCAGAACTACAGGCGTCTGAACTTCGTTGTACTCAGGCTCAGGAGCATCCTCAAGCGACATGGGAGAATCCTCTTCGTCATTAAGCTCATCTTCCTCCGTATCTAATATGTCATTCACATTTGGTGTAAGTCGGGCCTCGAGCTTTCGCTCTTGAGCTTTGCTGCAGGGGCCGCAAGCCCACGCAAACCCACGAGAGGGCTTCTTTTGCAAAGGAGGGCTCACGCAACTCATGTGATACGTGTTTTTACATACAGCACAATCAACCGAATCGTTGCTTAGGATTGTTAGAAAGAGAAGAAAACACGTCAGGCAGGACGGGGACTCACTTTGCACAGTATTTGTTGCATTTTTTGCATGACTTTTTTGCACTAGTAAGCTCTTTCCCGCGCGATGGCTCCACGACAATGTATTTCCACCGGTCGTCAAGGACTTTCTTGACATTAGCAGGCACGTTGATCACTGTTTTGCTAGGTATGACGTCGTAGTATCGATGAATATACCGATCGTACAGCTTCTCATACCAAAAGCAGTCATTTTTTCTTCGTATCTCGTCTAATTTCTCGAACTCACTCCTGTGTTTGATTTGGCATTTGCCACGAAGAGCTGTAAGTGGACTAATATCTGAATGCATCGATGCGAAAACCTGACGAGTATCATTGACATTTCTGCCTATATCCTTTGGCCGATAATACCAGTTTAAACGTAAGGCTTCAACTGCTTTGGAGGGATCACTGTTTGCGTGAATAAATTCCATAATTCGCCCCATGTAGTAAGGTTCTCCTGGTGGCTCACATATCATATATACGTGATCTAACAATCAAATTAGACAAGCTGTTTCAAGACTCCTGTCAGCAGTCGATTGACTTACCATTAATTTCTAGGACTGTTCCGTCATCTGCCACCAACTTTTTTCCCTTCAATCGACCTTGACAATTGTCAAAGCTCAGCATGTTTGATTCGCGGATCCCAGAAATTAACTCTGCTGCATGGCCGGATTTTCGGGTTGTAGGCTGAGACACGTACTGGTTTGGCGGTGGCACTTGGTACGGTCGAAATGTCTCTGAGGGAGGTGGTTGAGCTGTAGCTTTGCGCTTTTTGGTCGTTGGTTTGGCTGAAAAAGTAGACGTTCCAGGAATTGGATCTTTGTAGTGGCTCGGCATAGAAACAATAAGATCTTCCTCTGGCGCTTCAGTTTGGGGAGGTTTTGCGCTACGCCCAGAATCCGCATCGGCCGTTGTGGGCGCGATATCCACTGCTCCCTTTGTAGATTTGCGCACCTTTGGTTCCTTTACTGGCGCAAGCTCAAATTCCGCATCTAGTTCCTTATCTTCTGCATAATTTGGACGCGTGATCGTGGTTGTTCTTCTGGAACGAGTACCATACGTCGCAGCTGCTCCTGATGCAACATCATTTGTGGAGGGATTAGAGGATGTTGAGTTAGATGCTGTCATAGGTTGTGATTCGGGCTGGCGCATCGGTATAGCACCTACGGCTCCTGGCTTGTTCGTGTCCACATCCATTGGGCTCGAAGGTGCGACACTCAACGAAGGTCCAGAGGGTAGTTGGGGTTCCTGTACACGGTGGTCCTCGCCATTCTCTTGCACCGTTGGAGTGTGGACCGAGCCCGCTACACTTGAGCGACGAGAATTATCTTTCGTCATTGTAACAGTAGGATTGGCGGATTTACTGTCGGAGAGAGTCTGGGGCAAGTTTATGCTGGTATCGTTCCCGCCAGACATGAGCGGGACACGAGGCTATCCAGCGATGTTGAAAGAACCTTGACCCATCAGGGTCTACCGACGTGCTATGCGAGTAGTTTGCAAAGATTGCGATGGAAGAAAATTTACGGCGCGCAGATGTATTTTGAAGTAGGTGTCTACGTGTTGTGCTGGTAGAAGAACACACCAGCCAATTGTATAGTGACAAGGCTCCTTCACGGATAGCTGGATGAGGTGAGAACACTGAAATGAGTGTTGTCTAGCCGCAGGAGTTGATTTGGGCGTAAGAAGTGATTACGATCGCAAGAAACAAATAAGATGTCCCGATATCCAGTATAGATTGGTTTGGAGGTGGTCGGAAGGTCACGGTGGAAATGAAGTGTAGGTGGGCGACAGAAAGTCACGAAGGTATGGCACTAAAATCCTAGCCAAGTCCAATCATCCGTGGTTCAGTCTGTCAGTCACCCCCCACAATGTAAGGCACCCAACGTTCAAATCGGAACAGAATGTATGGGGATGATGTGAAGATCTCGTACAATTCAAAGACTCCTCTGAGAGAACGATAGATTATGCCCTATTCAGCTTCTACACCAAGGAAGTAATCTGCTGCAAATCGACATTCTTGGCAACACCAGATACACAGACAGAGGTGATGAATATTGAGCAATTCGTTTACTGTGTGCCCCGTCTGGCTTCTCTACTATCTATTGATGTAAAAAGACGAATCTAGAATACATTCTGTTGAGTAAAGCGTGCGCAATGATGTTGAAAGAAAAACCTGACTTGCAACTATCAAACCAAAAGATCTATCACATCACCAGATTATTAAGAAGCATTCGGGTTTCCGTCTCTCACAACTATCATTAGTTGATTGTGCATTACCATAAGAATTTGTAATCAGCTCGAAAACAAAACGTAAAACCAAATCTGTTGGTGTGAAATATCTCCTAATAAATGATAATCTGGGGAGCTTTTGAGTTTGCGAGGTGCAGCCGTTCAAATCTAGTCTGTCAGACCACCGAAAGGGATGGATGCACTAGACGTGAACGCTTCCTGATGCATGACTGCAAGCGTCTACCTCTAGTGCTCACTTTGAATGAAGCTTACGCTTTATCTGGGGGAATGTAAGAGGATTCCAGATCGGACTGAAGAAAACATACGACTGGGTTTGGCGCTTCGTGATGCCCTTGATTGGAGACGCCCGATTCATCATATTCACTTAGCCGAGTCTAATTCCGTAATTTCAGAACATGTCAAACCGTGTGGCACAATGGATGGGTTTGATAGTCAGGTATTATACGGGCACATAATATGAAGATGCACCACCCGTTGACTGAACTGCAGGGGAGTTTACCAGTAATCAAACCCTTAGAACCAACCAAATTGTTTGGTATGAGCAGCAATAAAGCCTATTCTTTTTCGTCTATGTCTAGTATCTTGCTCCTATCGAATGCCAGAGGTGCCATATGCGTGCCTAGATGAGACTTTAGGATGCTGTCCCATTCCAAGAAGCCTGGCATGATACACATCTCACGTCACTATCCTTTGGGCTTCTGTTTCGTCAAAAGGCAAGCAGCAGCAGCTCCAAGAAGGCGAGAGGCGAACACTCAGAATTGGCCCGTCCCTGTCTGCTGGATTTGGAGTGCGTCCTTTTAAGACAAGTCGTGGTTCGGCAGGGATGTAAGTTAGAAAATAGGTTCACAAGACCCACCTTGATATGGTCACCCCCAATTCCTTATTACAAAGACACTTGTGTTGTTTATACTTCGTCGGAGACGAGTCCTCTCCCTATCGATCAGCTAGCAGCCTTGCTCACCATCCATTTGATTATGTGTTGCACCATGCCTGCAATCTCATTCACTTGCTCTAGTTCATGCAGGCTAAAGTGCATAGCATTGTAAAGCAGACAAGAACGTCCAGCACAATATTGCAGAACAAGAGTACGTGGTAACATTTGCTGAAGTGGCAAGCTCATCAGTTATGGACAAGGCGAATGGGACCTACCATAGGACTAGCGTAGATATTTCTAAGGCTACCTACACAACTGTTTCACGAGCTGGGCATAAAAGGCCTTTGGAAGAGGTGCATGATAGGAAACAAGAGCCAAACGAGCCAGTCCTATTCAATGTCACCTATAAAGGAGACTTCAAGAGACCGCAATTACAAGAAAGGCTCTTTCCCACTTTGAAGGCTGGTGAGATAAGTGATGTTTATACAGGACAAACCACAGATTACTCCCAAAGAAGGACTCTTGCTCTAACTCCAAATCCCACTTCTAACCCTTTGCTTGATCTGGCTCATCCTAGCTATAGCCTACCACCACGTCTTGTGAGCAATTTTGCAGCGCTCGGTGTTAGATCTATATACCCATGGCAATCAGAGTGCCTCCTAAGAAGCGGAGCGCTGAGAGGTGACCGAAATCTCGTATATACTGCTCCGACTGGGGGAGGCAAATCTCTTGTTGCAGATGTCCTGATGCTTAAGAAAGTTATAGAATGCCCTGGTAAGAAAGCACTGCTCGTATTACCATACGTAGCACTCGTCCAAGAGAAGCTTCGTTGGGTACGGAAACTTGTTGATGGTATCACCAAGAATGAACTGGCATATCCTAAGCGGCAACATAACCCAACATTTCACAATCTAGGCGACGAAAACAATGTCAGAGTAGTGGGGTTTTTTGGAGGGAGCAAGTCAAAGGCGTGCTGGGACGACATGGATATTGCAATCTGTACGATCGAGAAAGTAGGTGCAATTCAGCTCAATATAATGGGAATAATAACATACTAATGAATAGGCTAATTCGCTCATCAACGCTGCGATCGAAGAATGCACTATAGGGAAACTAGGAGTTATCGTCATTGATGAATTGCATATGATCGATGATGACAGCCGTGGCTATATCTTGGAAGTAATGGCAACAAAAATCCTCACCCTAGAGCAAGACGTGCAAATGATTGGCATGAGTGCAACTCTGAACGTGAGGCGCGCTTGGGACAGGGTTCTGAATGGTTACTGATGTTCTACAGAATACTAAACAAATAGCAAGATGGCTTGGTGATGCTAAATTTTATCATTCGAGATACAAACCTGTTCCCATAGAAGAGCACCTTGTATTTGACAACGCTGTGTATCCTGCTGCCAGTTCGAATAAATTTTACCAAACCGCAACGAAGCTTGCGAACACTCAGGCTGCAGCTACCGATGAGATATCTTCTCACCTAGAATTGCGGCCTTCTAGGACCATTCAACCGTCTCCTAGCAAGGAACTCAGTGCCCCTCTAACAAACGCTGTGGTTTCCCTTGCGAATGAGACGGCTAGGTCGGGTTACGGAGCATTAGTATTCTGCAGTAGTCGTGCAGGATGCGAGAGAGACGCTATTCTGATTAGCCAAGTTATGCCTCGACCAGAGGAGGTCGATTCACTTGTAAGGCAGAAGCGGGCAGAGCTGTTAGCCGACCTGAGAAGTACCAGCACCGGACTTGATTCTGTTCTAGAAAAGACCGTTCCAGTTGGAGTTGTGTTCCACCGTAAGTGCAGATCTTTTTCCAGGAATTACAACATGAACCATTGATTGACGTAAATAGATGCTGGTCTAACGACGGAAGAGCGTGATTTGATTGCGACAGCATATGACTTAGGGATAGTGAAAGTTGTAGTTGCGACATGCAGTCTGGCAGCTGGTATCAATCTCCCAGCACGTCGAGTTATTCTACATGGCGCTCGAATGGGTGTTGATCTAGTTGGACCTTCAATGCTGTACGTGCAACCAACCTCTGGCAGCAATCTAGCGCTTACTTTGATTTTTTAGTCGTCAAATGCGAGGAAGGGCTGGCCGAAAAGGAAAAGACGAGGTTGGTGAGACCTACCTCTGCTGTCAGAAAAGTGATCTTGAAGCTGTCGCAGAGTTAATGGACGCTGAAATACCGGACGTCAAAAGCTCTCTATTACCAGGGAAGCGTGGAATCAAAAGGTGAGTTTCTTATGTTTTCAATGTTACCAACAATGATAGTGACAGTTCAGGGCTTTGCTCGAAATAATAGCCATAAAACTCGCCACTAATATACAGTCCGTCGGCGACTATATGGCGAAAACTCTTCTACAGTGCTCGGCCGAATATGGGGATGATCTCTCGATAGGTCATGGAGAATTGGCGGAAATGGTGAAGCTGACACTTCAAGATTTGGAAGACTCGGCACTGATTGAAAGAAATGAGTCCGATCTACAGGCTACTTTACTAGGTCAAGCTATTGTCGGATCATCACTGGCTCCTGAAGATGGTATATTCGTCAATCAAGAACTAAGCAAGGCTCAAAGGGCATTTGTGATGGATGGCGAGATGCACGTCCTTTATGCTTTTACTCCCGTTCAAGCCGTACCGTCAAATGTCAACTGGAAGATATTTTTGTCTGAAGTAGAAGCATTTGACGAAAGTAATATGCGGGCATTGAACTTTGTAGGGTTGAAGCCAACGATGCTTAACAAGATGTAGGAAGATCAACTCAATCAATCCCCCAGTTGCTAATTCTTACCAAGGGCTAAAGGTGGTATCATGCAAGAGACCAGTCCTGAAGAAATCGAGATCGCTCGTGTATACAAACGCTTCTATGCAGCCTTACAGCTCCGCGATCTATGTAACGAAATGCCCATTCATGCAGTGGCACGTAAATATGATCTGCCTCGCGGTATTGTCCAAAACCTTGCCCAAACATGCCAGGGCTTCGCTGCTGGAATGATACAATTCTGCCAGCGAATGAATTGGGGGGCACTTGCTGCTGTGCTTGACCACTTTTCTGATAGGTTGAAAGCAGGTATGTAATATTCCGGCTAGTTCTATTTGTCATGGGTGGTAATAGATCATAGGAGCAAAAGCAGATCTTCTTGCTCTAGCACAAATCTCTTTTATTAAAAGCCGAACCGCTCGTGTATTTTGGGAGAGCGGTTATAAAACTGTGGCCTCGATAGCTGCGTGTGATCCGAAGGATATCTTGCCGATATTATTACAGGTTTGTCACTTCCCCAGTTGCTGCCTGCCTGAACCCAAAAGCTCACGGTTTCTCTTAACAAGGCTCAACCAAAGAAGTTAAGGGTGGATGGCCAGGACGAGAAAAACTATCACGAGAAGCTATTTTCTAAAGCACAGTACATTTGCAAGAGAGCGAATGAATTATGGGGTATGTTGTCCCATTCTAGTCTTTGAATAGTCCCTAATGAGAACGTTAGAACGTGAGATGTTGATGCAGCTGGACGAAGAGGAGCTTGAGTGATAGTACGGCTGCTTTATATGTTTTTCAATATCAGCGTACTTGCACCAAGCTGTTCATGATTCACAGTAAGATAGACCTGCACTTATCCCGAATCACAGTTTTATCAATCCTAGTTCAAAATCGATTATGTAATCCAACGTCTATAAGAACTCCTAGTCAGATCAGAAATGACTGTTTGTATCCTTTTGTGTCAGTCTTAAAATCTGGATAGCGAGAGCAAGTTGTTGGAGGTAATCTTATGAGACGTTATCCCAAATGGTTAGAGATAGTAGAGAATGCTAGTAATGAGAAAGGGCATACTAATTCACCCCAAACAGTCACTAGCTCGCAACCGGTCCATCCTAACAACCACCCCACACACCTGAAATTAGGAGATCTAGTCACCCTCTTCACTCAATACACGATCATATACAAATCAGTCAATATCGGAATCATGGTAGTCACCACACGATCAAACAAAAACTCTCCCAATGGCAAAATCATGGTAGCTATGGCTCAAATATCATTGTCACGTCTGCCTCCCGAAGTCTTATTTAGTATATTTGATCACCTCGACCGTCCTAGCAGACTCACGCTCGGTCTCAGCAGCCCACATTATCTTCAGCTGCTCGCCAAATATCTCCACTTCGAGCTCTACAATAACAAAAACACCAACAATCATCACCACCACCACCACCATGAAACGAAGCACAGCAGCATCCTCCTTAGGGAAACCACCAGCAATTCCAACCCATCCACCAATATCCAAAAGCTTGCGACCACTGCCCCGGACGTATATCCCGCCATGGTCAGATGGCTATGCCTATCCGACGTCTCAGCACCACACGTCTTGAAGCGCTCTCTCAGTCTGACAAGGAAGAAACCACGCGTAAGTAAAGCTCATCTGCCCATCTAGCCATCCCTTTCCATACCGGTATACGCCTCCACCTCCATCTCCATCTCATCACACAAATCACACAAACCATAGAATCCTAACCCACCTACACAGTCCGAAGAAGCAAAGAGAACAGCCTCGTCGCGCTCCATCTCTCAAACTGGCTGGCCGCGTCGCGCCGCGCCGTTTCAAACCGCTGTTTCCTCTGCGGTAGCTGCGGTCGATACACGACTGTTTCGCAGTGGAGGATCAGGTGGTATGTGTTCACCGAGGGGTACGTGATTAGCATCCCCTCTCCTGCTTTGCTTTTCCCCATTCTCTGCCTCTTCTTCTTTTTCTTTTGGCCTTTTGTGTGATTTTTTACTTTTTCTTTATTCATCCTGCACGCTTTGGAGATTTCTTTAACACCTCGCCTAGCTCGTTTCCCTTGTGTCGCGCATGTACCCGCCCGTACCTGAACGCTCGTCGGAATTTGAGATTCGGCTACAATAGCTCATAGCTCATAGCTCATAGCTCATAGCACATAACCCATAGCTCAAATTGAGAAGCGTATAAGTTGGGTTGGACAAAATGAGCGCCTTCTCCTGTTAGTCTACGCGGGATGGAAAATGGAATAGAACGATCAATTCTAGTGTTCCATCGACACTATTCAGTAGCAGAAATTCAGAGGTCCTTGAGATCGAGAGTTTAATCAAATTAATCAACCGAAGCTACAGTCACATAGTTTGATACGATAGCTGAGCTAAGTGGTAAGAGTTGTAAGAGTTCTCCATACTGTTGCTTCCTCGCTAAAAGTAAGGGGCGAAATCAAGTCACGTGTCCGTGATTACTTCTCATTCATCCGGTTCTTGACCTTTGCCTCAGATCTGGTTCCAGACGAGAGAAGGCCCCTTGAAACCGAGTCAGCAGTAAATCCATGGAAGACCTCATAGCATACTATGATACATGCATGACACTTCATTTTGTGCCAGATAGCCGTCCCATATGTCCTATGCTCCATGTCCATAAATTAATAGCAAACGCCATGCTACCTATTCCCATCCGTCGCAATGCATGACTAACTTCATTCAAACTGAAATGAGAGAGATCCGCCCCTCCATCAAATTACAAATAAGTCATCATTGTCATTTCTACTGAGTTCATAGCTCAGAATCGTAGAATCGTAATAGTGAAGTAGTAACCGCCATCGTCTATGATGATACGGAGAGTGGACTTCTCCTTGAACAGGTGCAACAGCAATTCCCTGACACTCTTATCAGCTCATTTTTCGGGCTTGGTGTGGATGGTATCAGACTTACCAGAAGAGGGGATATTGGTCTATGTCCTTGTTTCTCGCTCTCGTGTTGTGCGAGGGGGAGGAATCTCTCTAACCGAAACGTAACCACTGGACCAAGTCGAGAAAAGCCATCATCAGGTCTAGTGATCTAAAAAAGATGGAGTTAGTATTTTGGTACCTCTTTGGACAAGAACATAGGATTGTTACGCTAAGGAGTGCAGCTCGTCCGATTTGAGATGCCACAATTACCAGCGAGAGTTCAGGTATGCAAGCGTTAAAACAAAGTCTCTCATAGGGTGTCAAAAGTTGCCTTAATCCTTCTGGTAGTTGCTGCTTCAATATTTGCTTGCCTGTAATTGATGTTAGTCATCATGTTAGGTGAAGAGCTGCACAAGCATCTTTGACATCTTTCGTGTCATTTAGAATAATGCATGCCACCAAGTTCTGCTGTTTGCCCAGTGGAAGCAAGTCTCGGATCCATTATGCTGCTGTGAAGGTACTTACAAAGCGTCCGTGGCATTGCGTTGGCCGGAGGTATAAGCTCAACGTCAAGTGCATGCACTCGAAGAATTGCACAATAATCCGGCAGGATGTATTCCGGTTCCTTCTTGTACTCCTGGTAGCGAGGCTCGAGGCCCTTCTTGTAGTCATTGAATGCTTGCGAGAGCTCATAATTGTCTCCAGTCTGGCCTGGTACAAGCCACTGAGGCTCGCAATTGATCATATACTGAAAGCGAAGTATGTCCTTTTCAGTTTCTTCTTCCAAGTGTTCTTCTCTCCTAGTATATTGTTAATTTGTGACTTGCCACGGATCTTTGTATTCAGCTATACTTTCGTCTCATTTCCTCGATTGGCAATCCAGTTGGATTGCGTATAACTAACTTTTTCACGACTATAAGGCATTAGCTTACAACTCAACCCGAAAGCACGACATACTGGATGCTATGTGTAAAGATACGCACCCTTCTCGTCATTCTCTGGTACTAGTACTGAAGCTTGGGGCTCTGGGCTAGCTGATGAAACACCCGATTGAGGCAATGTTGGGTGATAAATGGACGAATCTGTCACTGTACGAATAGTGTTCGAGATATCAAAGTATGTTTCAACTTTCTCTCCTAAGAAAGCGGCATACAAGTTGTCTTCTGATAGATGTAAGTCAGGTTACACGTAATAGATTGCGAAACCACTTACTCAGTTCAGCCTTATGTATGCCGAGAGCGCTTTCAGGCCTCTTCATTTTCTTGCACATGTTTAGTGGTACCGCAATTATACCCCATCCCCTACAACAGTCAATACGGAAAACAACAACTAGGTTTACTAAAACCACAAGCCTTACTTTGCCCTGATTTGGGAGAACTTACATACGCCCGCTTCGTAGAGGGGTGACTTCACCAGTTTTGTAAATACTCGGAATCTTGTGTTGATAGGTATCCCACAGCCCAAGGATGTAAAGAGTACCGGATATGTCAATGGCAAGAATTGAGTGAGCTTCGCCGTCTTTCCCACTCGCAAAATCAATCGAAGGTATATTCTCGCCATCAAGTGGAATGACGACACGAGAACTATACATGTTCTCTCGTTCAAATCGGCCAGAGTACATAGCTTTCCGAGGATACTTGCTACACAGATTTATTAGTGAAAAAGCGCAATGAATGGAATTTTTGTATATTTTTAAGAATTATGATGTTAAGCACAATTGGAGCCAATGATGATCGCATAAGTGCACTCACAGTTGATAAGGCATATTTGGATTTTCACTACCAGTAACACCAAAGGCAAATACCGATACTTGTTTGAGATTCGAGGAAACTGCAATTAATCTGGACTTCGAGTGAATTGCTAAACCCCAAGCACTATTGCCCACATTTTCGTGAAATAACCTTTCAGATCAGTAGGCGAGCTCTCACAAGAAAGGGTATACTCACGGTACGACTGAAGGCCGGGAAGTCTCCTTGTAAGACTTAACCTCTCTATATAAGAGATGTGTGTAGTATACAAGTACATCACCATCACTATTCTTAATTAGCATTGTGTTCTGTGATGGTACAAATTCACAAAGAACACCTCATCTTGTGAGTTACATATAGTAGCAGAGTATTTGTAGTAGCCCAAAGACAGCTCAAAGGCTCGAAAACGGAATATCAAGAAGTTGTACAGTTATGAGATCCAAACTCACTCGCAAGCCAGCACCAGCACCTCAAAGCACCCCAAATTGCCAACCAGCATATTATTTACACAATGCGGTCTCGTCTCATCAATATATCCGCCCACCGTATGTGCGGTAAAGCTACGAGGGAGGTTGAGGATCAGATCCGGGCGTCCAGGTACGGTCTGCTTCAAGTTCCGCGGTACGGTGATGTGAATTTTGTCTCGCACGGCAACAAAGTATAGCTGCGGGCACACGTTAACCGGGCGATCTTGGTCTGGCACAGCTTCTCGCGTTTGCTTACGTTGCAGTTCCGCGACAGCGCAGTCAGATTGCAGCGCCAGCGAGCATAATGTGGAGGCCCGCCTGGTATTTCTAGATCGTCATCCTCGCTATCGTCCGGGTCTTCAACTGCTTCATGGCCCGCATCCGGATACTGTCCTGGCGTCAGTACTGATCTCTCTCGCGATCTTGAAGAAGCTCTATAGAAGAAATCGATTTTATAGCTGGTGGATAAACTAGAAGGAGGAGCTCACTCGTTCGGATGGCTGCTGGCTTGAGAAGTTGGAGACATTGATCTCCTTGAACTCCCGTCCCCCGGAGCTGGCCATTTTGAGATATTGCGCGGATTCGACATGAAGCAGTCTCCTATGTGTTGTGGATTTATCATTCCAAAAGAACTCGGTGGTGGTTATTGTTGTCAAATAGCAGCGAGGCTGCAAGGCTGAACATCTCGGCTAATGAGCACGACCGAAGCTCTTGGCATTGTGTAACCTGATATTTGTAGGTGAGCGACTGAGCTACCTAGCTCTGATTTTGAAAATGTGAAGGGTACGAGGGTATGAGCTATTCATTTGGCGAGTCTGACAGTTTTAAAGTTTATGCCATTATTCAAACTTTACTGGCCAATGCACCAGCTTGACTTTTCGGAACAAGAATGCAATAGTGTAGATATATTACTTCTTTTGACAAACTGGAAACTTCAATATATGCATCTATTCCTAAGTGCTCGTACCACAGCATACACTACTAGGACCATACGTGTCATTAGCCTTGGCTTTAAATCCGTCTTCACCGTTGAACCAGTCTCTTTCATTGGGCTCAAGTAGATTCCAACAATCATTATGCAACTTTCCCCTACCATTTTGAGAGGAGTAGATATACCAAGACAAGCTTTACTCTTACAATCAAACATGAAATCCAACATAGTGAAAAGCTGTATAGATCTGCAATACTCAACTAAGAGAATTTGCAATTACTGCACAAGGGGTCCAGCAGTTCAATAACCATTATACAGCTTGTCACCTGCCATTCTGAAAGAAGTACAGCTTGTCTTGATATATCTACATCAAATAGGAAAACATGAAATTCAGCAAGGTCAAAACTGTATAGACCTGAAAGACTCAACCAAGTAAGTGTGCAGATACTCACAAAGAACATCTCCGTACATACGGCAAAGTAAACTCTTTAGCCTGCGATTACGACAGGCCACGCTTTGATGAAAGAGGTATGAGAGAGAGCGCGATGTAAATCTAGTTAAAGAGCGCCATGTAAGCTTGAGACGGTATTTGATCAATATCAGAAGTCTCTTCATCAAAAGAAGAAAGGAAGAGTAAAGAGAAAAGCATGAGAGGAGACAGAAAAGTAGCCATCCAAATCTCAGATGGATACACTGCTCCAGTATTCTCTCATTCCCATCGCTCCCTCTCTCTCCTTTTCTCTCTCATTTTGCTCTCATTCCCTTCTTCTCTTTTTCCCCATTTCTTTTTTTCCTTTTGCACTCACGCATACACCCTCTCCGTCTTCGCATCCACTACTTCACCTGCCAGGAAAACTTTTAATTTCAGATCCCAAATTACACCTCCAACCACGACGACAAGCCAACGCTCAGCTGGATCGCGGGTTTCACTTTCAACACATCCCTCCTCGGCGTTGCCGCTATGTGTATCTTCCCCCTTCTCACGACGCATCTATAATCTATACCTATACCTCTGTATACATCTGCCCATGTCCACCATCTCGTGCTCTGTCCCAACCATCGTCGCCCATCCATCATCCACCGTAGAAAATAGAGATATTATCTGATACGACCGCCACCATCGTAGAATTGACTGAACCCCAACACCGCCCCCGTGGATCTCCTATAGGGATCCCCTCCGTTAATCTTGCCTTAGGATAGTGTAGCACGACGAATTTAGTACCATTAGTGTACTGTAGTATCCTTAGCATCATAGCATGAGCATGGTATGGTTATAGTATCGTATAGTACCGCATAGTAGCATTAGCATGGTCCAGTTCTTTACCTTGGACCAATGTACAAGTATACACGTTGTATGATCCGCGCCCCCCCTCCCCGGTCGCCGAGAGCGGCTGCCCAGACCGCCAAGCTTTACGGCCCCACCACCGCCAGTCGCGGCGCGCAAATGAATATGACAAAACCAGCGGGCGTGTGATTGGTCGGGGCCACGTCAAAGATAAGAGACGGGGAGGGCGATGCCGCTTCGGGCCTGGTGTTATCTTTTGGCAGATCGGGCCATGGCGCTCTCGCGTTGACTTTTATTATTTATTACAGTAATTCACGCATTTGCACCGCACTCATTGGAACCGGCGCAGATGGTCATCAACTAATCAAACCCACGGTCATCATACTAAAGATCCCGTCGTCATGGTTTGCGGTTTCAGCCCTTCCTTCGCTTCGGAATTACTTGTCCGGGGGGGAAAAGGGAGAGGAGAGGAAGTGTGCATGAGTGAGTGAGGGAGGGAGTGAGTGAGTGCGGCTTGAAGAGTGGATATGGGATAAACGTGGGAGAAGAGGGAGAGAGAATAGGAAGGTGATCAGACAAAGTCTTTGGTTTGTTTGAGGTGTGAAGCAGTGGCTGCGGGTGACACGATGACAGGTAACGAATGCAATCCAGTTGCAAAGAACAGAGCGGTGCTTCCAGTGTCGTCTTGTCGTCTTGTCGTCTTGTCGAGCTGTCTAGCTGTCTTCGTCCCGTACGTATTAATGCGAGATACAACAAATCGATCCCCGCCAGCCAATCACCGCGTCCCGTCCGGCGCGGAGACGTGATCGACAAATCTATCTGGAATGGAGCATATCGTCGCTCGATGGACCGTCCGGAATCATGGGTAAACTAGCTAGTCGTTGATGATACTGCAACTACTGTACGGTAATGGGGAATTCGGGCGATGAAAGGCTAATTCTCTGGGTGACAAGCTAGAAAAGTAAACGGTAGCGACCTCGGTACGTGTGATGGGAGATGGGTTGTAGTTTTGTACTGTGCTGTACTGCATGTCGTGACATGTCGACAGAGTTCTGCTTAACCGACCTTGACGTCCCGGTGTCTGACGGTGGATTGTATGTACTGGACTGATCTATCTGCAGCAAACGGAGCGTGCCTGAATCCGAATCTCACTCGTGCATCACACCCCAAACCTTCTAATTAGAAGAAAAAAAGATTTTCATGGCGGCCAGGGGACGATGGGTGGTGATACTACTGTAACCCTGCCCTCTGATATGATATGAATATGCTCGACATATGGATTCATGCACATGTTTCGTCTACCCCACGCCGTCAACGTGAAGAATTCGAATGGAATCTGACCATGGCGCTGTGGCATATGGGGGGTAAATGAAACATCCATTGCCAGATCAGACCAGCCTTGACCAGCCAGGCCAGACTGACTACGGTATAATACCTTTATCATTCCGGGGACCAGACCAAAGTAAAAAAAAAAAAAAACCCCCCTTATGGGGAATGTGGGCG
>Ga0247810_10000658_pt1 | contig 31574 bp, 33 predicted proteins | sample UWRJL119311C1_FD_179918 | JGI IMG/M metagenome (GOLD analysis project Ga0247810, IMG submission 179918) | Plant litter microbial communities from Arlington Agricultural Research Station in Wisconsin, United States - UWRJ-L119-311C-1 | ecosystem: Environmental > Terrestrial > Plant litter >... | reverse complement strand
GAGATCGGAGGCGATAGCGCTAATTTTAGCCCTAGTGGTAATAATGTTATACGAAACAGCGGTAATAGTGGCCAAGATAGCAATAATCACGATAACGATAAGCAGTTCGACAATTGTAAAACCGCGATCGCCGCGGTGGTGCTGAGGGGATTGCTTCATTACTTTTAGTATAGCATGAGCTTTATGGCACTTATCGCGGTGAACGTATCGTCAAGCTCGACGCCAGTAGGACATACGCCACTCACACTGAGATAGCCGTCACCCAAATCAACCCAACCATAGCTCATTCCCTTCATGGAGTTTTCGGAATCTGGGCCAATTAACTCGTATTTCGTTAATACGAAGCTGTTATCCTTACCGAGTGCGTTAATTAAAAGACTATCTTCGCCAATCTTTTTCATGGAAGTACTCGCCAGAGACTCACTGTCTTTATCCTTTTTAAGCTGCGTAACGTGCGCCTTGTAATTGTAATAAGAAAACATAACAAAGCATGCTGTCGCATTATCACCTTTTTTACCCTTAAATAAGTTCATGCTAGCAACGGGCAATGTGTCGATAGGCTCACTACCTTGATCATCTTCCATAGATGATGCCTGACTGTTATAATTTTCAGTCGCCCACCAACCTGGCGCTTTCGATTCGTTAAACGTAAATACGGGCGCTGGTTTTGAGACTCCAATTGCGCGAAGGATTTGATTCGAATTCAAGACAAACACTAGAATCAAGGTAACAAGAACGCCAAAGGACGCGGCAACGATAAACTTTTTCTTATGTTTTGCCATATTATTTATTATTATAAGGAAAGTGTAAGCAATAGCAAATTAGCTGATATAATTCGCTTATGGATTACGGCCTCATTTTAATTATCGCTGCCTACCTCGGAGCTTTGCAACTCGCTACGCGAACAAATGCCAGCCCACTACTATGCTCTTTTGTAGCCGTCGGACTACCGTATGTCGTTACTATGATTACTCTATGGATTCTTGTAAACGCTCAAAGCGCGGCAGTTCTTGCGGACCTCTTTAGCGTTACTGGAGTTGTGACTGTCGTTTTGCAGTTCGTCATAGGATTTATAGTATTTAGAAAGATTCAAAACGAAGACAGTATATCTTCAACGGTAGGCTGGTCGATAGGTGGCTTTGTCGTAATACTCTTTTTAATTCCTTTTGTTGTTGGGAAGATAATTTAAAGAGCCTTCGGGACTGAAGGCTCTAGAATATAGCAAATTTGGTACCCCGGACTGGATTTGAACCAGTGACCTTAGGCTTAGAAGTCCTCTGCTCTATCCAACTGAGCTACCGGGGCGTATCTGTTATTATACCAGTCATTTACGCTATAATAGATATGAAATAAGGAGGACAACTATGCAAGATAACGGACCTAACCCTTACGTTGTTAATATCGAAGAACTAACACTTCAAAACGAGAACTTTCGTACTGCTGCCTGGACGGGAGGTAACCTGCAAATGACCCTAATGACTATTCAACCTGGTGATGATATCGGGCTTGAAGTTCACGCCGACCACGACCAATTCTTGCGCATCGAACAAGGCCTTGCCACTGTGCAAATGGGACCTACTGAACTCGACCTTGAAACTTGGGACGCTGAAGATGATTTCGCTATTTTCGTCCCAGCTGGTATTTGGCACAATGTCACGAACACTGGCACCGATGCACTTAAATTATACTCAATCTACTCACCCCCAGAGCACGAACACGGGACAATTCATGAGACAAAGGAAATTGCCGACGCAGCTGAACACGACAGCTAGACCGCCAAACAACACCATGCTTACATTCTCCAGCGTTACGGTCGGGTTTTTCTGCATAGATAATTGCACCGTGAACGCCCTAAGGATGAGTGATATGGCGCTTGTACAACCACCACAAAGTACTCACAATAAGCGCCACAATCGCACCTAAAAGCGCTGCCCCCATATCAACAATGGTGTCTTCAAGGCCGCCCGCCTGCATTGTTGTCCCCAAAAATGTATCAGAAGTATACTCATAGATCTCCCAAACCGCTGCAAACGCCAGCGGGGTCATAAATGCGACAACATTTTTAAACCAAAGCGGGAGCGCCTTTTTGATAGACTCTTCGGCTTTGCCCGTGACGACAAACCCAAACCAAGCCAACAGCGCGCCCGAATAGACATGCACAATCGTGTCCCAGTCCGGGATAACACCATAACCACCAAGCGCACTTCCGATGAGTGAGCTTGCCGTAATGAAGACAGCGAAGCCGTACTGAAATCCGTCAGAAAGGCTGACACGTGTAAGAAGCATGAGAAGCGCCGGAGTCCATAAGGTAAGCATATTTACAACCAGCAGGCCCCATTGCACCTTTGCGCCAAAGAGTGTAAATAAAAGCCCGGTGATAACCCAGGCAATTTGAAATATTAACGCAATTATTAACGAGCGGCGAAGGGGTTGAGTATTCATTCCATATGCCATGCTACTTTTAGTATATAGGCTATACGGTAAGATAACAAAAAGTACCTCATTAGAAGTACTTTTGTATAAAATCTTTGGTGCGGGCGGAGAGAATCGAACTCTCATCGTTTGCTTGGAAGGCAGACATATTAGCCATTATACGACGCCCGCATAAGTAGGTATTGTAGCATATTTCCATCTTAGGCTCAATCTGTTACAATAGCTACTGTTCAGCATACCTGAGCATTTACAATTTGGCGAATGTAGCTCAATTGGTTAGAGCGCCGGTTTGTGGTACCGGAGGTAGAGGGTTCAATCCCCTTCATTCGCCCCAAAATTATTAAATAGCCCCTCTTACAGGGGTTATTTCTTTTTTGCGGTCGGCTTATTTTTTACCTCTTCGGAGTTTTTCGGCGAAATCATTACAGCGACCTTTTGGAATTGCCTGGCGATAATCTTACGTAGACTAAAAATTGCCAGCGCGACTATAACCGCAACAAGCATCCAAACCATCTGCATTTGGAACGGTGCTAAGAACGCGTCTGAGATATTTTGCACAACTGGCCGTAAATCGCTTTGTGGAATTAACGACGCAACTGGTGGCGGCACGATGGGGCGCGTTAAAATACCCAGCAACGCAACAACCCCAATACTTACCCCTACGGTATATACGGCTAGGGCGTAGTTCTTTCGGTGCAAATAAATGTAAAGAGTAAACAGCCCGATTGAAAGCAACCACAAAAGTGGTCCAACCCACAGCATGGTCGTAACTATCCCAGATAGATCAGGGAACTCATCGCTCTCAACAAGTTTAATTTCATCAGGGATTGAATCGACCGTTACCGCGAGGTTAGAGTCTTCAGCCTGAGCTAATGTAATAATTTGCGAGACTGGTGCCTTAATACCTTGCAACTCAATGACGACGTCTTGCCTATCTGGTGTCGTTATATATTTATACGTTGCACTTACAACACGAGATACTGCTTGTGAACTAAAGTCACTGCCCAGTAGGGAGCTGACGAGCTTTTCTGCCCTGTCCCCTATTACTCGCTGGGCGACAGGTCGATCCTCAAGGGCTCTATTTACAACCGTTGTCGCAATGGCATCGCGGCTTGACGGTTGAACTATTGCTTCGGTAGCAACCGCAGAAAAGTTTTGCTGGTTAAAGACGGTATGGTTTACCCAGTAGGATGACTGAGCGAGGAACAGCGCAACGGATGCACCGATTATGAGAAGTGCGCCAACTGTTCGTGTTACCCATACTTTTGTCTTCATAGTGCTAAGGTAGCACAGTACCTGCAATTTCGTCTGCCTGAATTCTCTTATTCAAAATTGAGCTTACTTGTTCGAGGCTGATTTCAATAGTTCCACCTGGCGCTACTTCATTAGAGAGTAATAATTTAGCAACAGTGTTTTCAACTGCTCGCTGCACGACACGGCGCATTGGACGGGCACCAAGGCGAGGGTCGTATCCGGCTTCAACCAGATATTCTTTCGCATCTTGCGCTACGCTAACCGTGATTTTTTGCTCGGCTAAGTTTTTATTTACCGATACCAAAATCAAATCAACAACTTGTAACAACTCGGGCTTGGTGAGTGAGCCAAAGACAACAATTTCATCAAAACGGTTTAAGAATTCTGGGTGAAATAAGTGACTGCTAATAAGTTCACTAATAAATGTTTCTTCAAATTGTTGCAACGAGTATCCCCTCGCTAGGTATTCTTGGATTCTGTCAGACCCAGCGTTGCTGGTTGCAATAACAACCGTATCTCGGAAACTTACTTCTCGGTTTCGAATATCTCGCAAAATTCCTTCATCCAACAATTGCAGCAACGTAGAGAGTACCGTCGAGTGAGCTTTTTCAATCTCATCCAAAAGCACCACACTAAACGGCTGTTTCATTACTTGGGCAGTCAGGCTACCGGCATCATCAGAACCGTCCGCAATTAAACGCACCACGTCGTCGCTTGAAACAAACTCATTCATATCAAGACGAATGATATTGCGTTCGCCGCCAAAATATACAGCTGCCAACGATTTAGCCAACTCCGTCTTACCAACGCCCGTTGGACCTAAGAACAAGAAAGTACCAACCGGACGGTTCTGGTTGCGAACACCCGAGCGTGCCCTTCGGAGCGCATCAGAAACAACGCTTACCGCTCGCTCTTGGCCAATCATGCGCGCGTGAATAAGCGATTCTAGGTTCAGCAGTTTATTGCGCTCTTCTTCACCGCTTGCATTACTGGTTTTAACACCTGTCGTTTGTTCAATTGCCGCAGCAACAGAGTTAGACGTTACAAGGCCAGATTCTGCATAATCGGCCGCCGATTCCAATAGGCTAATCGCCTGGCCTGGCATAGAAATATCATAGACGTAGCGCTGACTAAGGCGATATGCATCTTTTAACGCCTGATACATATACGTTACTTTTCGCTTGTATTCGATTGCTGGCAGATGGTCTTCCAGTACTTTTAAGGTGTCTAGTTCTTCGGTTGGGTGAATAGTAATTCGGTTTAGAGCTGAGGCGAGAGATGGCGTACGCTTAGATATTTGCAAGAACTTCTGCTCGTCTATTGTTAAGATCATTCGCAAACGGCCCGCTTCGATAATTGGAAGCAACAATCGCGTGAGGTCAACCGAGCCAACGGCATCTTCGAAAAATAGTTCAGCGTTATCAAGACAGACAACGATGTTTTTCGCAGCATAGGCTTCACCAAGTAAGGTACTGACTAATTGCTCCAGGCCACCACGTTCATTTGCAACCGACACAAGCCTTGAAGCATCAAGCATAAAGACCTGCTGATAATGTAATTGCAACGGGATATCTTTGGTTGGGTACATTAGCTTGTGAGCAAGTTCGTAGACAAGTTCAGTTTTTCCAACCCCGTCTTTGCCCACTAGAGCAATAACACCAGAGTTATTCGCAAGTGAATTCACGAGTTGCGCAAGCACATCAGTACGAATTTCACCGCGGGCTAGTGACCCACTCTGCGAAATATTAGAACCGTAGCGAGATAAATTAGGAATCCATCCAAACGACCAATCCCGACCAATACCGCCTGCTTCTTTGGGTTGCTTTTTCGACGTAGCAATAAGATGAGTTAGGTGGTGATACCACAGAATGCCGCGGATTAAATCATCCTCGGATAGCTGCAAGTGGCCAAGCAATGTTTCACGGGCAGGCAACTGGCGAATCATAGCTAGAATAATTACTCCCGGGCTCATCCGACCACCAACTTGTTCTGTTATCGCCAGTGCTTCTTGAAAAATCGCTGCCGTATCGTCACGACTTTCGGAAGCAACCTCTTTAAGGAAACCGCCACCTACACCAAATCGCACCTGGAAAAACAGACCTCCATTTGCCTGCAATAAAGCCATCGCCAGCTCTTTAGGCGTAGGCTGCTCGGACAACAACGAGAGTAAGTCGCCATCAAGCAAGCTATCAACTGTTTTTCGAGATGTGTCGATTGGAACTTCTTTGAGTTCATATTCGTACCATTGAACAATCATGGCTGGTACCGAAGCTAAGCCGATTAACGCCCAGCCAAGTGCCATGCCGACAATAAGGGTCATAATGCCAAGAACGATCAATAATATGACGGTTAATTTAAGAAGGAAAATCCATGGAGAAAGCCCTCTACCAAGTCGCGCATAATGCGCCCGAGTGCTGTGCCAGTTAAATAATTTTAGATCCATGTTGGTACCCACCCTAACGCAAGCAAGATAAAACCAACAACTGGGAATATCGGCAGGAGCCACCATACGCCCAATACAAGCACCCCGTAGATGACTTGAAGCAAAATAACAAACATGCCTGCAAAAATAGTAAACATTCGTACAACGGCTCCGATAAGTCGTGAAAGAAGCTGGTCAAAAGCTGCCCTTAAGGCAGTAAAAGGGTTCGGGTCGTTGGCTGAGCTTGCCGAAATCTGCCGAAAAGGAGAAAACAACGTCGCAAAAAGTTGACCAATAGAAAAGAATTCAACGGTTGTCCGCCAACTATCATTTGTGCGATGCAGTTGGTCTAACCAGCCACGACCGTACCACCAGGAAAGTATTCCCACCAAGAACATACCGTTATTATACTACGTAACCGTTCGCATCCGGGGAAAAAGCTCGAGCGGAACGTTTCACTCGCTTCCAAGTGGTATATAATAGACGATATGCCACAACCTTTCGTGATTATTTTGGGCAAAGCTGTCCGATACGCTGCCCGTTTACGCGGTGGTGGGTCTGCCCTCCCCGGCCTATTTGTCGAGAAGATAAGCCCAGACTTTATTCCTAGCACTCTAAAGCAACTCCCTAAGGGCGTTGTTGTCATTAGTGGCACCAACGGTAAGACTACTACTACAAAGATGGTGGTTGCGTTGCTTGAGAGCCAAGGCTTAAAAGTATTTACCAACCGAACCGGAAGCAATTTTGTGCGCGGGGTAGCCGCTGCCCTACTTGGTGATATTGATATGAAAGGCAAACTTGATGCCGATATTGCTGTTTTAGAACTCGACGAAGCCCACGCTGTTAAGTTTGTTGAAATCATTCCACCGCGCTACAGCCTACTGTTAAATGTCATGCGTGACCAACTCGACCGCTTTGGTGAAATTGATGCTACCGCTCGAATGCTCCAGAAAATCGCTGAAGCAACTACCGAAACCGTCGTTATCAACCGCGAAGATTCTCGAGTGCTTAAAATTGCCGACGGCCTTTCAGCTGAGGTTCGTTATTTTGGATTAAACAATTCACTGCTTTCGCACTTCCCTAGTGACGACGACCTCCACGGTAAAACAAGCAAAAAAAGTACACGACCTAACGCTGACGTCACACTAAAAGACTTTAACGACAAAGGTGCCGCATTTTCAATTGCAGGTAAAGACTTTGTGACTCCACTTAAACTCCGTGGCGTCTACAATATCTTCAATAGCGCAGCGGCGCTTGCCTTGACGCGAGCCATTGCACCAGAAGCATCGATAAACAGCTTGCTTGGGGCACTTTCAATTGTCACCCCGGCGTTCGGGCGCGGTGAGGTATTAACTGTTGGCGGTCAACCTCTCGAATTGGTATTAGTTAAAAACCCTTCAGGTTTTAGGCTCGGGCTACAATCATACGACCCTAAAGGCTATGCCACTATGATTGCTATTAACGACAACTACGCCGATGGCCGCGATATGTCATGGCTTTGGGACGTCGATTTTACGAGCCTTGAAAAGGAACCTGTATATATTACAGGTATCCGAGCTTACGACATGGCGCTTCGTATGCAATACGATGACGCGCCGGTTGAAAAGGTTGAGACCGAACTAACAGTCGCCTTGCGAGACTTTATCGCCCTGCATCCTGATACTCCCAAGCGCATCTACTGTACCTATACCGCTATGCTAGCGCTACGAAAAGAACTTTCTAAAATTACACGAGTGGAGGTAGTCGCCTAATGGAAAAGCAAGCAATCACTATTTTGCAATTGTATCCAAAAGATATGAATATTTACGGCGACAACGGCAACCTGCTCGTTATCACTAAGCGTCTTGAATGGTATGGCTACACACCGGTTGTTATTGAATATAACGTTGGTGACATTCTACCAAAAAAGGTAGACATGGTTATTGGCGGTGGCGGCCAAGACAGCGGACAAGAAATAATCCATGCTGACCTTCTAAAAATCGGCCCACAGCTTCAGCAATGGGCAAACGCCGGCGTACCAATGTTAATGGTGTGCGGCCTATACCAATTGTTTGGTCATTTCTTCAAGACACTCGCCGGCACTCAACTTGATGGTATCGGCGTGCTTGATATTGAAACATACGGCACAAACGAACGCCTTATCGGCAACATCATTACCCACTCTGAACAATTTGGCGATATCATTGGTTACGAGAACCACAGTGGACAAACTCACCTTGGGCCTAAGGCAAAACCACTCGCCACCGTCATTAAAGGTGCTGGCAATAACGCAACTGATGGGAACGAAGGCGCTCGTTACAAAAACGTTATTGGTACTTACCTGCACGGTTCAGTGCTGCCTAAAAACCCCGCGCTTGCCGACTTCTTAATCCGCACCGCCGTAAGCAGGAAACACGGTGAATTTAGCGACGACCTAGTTGACGACCTATTTGCAGATATGGCCCGCGAAATTGCTCGCAACCGCCCGCGTTAGTTTAGATAACCGTATTGGCGTCGCGTAAATCATACTTCGTTGCCCGCGTCATCCATATGCACGCCAAAGCTACCACTAAAATATACACACCCCATGCCCACAATTCGAGCTGCAGTTCGCTCTGCGCCCATGACAGTTCTGACACGAACGTTGCCACATTGGTCATATAAGCAAGCAGCCATTCTGTTGGTGTCGCGACCAACCACGCAAATGGCAACCCGACAATCGTCCATACACCCGAAATAAATGTAAGCAACATTGCTAACGGGACCAATGGTACCACCAAGACGTTCGCAATAACCGCCACATTCGAAACAATCCCAAAACCCATTGCGATAATTGGTACAGTTACGACATGGGCTGCAATTGTTTCACCCAAAATTTGCCGAAACACCCCGGGTTCCTTTTGGCCGTAAAAATATACCTGCAACAAAGGTGCAACGATCATCACACCGGCAAAAGCAGCAAAACTTAATTGCCAGCCTAAATCACCCCACACGTAGCTTGGCTGCAAAGCGACCGTAATTGCAGCTGCGAACGGAAGTAAGATTAATGGATGAAACCTATGTCCGTAGTACCAAGCCATCAAACTTAATCCCGACACCAAACCAGCTCGCGTCATACTTGGGCTTAAACCTGTAATGGCCATAAACATAGTTATCATGACACCTGACGACACGGCCGCTAAGTACTTCGAGAAACGCACGAACAGCCGCCTAGCCATTCGTACTAATATTGTTAAGTTATAGCCGCTAGCTACGACAATGTGCGTTAACCCGGCAACCTTTAACGCGTCCGAAAGCTCATCAGGGAGGGCGCTTTTTTGACCCGTTAAAAAGCCGATGCCTAAGCTTGCCTGGGGTTCGGCGATATTTACCCGAACCTTATCCGCAAACCAATCGCGCACAACCCTGCCAACATCACCAGGGACCGGACGAACGACTAACGTTACCGTGGCGCGGCTCATGCTTGCGGGAAAGCTACCGAAGCCTGGCTTCAATAAACTCGTAGCAGTCACAATATCTCCGCGTTTTATGTCATGGCTAGCAACACTGACCAATACGCTACCAGGCAGCTGCTCACGACCTATCGTTACTGTATCTAATTGCAAAGATAGCTGCCCCGCACTGCTTCGACTCGGATCTTCTTTCACCTTTCCGGAAAGCTTAACAGAATGGCCAATATAAAACGTGTAGGCATCACGCTCGCCCAACGCCGCCGAGCCGTATCCAAGACCGATACATAGCCCGCAGCAAGCAAGCACGGGTAATATGTATACCCGTAAGTGCCAAAAAGAAACCGCTACCAATGGGAGTACTGCTACGCCAATCCAGATTGGCACTCGCAACAAAAGAGCCAACCATACACCAATTACGAACGTAGCACTAAGGACGGCAATGCCCCAGGACGAATGTACCAATTGCCGAAACCACCAACCCACCTACCTATAATAGCGATGGAAAATAAGATAGTTATGTATTTATTGTGTCAGTTTCAACCAATGAACGATAGTTGTACATGCCCTGGCCTTCGGTTTTGTAGTTCCAATAAAATCGCCCTATCGCACGGTGATATATGTGTCGTTGACGCTCAATCGTACCAGCTAGTAGAGTATAATGCTCGGCTTGGGGCGTACGGTTAAACATTTCTTGAGGCAACACCGAACTCCACTCACCTACAATGACAGGCTGACGCCAGCGAGTAAGCAGTAAAGCACCGCCGTACATACAACGACGAATAGAGTCGTACGTCTTGGGTGAAAGTCGAGACAATAACCTAGGAAACGCCAAGTAGAAATGCGTATCCATAATAACGGGGTAATCTTTTCGTCGCCATAATGCACCAGAAAATAGTAACGGCAGAAAACCATCTTGGAATACTGTACGCGTGCCGGGCCGCACTATCCCCCCAAGCAAGGTATAGGCGTCACGGTAATAGCGCAGTAGCGCAATGTAATTGCCTAGAACCTTTGGTTCGTTAATAATTTCAATTCCCCATAGAGCCGTTGAATCACGATACCTAAAAGCTAATTCGGCAAGCGTATCAAGCGAGTCTTGCTCATACGCTCTCCAGCGAACAGGGCCAACCTTTCCACTATGAATGGTGCCATTTTGCGAACCTTTTAATGCGTGCAGATCCAGTAAGATGTTAATTTTGTATTTCTCGGCCATCGCAAACGCCCAATCTAATTGAGTAGTGACGTTTTTGTATGGAGGTTCGTCTTGAAGCGCCCAGTATCCAACCGGCAATCGAACATGGGTGATAGCATGGTCAGATAACCACTTCCAATCTTCTTCGACAATAAAGGTGTTTCGGTGTTGTTCAATTCGCGAATCACCATTTTTTGTTTCCATGAGCGAGTACTCATCTTTAGCGTCAGTGCCCTTAAACAACGACGGAGTCATCCAACGCTCAACAAGCAGCCATCCGCCTAAATTTACACCCTCGAAACTTTGCTGGTGGGTTGTTGGGTTATTTTTTACCATTCAACCTAAGAGTATTAGACTCATCTGCGTGGACACCTGCGTTACCAACGTGTTTATCAGAAATGACAGCGCCGTGTTTAATTACATGGACAATAGCCATAGCGTGGCCGCGGCCTAAATTAAAATCAGCTTTTAGCCATTCAACAATCTGATCTGCTTTAATATCGGTTCGATCCAGGCCTTTTTGTTTTGCAAGAGCAATAAAGTCATTGGGAGTTTTCCCTGTTTTTTCTTGGATATTATCTAGGTATGCTTGAAACGACATATATTCTCTTTTCTATACTTCTAGTATAAAAGTTCTCCAAATAAAAAACACCCCCGGTAGCGAAAATGGGGTGTTCTTTATTGTGAGGACCAAACTGATGAGAGCTTGAACCTCGGTTCTCAAATGATGTCTTGGAGGGCCAGATGGGACTTGAACCCATGACACCCTGCTTAAAAGGCAGGTGCTCTAACCAGCTGAGCTACTGGCCCGCGACCTATGCACTATACAACAACAGGGGTGTCGTTGTCAATATTGGCTACTTGTTCTTACTCTTCTTTTCAGCAACATGAGCTGGCTTGGTAAAGAACAAATCGACCACTGCTAGAATAACGCCGACGCTAATGACAATTTCTCGGTAGCTTAGAGCTTGATTGTATAAATACGCCGAATTTCCTTCAAGCGGTAATGCAAAGCCAACCGGCTCAAGCAAGAAAGCTAGGGCTAGAATTGTAAACAATAATGACCCAATAATTCGCGAATAAAGTGCCTTGTACCTATATCCGTGGAACAGCAAAACGATTGCCGGCATGAGCACTACAAGCGACAACGCCACGGCATTCGTCATTGGCCCATCAGGGACTAGGCCAGTGCTGGCAATAATTAAACCAGCGTCGTAGCTCCATATCGTACTAAGGGTCGCACCTGCAGTTAAGGCAAGGCCAAGCAGCCCAAAACGCCGCTTTGATAAAAAAGAACCGAAAAATAAGACAATTGCGATTCCAATAAATACTGCAGGTACTATCATACCGCTATTATACATCCAACTTAAAAGCGGCAATATCCCCTATTTTAATTCCAGCTTTAACGACACTTCCCGCTGGCAATTCAAGTACGTACAAAGCAGGGTCTTTTGGGGCATACACTGTCAAAGGAGGCTCTTGCGGTGGCGCATTCTTCACAATATAGACCACTTCTTTTTTACTGTTGAGCCATACAAGATCAAGTGGTACTTTCATATCCTGCATCCAAATACCGTGCGCATCGCTTGCGTCGAAAGCCATCAAGAGCCCGCCATTAGTATCTAACTTTTCAACACCAGATAAGCCTTGTGTACGAGCAGCCTCCGTATCGGCTAACCACAAAGAATACACCCCTCCTGCGATATGCACTTGGGTGGTTGGCTTAAAATTAGCTGCTACAAAGGACACGACCGATGCAACCAAGATTAAAACAATCCCTACCGTCAAGATAATAGTAGTAGAGCGCCGCCATATAAATACGCGAAGTTTGTCCATGTGGACTAGTATAACAGAAGTGGGCTAGGCGCCGACGCGGTCTTTTTTACTGCCACGCTTGGCGTTATGCTCGATGTACTCAATAATTGCTCCGGCAACGTTCCGGCCTGTGACCTTTTCGATACCAAAACCAGGACTCGCATTAACTTCAAGAATTAACGGTCCGCGCTCGCTACGCATCATGTCGACACCGGCGATATTAAGCCCCATAGCTTTTGCGGCCTTAACAGCCATCTTCGTTTCTTCATCAGTTAACTTAATAGTCGTGCCTTCGCCGCCTTTGTGAAGGTTCGAACGGAAGTCATCGTCAAGGCTTTGACGCTTCATACTGGCAACAACACGGCTACCAACAACAAGTGCACGGATATCCGTACCAGCAGATTCTTGAATAAATTCTTGCAATAGAATGTTCGTACCGTCATCGTTTGTAAGATAGAAAGCCTGTAAAACAGATTTTGCGGCTTTCTTTGTTTCAGCGAGAACGACACCATTACCGTGAGTTCCACGTGCAAGCTTAATGATAATTGGCATTCCACCAACCTTATCAATTAAGTTATCGATGTCAGTTGAGTTACGAGAAAAGACCGTCTTAGGGATGCCAACGCCAGCCTTAGCAAGCAGCTGAAGGCTACGAAGCTTATCTCGGGATCGACTAATGGCAATTGAGCTTACCGGAGTGTAGACTCCTTGAGTTTCCATCTGGCGCACAATAGCTGTACCGTAGCGGGTCATGTAGCTGGCAATTCGTGGAATCATTACGTCATATTTGCCAAGATCTTCACCACGATAACTTACCGTAGGATTATTTTTTTCAATTGAAGCATAACATTCACGGTATTTAATGACCTTTACTTCGTGACCACGTTTTTGAGCCTCTTCAACGAGGCGTTTAGTAGAATAATTTCCGTTTCCGTTAGATAAGATAGCGATTTTCATATATTTTTGCTCCCGTTTATTATAGGTCTCTGCCGTGATATTTTTTGTAAAAAGCGACTGGGTCATTGGCTAACTCTTCGACAAGTGCCTGGCGGCGTCCGGTTTCCCATTTCGAATCATCATCGGACATCGTAACGTCGACTGTGAATTTATTGTTTAACATGCGGCGCCCAATGAGGATTGGGAACTGATTGTGGGACCGGTTAGAAAGATTAAAGGCCGCCTTGATTCTTCGGCCCTTCACTCGTATAGGGAGCGTTACTCGGTAACGAATTTCCTCGTGTCCGGTTGAACTCCGCACTAGACTAACAGAGTAGTCTGAGGTTTCAATGAGGCTCCCGTCGTAGTGTGGTGAGTTCTCATCAAATAGCGCAAATTGTAGTTTTCCGTCAGGAAGGATAGATATATTACTCGCCGATAATGACGAACTGTCGGCGCCGGTGTCAACTTTTGCAGGCACTTTTTTGGCGTGGCCCACCAAGTCGACATAGACATTGCGACCGATTGTTGTTTTCGAGCTTTCCATCCCACTCCTCTCTTCATTCATTTTACTATACTAGAACTTATATATTATATCACATATTTTCAATTAAATCAATGCATACTTGACTTTTCATCTGTTAAATACGATACTTCGAAGGAATGAATACTTCTTATATTTATATTGTTGGACAGCCTGACCCCAATTCGGGCGTTGTTGATATTATCCACAAAGCCGGCTACCAAGCCGGCATCCTGATTGATATGAACATCAAAAAAAGGAACCTCGACACCTACGACCGCATCGTTGAAGTTGATTACAATCAACTCAGTAACGAATTACCACGGCTAGATAGCCTAGAGCTCAATGTCGCAGGCCTGCTTTGTACCTACGAAAATTATATTGTTGCAAAAGCAAAACTCGGCGAACACTTCAACGTACCGGCACCGTCTATGGAGTCGGCACGCCTAGCTACCGATAAATCACTGATGCGCCAAGCATTCCTTGATACAGATCGGACTATTTCACCAGACTTCACCACCGTCGACACACTCGAACAGGCTGTAGCTTTTGCCCGAAATCATCAATATCCATTGATTATCAAACCGACTAATCTCGTCAAAAGCCTGCTGGTTTTAAAATGCGACGACGAGCAACAGCTGATTGAGCGATTCAACTACGCCAACGCAACAATCGGCCAATTATATGAAAAGTACAAAATTTACGATCGCGCCCCTCAACTAATCATCGAGGAGTTTATCATTGGTGAGCAGTTTTCAATCGCGGCCTTCGTAGACAGCAACGGAACCCCGCACTTCTGCGATGGCATTGTAAGCCTCAAGAACGCGCAGGATATACATGTTGATGACAATTACCTATATAGCCGAACCCTTCCCGCAACGCTCCCCGAGGCGCTTGTCAAAGAGATGTTTGAGGTTGCTGACAAAGGTGTTCGTGCACTTAAGATGACTTCTGTGCCAGCACACATCGAATTGATGTCGGGACCATCTGGTACTAAAATCGTTGAAATTGGGGCACGTATAGGTGGGTACCGTCCCCGAATGTATAGCTATAGCTATGGGCTGAACCTTGTTACCCAAGAAGTTAACTTAGCTCTCGGCCAACAACCTAACCTGAACGGTTCGTTCTCAACCTACTCTGCTGTATACGAACTTTTTCCAGAAATTGAAGGCGCATTCGAAAGTGTAACCGGGGATCTTAACCCAGAACTCCTTACCTACTACCGGATTACAGCAAAAGAGGGCGACCGCATTGGGCCAGCAAAAAATGGGTTTAAGGCAACGGCGATTATTATCGTGACCCACGAGAATAAAGAACAATTCGATGAAATTTGTCGCCAAGTTGAAACCGCGCGCATAAAGGTAGTTGCGTGAAAATTGCACACATCCTTCCACATAGCGCAGCCTTCCCTCTCGAGAACCACAACGGGCGCTATGAATGGGTTCGTCAACTTGCACTATTACAAGCCAAGCAAGGGCACAGTGTTACGATTTACGGCAGTCCAGATTCGGTTGTTTCTGGTGTAGCCACTGCGGGAATCTCAAACGCCTCTGACGACAGGGAGAATAATAACAAGGAAACATTTCGCTTGGCGTTCTCACAAGACCACGACGTGTACCACTCCCATTTCGATAACCTCCACTACGAAGTCAGCAGCGAAACATCAAAACCGGTCGTCTACACTCAACACTGGTGGCCGACACAGCAAACTGTAGAGCTTGCGAAAAGTGCAAAAGCAAGCAACGTATGGGCAGTTCCGCCTACTAACTACATGCATTCATTCGATGTATCATCTGGCATTCAAACAAAAGGTCACATCTACCACGGCATTAACCTGGATATATTCAAAAAATCAGATACCCAAAAGAGTGGGAGATTTTTATTTGTCGGGCGCATTTCTCCCGAAAAAAACCTCGATCTAGCACTTTCAGCAATTAAAAAAGCTGGTGTTCAACTAGACATCGTCGGTAAGGTGGCCGCGAAAAATCAACAATACTGGCAAAACCTTCAGCAGTATATAGACGGAGATCAAATTCGCTACCTTGGGCAAAAAAATCAAACCGAACTGGTCGACTTATACTCTGCAGCCCGCGGCGTGCTTTGCCCGTTTGAGGCTACCGAAGCCTTCGGCCTGGTTGTTATTGAAGCACAAGCTTGCGGCGCCCCGGTTATCGCCAAGAAGGGTGGTTCACGCAATGAATTACTGCAAGAAGGCAAAACCGGACTACTCTATGACGCTGAAGAGGAATTTGTTACGGCAATACATAAAGCTGAAACCCTACAGTCCGAGGATTGCATTCAGTTTGCAAAGAACTTTGATATCATCTCTATGGCAAAAGCGTACGAACAACTTTACGAAAGCCTGATTTAGGCTTATAACTCGTAAATTGATTTTTCTTCGAACTTTGATTTTATAAATTCGCCAGATATGCCCGTCTTAAATGAACCGCCAGTAACTGATAAGAAAGTTTGGTTTTCTAGATATGCAATTGGATTGGCGTTATATGCCTTATCGTTGTGTCGTGGTTCAATGAACACTTTTACATCAGGGACACTGATACCGCCAGCATTGATAAAGTTACTATAAAAACTCCTAAACTGATACACGGGCTCGGTAATCTCTGTAAAGAACGCTTTCGCCTTTTGCTTGTTCATCATCATAGGCACGTGTAGCTCGTAGCTGAGAGGGTTTTCGTAACCAGACGCAAGCAGTTCGGCATATTGTGCTTTCATGGTTCGCATATAGTCTGAGCCGTCTGGGTAGCGGTCATCGTACATCTGAATAACATCAGCCATCGGACCAAAGTTTAAGTTAGGAATTTCAGAAATTGGTTTCATAATATAAAAATCATCGTTCATTAGGACGAAATCGTCCGAAACAAGCTCTGAGTCTATGGCGGCACGTAAGTTGTTTTCGATATTCGCTTTTTTAATATCAGTCTGTTCGACAGGGATAAACGTAACGTTCGTAACCCAGTCAGGCTTTTCACCAACAAGAATTACTTTGTCGTGAGGAATGTTTTTGAGTGAACGAAGCGAGTAGCGTAAATCGTTTCCGTTGCTTTTTGTGTTCACCTTAACTAAGTACACTATATCCATGTTGATGTTTCTCCAATTCGAGCAGTCACGCTTTTTAGTAAGTATTTATATTTCTATAAGTATCTTTCTATAATACACCATTTACTGCCGGCCGTGCGCTCAAAGAGAGGTAGAAATCATGTCTTTCACTTGCTTTAGTTCATCCGGGTCGGTGTGATTAATTTTCCCAATCATCGCGTCGTCGAAGGCAACATCGAGATTATCGATATTATCGGCAAAATAACGACCATTTTTTACTAAGCCTTCGTAATAGACCTTCAACTTAGTGTATATCACACCTTTCATCCAGAAATCAGTACCACGATAGGCATTTTCGATATGCACATAGGCTTTATCTTTTGCTTTTTCAACAAGAATCTCCGGCATAGTTCCGTCTTTTGAAGAATCGACGGCAATCATGCGCCAAAGAATTTCATACACCTCCCGTGCATCGCGTGGCGAACCGTTATCGAGCCCCAAAGCTAGTCCCGCAGTAATATACCTTTCGCGCGCTCGGTTAAATGAAGGGTTAGATAAATCACCCGCAATAGCACACTCTAACATAACACCCGCGCCCTCTTCTACATCGGCATAGTCCGCAGTCCCAGACGCTAGCAATTCCGAGTACTTATCTTTTCCATTTTGCGCCCTTCTGGCGTGCACTTCTTGTTCGTGAACGATGAGTCGTTTAAGCTCATTGGCGTTTCGACGCGTGGCGCTTGGAAGGAATATTTTTTTCTGGTTGCCATTAGTTACAGGGTTTGACTTAGCCGGATTAATTACACAAGTCCAGCCCTCTTCGGCCAAGCCACCCGCCAATAAAGCTCTATTGATTATCTCCGCGCACTGTTGGGCATCGTAATACGTTTCGTCGTCAGTATCTGGGAGTTCGGAAAGTATATGACCATATCGCCCTAAGACGTATTCATGAAGTTTCTGTATTTCGTCTTCCGATAGCACCTCCGGCTCTTTTGCTTGCGAGCCTTCAAACGATTTAAGTGCAGCGCCCAAACTTGCAGATACATCTGCACCTAAAGTGTCGGCCGGTTGAAATTCTCTCGCTTTCTTATATTCAGTGCTCAACATTCCGTTAAACCATTCTTGGTTTAATTCTCCATACACCTCTTGATTCATGAGCATAAAAGACTTTCTAGCCGTCTCTTGATCAGTCGATGTAGCTGTGTCATGGAGGTATTGAGCCGCTTCGGCCAGCATGATTTTTTTCAATCGAACATCATGGAAACTCCGATACAACTGGAGTTCGGCGCTCCTCGAGGTGTCGCCAATAATGTCAGCAGCTTTACGCGCGACCTCAAGTTCAAGAACGGCGTTATAGACGTCGGTTTTTTTACTTACTGTCGCTTCTGAGTCTTTGAGAGATTTTAGTTTCGGATATTGATAATCGGGAACATAATCCACATTATCAATAAATCGTTGCTTGCTTTCGGCACGACTATGCGTGTTCAAGTCTTCAAATTGCCCAAAGTCGCTATAGCTGCTTTTTACTGCTTTGTATTCAGCGATTTTATCTTCAGTTACAGTATTTTTGTTTTGGAAGTCGTTATCCATAAACATATGGTAGCAGACTAGAGGAAACTATTAAACTAGAAATCTTCCAACATCTGCTTCTGTTTTTTATTCAGCTTAGTAGGTGTATCGACAACAATGCTGACAATATGCGGCCCACGCCGGTCGCTATTCATGTGAGGCACACCGTGCCCAGAAAGCTTAAAGTCAGTACCCGATTGCGTTCCAGCGGGAACTTTCATACGGACCGTGCCGTCAACTGTTGGAACTTCAATTTCAGTACCAAGAGCAGCATCAACCATGCCAACATGCTCTTCGGAGAGGATGATATCGCCTTCGCGTGTGAACTTTTTGTGGGCCTTAACGCGAATGTGTACATAAAGGTCACCTTTTTCGCCATCAGTAATAGCTTCACCGCGGCCACTCAGGCGCATAGTTGCACCGTCATCAATACCGGCAGGAATTTTCACTTTAATGGTTTGCTTGCGACGTTGCGTACCAGTACCACGACAGACAGTACAAACCTTTTCGGGAATTTTGCCACGACCGTGACAGGTTTCACAAGGAACGGTCTGTTGGATAGCGCCAAACATCGTGTTCATGACACGTGTTTGTTGGCCAGCACCATGACAAGTTGGACATGTCTTCATGTTATGACCTGGTTCAACAGTAGTGCCCTTACAGTGCTCACAGGTGTCGTTTAAATCGAGGGTCATTTCGTGCTCGATACCAAAAATTGCTTCTTCAAAAGTTAGCTGAAGCTGAACCTCAACATCACGGCCTCGTTGCGGAGCGCGTTGTCGCTGGCTGCCGCCTCCGCCAAAGAATTGGCTAAAGATATCACCTAAATCGTCTCCAAAGCCCTGGCCGCCAAAGCCTTCAAATGGATTACCACCAGCTGAACCGCCACCGTTTGAGCCACCAACACCAGCATGACCGAATTGGTCATAGCGTTGCCGTTTTTGAGCATCTTTTAAGATGTCGTAAGCTTCGTTAACTTCCTTGAACTTATCTTCGTTGCCACCTTCTTTATCTGGGTGGTGCTGAACAGCTTGACGTCGGTACGCCTTCTTTATCTCATCAGCAGAGGCACTTTTTGACACCCCTAAAACTTCGTAGTAATCTCTTTTACTCATATCTACTACCAGTATAAAACAACTAGCACTCAAATGTCTAGAGTGCTAGTTGAAGGTTTTAAGCGGGTTGCGAAACTAAGTAGCTTTGCGGCCAGTGATAGCCCGCCAAATGAACAAGAAGACGACTGCCCCAACCAGTGCGACCAAGAAGCTGCCTAAGTTGAAACCAGTGACACCCGAGCTTCCGAAGAGCCCAAAAATAAACCCACCAAGGAATGCACCGACAATACCAACAATGATATTACCCAGCAGCCCCTGGCCTTTGTTTGTCCCTGCGATCATTGAGGCTACCCAGCCTGCAAGACCCCCAAGAACAATCCAGCTTATGATTCCCATTCCGTCCATACGATATCCTCCCTTGGTTTATATGTACCTCTTATTATACTACTTCTTATCGCTAACGCTATTTCGTTTGCTGAAATTTCGCGGTATACTGGCCAGTAATGAAACCTCTTATTCGAGCCATTGGCACCGTTGCCGGCCTTATACACGCTGAATACCGACAGCTATACAACCGTTACTTCGGTACGATCGAACGCTTTCCAGGTAATGCCCGAGAAATCTGCCAACAAATTGTTGATAAGCTTTGGTATGGCGATTTTTACCGCACCAGCCTTGGGCACTATAACTTTTTTTGGATGCGCGATTTTGGAACGGTTGCCCAGTCGTTAGTTAATTTAAATCAGACAACCCATGTACATCACACACTCAGATGGGCCCTTCGCCACTACATGCGAGCTGGCGCTATTAAGTTATGTATTGATAAAGCCGGGAATGTCTTTAACGCGCCAGGGCTTCCGAGTATCGACGCGCTGCCGTGGCTTTTGCACTCATTAGTAGTGAGTAGATACCAACTAAACGAGAAAGAAACTGATTTTCTAAATAAAGAACTTCGCAAGTATTCATCGATGTTCTTAGACGAAAGTGGTGACATATTACCAAATATAGTTTTTGCCGAAATGCGTGACGCCGTATATTACAACCGCAGCGCTTATTCGATTGCATTGGTTGGTCGCCTAGCTCAATGCGTTGAACAGCTGAATTTAGTCGATTTTCACTTTGCCCCAGATCGCTATAGCGACATTCTGATTCATAACTACTGGACTGGCGAATATTTCCGCGCCGACCGCACAACCCAGACATTCAGTTCGGATAGCGCCCTAATCCCCTTCTTCTTAGGAATTGTGAACGATTCTGTCATGGTCGGCAAAACCATCGACTACATCAACAAAAAAGAACTAAACAAGCCATACCCACTACGCTACGGCGAAGTGCCAGAGAAACCGCTCCGTTATCGCTTTGGCATGGGGCCAATTTCAATGCCGAACTATACCGAAACCAGCATCTGGACATGGCACGCAACGTATTACCTCCACCTTTTAAAGCGATACAACCGTAGCGAATACGTTGAACAATACAAAAGCTTCAGTGCTTTGATTGAACGACACGGAAGCTACCCTGAATTGCTTGCACCCGATGGCTCTTGGTACTATGCACCATTTTACCGAGCCGACCCTGGGATGATTTGGGCGGCACTGTTTCTGGAATTACCTCAAGAATAAAACGCAAGTGAAAGCCCCCTCTACTTAAAAATAGAGGGGACAATTGTAGATTAGGACAGTTCTACATTCTGTTCGGCCCAGTCAAGCGTTTCACGAGTCAACGTTCGAGCGGCTAGGTTAGCCTTTGTAGGTCGATCACCGTGCCACCACTGTGTCCAAAACGGCTCGTTCGGGTTCAGGCATTCCAGGCAATCCAGGTGCCGCAATTGGCCATCAATAAACTTCTCGTTACGCTCGGTGTATACTTTTGTGTACCCCGAACGAGTCAAAGCTTTTAGACTGCCCTCGTTCCCTTGGATTACGGCGGACATGATGCGATGAAGCCCCATGTGCTGAAAAGCATACCAGGTGCGCGCCTTGTGGGCAGCGCTGGCGATACCCCTTCCCCAGTATTCCTTGCGGAAAATCAGTGAACCGCTGGTTGCTTGGTGGATGTGATCAACCTTGATATCCGACAGTGACGAAACACCAATTATGGTGCGCTTACCACCTTCAATCAACCAAATACCCCATGTAAGAGAAGTTTTATCGGTACGAACCTTGTCGAACCAAGAAAGCTCATCCTCTAGCACGAGCGCATTGTGGCTGTTCGTGTACTTTCGCACTTCGAACTGCTGCATGCCCGGGCTTACGAACTCACCCATCGTCTCCTTACTAAGAGGAGCGAGTTCGATAGAGAGTTCCCCTACCTTGAACCGCATAATAGAACCAAATGACATAGCCCTGTCCTTTCTTTTATTGGTCTCGTATTTCGAGACCAGATAAGCCTCCAGTTTGGTAAGAAAAAAGCCTCCGTTACCTTGGAGACTTACCTTGAATCATAATATGTAGATTAATTAAGAGTTGAGATAAGCCATATCACTAATAGTGCCGCCGAGCATTGATTTGCCGTGGACATTATTCGCCTTTGAGTGATATGAATTAAAACTGTTCATAAGTTGACAATAGTATATTGCAACAATAGTGTCAAGCGTGAAATTGACTTTAGCCCATTTGTTGTTATAATATCATAAGCTTATGTCATCACATTCGTGACAGACAAAGCTCGTATAAGAGGAGTGAAGACTGTTGTCTGACCCTATCATTGAAAGAAACGTCCGTTTTTCCAGAGAGGACCCGAGCAAGTACGACTTTGTCGAAGATTCGCATATCAGCAAGGCCTACAGGCAACGCGAGACGCTTGTTCGCCGGCTCAGTACCGCTGATGTAATAATCAATCAGGACTCCGACTACTCTGCCGAGATTGTCCAGGCAATCCTGCCCGTCATCTTGGCTAAACGAGCAGTCAAGACTGTCGAATTCATCAGCTACAACCGCTGGAGAAAGACAGCTGATGAAGTAGCGACTCTTCGCGGCGTTATATTGCGAGACAAGGACGCCAGAGTTCTACTGTACGTCTATGGTGTCGGCCTTGGCGGCTCTGAACCGGGAAACATCGGTTCGTTCATCCTCGATTCACTCGGGGTTTCCGACGACAAGCAGAAGGAAATCTATAACGCCACGTGGCCGCTCATTGGCTATTCGGTCGTTATCGAACTTCTGTAACAAGGTCGTCACTCTAAAAATCCAGCATTATACATGTTGGTGGCGGCAGGAAACTGCCGACTGCGCCTTCTCACTAGGGCAAATAGTGTAGCAGGAAGGTCATGAAAATGACTTCAATCGTCCCAGGTTACAAAGTTACTGCGTGCAATGTGCGCAAGACCTTCAAAGGACAGTTCCAGAACGCCTTCAAGGTCGGTAACGGCAGAGTTCTGCAAAACCCGATTGTCCTCGAGACAGACGAAGGCACGTGGGGTATCACAAAAATCACCAGCGCAACCTGGGTTGGACCAGCGGTACTTGTCGCTCATGTTGAAGTACGACCTCCGATTGAGACTCTGACTGGGATCAAGCATGCTCGCCTTGAACTGGACTTTCGAAAGAAAGACCATGACGTCGAGCTCGTAATCACCAGACCGCGGTAATAAACCACCGCCCCGCCCCACGACAGCCAGTCGTGGGGTTTTAACTTTCCCATAAAAAATAGCCGGCACTACACCGGCTATTTTTAGTTAACGAAGAATTACTTCTCGTCTTTTTTCTCGTCCACGACTTCGCCTTCAACAGCTTCGTCGGTCTTTGCTTCTGCGCCATCTTCTGAAGCAGGTGCTTCATCGTTAGCGGCTTGTTCGTACATTTTTGCGCCGATAGGCATAATCGCATCACTTAGGGCCTTAGAAGCGGCTTCCAACTCTTCCTTGTCGGTAGAGTCTTTGTGCTTTTTAGCTTCTTCAACAGCTTCAGCGATAACCTTTTTGTCATCATCAGAGATTTTATCCTTGAATTCATCGGGCATTTTTTCAGCTTGGTAGATAGTATTTTCTAGACTATTACGAGCATCGACAGATTCACGCTTCTTTTTGTCCTCTTCAGCGTGAGCTTCAGCGTCTTTTTGAGCCTTTTCGATGTCGTCCTTACTAAGGTTTCCGCTATCTTGGATAGTAATAGATTGCTCTTTACCAGTTCCCTTGTCTTTAGCGGTAACGTTCAAGATACCGTTAGCGTCGAGGTTAAAGGTAACTTCAATTTGCGGCACACCGCGTGGCGCTGGTGCAATTCCATCAAGAACGAAACGTCCAAGTGACTTGTTGTCGCTAGCCATTTCGCGCTCGCCTTGCAAGACGTGAATTTCAACTTGGTTCTGGTTATCAGCAGCAGTTGAGAATGTCTCACTTTTGCTGGTTGGAACGGTTGAGTTTCGCTCAATCAATTTAGTCGATACACTACCCATAGTTTCAATACCGAGGCTTAGTGGGGTCACGTCCAAAAGAAGAACGTCCTTTACGTCGCCAGCAAGTACACCACCTTGAATTGCAGCACCAATTGCTACAACTTCGTCAGGGTTTACGCCCTTGAGTGGGTCTTTTCCGAAGATAGATTTAACTTTTTCAACTACAGCAGGCATACGAGTCATACCACCAACCAGAACAATCTCGTTGATTTCACTTGCCTTAAGGCCAGCATCTTTCAAAGCTTTTTCAACAGGATCAGCCAAACGGTCGATGAGGTCTTTAACGAGTTCTTCAAGCTTCGCACGAGTCAGTTTGTACTCGAAGTGCTTAGGACCGTCAGCATCAGCTGTAATAAATGGAAGGTTTACATCATATTCAGTAGTAGAAGAAAGTTCTTTCTTAGCTTTTTCAGCTTCGTCCTTTAGACGTTGCATTGCAGCGTTGTCGCCCTTTAGGTCGATGCCAGCTTCTTTTTTGAATTCATCAAGGAAGTGGTTAACGATACGGTTGTCAAAGTCTTCACCACCAAGGTGAGTATCACCGTGGGTACTTTTTACTTCAAATACACCATCACCAAGTTCAAGGACGGATACGTCAAAGGTACCACCACCAAGGTCAAAGACGGCAATCTTTTCTTCTTTTTTACTTTCAAGTCCGTAGGCTAACGCAGCCGCAGTTGGCTCGTTAATAATACGCTTCACTTCAAGGCCGGCAATTTTACCAGCATCTTTAGTGGCTTGCCTTTGCGAGTCATCGAAGTACGCAGGAACTGTAATAACAGCTTCGGTGACTTTTTCGCCAAGGAACGCTTCAGCGTCCGCTTTAAGCTTAGAAAGAATCATTGCTGATACTTCTTCTGGTGAGTAGTCTTTGTCGCCTAGACGAACAGTAACACCGTCACCCTTGCTACCAATTTGGTAAGGCATAATGTCGAGGTCTTTTTGGACTTCTTTGTCGCTAAACTTACGACCAATGAGTCGCTTTACGCCGTAGATAGTGTTTTTAGCGTTTGTAACGCGTTGGCGTTGAGCTACCTGACCAACAAGACGTTCGCCTGATTTACTGATAGCCACAACACTTGGAGTGGTGCGGTTACCTTCTGCGTTTGCAATAACTTCTGGTTTACCGGCTACCATGTAAGCCACAGCGCTGTTGGTTGTACCAAGGTCGATTCCGATGATTTTACCCATATTATATTCTCCTATTTATCAAATGTCGTTGTATATATTTTAGCACTCTCGCTAGGAGATTGCCAAGTGTTCCTATTATAAATAAGTTAGCACTCTCATGTCAAGAGTGCTAACTTACTTTGTTTTACTACCAGACAATATAAATAATTTCTCATGCTAGAATAGGCTATATGAGTACACCAGAATTAGCTTCTTACATCAAATCACAACTTCAAATTGGACTTAACGCAGATACGATTGCAGCGCAGCTACGAACTGCCGGCTGGGCAGAACAAGATATCAATGCTGGGTTTGCCACCGCACAACAACCAGTGGCGCCAACACAAACAACACCACAGCCCGCTGTTTCTAACGATCCTCAGACACAACAGCTTCCTCCACCCCTACAACAAGGGAAGATGAAAACAGGTTGGCAGCTATTCAAGCAAAGCTTAGCAATTATCAAAAATAATCCAGGCTTGTCTCGCTACGTAGCCATGTCTACCGCATTATCCATCTTAGCGTTTATTATTTTAGCGGTAATATATGTCTTGGACTACACGAATACACAGGTTCTTGTTGTAGACGCGGTTGACGAAGCGGGCGACCCAACGGCCGCGTTAACCATTGTCGGCTTCATCGGGTTTATTATTTGGGGCATCGTACAAACGACAATCGGTTATTACTACGCAACCGGACTCTCGACACATGTGTTATCTATATTCAGAGGTCAGGCAACAACATACCAGGCAAGTATAGTTACGGCTCGCCAAAAATTTGGTGCAATTGTCACGTACGCACTCATTAGTGTCATTGTCGGTTACATAATAAACGCCCTTCAGCGCATTAGGTTTGTCGGTTGGATTCTGTCCTTAATTGTTGGAGCGGTATGGACACTAGCGACCGTATTCACCATTCCACTTATTGCTGACAAAAAAATCAATGGCGCCGCCGCAGTAAAAGAATCAATACTCCTCTTCAAACAGACATGGGGTGAAACGATTATCAGCCGTGTTTCGCTAGGTGGATTATTCTTCCTTATATACTTCCTCGTTGCCATCCCAGTGACAATAGGGCTCGTCATCGTATTTGGCCTCCTATTTGGTTATGTTGGCGTCATCATCGCCTTTGCGCTATTCATACTAAGCATAGTTGTTATGAGCGTCATTGAGCTACTCGCAACGAACGTTCTAAACGTCGCGCTTTACTACTACTCAACCTACAAGATTATCCCCCCAAGCTTTAGCGGTGAGCTACTTGCCAGCGTCTATACTGCAAAAAAGAAAAAATAATACAGTACACTACCGCCATATTTTAAAATTAGTATTGATTTTTAGTCCTGATAGGACTATTATCAAGACTTCTTACTGATACTGACTTCAAACAGACACAGCCAGCAAGAATTGAATCCGCTTAGGAGAAACCTCCTAGCGGTCCTTTATTTTTCGAGCAGAGAGAAGGAGATAATGACCCCACTGGTTCACCACTCACCGGCACCTGTCGTTGCTAGTGACGCCGTAAACCTGAGTGGCTGTGTCCGCAAGGATCATGCCCTTGCCGAACGGCCGCCCCGCGTGCCGTTACTGGCACTACGCAAGACCCGTATTGAGTGGTTCTATATCCTTGATGTCAACGTGAAACGCCCCGAAGAATTAAATCGAAGCGAGTACCGCGACATCAAAGAATCGGCAATTCACTTGCCGGCAACCACCGAATCCCTCGTAAAGATCCAGCGTGCATTTGATCTACATGCCGAAACGTGTCGCTTCGAGAACCTGGCAATCAGGTATCTCAGCGACAACGTCGACATCATCATCTACTCCATCTGCACCGCAATCAAACCCAATCGGCGTTAACCTGAGTGTTGGTTTGAGCGGGGCGTACTTCTCTCTGCTCAAACCAACGCCATTATGAAAATCCCCGCTTTATGCGGGGATTTATTTATTGGCGAGTCACTTTCACCATCGCATGGCGGATAACCCGACCATTCAACGTATAGCCTGCTTGTAGTTCGTCGGCAATAACTTCTTTATCACCTTCTGCGTCTTCATCGAATTGAATTGCTTCATGAAGCTCTGGGTTAAATTCAGAACCTGGCTTTGCATCAATACGAGCAACATTTAATCCTTCAAGCGACTTTTCCAGGTGTTTAACAAGGCCAGAAACGCCTTGAACCCAGGTATTATCCTTAAGCTCTTCAGGGGTGTACGCAATTGCGCGTTCAATGTTATCAATTACGGGAAGAAGTTTCAGTACAGCAGCAGAAGCGCCAGCTTCACGAGCAGCTTGCTTTTCGGCATCGACACGCTTGCGGTAGTTCTCAAAGTCAGCACGAGTGCGCTGAAGGTCTAGTGTCAGTTCGATAATTTCTTCGTCACGGTCATCTGATTTTGGAAGCTCTTCTGGAGCTGGAGTAGATTTTGGAGTTGTTTTTGACATAGTTATTATCCTTTCTTTGCTTTCATTTTTAGTTGTTTTACTTTAGCTTCTTTCGCTAATCGCTTCTCACGGTCTTGCCACCATTCTTTTTTCTTCCATGGGTTATCGTAGCTGGTGAGGTTATAGAAAAACCCGACAATGCCCATTACAAGCACTGCGGCCACGACCAACCAAAATGGCCAGTTTGCCATAACTTGCCCAAGCCATTCTGCCATACTACAAAGTCTCCTCGAGCATTGCCCCAGTATGTCGCACTAGGCGCATAACTTTGTCGTAGCTTTGGCGAGTTGGGCCAAGCACACCAATATAGCTGTTATCACTATATGGTGAACGGAAGCGGCTAATAATTAAAGTTGCACCACTTGCCTTGCCTATTGGGTTCTCAGAACCAATATAAACGTTCAACGGCTCATTCGGTGCAGCTTCACGTAGCCATGGCTCAAGGTTATCGAGAAGCCGTGCAACCGCTTGTGCATGGTTACCGTGCAAGAACTCCGGTTGAGAGAACAAGTTGCCGATGCCACTGAGGTATAGCTCGTCGCCAATTGTTGCCAGGCCTAGGTTTTGGGTTAAATCCACTAAGCTGTCGACAGCGCTACGAATTGCTCGGTCGGCCCTATTTCCGTGCGTATTCACACGGGCGTCGATCGCTCTCGCACTGCGATCGGGAAGTTGCGGCTGTTGACCAGCATGAACCTCGTTGAGGCTGTTTACGTAAAAGCGGTAGCCGGTATCGGTAGGGATTCGCCCAGCGCTGGTGTGCGGCTGAACAATAAAGCCCATCTCTTCTAGCTTAGCCATCTCGCTACGAATGGTCGCGCTTGAAACACCAAATAATTTGGCGAGCATCACGCTTCCAACAGGAGCAGCGATTTCAGCATGCTGTTCAATAATAGCGGCAAGAATGAGTCGTTGACGTTCGGTCATGTGTTTATTGTAGCGAACGCTAGCACTCGCTGTCAATGAGTGCCAACACTATTTGTGGTTGTCTAGGAATTTTTGAGTTTCGGCCCGGAGTTCAACGGCAAGCGCTAAAGCCTTTTGACGATACGACTCTTCTTTGTATTCACCCGACATAATAATTTCGGCAGTTTCCAATACTTCGGTATTAATAACTGGGAAGAAATTCTCGTTTTCGATTGGCTTGTTATATTCAAGCAAAGCCGTCTTAAAGCGACGAATCTTCTGCTCAAGGTCGATGTCACCACGGCCATCAATACGCTGTTCCCAAATTTCAAAACTTGGAGGCAACAGCAATACAGCTTCAAACCCAGGTGCGGCCTGCATTAAGTCTTCCATACCCTGAACATCAATTTCTAAAATTGGGATACGCCCACTTTTAACCACGCGTTCGTACGATGCGATACTTGTGCCATACAAGGTGTCTCCATGGACAAGCTTTGCTTCAATGTATGCGCCATCGCGTAACTTTTCGATACCGGTTTGAGCATCGATAAACCAATAATGTACACCACTAACTTCGTAGCCGTTACCAAAAACTCGCGGTGCACGAGTTGTGTCGGACACTACGGGTACATAGTGGCCGGTTTGCGTGAGATGTTGGGCCATCGTGCCCTTACCTGCCCCAGTTGGGCCGGCGATATTTAATGAAGGGTGCTCGTGTAAAAATTTACGGGCGTATTCGGGCATTTGGTAGGTATTAATTGCTTCTTCGAGTAAAATCATACCTCAGTATAGCAAGAGTTGACCAAAGTTTTATAGCTAACTGCGTAAAACTACACACGGTACCATTTAGTGCCGTCACTAAAGAAGTCTTGGCTTTGCCATTGCACACCAACAGTAACGCTCGTCAAATCGTCAATTAACACGCTGCTGCGGGATACGATAATTCCATTCGCAGAGCTGTCGGTCTTCTTGACGGATACCCAAGCTCCGTTTTGCGGTACAGGTAGTGTTACCGTGAAGCTACCAGCCGAAGCGTTACCGATCACAAAGTCACCCGCAACTGCACTGTAGTTAGCGGTTCGAGCGACTGCTGTCCGGCTGCTGCCGGCACTCACCCCCGCTATTGCCGTATCGACATAGGTTTTGTTGGTTACCTGGGTACCCGTTGTCGGTGTTGGCACAATTGGCGAACTCGAGAACGTCTTAACGCCAGCAATTGTTTCAGCGCCTGTATTGTGGACTGCCAGTGGGTCGGTAGTATTATTAAGTTTTACCTGGACTGCGCTCGTTAAGTCAGTTTCGGGGATGCCAGTACCCGGCTTAACGTATTTACCACTCAAGCCAACAACGGTTGGCGCGCCAGCCGTTCCCGCAAGGTCACCAGCAAGTTGAACGATACCCTTAGCTGAGGTTGTTGCGTCAGAAACTGTTCCAGTTCCACCTGCACTGTTCGTTGCCGGACCCCAAGTTCCAGCTTGGTAAAGCAGAACCTGCCCATCGGTTGCGCCGTTAGCGCTCACGTCAGCCAAATCGTCAAGATTTACTGTAGTGGCATTAAGTTTTGTCTGAACAGCAGTCGATAAATCCGTCTCAGGAATACCCGAGCCTGGCTTTACATATTTGCCGCTCAGGCCGACAACAGTTGGTGCATCGGCTGTACCAGCAAGATCACCAGCCAATTGCACAATGCCCTTTGCCGAACTCGTTGCATCGGCGGATGACGTTGATGGCAATTGGGCTGTTGGGACCTTACCGCTACCATCAAGGCTAGCGTAACCATTTTGCTGCCCCTTGTGAGATATCATTTCGACACCCAAAGTACTGATACTGCCGGCTTTTATTGTTCCGTCAGTATTGTGAGCTGTGGCCAGGAAATCGTTTAGAACGGTTCCCCAAGTTCCTTCATCTGCACCGGGTTGTGGAAGTCGTGTCATGAGTTTTTCTCTCCTCTTACGCTTTTAGCTAGTATAGTGTCGGGTGTTGTGTTTTCGAGCTGATTATCGTGTTCTATTCTGCTGCTATATATCTTCATATATCACCTCCCGTATTCCCCAACAAGCACACCTTCGGCAGGGTCGCCTGCCTGGTTATCGGGTCCAAGTGGTCCCCAGCGGTTGTTGCTCCACTCGTAACCAGGTGTGCCAATCCAGGTGCTATCGTTTGCGCCGGCATAACCGGAGTATCGGTTAACAGCTCGTCCAAAGATATTACCAGTTACCTTAATATTAGAGGTTTGGGTAGTACCACCTCCGTAGAAGGCGTATCCACCGCCACCACCATCAATGTAGTTATCGGTCACTGTCACATTGCGAGACTCAGGCTGATTGTATGCAGAGAAGGCTGAAGAAACGTACTGGTTTGTACTTCCTTGGCTTTCCATGCGCCAGTAGCAACGCACCGACGAAAGGTCAGTTCCGCTATTGCGGAGGACACATTCTCGGTGATCGCCAGCGTTCTTCGCCCAGTGCTCTTTACTAATACATTCCGTAAAGTCCCAATCGTCGTTAACGTGCGCGTCCTTCAGACAACGGCGGAACTCACAGCGGTAAACTGAAACGTGCTGACCCTTTAGTCCACCATCGGCAACATTGTTTCCGTCAAACTGACAGTACTCAAATCGAACAGTACTGTTTCCCCACATATTTGCGTTTGCTGGTTTGCTGCCATTAGAGATAAACTGACAGTTAATCCATGTTGAAGCGACGTTAATGTCCATGTCTCCATTAATCGTCAGGTTCTGATAGGTGGTACCAGCGACAGGTGTGAACGGCGCCATTGAAGTCCGCGAAACTCCAGGCTTGAGGCCTATTTGGCCTGCAGCAAGCGCTGCTAGCATTTGACTACCGTGCGTAAAGGTTACGGCCTCCGGTTCGGTCACTACAGCAGCGGCAGTCGTCACCGACACATCGTCCGTATCACTCAAAGTTCCATCACTCACAGTTCGACGGAAGACCTGTGTCACTTGCGAGGCTGGTGC
>Ga0247810_10000656_pt1 | contig 31631 bp, 22 predicted proteins | sample UWRJL119311C1_FD_179918 | JGI IMG/M metagenome (GOLD analysis project Ga0247810, IMG submission 179918) | Plant litter microbial communities from Arlington Agricultural Research Station in Wisconsin, United States - UWRJ-L119-311C-1 | ecosystem: Environmental > Terrestrial > Plant litter >... | reverse complement strand
AATTATATAAAAAATCTGCCACCTTGTTTTAAAGTGAGAAACAACAATTATCTAACGATGATTTACGGCGTGAATTTTCATCAGGATTTTGATCATTATTTAGAAAAACGAAATGTAAAAAAGAAGATGGAGCAATCGATAAACGGTTGGGAAATCAATCAAAAAATGCTTCAGATTCCGTATAAAGATTTAGATGACGAAAATTACCTGATGCGTTTGTTGCTTTTGAAAAGAATCAATAATGAAGAAATAGAAAGAACATTAGATCCAAGATTATAATAAAGATGATACAATGAAAAAGATACCAACATTAACGATACTTATAGGTTGTCCGGCATCGGGAAAAAGCACTTTTGCAGAGTGGAAGGTGAGAACCGAACCTAAAACCATGAGAATAAGCCGTGATGAAATCAGGTTTTCGCAATTTCAGGAAACTTTGGATCCTACATATGAAAGTATGATTTCGAAAATTGTAAACGGACAGATTAAAACCTTGCTTTCGAATGGTTGGAATGTGATTCTGGATACTTGCAATGTAAAGTCAGATTACATCAAACAGCCGATAAATGATTTCGCCGAAATGGCTAATATTGATTTCAAAGTGTTTGATTTACCATTAGAAGAGCTTTTTATCAGAAATGAAAAAAGAGATCGAAAAGTGCCAAAAAAGGTGATTGAAAACATGTACCATCAATTGCAAAAAACAAAAGAAAAGTTTGATTTTAAACCAATAAAAAAAGTGAATAAAAATCTCGAATACTGCCCTCAAAACTCTGATCTGCCAAAAGCTATAATTTGCGATCTTGACGGAACGCTGGCTTTAATGAACGGAAGAAATCCTTTTGATGCCAGTAAATGTGATGAAGACGAAATCAATAATCCGGTGGCGAATGTGTTGCGAAATTACAAGAAATTGGGATATGAAATATTGCTGGTTTCAGGAAGAGAAGACCGATACAAAGAACCAACATTGCGATTCCTGGAAAAACACGAAATCGAATACGACGACCTGATCATGCGTAAAACCAAAGACAGCCGAAAAGATTCGATCATAAAAACCGAAATCTACAACGAGTTTATCAAAGATAAATACTTTATAGAATTCGTTCTGGACGACAGAAATCAAGTAGTCGACACTTGGAGAAATGATCTGAAATTGCCATGCTTCCAAGTATATTATGGGGATTTCTAACTTGAAGGTGCTGAGGTTCTAAGTTGCTAAGATACTAAGGGAAAAAACTTTGAGGATCTGCTTGATACTATCGGGATTGCAAGATTAAATCCAGACAAAGAGAACAAAAAACTTAGCGTCTTAGTGTCTTAGTGGCAAAAAAAACCAGACAAAGAGAACAAAAAACTTTGCGTCCTAGTGCCTTAGTGGCAAAAATAAACAGACATGGAACTAGTAAACAAAGACTTCGAAATACTCACAGATTACATTCTGGCTTTTCATTTTTATAAATACCTCAATATCGATCTAATCGAAGACTGGGCAATCGAATTGATCAATTCCGGTTATGAGAGTGAAGCTATTTATAATTTGGCTTGTTTCTATAAACCAATTGATTCTGATGAAGTTCAGCCTTATCTGGAAGCCGTTCTCTCAGAATTGAATCTAACGACAAAAAACAGGGAAGAATCTCAAAAAAGTCATATAAGATATTTTCTAAATAAAATAGTGAAACATGACGATGTGAGAGGTAACCTGAAAAGAATGCTGCATCTGTATTGGGACTTTGATGTAGACAAAGACATAATCGATCTGTCTGTTCTTGATGATGCTTGGGATGATTTGTTGGCAGGCCATGTCAATTGGTATTATAAAGATGTTAGTCTGGATACTATTGAACAAGAAGTTATAGTAATGGCCCAAAAATGGCTTTATGAAAATTGATAGAGAAGGTTCAAAGGTTCAAAGTGGCAGAGTTGCAGGGATAAAGTTTTTTCACTGCAAATACTTGGTATTATACCCATTTTATGTCATTTCGACGAAGGAGAAATCACACTCGAGACTCGACAAAGATTAGCAAATTCCTGAATGGAATTACTAGTGTGATTTCTCCTCCGTCGAAATGACAAACTTTGTGTAAAAACTTTGTGTCTTAGCGCCTTAGCGGCAAAAAAATAAAGATTAACACAGACTCAAAAAATAAAAAAACTTTGTGTCTTAGCGCCTTAGTGGCAAAATAAAAAAATAATAAACGTTCTAAAGAGGAAAAAAGACTTAGAATCTTAGCCTCTCAGAACCTTAGAACCTTAAAAAAAAATGACATACATAGACATAGGAATCAACCTAACCAATAAACAATTCCACAATGACATAGACGATGTCGTACAAAACGCTTTAGATGCCGACGTATCGCAAATGATACTCACCGGAACAAGCGTGAGAAACAGTGAAGAATCTGCCCGAATAGCAAAAGAATATCCAGGTATATTATATGCTACAGCCGGAATTCACCCGCATGATGCGCAGCGTTTTGATGTGCAGAGCATTTCGAAACTGCGAAATTTATTAAAACAGCAACACGTAGTTTCGGTAGGCGAGTGCGGACTCGATTTTGATCGTGATTTTTCGCCCAGAAATGTTCAGGAAACGTGTTACAAAGCCCAGTTAGAATTGGCGATCGAAGTTCAGAAACCTTTGTTTTTGCACGAAAGAGCTGCTTTTACAAAGTTTATGGACATTACAAAAGACTATTTGCCACAATTGCCAAAAGCCGTTGTGCATTGTTTTACCGGAACTTTGCAGGAAGCCAAAACCTATCTCGATAACGGATTCTACCTCGGTTTTACCGGAGCAATATCCGACAGTAAACGTTTTGAGCATTTAAAAGAAGTGATTCAGTACGTTCCGCTGGACCGAATGATGATCGAAACCGATGCGCCTTTTATGCTCCCAAAAAACGTACCCAATAATCTCTTAAAGAAATACCACGAACGCCGTTGCGAACCTGCTTTTCTGCCTTTTGTTGCAGCAACTGTAGCGCAGTTTAAAGGAGTTTCGGGGATTGTTGTTGCGGAGGAAACTACGAAGAATGCTAAGAGTTTTTTTTGGTTTTAAGGTTGATCTAATGTACTTTTAAAAAGAGATAGATAAGAGCTAATTAAAAATAAATATCTATTTTTTGTAAAATCATAATTACTTGTAATAGTTGTAAAATTGTTAAATACTTAAGGTTTTACTATTATAAGGGATTTATAATTGATTGTATTTTTTTAACAAATTTATAAATCTAGGTTCATTTCTATATTTTTCTTTGATATCTATATAAAGTAAATCCGCTTCCGCTCCTTCAACGAAGGATTGCTCTAAAAGTTGATAAAATTTTTCATCATCGTTCATAGAAGCATAAATTGTAGCCTTAGTTCCAGTATATCTAAAATCTTTATATAAATTACTTGCTTTCTCAATATATTCGAAAGCTTTCTCAAAATTATTCTGCAATCTATAGTAGTTACAGTAGCAATTATAAATAACGTCTTTCCTCTCTTCTAAAGATTCTGCTTTTTTGAGATCTATTAATGCTTTGTCGAATAATGATAAATACATATTGTTTGATGCTCTAGCTATTAAGTAATCAGAATTTTTACCATCAATTTTAATTGCTATATCGATGTCATCATTTGCTTTTTTAAATTCTTTTAATTCATGATAAACAGTTGATCTGTTAAAATAATATTCATGATCTTTTTCATCAATTTTAATTGCTGCATTTAAATCTAAAATAGCTTTATCATATTCTTTTTGTTTAAAATAGATATTACTTCTGTTAGAATAATATTTTGCTTCTTTAGGGTCAATTTCAATTGCTTTTATTATGTCATCTAGGGAGTTTTGTAAAATATTTAACTCCAATGAACAGATTGATCTAATGTAAAAATATTCAGCATTTTCAGAATCAATTTGTACTAGTTGATTAGCAATCTCTATTGCGCTATTAATTTCTTTTTTTATTTCAAAGTATATATTAAAAAGATGATGAAGATTACTCTCGTGTTTAGACTCTTTATCTTTTATTTTAATTCTAATTTTTAATTCATCTGTAAATTCTTTGTTATTGTGATAACAATTAGCCAAATTTAATAAATTGAAAATATCATTTTCATCCAGTTTAATTGATTCCTTGAAATTTACAATTGCTTGAGACCAATTGTTTTCTTGCATAAAGTAGGAACCCAACCCACTATATTTTTGCTTTTCATTTAATAAATAATCTCTTAATGGTGTTTCGGTTAATTTAAGTTGTGATTTTAATTTTTCTTCATGTTTAATTATCGGAAAGAATTTATAAAAGCTTATTATTTCCTGTACATAAACAGAATATGGATAGAATATGGAATTTAGTTGTAAGATTTTTTTTAAATTCTTAGATGTTTTTTTCTTTTTTTTATTATTTGGCTCTTCTTTAGTTCTTGGGCTGCTACAGATTAAATATTTTATTTGATCTGGAATTGGCACTTCATTCAAAACCTCAATAAATTTCTCAATATCTCCTCCTTCATATGTATCAAATATCATGTTAAAAGTGACATTATCTTCTTGATGATATGGTAGGAAATAATTAAAAACACTTTCACTAAAGTAAGGATTATTAAATAATTTTTCATCTACCATGGAAACATTATTCAGACCAATACTGAATAATCGTATTATTATTGAACAAGCATCTTGGATTCTAGAATTTTGATTTAAGGACTTTATTTTAGTTTTAATTGAAGGAAAGCGTAACCATTTATTTCCTAAATGATTTAATACCAAAAATAAAGATACAATTGATTTTTGCCATACTTTTTCTTCATTATCGTTTATGAAATCAATTAATAGCGTAATTTTTTTTTCGTCAGCTTTGTTAAAGTGAATTAAACTACAACATAGCGCACTAACAATAACACTGCGATCATACCATTTATACTTGTCACTATTGTTCCTTATTTTCTGGATTTGTTCTAGTGTTTGTGCATTTAAGTCCTCAGAAGAATAAATAGTTTCAAACAGAATTTGTAAATCAGTATCTCTAAATGGTTTATCTACTTCTTGTAAATAATCTACATTTCCAAATAATAATTTATCAAGTTTAACCCTTAAATTTTTAATTTCTTTAGCAAGTTCCTTATCGCTTGGATTACTAAGCAATTCGTTAGTTTTTTTAGTGATAAGCTCGACAATATTGTTGACGTCATCTTTTGTTAATTCTTTATCTGCGGTTTTTTCTTCAATAATTGCTAAATGCTCTTTTTTTATTTCTATTTCTAACTTTATTTTTTTTAATTCTAAAAGATGATTCAACAAATCATCTTCCCAATTTTGAATTTTTATTGGAGTAACACCATATTTTATAAAATCTTCATTTTTAGTCGTAAAAATAAAATGATCTTTTATTGAATAACCCTCATAAATGTCTTTTATCTTTAAAAATAAATCATTTACGAAAGGATCACTTAAACTAAATCCTATAAATAATAAATTTTTTTCTTTGAAATGATTTGCTAAAGTATCTGCATTGAAATTACTATTTTTATAAATATTTCTGTAATCACTTTCAAAAAGGATTATTGATTTTGGATCGTCATAATCACCATGAATTTTGTATAGAAACTCGGAGTCGTTAGTTTGACTTTTAAGGCCTTGAAAAGCATTTGAATTATCGAATATTTTTGGAGATATGGACTTTGGAATATGCTGCTCCAAAATTTTATCATAATTCGTAGTGATTATTTTACTTGAAATTTCCCATAATAAAGTGTGTACTTTCGATTCTTCGGGTAAACTTTTGGAAACTTCTTCCACGAGAGAATTAATAAACTCTTGTGATTTTCTTTTAAAAGTGCTTCCATTATCTGAGTCGTTTTCAATTTTACTTAACGCATCAAATAATGATTTGCTATTGGTTTTAACACCATTAAGTATATTTTTAAAATTTGTATCAGATGTTTCTCCGTATTTACTATCCAAATCTTGAAGTATGTCTTCAATTAATTTTTTCCAAGAAGGTAAGCCTAAAGGCATTGAACAGCCAGCACCAACAAAAATTACTAGATTGTTTTTCTGTATTGCAAGTTCTAATTTTGATGGAATAGTTAAAATTTTGGTCATAGTATTTAGTAAAAGTCAAAAATACATTTTTACATTTAATTTGCAGTTTATTTTTGTTAAATTAAGAGAGTAATTTCTACTATTTGTAGTTCAGTTGGAAATATCACTGTTACCTGAAAAACCAAATGAAGAAAAAGCAATTCAAACTTTAATTAAAATTCGGGAAGAATTATATCAATAAAACCAAAAAAAATGCGCAATTCCCATTGCGCATTTTATATATAAGAAATTCTCTTATCAAGAATATTATTTCAATTTCATCAACTTCTCTAAATACTCAACTTTATCTTTTTCAGCCTGAACCAAACGTTCGTAAAGCTCCACAACTTTATCAAGGGGATTGAAGGAATGTGAAATTAGTTACTGTTTCATTTTCTTAATTACTATTAAACTATTATCGTAAAAGTTATTTAAAAAATCCGCAAAAATCAGCGTTTTCGCGAAAGCGAATCCGTAAAATCCGCGTATAAAATCGCCCCAATATCAGGGCGATTTTTATTTTTATATAAAAGTTATCATTTCTAAGAAATCATCATCTTCACTCCCAAAATATGCTTGCAAATCCCTCTTTTGCCCTGATAAGCCGTAAACCAGTCGCAAGTACATCTTTGCGAATTGTGGTCGATAATGACTTTGTGTACAACGCCGGAACCTTTTACTTTGGCTTCGATATAATCGGCTCTTCGTTCGACGATTTCGATATCTTCGTTCGCTAATAGTTTTTTTGCATTTTTAAGTCTTGGGTTGAGTGATAAAATGCGTTCGGTTTTAAAAGGCAGACGACGATAGAAATGTGCTTTTTCGCTTAAATCATAACCCAATAATCCCATCGAGGATAAATTCGAAGTCAGATTGTCCATCGTGCCAAAATCGATATCATTTTCGATAGAAAGCATTGTTGGGTCAAACGTTTCATTCGATTTTAATAAACTGTTCAATCCGTAAACCCATTCGACAGGTAAGTTTTCGGTCATGGTTTCGAGTACATTTCCTTCGCCCGAAAATCCCCGGTACGAATCTGGAGAAAAAGCCATTAAGAGCTGCATTTTTCCAAATTCGGCGACTATTGCGCAAGTTTGTTTGTCTGCCGATTCATAAATAAAAATTTTATCTACAATGGCCAGAATTCCTTCTAACAAACGCAAACGCTGCACACCTCCAATTCTAACACTATCGGCTGTAGCCAAAGTCGAAAACATAAATTTACCGGCTCTTTTGGTAATAAAAAAATCACCTTTTACCGTTCCTTTTGGTAAACTTTGAAACAACTGAATCGTCTGAATTTTATTCAGTTCAAACTTAATATCCATATCTGCCAGATACAACTGAACACTTGTTAAACCCTTTATCCAGCGCATAGGTAAAGTCACTTTTTTCTCCGTCACTTTTGCTTTGCTGGTAATCACCTGAACATCCTGCTGACCCACGGCAAGCGTTACTTTTTCGTTTTTCTGAATCGCGTTTAAAGCATTCAGCATCGGATCATTAAAATCGACATTCGTAGTTCCGTTGGCGATAAATTCTCCGTCGATCGCTTCGGGTTTCATGTCCAGTCGTACATAAACACCATTGCAAGACGAAAAACCTTCGAAACGCAATCGCTCAGATCCTGCCGAAACGATAGGATCACGCAAACTTGGCGGAATAGGCCCAAAACTGGAACGAACCACTTTGGCAATCGTAGTCCAGCATTTTGCGGTAACATATGGGTCTGTCAGGCTTCCCCAGAAAAAACACGGAATGTTATTGACTTCCTCAATTTCGGTTTGGTGCGCCAGGACCAGATTGTTGATGCCTTTGGTTTTACTGTAAGTCGAAATTCCTTTATAATTATATTCGAGATCTGTCATTTTTCTTTATTTTAAAATTTGCTTAATTAATGATTTAATTGATGCATTATCTTTCCATTTTTCGAAGAAAACAATGGCTTCCGGAGAGGGTTTCTGATTCGTTTTAGTTAAAATATCCAGATAGTTTTCTATTATTTTCTTGAAGTTGGTTGGCAATTTATCTTTTAAATCAAGATTGGCAAAGAAAGAATTCAGCAACTTCAATAAAGCATTATTATGCAAAGGCGAAACATCTTTTATGGCAATTAATCCGTCGACTAATCTTAAAAACACGCCATATTTTTCGGTTGCCAGATACGCTATTTTCTGAGCAAAAAGTTCGATATCTATGGTTTGTTTTTCGATAAGATGAATCAAAACTTCGGATGCCATCAATCGTAAATCTTTCTTTTCCTGAAAGAAGCAGCAGGCATATAACAGTAAGCTAATATCTGAGAATCGAAATTCAGGTCGGTTGATAACGTCCAGAAAACCTTTTAATTCCGGTTTTGCTCCATCGGCAATATTACAATTGTGTAATAAAGTCAACGCGAGTGCATCTGAGTTTTGCGGAGTAATGCTGTGCCAGAAATAAGTATTTCCCGCATAATTTATATTATAATCCCAAGTGTTTGATCTCTTGTAAACATCCTGACTGTAAAGCAAATAATTGGGGATTTTAGAATAATTAGGCAAGTCGAATTTTAGTTCGTACCAGGATGGCGTTCTTTCTTTTTCTTTGGTTTGATAATTCGTCCATTCGTTCCATTTTTCCTTAAACTCTACCTGAGGTTTAAAAGGAGCCACCACAAACGGAATATCTTTTAGATACGTATTTTCGAATTCAGGGAAAGTATCGTTTGGATAAAATGTTCGCGCTGCAACCGCCCAAAGCGATAGGTTCCCCGTTTCTTTGGTTGTTTTTCCCATTGTTGCCAATAGTTTCGAGAACAGAGAAGTATCGTCTAATTCGACTTTATCATTTACGCCCAGACAAAACGATAATAAGGGTTTGAGTTCACCTTCGATCTTATCCAATAACGGAATGGCTTCCGCAACATTTTCTCTCGGCATACGGGCAATTGCAATAGCCAGATCGACAGCATCAATTTCTTCTTTTGTATTTTGATATGCAATAACCCTTTCTAATAAAACCTTTGGCGCAACCCAATACGGTTTATGACTCGGGAAAGAGAGCAGGGGCAAAGTAGAATTTGAATCTATTTTTTGTTGTACTTTTTCCATTAAAGGCTGCATTAACAAAGTGGTAATAATCTTTGAATAATGATTGACTTTGCTATTGAATTTGTTATCGATATTTGGGATTTTATTTAGCAAAAATGCCTTCACGAAATTTTTGTGAGTTGCTTCAAAATAATGCTTTTGCAATTGTTTTTCGTAAGGCTGTAATTGCGCGCTATAATCTGCCGGAAACAAATTACGTTGCGAGATATAAATGTTCAGTAAAATTTCTGAATCTACCGTTTCTTCTGAATTGATGAAATTTCCAAACTGAAAAACAACATCGTTCCAATCCTTTGGCAACTGAACTTCTTCTGTAAGCAATAATTCTTGTTGAGGTTCGAATGTGTATTCTTCATGAGCAGCATCATCGACAATTAAAGCTTCTTCGTCTAAAAACTGGGTTAATCCTGATTTTATATTTCCCTGCATCAGCGTTACGTATGAGGATAATTTCTCTTTAAGCACTTTATCTTTTACGTTGGCAATTTTGGTAATAATTTTGGTAGCACGTTCCTGCAAAGCCAGATCAGCAATCACATAAACATCGGCAATAATGGATGCTATTGTGGTGCTTAGTTTTGGGTTCGATTTATTTATTTTCTCGAGAATTGGCAAAACATTTTTAATCGCTGCTTTGCAATCGCTTCGCATCATAAGCGGCTCGAGCCATTCGAGAAATGATTTTGTTTTGAATTTTGGATGATCGTAAATTTTCTTAATCAATTCAATTCCGTAACTCGTTATGGGCGGATACGGATTGTGTAGAAAAGAGAATATGTTTTCCTGGTAAACAATAAGTTCATCGGGAGTAACATTAAACTCCTCGATTCTTTTTCTAAAAAATGATTTCAGGTTATTGTTCCATTCCTTGGTTTGAATCAGGATGGCATTTTCGATAAAAAACGCACGATCCATCTTTTTTTCGTCTAATAATGATTTGTAGATAATCGCCCAGGTCTGGAATTCATCGTGTTTTTGTTTGTCATTTTCCCTAAAGAAACTGCTGTGCAGAATCGTTTCATAGTGAAACAGTTCCGGAATATCCCTTTGGTAGGTTAGTTTATCATTCAATGACGTATTAATAAAATTTCGGGTCTTCATCTTGGCACGCCACTCATTGGTTGCAGCCAGTGTCAGCGCATATAATTCAGGATTGAACTGCAATAAATGATGTTCCTCTAATTTGCGAAGTGTATGGTAGTTGAAACCTACCCAGTCTTGCCTTTTTACTTTATCTAAAATAAAAGTATCCAGCCAGTTGGGTTTTGCCCACAATAGAACCTCCAAAACCTGTGGTTTTTCGTCTATTTCGTTTAACAAACTCAAAGCTTCATCCCAGGAATTAATATCGGTTTTATCAAATAAAGCGATGGCACTAAGCGTAATAATATCACTTTGCTTTTTATCGCCGCGTGTTCCCCAGCCATAATCGTGTTTGTCTTTTTTTACATAACCCGGATCTTTGGTAAGATCAGTATAGGTCATAAAATAACGTTTACTTTTCTTGATTAGCTTTTTTAGCGCTTCAATATTTCCTTTTGATTTTTCTTTCAGGAAAGGCAAAAGTAAATCTATGTTTTTAGATTTTACAATGGCATCGTACTCTTCGAGAACTTCATCAGATTTAGCGCTTTTTTCTGTTTTTGGTTTTGAAGCCACAGTAACATCACCAGTTTCTGAATATCCTTTTTTTACTTTTTCGGCCAGTATTTTTTCTGCTGATTTCAGACATTCTTCGTCTGTAGCGAATTTTTTGGTTTGCGATGTTCCCGATGTTCCGTTTTTGCCATAAGTCACAGTATATTCTAATCCTGTAACTTCAATTTGCCAAAACTTATCAGAATTTCCGTCTATGTATTTTAAATATTTTTTCATGCTGTTTTAAGGACTGAATTGATAAAAAATAAAGTGTGCGTATACTCTCAAAAATATGAAATTATTAAGGGTTATTGGTTTTTTTAAAGGAAAATTTAGGTTAAAATTGATGGCTGGCTGATAAATATTTCAGTATTAATACTATATAAATGTTAAAATATATTGTACATTTGGTCCTGAAATGGAAACAAAACACATATATAGCAATCTGTCTGTAAGACAATATAACGATCGTTTAGCCGGATTTATCTCGGCCGAAGGTTCAGGATGTAATATGTATTTTAATGAATTGAAGTGTAAATTGTAGTTACAAACTCAACATAAATATATAAAAGCGTCCTTTTCGGGGCGCTTTTTTTGTTTTTGCACACTGAGAGAAGTCGAAGTGCGACACTTTTCCGACAGGGTCGGGATCGTTCAGGATGATAATTTATATTGCTTAGTAGTACAGGAAATGAAAAAAATAACTTTTAACTAAAAAAAAATAAAATAATAATAGATGAAATGTTACATGATAAGACTAATTAAGGAATTATACTCTTGAAAAGTAATTTGATGATAGACAGTCAATTGATAAAAAATAAGAATCTGCACAAGTATGCGGACAGCCATTTCTATGCTTTTTTATTGATTTAATCAATTGATAATCAGTAAAATAAATATTAAAAATGATTTGGATAATTGATCTTTTCAACTATATCTTTGTCGAAGAAATTTGAAGATAAAATTTCAAACAACAATGATTTAAAAATACAATACAACAAATAAAATGGATTTTAAATATAACTCATATAGCGTAGCATTACAAGCCCCAGGATTCGTTTCTGGATGTTTTACAATACAGGTGCATGAATGGCAGTAGGATAGATATGTCTTACCCAATCTCATGAAGCACCTTTAATCGGGTGCTTTTTTTATGCTTAAAAAGTAAAGTTTTGCCACAAAGGCGCGAAGGCACAAAGATTTTTTTATAAAGAATTGGATTAAAGATCTGGCGTCTTTGTGAGGAGCAGACAAAATATTGACTAAGTAAAAAAACTTAGTGTCTTTGAGCCTTTGTGGCAATTAAAAAAATCAAAGGGTCACTTTAAATAAAAATATAAAATGAAAAAGATAAGTACATTATTTGCTAAAGATGAAAAGAATTTGGCAAGAGTAATAAATAAGATCAATGCCGAAAATGCATGGGTAACAAATGGCGAAGCCATTGCGACAAGAAAATTTGACGGAACAGCTGCGGCGATTATTAACGGAGAGTTATTCAAACGATTTGATGTTAAAAAAGGTCGTTCAATTCCGGCGAATGCAATTGCATGTCAGGAAGCGGATTTAATTACAGGGCATCATCCGCATTGGGTAAAATGTGATCGGTCAAAATCTGAGGATAAATTTTTCTTTGAAGGTTTTGATAATCTGGAAATTAAAACAGACGGAACATTCGAATTATGCGGACCTAAAGTACAGGGAAATCCCGAAAATTTAGAAAAGCATACGCTGATTAAACACGGGTGTGAAGTGTTTGAATTTTCAAGTTTTGAGTTTAATGACTTGGAAAAATTCTTATCAGAAAATGATATAGAAGGAATTGTATTTCACCATAATTCAGATGGCAGAATGTGTAAACTAAGAAAATCTGATTTTGGAATGAAGCGTTTACAATTAGAGAAGATTTAGAATAGTAAAGCAGCAAAAAAAAAAATAAAGCTTAGTGTCTTTGTGCCTTAGTGGCAAAGTTTCCTAAGATAATTAATAAAACAAAAAATATATACCATGAACAACAATACATTAGATAGATACAAAAAAGCGATTAGAAAAAAATACGAGATCGAAAAAGAAGGTGAATACTTTGATTATTTGTACAGTCCATCTCGTGGAAAACTACGTGATTTCTGTTGGCTTATTTTCGAGAATGGTGTAAGTCAGGAAGACTTAAATGTTTTTAGAAATTTATTTTCTATAGATTTTGATTACACGAAAAAGAAGAAATTTAAGGATCAAAAAGACAAGTTCAGACCTATTGAAACCTTCTTGAAAGGAGAAACAGATCCGTCGAATATTGATGCAATAAATCTGGCTGCGATTATGGTTGATTTTCAACCACGTCCGTTTAAAAACTTTAATAAAGCGTGTAGAATGGAAGATGCAAGAAAAGTTGAAAACAGCTACAATACTAAGACAGCTGTTGGAGCAGAGAAAAAGATCAGAAAAAGTGCCGCTTTTGCAGAAAATGAAAAGTCAGGAGAATATGCTGGGAAAAAACGTCTTTTTTCAAATTTCGCCACTCTATTCTCTAAAAAAGGAGATCAAAAGAGCTATCCGGAAAAAGCAATCCGGTTTTCGAGTGGTTAGGTACTCATTTGTCAATTGAAGGAAATCTTCGTGAAATAAAAAACGGCTGTCTTATGAGACAGCCGTTTTCGTTTGGTTATATTATTTTGATTATGAATTCTGACCATATATTTTAGCGTAAAGATCTTTGTAAATTTCTTTAATAATTTTACGCTTTAATTTTAATGTTGGAGTCAATTGTCCGCCATCGATAGACCAAACATCAGGGGTAAGCTCAAAACGTTTGATTTTTTCCCAGTGACCAAATTTCTCATTGATTTTCTCTACCTCTTCGTCGATACGCTTAATGACATCGGCATTTGAACTAATTTCTGCATTGCTGCTTCCTAAAGTTACTTTATGTAATCTTGCCCATTCTTTTACGAAATCAAAATTAGGCTGAATAAAAGCGGCAGGCATTTTTTCTCCATCACCAATTACCATGATTTGTTCAATAAAACGAGATTGTTTCATTGCATTTTCAATCAATTGAGGAGCAATATATTTTCCGCCCGAAGTTTTAAACATTTCTTTTTTACGATCTGTAATTTTAAGGAAACCTTCGCTGTCAATTTCACCAATATCTCCTGTATGAAAATATCCGTCCTGCAAAGCTTCGGCAGTTTTTTCAGGATCTTTAAAATAACCTAACATTACATTTGGTCCTTTACAAAGAATTTCTCCATCCTGAGCAATTTTTACTTCAACGTTGCGAATTACTTTACCAACCGTTCCAATCTTGAAACCTTTGTTTCTTTGATCGTTTACAGCAATTACTGGAGAAGTTTCAGATAAACCGTAACCTTCCATAACCGGAATTTCGGCAGCAGCAAAAACTCTCGTTAAGCGCGGTTGTAAAGCAGCACTTCCGGAAACCATTAATTCTAAATTTCCTCCTAAACCTTCTTTCCATTTACTGAAAATAAGTTTTCGGGCAATTTTCAGCTGAAATTCATACCAAAAACCATTGGCTCCGTATGGCTCGTACCTTAAACCTAAATCGATGGCCCAGAAAAATAGTTTTTTCTTGATACCGGTTAGTTCACCACCTTTGGCATAAATTTTATCGTATACTTTTTCTAAAAGTCTTGGTACAGCTGTAATCACTGTAGGACGAACTTCTTTTAAGTTATCACTGATTTTATCAATCGATTCTCCAAAATAAACAGATACACCATAATATTGATAGATATACAAAATCATTCTTTCAAAAATATGGCAAATAGGCAAGAAACTCAAAGCAGTACTTTTTCCCGGATCAAACGGAATTCTTGGCGCACTGTCTAAAACATTCGACACAATATTTTGGTGCGAAAGCATTACACCTTTAGGTCTTCCTGTTGTTCCTGATGTATAAATAATGGTAGCTAAATCATCCGTTTTAATACTGTCTTTTCTGGCTTCAACTTCACTCTGATTGCTCTCATCTTCGCCAAGTGTCAATAATTCAGTCCAGTGTTTGCATCCTGCAATTTCATTAAAAGAATAAACCTCTTTTAATTGTGGGACATTTGCTTTTATTGCGTTTACTTTGTTAAGTACTTCTTCATCAGATACAAAACAGTAAATACTTCCGCTATGATTTAATATATATTCGTAATCTTCTTCGGCAATTGTGGGATAAATAGGGACGTTTTGTGCACCGGTTTGCAAAATACCAATATCCATGATATTCCATTCGGTACGATTGTTTGAAGTGATTAAAGCAATTTTATCATCTTTTTGAACGCCTATACGTAATAATGCTCTCGAAATAGCATTTGCTTTTGCAATATATTCCTGGCTAGAAGTTTTTTCCCAGACGCCGTTTTTTTTGGTTGCTAAGGCAACTGGAAGGTTGTAAGTTTCTTGTTGATAATAGGGAAAATCAAAAAGTCGTGTGATTGAAACCATGTTTAATATATTGAATTTTACCGCAAATTAAATAAAAATTAGGTATGATTTTTAATTTTATAAAATTTTATGGGAAAAATTATAGGTATTATAGAAAATTTACGAAAACGTTTTCTTTTTTGTAGTAATTTTTTGAAATACCGAGAAATGTTTATTTCAGGGACTAAATTTTATGAAAAATTACTGAACGTTATAATCCACATATTCTTTTACTCTTTCTCCCATTAAAAACATTTTTTTCTTGGCAAAATGAATAGAAAATTGAGAATAAATCCATGCATCGCTATCATTTGTTCTGTACCAAAATGTGTAAGATGCACTATTGAAACCTTCCTTAAAAACCGGAATTCCTTCATCTGTACATTCAATTCCCCAGTTGATCTTAGTTTTACTTAAATCGTCTGCCTGGATAACACCGGTACCGTCGGGATTTAAAATTGTGCTTGGCGCTTTTTGTCCTGTAGGAATATAAGTTCCGGGAACAGGATAACCAATTGTAGTGGTAATATAATGATCACGACCATTGTATGTAATTTGATCTACATGCACCTGGGCATGAGATTGTGCAGCAACAAAAAATAACGTAATAAGTAATAAATGTAAAGATTTCATTCTATGTAGGTTTAATTGTTTTTGGATGCAAAAAAAATCAGTGGCATAATTTTTTTGGCGAATATACTTTAAATTTCTATAGAATAATGAATCCAAAATACAAGAATGAATTTATTTTTTAACATTTTATTGCTGCGGAAATAGTACTCTGTCGAAAACTTATTTCCTGGTAGTATTTCTTTAAAAATCAGATTTAAAAAGAGTAGGAAAAAGTAACTATTAAGCTCTTTAACCATCAATTCTTTTATATAAATACTTAAAAAAAGAGCTTTTTATGGCACCCGAAGATATTATTGAATTAGTCTTAGAATCTTTTAGATTTAGGATAGAATAGGGTTTTAAGCCTTAAATTAAATTAGTGTAGATGATTTTAAATCCAAAAACAATACAAATTACAGAAGAAATTATAATTAATGCATATTGTAATTTTTGAGATCTAAGAATGCTCCTGGTAAACGGAATACTAAATAATCCGGATGCGATAAACATCCCCAGAATAGATCCCACACCAAATACTAAAATATACATCAAACCTTCCAGAGGTGTTTTCATTTGCGAAATAACCAGAATTACTAAAGATCCGCTTCCGGCCAGTCCATGAACCAAACCTACACCAAAGGCAGCTTTATAATTTTTAGAAGTGTCATAATGTTGGTGATGAAAAGAGGCGATAGGATGGGAGTGAAAGTAAGTATGGGTGTGCATATGCGTATGCGTAAGTCCGTTGCTGTGTGTGTGTGAATGACTGTGAGAATAGGTATGTGAATGTCGTTTTTTGTATAATAATTTGAATAAACGAATGGTTCCTAAAATAATTAACATCAATCCCACTACTGCTTCAAGATAACTAAAAATATTTTCGCTGATCGAAATCTTAAAACCAATCATAATAATACCAACCATAAAAATAGTTGAGGTATGCCCAATTCCCCAAAATATGCCATCTTTTAGCGCATCTTTAATCTTACTTCTGTTAGTAACGAGATTATTGACAGCCAGTAAATGATCAGCTTCAAAGGCATGTTCGAGTCCGGCATACACCGTAATTAAAAATCCGATCATTATGAGTTTTATTGATAATTAAAGTAGGCAGCACAAGCACCTTCAGAAGAAACCATTGGCGCTCCCAAAGGATTAGAAGGTTTGCATTTTTTACCGAATTCAGGACATTGATTGGGTTTTTTATTTCCCGTTAAAATTTGTCCCGCTATACAAAGTCCGTCTGTTTTTTCATTGCCTGCTTTTATTGTAAACTTTACGTTGGCGTCATACATTTTATAGGCTTCTCTTAAAACCAGTCCGCTGTTTTCTATGGTTCCAATACCTCGCCATTCCTGATTACTTATTGTAAAAATAGTATTTACAACTTCTTTGGCTTTTAAATTTCCTTCTTCTTTTACCAATCTTGTATATTGGTTTTCTACCTCATATTTTCCTTGTTCTAATTGAAGTACGGCATGATAAATAGCCTGAACGATATCGGCAGGTTCAAATCCGGAAACTACGATCGGGATTTTGTATTTTTCTGCAATAGGATAATATTCTTCAAGGCCAACAATGGTACAAACATGTCCTGCTCCTAAAAACGCATTAATGATGCAAAATTCATCAGATAAAATCGCTTCCATTGCAGGTGGAACCAAAACGTGAGAAACTAGCAAACTAAAATTGGTCAAACCCAGTTTTTGCGCATGCATCACCGCTAATGCATTGCTCGGGGCGGTAGTTTCAAAACCAACAGCAAAAAATACAACTTCACGGTCTGGATTTTTTGCAGCAATATTTACAGCTTCAAGAGGTGAATATAAAATACGTAATTCTCCGCCTTCTGCCTTTGCCTGCAACAAACTTTTTGATGATCCGGGAACTCTTATCATATCTCCAAACGAACACATGATGACACCCTGATGCATTAACTCAATCGCTTTATTGATTAATGAAATCGGAGTAACACAAACCGGACAGCCGGGACCATGAATCATTCTGATGTTTTTTGGCAGCAAATCCAGTAATCCGTTTTTGACTAGTGCGTGTGTCTGTCCTCCACAAATTTCCATGATATTCCATGGTTTTGTCGTTATCTTATGAATTTCGTTTATATAATGTTTGACCAATTCAGGATTTCGATATTCAGACAGATATTTCATTTTAGACTATATTTAAAAGTTCAATTATGAAAATCAAAGTCGAATTAGGCTGAATCATCGGTGGTGCTCCAATATGACCATATGCTAAATCATGTGGAATATAAATTTTCCAGCGGGAACCTTCAGGCATTAACTGCAGAGCTTCCTGCCAGCCGGTTAAAGTTTGTAAAATGCGCATTTTTTGAGGCCCGGTTTCTTTAGTAGAATCAAAAACATCTTTATTGAGTAAATACCCCTCATAAATAACATCTATAGTATCTGTAATTTTGGGGATTTGTCCTCTTCCTTCTGCTAAAATTTCATATTGTAAACCGCTTGCCAGCGTAACAATGCCTTCTCTTTTTGCGTTTTTTTCTAAAAAAGCTTTTCCAATTGCTGCATTTTTTACTTTTAATTCTTCCTGTAAAAGCGCTACGTAATTATTAAAAATTTCAATAGAACGTTTAGGCGAAATTTTCTCAGTAGATTTCTCAAGAACAGATCTCATTCCGTCCGTATAATCTTCATATTTAATTTCATCAAAGCCAATATCTTTAAGGCTCATAGCCATTACAACGCCAGCTGAGTACGAAATTTTGTCTTTTTCTTCTGTTTTACCAATGTTCCCTAATAATTCAAGAATATCCATAGCTTATTTTTTTAAATGTAAATAATGATTGAGTTGTCCAAAAGAAATATTTTCGTCGTTTGGTGAAAGTGTTTCATGAAAATGTAATTTGAATTTAGGTTTGAGATGATCAATAATTAAATCGATAAGTATTGAGTTTTGAAAAACACCTCCGCTAAAAGCTATTTCTTTTGATTTTGAAAAACAGGCGACTTTTTCGATACATTTCACCAACGTAAAATGAAAGTTTAAAGCGATTATTTCTAAATCTTTGTTATGCTGAACTTCTTTAGCAACTTGTAAAAGAAGTTTTTTTGCAGGAATTAAATTCGTTATTTTTTCATCTTTTAAATAATCCTTTAATTTTAATTCTGATTTATTAAAAGCTTGCTGGGCTAAGTTTTCTAAATACATTCCGGCTTCCGCTTCAAATAAAATAGAATTCTTAAATCCCAATGTAAAAGCAACTGCATCAATTAATCTTCCCATTGAAGACGTTTTTATCGTGCTGTTTTTGATATATTTAGAATAAATTTTTAATTCATTTTTATTAAAAAAAGATTGAAAGTAGCTACTGCTTTTACTTATAGACAATGCAGCCATTTTAGGATTTTTAGCCATTTGATCCCCTAAAATCCAGGGAAAATATTCCAAATGTCCAATTCTGTTTATGCTGTTATGATCGTATTCAAAAAATTCGCCCCCAAATATTTCCGTATCACTTCCAAATCCGGATCCATCCCAAACTACTCCTAATATTTTAGATCTTTTCCAAAGTTTTTTTTCGCTCAAAATAGCTGCAAAGTGAGCTTCATGATGCTGAACTTTTATGGTGGCTACAGTTTTATCCTTATTTACAAATGAGGTTATTATGTTGTTATTTTCATAATTAGGATGCTGGTCGCAAACCACTTTTTTTGGAGAAAAATCAAAAAAATGTTCGTAATTTTTTATTTTTCTTTCAAATCTATTGTAGGTGTCAAAATTGAGTAAATCACCAATATACTCACTCATGTAAACCTGATTATGGGTAGTAATAGTGATGGTGTTTTTTAAAGTTGCACCTAAACAAAGTAATTGTTCAGGATTGTTTTGTAAAATCGAAAAATCAATATTGGGAGCAAAACCTCTTGCATGACGCAGGATAATTTTTTGCTTATTTTTCCGCGAAAATTTAATTACCGAGTCGTCCTGAGAATTTTGAATTTCAAGATCATGATGCAAATAATAATCTGCTATAGGATTCAATGTTTTTACAGCCTCATTCTCATCTGAAAAAATAGATGACCCGTTAAAATTTCCACTGGTAGCTATTAGAGGTTTTTGAAATAAATTAGAAATTAAATGTAAAACTCCAGAATTGGGAAGCATCACTCCAATGGTTTTCATGTTTGGAGCTATTTGATCTATCGCTAAGTCGATTTGCTTTTTTAGGGTTAAAATTACAATTGGTGCCTGAGTAGATTTAAGTAAATTCTTCTCTGTTTTATAACAAAACAAATAATTTTCAATCTGTTTTGCATCTGGAAACAGAACGGCGAAAGGCTTTGTCAAACGTTTTTTTCTGTTTCGTAATTCCTGAACAGCTTCGGAATTTGTAGCATCACAAAGCAGTAAATAACCCGAAGTGTTTTTTACGGCAATGATTTTTCCTTCACTTAATTTTTCTGAAATGTTTTCGAAAATTTCCTTATTCGAACCTGAAATAATAGCTCCGGTATTATCTGTAAATGAAACCTGAACCCCACAATCCGGACAGGAGTTGGTTTGTGAGTGAAAACGTCTGTCTGCAGGATTGTTGTATTCTTCAAGACAGGAATCACACATTTTAAATTCATTCATACTGGTATTTTCCCTTTCAAAAGGAAATTTTTCAGCAATAGCATATCTTGGCCCACAGGATGTGCAACTGATAAAAGGATAGTAGAAGCGGCTGTTTTGAGGATCTAAAATTTCTTCTTTGCAATTTTTGCATATCGCAAAATCAGGGGTCAAAGGCGAATTAATACAGATGTTTTTCTCTGTTGGTTTTATAAAAAAGGAATCAAATTTTTCTTGTAATACAACTTCTGAAATTTGAATACCGTTTATTTTTGCATTTTTTGGATGTTTTCTTTTTATTTCGTTTAAAAAATCAGTTGCAGTTTTTTCATTTTCCTGCAGTACTATTAGTACTCCAAATTCATTATTAGAAACATAACCTTTTAAATTTAGTTTAATGGCCAAATTATATACAAAAGGCCGAAAGCCAACGCCTTGTACACTGCCTGAAATTATTATTTGAAATGAAGGTTTCAAGGAACTAAGTATTAATTTTAAAATTTTCTATTTGCTGGACAATCTGTGTTGTCACTTTTTCTATGGCAGCATTTACCTTTGGCGAAAGCTTCATAGACATGGGTTCCATTTTTAAAATGGTAATGGTGTATAAATAAATTTCCGGCATGGTATCCAGCATAGACAAGATCTCAACCATGTCTTTTAAGCCAAAGTTATGTCCGCTTAACGAAATAGGGAAGTCATCAGAAAAACGCGGTTTCAAAAGTGTAATGGTTCCTTCTTCCTTATTGTCCATCGTTGCATCAACAATAATTACTTTTTTATGATTTTCGATGTATGGGATTAATGTGAAACCGCCTGTTCCGCCATCAATAAAAGAGGTGTCTTCCGGAAATAAGGTTTTATCGATTCTGTTTATAAAATGTACGCCAACACCTTCATCACCCATCAAATAATTACCAATTCCAAGTACTAAAACTTCATTTCCATCAGAATGAAAAGCATCTAGTTTTCTTGTCATAATTTCTTCTTGCATTTATCTCTGTATTTTTATTTTAAACTCAATCTTTATTTACTATTTCTGTTGTAACAGGTTCTTTTGTTGCATCTGCATCTTTTTTAATTCTTTCTGTTCTCACAAATTTATAACCGCTTACCATGGCAGATGTTTCCCCCAAACCTTCCAGCCAGTCATGAAAGAATACCAGATAAATATGTATTATGGCAAATAAAATAAAAGTCCATGTTGTAAAATGATGAATGGTTCTAACATTAAAATCCCCTCCGGCTAAATTGGTGACCCAACCAAACATTTTAGGAAAAAACCAGGTCGAAGTAGGAGCGTACATAGCAAATCCTGTCCCGATCATAATAAGTCCCATAATGAACATTGCCAAGTAAGAGGCTGCCGCTACGCTATTATGGCCTACAGCACCTGAAGGAGAACCATTATAATGCTCGTTTTGTAAAAAAATATCAAACTTGATGACGTGCCACATCCTTTTGAAACCTTCTTTTTTGAAGGGAAAGAATACACGCCAATTAGCATATTTATTACCTTTAAAAGCAAAATAAACCCTCAAAATCATAACTGCGACTAACAAATAAGCACACATAAAATGAATTTCACGGATGTAACCAAACCAAAATTGACCTGTTGCTTCCTTCGTAGAAATAATTCCCGGCGGATTGCCAATAATAAATCCTGTTATAACCAATCCTGTTATCGCCCATGCATTTACCCAATGAAATATTCTTATGGGTAATTGCCAGATATAAGCTCTTTTATAGTCATTAGTTTTTGTAGACATGCTGGAGAATTTAAATAGTGCAAATAGAAATGTCGTTTACTTCTTTAATGATATCGCCTTTTTCATCGTATAAATGCACAGCACAAGCAATACAAGGATCAAATGAATGTATGGTTCTGATAATTTCTAATGGTAATTCCGGATTTGCGACTGGTGTATTCAGTAAACTGCTCTCATAAGGCGATCTTTGTCCTTTAGGATCTCTTGGAGATGCATTCCATGTCGAAGGAACGACTTGTTGATAGTTCGCTACTTTGGCATCTTTTATTACAATCCAGTGACTTAAAGCTCCTCTTGGTGCTTCAACAAGACCAACTCCCTGAGATTCTTTTGGCCAGGTCGAGGTTTCCCATTTTTCTGTATTGGCCATTTTGGTATCACCCTTTTTAATATTTTCAATTAGGTTATCGAAAAATTCCAGATTCCAATTGGCAACCAATTGAGATTCCAGAGCTCTGGCCGCTGTTCTGCCTAAGGTTGAAAATAAAGCCCCGGTAGGAACATGTAATTTTGATAAGGCAGCATCAACGATTTCTTTAAATTCTTCTCTTCCGGATGCATATCCTACCAGCATTCTTGCCAACGGGCCAACTTCCATAGCATGACCTTTCCATCTTGGTGTTTTTATGAAACTGTATTTTTTATCAACATTCAAATGCGTATAAGGCGGTTTTGGCCCTGTATAGTTTATTTTAGTTTCTCCGCTCCAAGGATGTTTTCCGGCATTTCCATCTCCTTCATAATCATACCATGAATTGTTAACATATTCTTCTACGGTTTTTAAATCCCTCAGGTCTAAATCGTGAACTTTTGTTAAATCTTTATTCAAAATTACCCCTGACGGAAATTTGAAAGTATTCATGTTGGTATTATTATATCCCTGTGTTGGAAAATCCCCAAAAGTCATAAAATTATGAAAGCCACCAATCGCTCCCCAATCTTTATAATAACCTGCAATTGTAAGTACATCCGGAAGATAAACTTGTTCTACGAATTTTTTTCCATCTTCAAGAAGCTGTCTTACAAAAGCCAGTCTTTCGGCATTCAATCCGCTTGCATCGTCCAGGTTTATGGAGCATGCCATTCCGCCAACCAAAAAGTTAGGATGTGGATTTTTGCCTCCAAAAATGGCATGAACTTTCACGATTTCTTTTTGCCATTCAAGCGCTTCCAGATAATGAGCTGTAGCCATTAAGTTCGCTTCAGGTGGCAATTTCATTTGTGGATGTCCCCAATAACCATTGGCAAAAATTCCTAATTGCCCACTGGCAACAAATTTTTTCAATCTTGTTTGAAGGTCAGAGAAGTAACCAGGTGAACTTTTTGGCCAATTTGAGATTGATTGTGCCAATTGAGAAGTTTTTACCGGATCAGCATTTAACCCGCTAATAACATCAACCCAGTCAAAAGCGTGTAAGTGATAAAAATGAACAACATGATCGTGCAGGTATAAAGCACCAAGCATAATGTTTCTAACAATCTCGGCATTGGGTGGCACAACAATCCCAAGTGCATCTTCTACCGATCTGATAGAGGCTGTAGCGTGAGTCGAAGTACATACACCGCAAGTTCTTTGCACAAAAGCCCAAACATCTTTAGGATTTCTGTCTTTTACAATATTTTCCAGACCTCTTACCATTGTAGAAGATAAAAAAGCCTCTTGTATAGTACCATCTGAGATTTCTACTTCGGCTCTTAAATGTCCTTCTATTCTGGTAATTGGGTCAACAACTATTCTCTCTGCCATTTTATTTTTTTATAGATTATAAATCTTCCAGATGTTTCTCGTTTTCAGTTCCCTGATTTATTCTGTGATTGAGTTCTTCTTTTTTAGATATATTCGATAGAACGGCATGAACTCCGATACCCGCAGCAACGCCTCCAAGAGCAATTTTACCCAGCGTATCTGCATTTGCTTCGATATTACCCGGAGTTATAGAGGAATCTCTCGAATAAAAACTTCCTGCGTCCCAAAAATCATTGGCACTACAGCCAATACAGCCATGTCCGGACTGAATAGGATAACTTACACCGCCATTCCATTTCATGTTGCCACAGGCATTGTATGTGCTTGGCCCTTTACAGCCTACTTTATACAAACAATATCCTTTTTTAGCATTTTCGTCATCAAAATTGTCTGCAAATAATCCTGCATCAAAATAGGGTCTTCTGTAACAGCTGTCATGAACTCTTTTAGAATAAAAGGCTTTTGGACGACCTGCACTATCTAATTCAGGGAATTTTCCGAATGCGACGATATGCACAATAATTCCGGCCATCACTTCGCCTATTGGCGGGCACCCCGGAACATTTATAATAGGTTTATCTGTAATTATTTTATGAATTGGCACAGCACCTGTAGGATTTGGCTTCGCTGCTTGTATGCAACCAGATGTGGCACAGCTTCCCCAGGCAATTATAGCTTTTGCACCTGCAGCAGATTCTTTAAGGATATCTATGGCACTTCTTCCTCCAATACAACAATAATTTCCGTCAGCGCCCATTGGGATTGAACCTTCAACACAAAGAATATATTCTCCTTTGTATTTCTCCATAGTGGCTTTTTTAGCCGCTTCGGCCTGATGACCGGAAGCTGCCATAAGTGTCAAAGTATAATCTAATGAAATCTTGTCTAAAATGATATCTGCAACAATAGGATGGTCAGAACGGATAAATGATTCACTACAACAAGTACATTCCTGAAAGTGTTCCCAAATAACGGGCAGTCGGGGAGTGTTTTCTAAAGCTTTAGTAATTTGACCAATTGCAGAACTTTGAACACCCATATAAGCTCCTATGTAAGCAACAAATTTTAAAAAATCCCTTCTGCTATAACCTTGTCTTTCGATACTGTTATAGTAGGTTTCATAGACTTTGTTTTTATCCTCCATACTCATTGTATTTTAAGAATGCTGTAAGTTATTTTGAAAAAGAATGTATTATGTATATCAAAATTTTGATTTCGTGGATTACAAAACTATTCAAACGTTTAGGATTTAAATGTGATAATTGTCAGTTTTTACGTGGTTTATTTAAATGTAATTTGCTGGATTAAAAATCTTTTAGAAATAAAAAAAAGATGCACGAACTTTCTGTAGTTACTTCAATTGTGAAGATCGTTCAACAAGAAGTAAATAAAATAAATGGTAAAAAGGCACTTGAACTTTACTTAGAAATCGGAAAATTAGCCGGTGTAGAAATGGATTCTTTTTATTTCGTCTGGCCACAATGTATTGAGGGAAGCGTTCTAAGTGATACTAAATTATTTATTGAAGAACCTGTGGGAAAAGCCAGATGTGCAGAATGTGAAACGGAATTTCATATTGATAAAAGTTTTGACAGCTGTCCCAATTGCGATAGTCCTTTTAAAGAAATTATTGCAGGGAAAGAATTAAAAATCAAAAAAATAATCATTAATTAAGGATAGTTATGTGTACCACTTGCGGCTGTAGTTCTGATGAAAACGAAATAAGATTTACTAAAATAGGAGACAAACAACTTCATTCTCATTCAGGTCATTACCATTATCATGATCAACATAGTCATGAAGATCATCACCACGAACACCATTACGATCACGATCACGACCATGATGACCACGATCATCACCATGATGACCACGATCATCACCATAGTAATGATCATTCGCACAGTCACTCGCACGAAATAAATATTGTACAGCTAGAGAAAGATATATTGTATAAAAATCAATTAACAGCAGAAAGAAACAGAGGTTTTTTTGAAGCTCTCAATATTTTCTCTGTCAATTTAGTAAGTTCACCGGGGTCTGGAAAAACCTCTTTACTAGAACGAACAATAGCAGATTTGAAAGATAAGATGGCTTTTTCTGTAATCGAAGGAGATCAGCAAACAACTAATGATGCCGACAGAATTCATAAATTAAATGTTCCCGTAATCCAGATCAATACCGGAAAAGGATGTCATCTTGACAGCGAAATGATTTCACGCGCTGTCAAAGAACTAAAACCTGTTGCGGATTCGATTTTAATGATTGAAAATGTTGGAAATTTGGTTTGCCCGGCCATGTTTGATTTAGGCGAATTAAAACGAATTGTAATTATATCCGTTACAGAAGGTGAAGACAAACCGCTCAAATATCCTGATATGTTTTCAGGTTCGCAAATTTGTATTATCAACAAAATTGACTTGCTTCCCTATTTAAAGTTTGATTTACAAAAATTAAAAGAATACGCAAAAAAAGTAAATCCGCATTTGACCTTTTTTGAAGTTTCTGCAACTTCGGGCGAAGGTTTACAAGCCTGGTACGATTATTTGGCAAACTCTATAAAACAATAACTTATGTGCTTAGCAATTCCGGGACGACTTGAAAAAGTGACAATAGAATTGGATGAAACTTTCAGAATTGGAAATGTTTCTTTTGAAGGTATAATAAAAGAAGTCAATTTGGCACTTGTTCCTGAAGCTAAAGTTGGCGATTATCTTTTGGTTCATGTAGGTGCAGCCATCGGCATTATTGATGAGGCTGAAGCCAAAAAGACTATGGAGGTTTTAAAACAGATGGGCGAGGAGATTTAATTTTAAAACATGAATAAAAAGACTGAAGTGATTCATTTACATCACGGTAGTGGTGGTGAACATATGACTCAATTGCTTAATGAAGTAATTTTTAAAATCTTAAAAAATGATATTTTAGAAGTACGTCATGACGGTGCGTTTTTAAATATGAAAGGAAATTTGGCTTTCTCCACAGATAGTTATGTGGTTTCTCCAGTGTTCTTTAAAGGAGGTAATATTGGTGAACTTGCAGTAAACGGAACGGTAAATGATCTTTCGATGTGTGGAGCAATTCCTAAATATCTTTCATTAGCCCTAATTATAGAAGAGGGTTTTGGTTTAGAGGAGTTTACTCAAATTATCAAGTCGATTAGGGAAGCGGCTGATAAAGCTAATGTTCAAATTGTTACCGGAGATACTAAAGTTGTCGAAAGAGGAAAAGGCGATCAAATTTATATCAATACTTCCGGAATTGGTATTGTTCATGAAAAGGCCAACATTACAACTCAAAATATTCAGGAAAATGATGTTATCATCATCAACGGACCAATAGCGTCACACGGAATGGCGATTATGTCTGAACGTGAAGGATTAGAGTTTGAAAGTGATATTTTGAGCGATACAACCAATCTCAATTACATAGTTTTAGATTTAATAGAAAAATTTGGAGATAAAATTCATTTTTTGAGAGACGCAACCCGTGGCGGATTAGCATCTGTTTTGCATGAAATAGCAACTGAGATCAATTTAGGGATTTCACTTTTTCAGGAAGATATACAAGTAGAAAATCAGGTAAAAAGTGCCTGCGAATTATTAGGTTTAGATCCGTTGTATGTGGCCAATGAAGGAATCTTTGTTTGCGTTGCAGCTCCTGAAATTAAAGATGAGGTACTTGCTGTTTTGCAAAAAGTAAATTCAAATGCATCAGCTATTGGTTTTGTTACAGATGAACATCCATCAAAAATAATTATCGAAACTACTTTTGGAGGTAAAAGAGTGGTCAATCCTTTGGTTGGAGAACAGTTGCCGCGAATTTGTTAATCATTTTTTTGCCACGAATTTCACGAATTTCAGCGAATTATTTTTTAATTGTTTTGTACTAATGGCAAACAAATGAAGAACTTTAAAATCATTTTAATCATTTAATCCGTGGCTATTTTTTAAGATTAGAAATTAATAATTTGCGAAAATTTGTGTAATTTGTGGTGTGAAAGAAAAAAAAACGCTCGATAAATTTCGAGCGTTTTTTAGTAAAAAATATTTTTTAGTTTTTCTCAATCCATTTTCTGGCATTGATAAAAGCTTCGTGCCAAGGTGTAAACTCGTCATTTCTGTCTTTTGGATAATGTGCCCAGTTCCATTGGAAAGTTGAACGCTCAATATGAGGCATTGTAACCAAATGTCTTCCTGTTTTATCACACATCATCGCTACGTCATAATGAGAACCATTTGGGTTTGCAGGATATCCTTCGTAAGCATATTTCGAAACAATGTTGTAGTTTTCTTCACCCATTGGTAAATTGAATTTACCTTCTCCGTGCGAAACCCAAACTCCTAAAGTAGTTCCAGCCAAAGTCGATAACATAACCGAATTGTTTTCCTGAACTTTTACAGAAGTAAAAATACTTTCGTGTTTGTTGCTATCGTTGTGAAGCATTTTTCCGTGAACTTCATGCTCCGGATTAATTACTTCTAATTCCATAAACAATTGACAACCGTTACAGATTCCAACAGATAAAGTGTCTTCTCTTTTGAAGAAATTATCCAATGCTGTTTTTGCTTTTTCGTTGTATAAGAAAGCTCCGGCCCAGCCTTTTGCAGAACCTAAAACGTCAGAGTTAGAGAATCCTCCAACAGCTCCGATAAACTGAATATCTTCTAACGTTTCACGACCAGAAATTAAATCTGTCATGTGAACGTCTTTTACGTCGAAACCAGCCAAGTACATTGCATTTGCCATTTCACGCTCAGAATTACTTCCTTTTTCGCGAATAATAGCTGCTTTTGGTCTTGGTTTTGAAGCATCAATTACAGGCGCTTTACCAGTAAAGTGAGCTGGGAAAGTATAATTTAAAGCCTGATTTTTATAATTTTCAAAACGTGCTTTTGCAGTTCCGTTTTTAGATTGTTTTTGATCTAATAAATAAGAAGTTTCAAACCAAACGTCTCTGTAAGTTGGAATATCCAATTTATAAATTCCAAATTCCAAAACTGCAGTTTCTTGAACTGAACCAATTTTGAAGAATTCGATATTGTTCGCTTTTAATTTAGCTTCAACAGCTGCATCTTCTTTTGCCTGGAAAACGATTCCGATATTTTCTGCGAAAAGGATTTTCAATAAATCTTTTTCTGCGAAAGCTGAGAAATCAATTTTAGCTCCCAAGTTCACATCAGCAAAACACAATTCTAATAAAGTCGTAATCAATCCACCGCTTCCGATATCGTGACCTGCTAAAATTTGGCTTTCGCCGATTAATTCCTGAATCGTATTAAAAGCATTTTTGAAGAAAGAAGCATCTTTAATGGTTGACGTTTCGTTTCCGATTGTGTTTCTGATTTGTGCAAAAGATGAACCTCCTAATTTGAAATCATCCTGAGACAAATTGATATAATAAATTGAATCTCCGTTTTTCTGTAAAACAGGTTCAACTACTTTTCTAATATCAGTACAGTTTCCTCCGGCAGAAATAATAACCGTTCCAGGCGCGATTACTTCGTCGTTTGGATATTTTTGTTTCATCGAAAGTGAATCTTTTCCTGTCGGAATATTGATTCCTAATTCGATTGCAAATTCTGAACAGCCTTCAACAGCAGCGTACAAACGAGCGTCTTCACCTTCGTTTTTACAAGCCCACATCCAGTTTGCAGATAATGAAATTCCTTTCAATCCGTCTTTAATTGGAGCCCAAATAATGTTTGATAACGATTCCGCAATAGCATTTCTACTACCAGCAACCGGATCAATCAAAGCAGCGATAGGGGCGTGGCCAATAGAAGTTGCAATTCCTTCTTTTCCTAAATAATCCAGTGCCATAACACCAACATTGTTCAAAGGCAATTGCAAAGGTCCTGCACATTGTTGTTTGGCAACTTTTCCACCAACACAACGGTCCACCTTGTTGGTTAACCAGTCTTTTGATGCAACTGCTTCTAAACGTAAAACGTCTTTTAAATAACTTTCGAAATTGGCGCCGTCATAAGAAACAGCAGCATATTTTCTATCGATAGTTTTATCGGTCATAACCGTTTTTGGAGAACTTCCGAAGAAATCTTCTAAAGCATAATCCATCGGTTTTGAACCATTTGATTTTGATTCGAAAGTAAAACGGTGATCTCCCGTTACATCTCCAACCTGATACATTGGCGAACGCTCTCTGTCAGCGATTCGTTGCAAAATATCAATATCTTTTTGACCAATAACCAATCCCATTCTTTCCTGAGATTCGTTACCGATAATTTCTTTTGCAGAAAGTGTTGGATCTCCAACTGGTAATTTATCCAAATCGATCAAACCTCCCGTTTCTTCAACCAATTCAGAAAGACAGTTTAAGTGTCCTCCAGCTCCGTGATCGTGAATAGAAACAATCGGATTATGGTCGCTTTCTACCAAACCACGAATGGCGTTAGCAGCACGTTTTTGCATTTCAGGGTTTGAACGCTGAATAGCATTTAATTCGATTCCTGAACCAAAAGCTCCGGTATCTGCAGATGAAACCGCAGCACCACCCATTCCGATTCTATAATTTTCTCCACCTAAGATTACGATTTTGTCGCCTTCTTGTGGTTTCTTTTTGATTGCCTGATCTAATTTTCCGTAACCAATTCCACCCGCTTGCATGATTACTTTATCGTAACCAATTTTGCGATCGTTTTCTGAATGTTCGAAAGTTAAAACGGAACCTGTAATAAGCGGTTGCCCGAATTTATTTCCGAAATCAGAAGCTCCGTTTGAAGCTTTGATTAAAATATCCATTGGCGTTTGATACAACCATTTTCTTTCTTCAACAGCATTTTCCCATTTTCTGTCGTCGTTTAAACGAGAGTAAGAAGTCATGTAAACGGCGGTTCCTGCTAATGGCAAAGAACCTTGTCCACCAGCCAAACGGTCACGAATTTCTCCTCCTGAACCTGTTGCAGCTCCGTTGAAAGGCTCAACTGTAGTTGGGAAATTGTGTGTTTCTGCTTTTAAAGATAAAACCGAATCAAATTCTTTTATCTCGTAATAATCTGGTTTGTCAGCTGTTTTAGGTGCAAACTGCTGCACTTTTGGCCCTTTTACAAAAGCTACGTTGTCTTTGTAAGCAGATACTATATCGTTAGGATTTTCCTGTGATGTTTTTTTGATTAATTTAAAAAGAGAAGTTTCTTTTTCTTCACCGTCAATAACAAAAGTTCCGTTGAAGATTTTGTGGCGACAGTGCTCTGAATTCGCTTGCGAGAAAGCAAAAATTTCAGAATCCGTTAGTTTTCTTCCTAATTTTACAGCAAGATTATCTAAGTAATCTACTTCTTCCTGGCTTAAAGCCAAACCTTCCACTTTGTTATATGTTGCAATATCATCGATTTCCAGAATGGGTTCCGGTTGTACGTTGATAGTGAAAATTTCTTGGTCTAGTTGAGTAAACTTTTGAAAAAGCATTGGATCAAAATCAGTAAAGTCAGCCGTTGCAGGATGAAATTCTTCGATTCTGATGATGCCCGGAATACCCATGTTTTGAGTAATTTCTACAGCATTTGTACTCCAAGGTGTGATCATAGTGGCGCGGGGACCAACAAAAAAATCCGTCAAGGCGGATTTTTCGATCTTATTGGAGTTGGCAAAAAGCCAGTTTAATTTTGAAATGTCTTGAGCCGAAATTTCGTTTTGCGTTT
>Ga0247810_10000654_pt1 | contig 31662 bp, 33 predicted proteins | sample UWRJL119311C1_FD_179918 | JGI IMG/M metagenome (GOLD analysis project Ga0247810, IMG submission 179918) | Plant litter microbial communities from Arlington Agricultural Research Station in Wisconsin, United States - UWRJ-L119-311C-1 | ecosystem: Environmental > Terrestrial > Plant litter >... | reverse complement strand
TGATATTGCGTGCGTAATTATTCTTATCGGTGATCGTAGCCCCCTTGTTATCGACCCGGTTATAAACTACGTGTAGATGGGGATGCAATCTATCATGGTGACGTACCACCACATACTGTGTATCCCGGATACCGATCTTCTGCATATACTCTTTGGCATGTTCCAGCATGATCTTGTCGGTCAGTTTGGCCAGGTCTTCCTTGCTCCAACTTAAGACCAGATGCCCGACCGCCTTGCCTAGTTCCGGCCTCATTTTGCGTTGCAGGTTAAAATCATTGGTTAGCGTGATGGCATTCTGCATCCTTACACCCTCGGCAAAAAGGATCTTCGCTTCGGGCTTATCCACGATATAGCGGACACATCCCCCGAAACTTCTTCCTGTAATCGGTTTACCGATCATGGCTGTTGATTTTGGTTAATAATTCTTCGATCTGCCTGAACAACGCCTGACATTTTAAAGCCAGCGTAGGCAACCCTTCCACATGGGCAAGATGGGTCAACTGGTTAAGGTTATTGGCCATCCCTGATAGCATCCTGAACCATCCGCTTTCCTCGGGGGTAAAGCGGGGGAAAACCCTGGCACTCTTTGCCGCCCTGCGGAACCATTCACTAGGTTTCAGCCCCGCATTTTTTGCCCGTTGCCCGATCAGTTGTTTTTCCATCGGGGTTAATCAGATCATCAGCAGGTCACTACGGCTAATCGTTTTTTTTGGTCTGCCGGGTACTCTTTTTTTCTTTATTTCACTACCAGTTGTCGCTGTTTTCATGCGCTGTGTTCCTTTTCAAATCTTCAGTAGATTCTTTCTTAATTCCTTTTTTAACCGACCAACGGGAGCGAGTCCGGGACATCCCTTCAGGGTGAATCCGGGTTTTTGTATAGCAAAAACATTAACTCATACTTTAGCAGAGTAATACCAAAGATGAATTGATGAGTACCGAACACAAACATGCAGCATGTTTATATTTATGCAAAGCAAGATTGTACCTCATTCTTTTAGGCCTATTACCGTAAGATAGATGAAGAGTACCGAACATTAACATGCAGCATTTTATACAGGTATGCAAAGCGAGATTTTACCTCATCTGTTTTCAACCTTTTATTACCGGGTTCTTAAAAACCCGGGTAATAAAAGGATTCTTGTAACGTAATTGTAGTTAGATAAGATATTTATATAGAGAGAAAAAGACAGAAGAGCATCAGCACAACCAGCGGCGTCATTGATCAATGGGGTACGCTTGAGCGAGACCGTACCTTTGTCTGGATCTTTATCCATGAGTCTCAATAGTATTTTAAGCCGGAGATTTTGCTCTGAGCCTGTGTAGTATATGAGTATAGACTGTGGGGTATATCTCTCTGCTTCAATTTAAAATGAGAAAGCTTATGAATACAAAAACAACATTGAAACAGTGTCTGGGTATTGATGTATCCATGAAAAAAATTGATTGCTGCCTGTCTTTTTACACAGCGGACCTAAAGATCAAAGTGGTGTCCACAGTTGGGTTTGAAAACCACCTCAAGGGCTTTTTAAAACTTCAGGAGTGGATAGAGAAGAAAAAGGATGATAGCATTAGCTTAATGGTAAACATGGAAGCTACGGGTACCTATCATGAAGAAACAGCTTATTTCCTTTATGATCAAGGATATAATGTGAGCGTTATTCAACCCACTAAAGGAAAACAATATGCCAGGAGTCTGGATGAGAAGAACAAAACAGATCAAATCGATGCTAAAATGCTTTCCAGAATGGGACTGGAAAGAGAACTTTTTCCTTGGAACCGCCCCAATGAAAAGCTGCGCATCTTAAAAAGATTGAGCAGAGAGCGGATTGGCCTTATCAGAGACAGAAACGCAATGACTAACCAGTTACATGCCTTGAAACACTCCCATGAAGCCTTTCAGGATACAGTAAATCGGCTAAAAGACCGGATAGAATTAGCTTCCAAACAACTTGTTCAGATAGAGGAACAAATGCATCAAGAGATTGAAAGTGAGGTTTTCCTGTTAGAGAAAATCAAACATGTAATCACAATTCCAGGAATCAATTTTATCACTGCGGTAGCAGTTATTTCTGAAACAGATGGATTTGCAAATATCACTAACAGGAGGCAGTTGGTAAGTTATGTAGGTCTGGATGTAGTTATTAAAGAATCAGGAACGCTCAGTTGGCGGCCACATATATCCAAACGCGGGAACGCCTATATCAGGGCGGCACTTTATATGTCTGCGGTCTGTTCCATTATTCACAATAAAGCTTTAAAGAAGTACTTTAACAGGTTAAAAGATAATGGAAAACCAAGAAAGACTGGAATTGTGGCACTTGAGAGGAAACTTCTCGTGTTGATATACACCCTATTTAAAAATGATAAAGACTATTTGCTGAATTATAGCAACTGAGATATTAAAATGGTAAGATCTTTTAAGATAGTAGCCCGAATAAACGGGCTACGGCAGATGGTCTTTGCCAAAAATTAGCGACATAACCTCTGTATTGACAAATATAATACTTGAAAAAAGATACTCCAAAATTTGCTTTTTATAATAGTATCTCGCTCCCTACAAAGCGCATAAGTTTGACGTGCTAAAAGCTTCGGCAAACCTTAGCGGTTTCCATGCCCTGATGGCTCCTGTAAGGAGCGCCGGGGTGCAAACTTCGCCGGGATTTCCCGGCACCTTTTTTGGTGTGCCCGGCCAGCTCAGCCGGGTGGCCAGTAGATCAGGCTGCCCCTGATCGGATGATAAGATGGCTGGTAGCGGATGTACCCAAATGCATCTAATTCTTTGATGCATTTATGGTATGTGGCAATCGATGCGATCCGGCTGTATGCCATCAGCTTCTTGCGGGTAACGGCAAAGGGGCTGATAAAACCGCCATGCTGCCAGCAGTCAAAAAGTGCGGTAAACAGGCTGACATGGGTGGCCAGCATCCGGCTGTCTGCACCCATGCGCCTGACCAGTTTGCTGTAGTCCGCTGCCTTGTTATGAATGCTCGTTTCTGTCATTAGTTACCTCCCTCTAGTAGCCTGTTGATGTCTTCCAATTTGTAGTACATCATCCCACCAATCTTTGTAAATCTCAGCGTACCGTTGATGCGTAAATTTTGCAGCGTTCCCGGTGAGATGTTCAGCAGCTTGCGCACTTCTGCACTTTTCAGCCATTGTTTACTCTGCCTATCTTCTGGTTTAATAAGCTGCCTGATCTCGGCAAGCATTTCGGTCTTTAGTTGTTTTAAATCTTCCTTAGTGATGATCTCCACGTGCATAATAATTCCCTTCTTAAATTAATCTGTAATGTCTTGTTGCATGATTTTAAGCACTTCGCTTTTTTTGAAATACACACGCCTGTGCAGGCGTAAAAAGGGTAGCCCCTTTTTCATCCAGTCCGTCAGGGTGACCAGCGATACGCCAAGCTCGGCGGCTAGTTCCTGTTTGGACAACAAGCGTTCTTCCTGTTCCTGCTTGGAACTGCCTCCTGTTTTAAAATGCTCTTGTAGTTCTGCCCGCAATGCATCCCGGATGCACTGACTAAGGGCTTGTTCATTGATAATCTCCATAGCCTTTGTTTTGGGGACAAAAGAATGCTATGGATTTAGCTTTTTGTTACCACCGAGTTTGCGTGGTAAATTGATAAAGTTTGGATATGCTTGGAGAGCGCTGTTAAAATTCTTATTATCAGATTGATAGAAAGCCGTTTCTTTTAGATAGGATGATGTGCCGTAAAAACGTTATTTCTTCTTTTTTGCAGGAGTAATTGTATAAAGTCTGTGCTTTTCAGGTATTTCATTCTCCCTTTTTAGAGGATCTTTTGGGTCAATGCCTCTGAGATAGTACCGTAATTTATCTATCTTGATTTCTTTGACCTGACCAATGTTTTCATGATCATATTCCCGGAAATACTTGCTGATCATTTTGGCCCAGGTATTTTGTGCGGGGGTGATTAACAATTCGTTACCATCCGGTGCTTTCAATTTCTGCATTTGCAGGAATAGATCTAGTATAGCTAAAGCTTGTTCATTCCTGATATTGATATAGCCATCCCACTGACGAGCTTCTTTCAGTTCTGCCTTTAAATCTGCAATCTCTGATTGTTGTTTCCGGATTAGTTCGACGTGATCGGAAATAATTTCAGGGAGGGTTTTTTGAGTATGCCACTGGTCAATCGAACGTAGATACTTTTGAAAACTTGTTAGCTTCTCCAATATCTCCATGTCCGTGGCATGGCTTGAATTAAATGGGTTCTTATTTTCAATAAAATTAATACGCCGTAGAACAATCTGCCAGACAAAAGTGAAAAATTCCTCTTTGCCATCGGGTTCCTTTCCTAGAAAATAAGCAAGGTGATATTGATAACAGGCCGGATACTCATGTTCAGGAAGGGTAAAAAGCTTTTTGATAAAAAGATTATCCTCGAATCCATTTTTAAGCCCGGTAAAAACACCTATATCATACGGTGTGGATTGAGGTTAAAGGCTTCGTGCGGTTTAAAATATTTGTTGGACATGGCTTTGGGTTAATTTATTTTCATAGGCTTTAGCCAAATTTAATGATTTTTAAGCTCTGTGCGATGTAAGATAGGTCTGTTTGAATTTGTTTAATAGGATTATAAGCTAATCCAAATAAACTTAAAAATATTTCACTAAACTTGTTTCTGAATAATAATGGATATTTAGAATGTATCTTAAAAAAAACAATTTTATAGTTAATTGTAGTAAAAAACATGAAAGTTACAAAAACTAAAATATGCAAGCTGTGATTTCACCAGCCACTTATGAATAAAAGAGTTTATTTAAGTCCATTCGGCAACTACCTATTGATTATTTTGAATAGATTTGGCCAACAATATACAATTGCGAGGAAGTAGATGATCACAAAACTTAAAATCAATATATCTGCAGCTCGTTTGTTACGCATCCATGCAGATATATGATGCAAATGGTGGGGTTTCTCAATTCCCGGAACTTTATTGTTTTCAGCAAACAGATGACCATCACCATTGAGTAGGGGAAATTGCAAATCTTCAAGTTTTCTGGCCTGATCCACACGAAATCTGTAATACTTGCTATTACGCAAAAAGGTGCCGTACCAAGGTATAACCATAGCAAGGCCAAAAAAACCTCCGAAGACACAAGGCCAGCTTCCATTGGTTGAGAAATTAGGATTCGTTATAATGGCTTGGCCGATAAATCCAATTAGTAGGGTATTGACAACCATATAGGTTCCAAGGATTTGCCAGAGCATTTCCCCTTCATATTTCAACAAATCCAGTGCATGGCTGTACGCTTGTGCTTGTTTTTGTTCTTGCTCAATTCTTTCTGCTATTTCTTTTTTCTTGCTCATTTTTGTTTGTTTTTGGAAATATAATTGTCGTGATTAAAAGCTGGGTGGTGTTCAAATGAGATCCACTTGGCATGCTGAATCTTCAAGATTCTCATCAGTAATCTCTCTGGAAAGTGCCTTTTCTAAATAAAGACTATTCGTTGCCGAACGGATTTGTCGCAAGGCCTCTTCCGAAGCTAGAACATACCATCCTTCGCTGGTTTCACTGTACAGATGTGGGGCTTTCATGTCCATGTTGCCTTCTTTCCAGTATCGGGTTTCCACTAAGGTGTCACCTTTTTTATTCATCCAGGCGAACATTTTCTTTGTTTGGGGTAACCAATTCAAATGCCTTGCCAGAACCGGGTTAATCGCAATAGGGGCCATGTTGTGGTCCGTAAGAGATAATAAATGTAACCTATTCACTAAAATTTCTTCGTTTCCAATCTTCCAGCTATGATATGTATCTGCTGGTAGATTCCAGACAAAACCGAAAATATTCCATCCTGAAGTCTTTTCTTTTGTTTCCTTAAGCTGACTCATAAATCTCTGAGTCGGCCTTCCCCAGTTTAAATTTCTTTGTATAGTATATTCGCCTATAACCTGTAAGCCACCCACCTCTTTAAATTTTTTTGGTTTGAGTGCTTCATTTCCTTCCAAGTTCTTTGTCCAGTCTTTGTTTCTAATCGAATGTCCATTTTCCGCTAATCTTTGGACAAATTCAGGCTTTAGATCCTCAATCACAATTTCGCCCGGGTTCAACCTACCCAGAAAAATACGTTGGCCAACCTGTTGATCTATAACGCCGCAGTCTACCAATTCCGCGAGCAATCTTTGAAATGCTCTTCTCGCAATCAATACTCTCGGTTTGAGATGACTGTAACTCAACCGGATATCACCAAGATACGTAGTTAGGTTGTTTTTGAACTCTGGCCCATTGTCCTCAGATTTGTTTGCCTCAAGCATAAATTCATACATTCGCAGTGCCAATGTCTTCTCAAGGATCCCGGAGAGTTTTTCAAGTTTTTTTAGCTCCTGTCGATAAGTGCCGACCATGTCATACACATCATATAACGCACCCCTTTTCGGATCTTCCATCCTCTGCTCTGGTTTATAGAATTTGGGAAGGGAAGTCACCTTAGATCCAGGAATCAGGATGCTAATTTTTTCGAGCAATTGCTCCGCTTCAGTTCTCAGCATAAAATTAGATGAACTAGACAGATTCTGTAGCTGCTGTACAAAATGTGATAAATCTCCTCCCAGAGCTTCTGCACACATAAGTACTGCCAAAAACGCTTCCCCCTGGTATTCCCGCTCAATACTTAAAGACTGCAAAAGGGATATCGCATATGCATCATTATCCTTGAGGTGAACGGCAAGTATTTTTCGCGCATTTTTGTTTAACAAGAAAACCGGCGAGTTAGAAAGAAAATATAGTAAGTCGATCAGACAATCATGAATCGGTTTGTCTTTGGGCTCCAGCTGCGGCAGATCTATGATTACTTTACTGGTGGACATGAGCCTTTGAAGGTATGCGAATAGCTCTTCCCATACGGCTAAAGTACTGTAGCCCGGCGAAATCACAGGTAAAATTTCCTCCAGCGCTTCGGTATAATCGCCGGCATTTTTCCCAATTACATCATGGCCAAACACCTCAAAGGCTTTTTTGACTCCTTCATCGCCTTTCAGCAATTTCAAAGCTTCAAAGGCCTTGAGCCTCGATCCCCCGTCGTAAAAGCTCATCCAACCGTTAGTACTCGAATGGGCGATGCCTCTATTGATTAATACTTCGGCGAGTTGATGTTCTCCGAGGTAAGCGGCACGCAGAGCTAATGCGGTAAGAATCTCTATTGGTTTCCTTCGAGCGCCAAGCATTTCAGCAATTTCTCTGATTTCTCCAACCTGTAGACTGTCTTGAATCTTAGTTAACACCGCCCTCCAGTCAAACCTGCTATTTGCTTTATCTTCTTTAATAAACAGTGCTTTGAATTGCAGGTAGTCACTTACCTGTCTAAGCACTTCAAGCTCGTTCATTTTTGGTATATCCTCAACAAAGCGAAGTTCATTTTCTGAAGATCCGCCTCTGCGGTGTTCCGGAACTTCAGGAATGTAGAAACCAGGAATTACATCGATGATCTCTTTACCTTTGTTGGTTACAAAGTCCTCCAGCTCTTTTAATAAATCTGCTCGGGTCTCCTCAAGACTTCGTGTGACTAAAGCCCTGTGTAGGTCTAACAAAAACCCTTCATAAAAATTGTCGACCAAAACTTCATATCCTGAATTTAATACTTTTCTAAGCAGTCGTACATTTGCTTCCGTGGAAAATAATAAGAATAGTTCTGTATAAATGTTGACTACTGCGATGTAGTCCTTTTCATCACTGACCCTGAGTAGATAGGAGCTGATGAAAACGCTCAAACAATCCTCAAATTCAATGCGTCCAGTATCCATTTGCCATCTAAGCTGCTGTAAGCCCGCTTCAAAGTTCCAATCAAGGGTTGCGGATAGCATCTTTGCTGCTGCGAGTGAAAAAGCCCTCCCTTCTGTAGTTTCTCGAATATGATCTAAATGGGATAAAAACCATAAGATAGATGCTTTTGCATTCTGTGTATCTTCCTGGACGACTTTCCCCAACCAGTCGATCCAGGTATTGAACTGGTAGTCTTTTCGGTAACCAATGCCCATAGCTTCCTTAAAGCTTTGTTTAATCCAATGTTCCGCCGATTCTGGTTCAGAGATTGAAATCAGCGACGACGCATGTGCCTGGCAGGCCTCAATTCTTCCACTTATGTCGAGTCCATTTAACATTGACGCCTCTATATTGGTTAAAAAATCCCGCACTTTTTCCTTTTCGTAGCCTCTATCGGCAAGCGATTGAAAAACTGCACGCATCTCCTCTGCACTCCAGTAGTATGAGTTACGTTCAAAGTCAGTGAGCAGGTAATCTACAAATTCTTGTAACGCCGCTCCCCCAGACGCAGAAACACATTCAATAAGAAAATCAAAATATTCGACTTTCATTTGTTTTATCTTAAAGCCGTAAGTGTTGCGGTTTGACACGGTTCTATTAAAAAACTGCACCATTGGTGAAATCCGCTTAATGAGCTGGTTAATAGGTTTGCGCTGAATCCCATCAGTCAATAATAGCGTGCCCGAGCAGACCATTTTCTGGAATTCAGCCAGGTATTCTTCATCACTTCCGGATTTGACCCTTGGTATAGCATTTATTGGTTCCACACCTTCACCGATCAGATGTAGTACCTTATTGTATTTGATTAGTGGGATAAGGGCATCGAAGTCACCATTGTAACTCAACTCATCACTATTGCGGATGAGTGGTTGATGCAATCCTACTAACCAGCTTTTTGCGAGTACCTCGTCAGAAGTGATTTTCAGAACCAGATCTGATATGTATATTTTTGTTAAATCCTTCGTATTTTCTGGGGTGAAAATTTTTAAGATTCGCTCTAAGAATGTTTTCGAGCGTATACTATCCCCCGCATGATGACAGTCTTCTGCTGCCTGTTTTAATGCATAAAATAAAGTCGAAAAATCGCTTCGACGGTTTGTGTCAAATTCAGCCAACACAGTGTCTAGTGCTTCCCATTTGGACAGATCCAAGAGACTATAAGCTAAGTTGCGTAGCATACCGCTTCTGATCTGCTCTGGGGAAATCGTCATCCTGCGATTGTCAGTGCTTTCAATGACAATTTGGTTATTGATTTGCCTGAGGATCACTCTTACCTCTAAAAACATAGCAGAGGAGTAGGCCCATTGCCTTAATGGTTCTGTTTTATCATGGTCTATATTATCCCGGTAGTCGATTACCACTCCATCCCCGTTTAACATATCCGGTTCCGCTAAGCGCAGTAGCAATGCTCCTTCCGCATATTCGCCAACCTCACCAAACCACCTTGCAGCTTTTAAAGCAAATTGCTCTTGCACTCGCAAAATGGTGCCATTCCTTACATATCGCTTGGCCTCTGTAATCCTGCCTAATTGTAAATATTTGTATATAAGATAAGCAGGGTCTGTATTAAAAGTACGACGGTTAATCTCGGCCATCGCAAATAGGTAATGCAACATAATGGACAGATCATTTGATTTTTGTGCTATTGCAATGCCAAGTTCAATGTCTGCCTTGATATCTTCAACCGGCCTGAACTCAAGCATTTGCTCAAATAATGCTTCTGAGGTGGTTTCACTGATAAAACGGTCATAATCTCCGGCATGATACAAATGAAAGTTCATTTTCCAATTTGGTTCATTTTCTGATATTCGATATAGCTCAGCAAGCTTTTTATGGTAATTTTTACTGACATTCAATTCAATCTCGTCTGTTAACACGTTTCTTGCAGTTTCTGTTAGTAAAAATTGCCGGAAAGAGTTATGAAAAAACGACCATTCGTCGCTGTTTTCATTAAAAAGATTCTTAGTACTTATCCTAAACGCCATTAATATCTGTTCTTCAAATCCCCAGCTGCTCAAAAATCTAAGCGGAAGGCTTCCAATCACTCTAGAAGCCAGCCCCATTAACTCCCTTAATCTTGCATTGCCTTTGATCGGCTCCCAAATCTTATTGTAATAGAGTTCAATGTTTCCATCAATGACCAAAGCATGTTTCAATGCCTCATCCCGATTCTCAACTGTGTTAAGTTTTTCAATTAAATAGGACAGATACAAGGGATGGCCTTGAGATTTTTCTACTAATAGACTCAGCTGGTCTTCAGATAAGGGAGGCTCGAAACTCGAACTACTTACATATTTTATAATGTCTTTAGGAAGCATGGGATCCATAATAATAGAGCGATCTCCCTTCTTCCATGCCTGCTGGATTTCCTGGCTCAGCTCTTGCAATTCATAACTCTGGCTTCCCAATGCTAGAAAGACACCCTCAGGTAGTTCGTCAGGTCGGGGAAGTTCTCTAAGAAAACTTTGCGCGGCACCCTGATATTCTCTCGGTACATGATCTAGCCCATCAATTATAATAATTGTTTTTCGAGCTCCCTTTTGATAATCTTCTCCCAGGTTTTTCAGCTGTTCATGGAAAACTGTCTTTAGAAAAACCAGGTCGTGATAGGGTACCATCTCCGATCTATAAAAACCTGCCCTCTTAATCTGAAGGACAAGGTCAAAATATAGATTTGTGGCATCACCTCTTGAAGAAAAATTAATTGCACTGGAACTATTCGTAAAATCAAATGCATAATATTTGACGATTCTTTCTTGCCTGTTTCTGATCCATTCTGTAAGAAGTGTGGATTTGCCACTGCCCGGGCCACCTTTTAAAAATAGATATCCCCCCTTATGTATGGCAATTTTATCGTCAAGATCTCGAATGGTGGATTCAATAGCTTGGTATCGGATTGGATCGACCATCAGTTCATGATTGAAGGTAGTCTTAAAACGGGATTCCCACCCAAGTCCTAAAATAATATCCTGTTTTGTGAAAAGCACATTACGGTTTCTATCCGCTACATTTTCCAGTAGAAAGCTGCGGAAGTCGTGGTGATCCTGTAAGGAGCGAGAATGCCTTGAAGCTTTAACTTTAAATTCTTTTCCTACATATTCAGGTTGAAATTCAAAATGCGTTATAAAATCGTGAAATTTAGATTCAGAAATTCCTGAAGCCTGAATCAACTCCTGGATAGGTAGTTCCCATTTGTGAGCTATCTTCATCCCGTTTTTCCAATTCAACCATACTTCATGATAGAACTCTGAGAAGTTGCTATTTTGACTAGTACCCAGGCTAATCTGATCATGCATTGACAAAGCCTTGTTCGTTAATAAGTGCCCAATGACTATTTTACCACTATCTTCGTTTACCTTTTTTAAGCTTTCCCAACTCGAAACCAAGGATGGAAGTAGTGCTTTAAAAATTCGTAAAGGGAATGGTTTGATCTGCAATCGTCCATTTGACCTGGTAGGCATGTATAGTGGTAGCAGTTCCGTATTGTATGTCATCAAGCTTCTGTGCTTCAGGGTCGGCGATCTTAATCCATTCCAAAGTTCCTTTGGTCAGTTCCCGATAAGCTAATGTCGCAAATTCATTAAATTGCGGAATATATCCGCCCATAGCTGCACGTTCTCCTGCTGCCGAAACATGATCTTCGCTCATTTATCTGTAGTTTTTTGTCTTTTGCTAAAGATAACAAAAGCTAAACTGGTTGCATACTAGTGTCGGTCATTCTATTACAGCGCTGGTTATCTAAGAGGAACGATTCATATACTTCTCTGCCAATTTTGATCTGAGAGAGCAAGGTATCATAACCAAATTTGTTTTTTTGTTTTCCCTTCAGTAGCATTCAAATTGTCGTATATTCGAGAAACTTTCATTAATAATGAGCAAAACAACGCAACAAATTTTAAAATCTAGGACGGATCTTTCACCATATCTTTTCCATTTTACAAAGGGGCGTAATGCAATGGATACATTAAATAAGATTTTAGATGATGGAAAGCTTATAGACGTTGGAAGAAAGGGGGTAATTTGCTTCACTGAAGCACCATTAACATCAATGGGCAATTTATTTGATATATTTAATGCCTATCCTGATCCATTGTATGCACCATATGGTGTGGCGTTGGATAGAGAAAAATTATTTAAGCTTGGTGCTAGACCTGTAATCTATGGAACTCCAGAAGAAAAGAAGCTCTTAAGTAAAGAGATGCAATGGCGTTTTGAACCATATATTCCTACTGCCCATGACTTTACTTGGCTTAGGGAATGGAGGATACAAGGTGATGTTATCCTAAACCCGGAAGAAATTTTTGTAATCACTAAAACTCAGGCAGAGATCACGGCGAATTTCGATGGTCTTGACGTTGAAATTGACGGGGATTTTGCGGATGGTGAATGGCACCCCATGATGAGTGCATATGGAACTAGAAACTGGAAAGCGATTCCTATGGAAGCGATGACCGACCTGACGCTGTTGAGTGATCAACAGGTGAAAGATCTGATTTCGCAACAGAATATCGGAGATACTTATGGCTTATAGTGACTTTAGTTAACCTTGATCAAATATTGGGGTTTTATCTTTCAAACCCCACATTTCCCATAAATGGCCATAAGAACAAGTGGGATTCAATCCTGACATTTTCCATGGCTCATTACAAAGTTCAGATGTGATGTCTCCTGATAAAGACTTTCTACAAAAATTTTTCATCTCACATTCTTTTTGCCCCGTTATCATGAGCTTTCCCACTTCATAAATGGTTCTGAGTGTGACAATCATATCCGTGTTAATATTTGGATGCGAAAAATAACATTCATCTAAGTTATTAGTGAGAAGAGGGAAGCCGAGAGATTGAGTAAAAGCGGTAAATCTCCCTCTTCGCTCTTCCTTGGTTGCTGCATCTAGCACCAGAATCCAGAATGAGAAGTTTCTTATACGGATATCTGTTGCAGTGTCGAATATTTGATTTATCCACACCTTTAATTCATTATACTGCGGTTTCAACAAGTAATCCAGAAGTTGTTGCTTCGCCAAATCAGCATAATTTTTATAGACCTCATAAATAGATAGTTCCTGTTTGTCTATAGTAGTGAATTTGGTTTGTTCAAACCGGTCATAAAAGTCAGAGTACCTTCTTGGTAAAAAATTGTTCACCTTTAAAGCCTTTATAAAATCAATATAGAATTTTCCGGGATGTGAGCTATTGAGTGCGATATCACAAAGACAAATTATATTTAAAAAATCGACTGCCAGTTCCGGATATATATACTCACAAACTTTTTTTGCCGTATGATATGGGAAAGGTTGTGCAACAACGTCATCAAACATTGATTCTTCTATCAGGTGAGCCATGCTTTCAGAAATACATACCGCACCGAAATTAAAGAACCTTTTGGTTCCGAATAGATCAGTAGCCTCAATAATTACTGATGGGACACTTTCATATCCTATGACTTTATCATTTGGCGCTTCATGGATGCCGTCGACGGATTGAATACCATAAAAATCGGCTTTGTCATCACCTTCATACACTTCAAATAAACCCATATTTATTCCAGTAGGAGATGATAGATCAATTTCTATTGGAACTTTAAATTCAGGCTCACTATTCGATAAAATTTGATGCACGGATGATTTCTGCAGATCAACCATTTGAGCAATATTCCCAAGGCCATACACGGTAGTCAAATCCTGTAGAAAATGAACATATTCGTGATAAAGTGTAGATTTGTTTTCGAGAATTAAGTTATCCAAATCTTGGAGCTCTTCATCAGTATCAATTTGTAGTAAAAAAAATGCAGGCTGGTAATAACCGAGTTTACTATTATATCTTCTATTCATAGTCTTTAAAGTTATAGCTCATACCCCTTCAAACCCAGCGACCTTCCTAGCGGGTAAGCAATATCACCCCATCTGAATGAGGTTAAAAGCCTACTTCCCGAATCTCCGTGCTCTTTAATCATAATGATGTCTACTCCCCTTTCAGCTAATTCGTCTAGTTTATTCTGATATATGACGTCGTCAGCCACCAGCAATACATTCTCTGCATTTATTACCCGCTCTAATTGTTCCAACACTTGAAATGATATTATATCACCGGACTTGTAAATTGTAAACCGGACCTTCTTATTGTATTGATTATAACCTTTGTTTTTTGGCATGTCAATAACACATTCCAAACCATGATTTTCACTCAGTAAGACTATACAATTGATATTCTCTGGAACTACAGCGAATTGATTATAGATGAGAAGATTTTTCACAACATTTTCTAGTCTCAACTTTTTAAATGTTTTATCAGGCCATATCTCTGCATATAGGTTCTTGGTTGATGCAATTGCTTTTTCTAAGAAGATCCCGTCTATAATAATGGATGTATACTTTTTTACCTCTTGTATTTTCAGTAGTTTCTTAAGTGTGTCTACTGTTTTTTTACTAAATATATTCTCACGAAGTTCCAATACTGAGTTTTCCGAAAGGCCTAATTTGTATTCATTGTTTTTGATACGCCAGTTAACAATATCATCTTTGAAAAAAGTATACAGTACTTCTGCTTCGTCCTCCCGGTTGAGATATAAGAACAGAACAAAATTATCTGTAACATATTCTAAGGGAATACTTACCTCAGACCCTTTTTTATCTCCTATTGTTCTAAGCTTAGATTGAATTTTTAGAAACTTAGTAGCCATGTTGTCAATGCTATCCAATATCAATAAATCAGCACCCTGAATGTCAAAAGTAGGCTTGCTTAGTTTAAATTTATGCTTAAGTAAATGATGGGAAATCAGGTTTTCTGCCTGTAATTCGCTTGGTTTATAATCGGCCATAAAGAGTGATTAAAGATGCGATATTAAACAATAATATTGATTTTTGGAATTGGAGATTTTATTTAGAAATCTCCTGAAAGTTTTTGAGTTCTAAATCATTCTGTTGTGTAACGACCATAACTTCAGCACCTGTTTAGTATTGAAGTGCTTTTTATCTCGTTAGAATCATTTAGTAAACTTTCTATATAAAGAAGCAAATGCTTATATTTGAATATAGTATTTGCAGCTAAAATATTTAAAAAAAAAGGTGCGTTATTCGGGGAGTCGAATTTCAAAACCACTCTAAAATATTGCAAACGCCGATTTTTACACTAGGTGTAAATCCCAGCGGGATCACGAAAGTCCTCACAGAAATGTGGGGACTTTTGCGTTATAACCATTTGCTAAATGCCTCCCGGGCAACTAAAGCAGAATGCCGCCCGACAATGTCCCCTAAATTTTCAATTAACTAAAGAAGAATGGCAGCAGGTTTTCACAATTTGTGATAAGCGCTCTGAAACCGCTAAATTCAGCCTTTGTATGCCATTTGCATTTTCTGAACAAGGTGTTGCCATGCTTTCAAGTATTTGAAAAGCGAAAGGGCGATCTATGTTAATATTCAGATGATAAGGATCTTCACAAAGATGAGGCTCATGCTGACAAATACTGCAGAAACAAGATGGAAATTGAAAAAATAAAAGGTAAACTCAATAATCAGGATAAAAATATGGAGATCGTATTTCAGTATCTTGACGAGCCGTTAAAAAAAAAGCATCTGGCGAACCCATTCAGAACAAGAATTGGTTTCATGCCAGATACCATGCAGGTTTTTTTTGCACCAGAGCACTAATTGGATTATACCTTATTAAATCCTAAAAAACATGATCCGGAATCATTTACCGAATGTTATCTTCGTGTTCAAATATAATCATGAACAAGATCTTCTTAAAACTTCCGACCGCACTTATTATCCTATTCCTTAGTAGTTCAATGTGTTTTTCACAGACGGTAAAAGCGCCTTCAAATATTCCGAAGGAGTGGTCAAAATCTTATCAGCCTTTTCGCATTGCAGGAAATCTATATTACGTGGGTACTTATGATCTGGCATGTTATCTTATTGTTACGACAGATGGAAGTATACTGATCAATACCGGACTGGCTACTTCTGGCAAGCAAATCAAAAGAAATATTGAAAAATTAGGCTTTAAATTTAAAGACGTTAAAATATTACTGACTACACAGGCCCACTATGATCATATGGCGGCCATGGCAGAGATTAAAACATTAACTGGTGCAAAGATGATGGTTGATGAAAAGGATGCTCAGGTAGTTGAGGATGGCGGGAAATCTGACTATGCATTAGGAGGGGAACACAGCTCTTATGCTCCTTTAAAAGCAGACCGGATTTTACACGACGCAGATGTTATTGAGCTGGGCGGCACAAAGCTTACCATGCTCCATCATCCGGGCCATACCAAAGGATCATGCAGTTTTATATTTGACACCACAGACGAAACAAAATCATATCGTGTCCTTATTGCCAATATGCCAACGATTGTTACAGAGCGTAAATTTTCTGAGGTTACTGAATATCCGCAGATTACTGAAGATTATGCGTATACTATTGCAAGTATGAAAAAACTATCATTTGATATCTGGCTCTCTTCTCATGCCAGCCAGTTTGATCTTCATAACAAACATAAAGAAGGCACTGAATATGATCCATCCGCTTTTGTGGATAGAGCAGGGTATGACGAATCACTGAGCAACCTGTCGAAAGCATTTGAATTGCATGCCAGATAATCAATACACTTCCGGATACAAAGCTGTAACTTGGTTGATAAAAGTTTAAAATGAAGACTATATATACTTGTTTAATTGTTGTGTTTTTTAGTATTAACACTTCTTATGGTCAGATTTCTGTCGTTTTGGGACAGGAATTAACCAGTTCAAAAGTTATTTCCGGACCGGCGATTAACAAAATTTTCAATAAACAATTAAAATCTGCATTGAGTATCAGATATCCGGTACGAAAAGGATATTATAATAAGGATAAAACTGGAGAATTTTATTTCCTGCTTGCAGAAAGCTTCGACGGCCTGGGAGAAGAAGATACACTGCATAAAAATATTCAAATCTTAAAAGTAACCAGGAGCGGAAATCAATTTGTAAAAACAGGTGAGATCAATGACCGGGTTCTTGGTGAAGATGAAACCTCCATCTGGATATGGTCGAGGTACTGTGAATTTAAAGATATTGATAAAGATGGATATATAGATCCGGTTCTGATCTATGGCAGCAGTGCTTTAAATGGAATAAGCGACGGGCGTTTAAAAATTGTCACGTGGTATAAAGGTCAAAAAGTTATCCTAAGGCACCAGAATGGCACGCTCGACGATGAGCGTAATTTCCACATTGATCCTGCTTTTTACAGATTGCCATTAGTTGTGCAAAAGAGAGTGCGGTTAATCATGAAAAATTTAGGTGAAAATACCGCGGTAATCTTCCCATGGGGGTGGGAAAAGAAAATGGATAAGAAAAAACTGTTTATCCAGGAAGCGGGTTCATAATTAACCCTGCGGGCGGGCAGAAAGATTTTAAGGATACAGAACATTATATCGCAATTTGTATATGAAAACAAATCTGCTATTTGAGTTAAATTTGATTTTTACCATTTAGATTTGATAAAATAGATTTTTTCGACAAGCTTTTCCTCTTTTAGTCCGACTGTCTGAGTGATGTAAATAAGCGTTTTCCCCTTAATTTGAATTTCACTATAAGGCGCATGATGTTCGGTCTCTGCAGGCATAAATAGTTTACCATTCTTTATATATGCTTTGTATCCATCAATGCTCGCGGTCTGTTTTCTGCCTGTCCAGTCATTAATAGTCACGTAACCGGCATCCTCAATTAAAATAGTCAGATGCCTGTCGTTTTTTTTATCGAGCCAAGCACCTTCAAATACTGCTTTGGCCCGGCTGATTTCCCGCGCAGTTTGTGCTTCACAGTTAAAGAAGCCGGATAAAATAACAGAAATCAATAGCAATGACAGTTTCATATTGGATAGAATTGTTTCCCTTGAATATAACAAATTATTCAGGTATTATCTAATATCAATTTTCGATCAGGCGCTCTTGAAACTATATAAAAGTATAAACGGAAGGGTATTTCTGAAATGTATTTTGTTAATTCCCTTGTTCAGTCATTTAATTTCTGAAATCATTACAATTACCTGTTTAAATTGGATATACACTTGCTTCATTATTTCTTACTTTCGCAGCTTTAAGAAAAACCTCCCGAAAGCTTACTGCCAGCAAAAAGCAATTAGCACCAGATAGAAACATGACAACAAGAAATCCTCAACACAAACCGATAAAAGACAAACACCAGGGCATCTCTACGATTTTAGCATTTTCATTACTGCCCTTATCAGGATTTGCAACAGATATATACATTCCCTCATTACCAACGATGGCAGCCACGATAGGAGTGAGCGACATCCAGGTTCAGCTCACATTAACTTTGTTTTTGATTAGTTATGGTGTCTCTCAGCTCTTTATCGGGAGTGTACTGGATAGTTTTGGGAGGTATAAGATTAACCTGATTTCTCTATTGATTTTCGCCATTTCCTGCCTGGTCATCGCAAATACGGGGAACATCTACCTGATCTATTTGATGCGCATTATCCACGGCTTAACGGTAGGAGCGATCGTAGTTTCAAAAAGAGCTTATTTTGTTGATCAGTTCCAGGGAGATAAACTTAAGCATTATCTAAGTTTGTTCTCCATTATCTGGTCGACCGGACCAATCATTGCACCTTTCATCGGCGGCTATCTGCAGAACGCATTTGGCTGGGAATCCAATTTTTATTTTTTAGGCGGTCTTGCAGCAGTGTTATTGATCCTGGAATATATATTCAGCGGCGAGACTTTGAAACATGCAACTGAATTTAATCTGAAAAACATCACTGGTATCTATTTGACCATGATCAAAACTACCAGTTTTACTTTAGGTATTGTAATGCTGGCTTTGGCGTACTGTATGGTGATGATCTATAATATGACCGGACCATTTATTATTGAACACCAGCTCCATTTAACACCTGTAATTGCCGGATATAGTTCACTGGTATTGGGATTTGCCTGGATGGTAGGTGGTTTTATCGGTAAAGCAACTATTAACAAACCGTTTTTCAAAAGGGTAGTGGTTAACATTGTCCTGCAGGTCTTATTCGTAGTGGCGATGATTATCAGCCTTAATTTTATATCAAATCTATATTCATTGATATTTTTCGCCTTTATCATCCACGTAGGTGCCGGATTTACTTTCAATAACTATTTCACTTATTGCCTGAGTACTTTCCCGAAAAACGCAGGGATTGCCGGTGGGCTGACAGGGGGGATTAATTATGTGATCGTTTCTTTTCTGAGTTATGGATTGATCTACTGTATCCCCGCACAAGACGAGCGCAATTTGAGTTACAGTTATCTTGTCTTGATTTTATTATCGGTAGTGATCATGTTTGCCGTTTTTAAAACGAAAAATAGAACAGCCGAAAAATTGGTGTCAGCTTAATGCTTTAAGGAATTAACAGCTTTTTTTTAATGTCAGCGTTGTAAGAATTTGCTGTTTTTATTTTTGTTTCGCTAGTGTTATCCATTATAAAAAGATAACCTCCTTTAAAGTATTTGTGTATTTCCCTGATCTGTAACTTATTTACGATATAGGTTCGGTGTACACGAATAAACACCTCAGGGAGGCGCTCCATTAAAAAACCTAAAGAATGGTCTATCAGGTGTTCTTTATCTCTTGTATGGATGTACACGTATTTGTCCCGTGCCTCAAAATAATAGATATCCGGAACGTGGACGAGGTTAATTTTAGTGGCCACTTTTACAGGTATCGTAGTAATGTGCTTCGGGGCACGGGCTTCGGCAAGCAGTTGTTTAATCTGTAGCATAGTATCACTGCCGTTAGTACTTCTTTCCATAATGCGGTCTATAGTAACAGCTAACCTTTCCTCTTCAACAGGTTTCAGCAGATAGTCAAGAGAGTTTTTTTCAAATGCTTTCACTGCATATTCTTCGTACGCAGTAACAAAAACTACGATTGGCAGCGTGTCTAAGTGATTCAATACCTCCAGACCGGAATATTCAGGCATTTGGATATCCAGGAAAATAAGATCGGGCTGCAGTTCGTTGATTAATGAAACAGCTGATTTTCCGTCTTTGGCTTCTCCGATAATTTTAATAAAAGGATAGGCTGCCAGCGCTTTTCTAAAGCGATGCAATGCAATATCCTCGTCATCGATAAGTATCGTTTTAATTTCCTTTTGGTAAGATGATTTCAACATATTTTTCAGGCAGCTTGCTAATATTCAATTTAAAGTCCTCTTTATACAAGAGTCTCAGTTTGTTATTCACAGTTTGTAATCCCATTCCAATACCGGGCGAATCTGGAAAATCAGGTCCTGTATCCGCCACTTTAAGCTGGATATTTTTATCAATTAATAAGATAGATACCGTTATTGATCCTTTTACTGATATTGGTTCAATCCCGTGCTTTACTGCATTTTCTACCAGCGGCTGTAAAATAAAAGATGGCATCTGCAAATCTATAATTGCCGGATCTGCGTCGATTATATAAGTTAAGCGTTCTTCGTAACGGATCGCCTGCAGGTCGAGGTAAGTTCTGATAATACCGATCTCGTCGCCGATAGTATGAAATGTTGCACTATTTTTGTTTAAGGTGAACCTGAAGAACTTTGATAAGAGCAGCACCATTGTTTCTGCCTTTTCCGGATCCTTTGAAATTAGCCCTGCAATACTGTTATGCACATTATACAGGAAATGGGGATTGATCTTTGCCCGTAAAAGCTCCAGTTCAAATAGTGTGTTCTGCTGTTCGAGCTGCAGGAGTTTGAACTGCTGAGTAACGACCCTGGAGTTGAGGTTTTCTTTCCACTCTTCACTTACATACATTGGGATGCCGGCAACAAGGGCAATGAGTATATTCAAAACATAAAAACCTGCACTATTAAAAAATGTGAATGGCGTGCGATAAATCAGCGCCTTCAAAAACAGAGTCAGCTCAGAACCAAGCATAGCAGCCAGAATTAACAGGCAGATCATGATCAAAACTCTGAGGTATGGAGAGTCGGTGATATTGGTGAAGTAAAAACGGTAATAGATCGCCAGCATCATTAATGATCCGATGTCAAGGCTGGATAGAACCGATGTCACAATACGTGAAAACTGGTGATCAACGGTGAAATAGAGATAGGTGCCGAAACATAAGCCAATGCCTATACTTACTAGAATGACCATTAATACTTTAGTTATCAATTTACTAGTGGTTGGTGTGAGGGGGCTGACTTGCAACAATTTTCTGATTACTTTGTTTAAGTGCGTATATGATCAATATAATAATAATAAATGCTAAACCAATAGCACTTGGCAAAATTTGGCTGTATGGCTGATATTGCGGTAAAACTGTGCCGATGAATGCGGATGTTAGTCCGGTCAACGCACTTACCATTTTATAGATATGCTCATATATCATTGTTTTAAGCAAAGTTTTTCGCCGAATGAAGCCTCTTGACAGATCATAGAGTGTAATCATGGCTAAGGCGCCCAGGGTACTATAGATAACTACCGGCGACCAATATAAACCAATTGACATAATGTAATACAAATAATATATGCCGTTGGCCAATACGAGTACAGGAACGATATAATCTATTAACATTGGTTTGTGCCCTGCCAGTCTGATTACCCTCCAGCCGCTGAAAGCGTTATAACCGCTTAACAAGGTAATGACGAGTAAAAAATTGTTCTTTTGATAGATCAGTACACCAATTAGTCCGGTCATAATTACAATACTGATCAACTTCAGAAAATAACTTCCAAAGCGGATATGTGTCTTACCACCTTTAGTGGTGGTGATGGCTGTAAAACCCGTAATCAGTGCCAGGATTCCGGCCAGTACATGGATAATGATATTTATAGTGTGCATGATGTACCATTTTATTCTGCACAAATAAAATAGTTATCACTAACTAAAGACAGAAGTTTCCGATAGGATACTGCATATTGGTGCCGGAACCGGGAATTGAGGCGACGATTACTATTCTGTCTGATCAAGCGGTAAGATAAAAGCACAGTCCTGTCTCGTTTCCGGACCGTGCTTTTATGGTGGTATTTTACGATTTATCGATTAAATGATAAACCTTGAAAGCTATTCCTTTTTGGACATTGACTTTCCTAATTCGGTATCCATAAAGTTAACGGCTTCATTATGGTCGGTAGAACGGCTTACCGAGATCCATTGTTCAAACTCAGCTTTTCTCTCCAAATCCGCATGCTGTAAAATAGCAACTGCTTCGCTTCCCAGAACGAGGTGTACAGGCGGGTTAGGATGTTTAACCAGTTCGATCATTACTTTTGCTGCTTTATCCGGATCACCCATAGGGATAAAATTACCGCTTTTAAAGAAAGCACTGCGCTGCTCTACACTCGTTTCGTAACCAGGAATTGAAACTGCGTAAGTCATAGAAGAACCTGCCCAGTCGGTACGGAAGCCGCCGGGCTCCACACAAGTTACTTTTATATTTAATGGAGCCACTTCTTTCGCTAACGCTTCACTAAAACCTCCCAATCCAAATTTCGCTGCCTGATAGATAGTCAGCCCGGCATTACCAACCCGTCCGCCAACAGAACTGATTTGCAGGATATTCCCTGAACCCTGTTTGCGCATAAAAGGCAACACAGCACGTGTAATTGCTATTGGCGCGTATAAGTTGGTTTGGAGCTGACTGTAAACTTGTTCTTCTGTAAATGCTTCTGCGGCGCCAATAATCCCAAACCCTGCATTATTTACAAGGACATCAATTTTTCCGAAATGCGCTATCGCATCGGCAACAGCACTGACTATTTGTTCATTTTTCGTAACATCAAGTTTGATTACAAAAATCTGATCGGGATATTGTTCAACAAGATCATTTAATTGTTCAGTATTTCTGGCTGTCGCGGCAACCTGATCGCCATTTGCTAATACTGCTGCTGTCAGGCTTCGCCCCAGTCCCCGGGAGCTCCCTGTAATAAACCATACCATTTTTTTTTCCATATCTATCGATTTTATCGTTTAAGACCTGCAACTGAATTACAAAGCAGGTCAGTGTTTTTAATACGACAAATCTACACTCAGACTGAAAGTGTTGCTATGTCAGGAAGCTCAGATTATTGTGTTCTGAAGCTCGTCTGGTGATTGAATTCAGGAAATATCTTATTTATTTTTTTTTACAGCAATACCGGATTAAGTTATCAGACAACACCCGGCAGCAGCTTGAGTTTACTATCAGAAGCAGAGTCAGATGAATTGTCTAAAATTGTTCTGACTCTGCTTCTGATAGTGAAGATGATATTTTGAAAATTATGCCTTAGCCAACTTCTATTAACGCATTGGTACAATACAAAATCAATGAATTAAATATTACCCAAGCTGAACTTGCAGAAATGCCTGGGCTGGGAAAATCAAAATTATCTCAGATATGAAACGGCAAAAGAGAGCCTGATGTGCCTTTCTTAAAAGCATTGCATTGCAAGCTTGGCATTAGCGGAGATTTTCTACTTGAAAATGTGTAAAAATAACCTAGAGGAAATCTTCCCGGTGCGGACTAAATACGTCGACTAAAATACCCGGCTCAATACAAATGACCCCATGGATTTCGTTGGAAGGAGCAAAAAAACCATCTCCTTTTAGCAAAACCTTTTTTTCTTCTCCGATAGTGGTTTCGAAAACACCGCTTTCTACATAACTGATCTGTGAATGGTGATGCTGATGTAATACACCTATTGCGCCTTGTTCAAATTTGACTTTAACCATCATCACGCGGTCGTCGTAACCAAAAATCTGGCGCTGGATGCCTCCGCCCAGATCCTGCCACTCAATTTCTGAAGCGATCTGAAATAAACTACTTTGTATCATATTCTGGAACTTATAAATTAGACAAAAATTGAAACTGATTATATAACCGGTCTGATCATATCAATGTGATCTATTCCGTCCTCGTCATATATTTCGCTCACCTGCTCAAATCCAAATGATTCGTAAAAAGCTTTTAAGTACAGCTGGGCACCAATTTTGATTGCCCTGTTACCGTAAAGGCGGATGCAGTTGTCGATTGACAGCTTTACTAACTGTTTGCCAAATCCTTTTCCCCTTGCAGCGTGGCTGCTTACTATCCTGCCAATCGATGGCTCATCAAATGATAAACCTGCCGGAACTAGCCTTGCGTAGGCCATCAATTCTTTGTTTGCATATAACATCAAATGCTGACAGGAAAAATCTTTATTATCCTGATCCAGGAATATACAATTTTGTTCTACGACAAAAATCTCGCTCCTCAATCTGAGTATCTCGTATAATTCTTTGGGTGTAAGCGCGTCAAAAGGCTTACATATCTCGGTAAATTCCATTGTTGTAAATTAACAGCTATAGGTAATAGCTATAGTTCAAAGGCCTAAAAGTATTATTATTTTGCTGTATTTTCAGTTTTACAGCACATTAGTTTTCTGCTGATAGTCAAATTTGCTAAGGTTGTTTCCTGTTTTGTGCTGTCGCTATAGATTAACAGGATGCGGGAGCTTAGAGCGAAGGCGCTTCAGGTGTTTCTTTCTTCCTGCTGCTTAAGGCCAGCAAAATAATCGTTAGTAAGATAAATGCGGTGCCGATCCAATCGGATATGCCGTACGGTACATGAAGCCAGATTACAGCCAGCAATGTAGATGATAGAGGCTCGGTGCAGCTTAGTAAACTAGCATAAGCCGGGCCGATGATCTTCACGCTGATCATGAAAATATAAAAAGCGATCAGGCTGGCGAATAGTATAATAAATGATACAATGGAAAAAGTGACGATATCCCATTGCCCGCTTACCTTCCATGGGGCATGGATAAAACTGCAGAAAACACCTCCAATCAGCATGCCCCAGCCAACAATTACAGAAGAATCCCATTTTATGAGCAACCTTAAGGGCAGTAGACTATAACTGGCCAGGGTAAAAGCAGATAAAATCCCCCAAAACAAGGCCAGTCCGGATATAGACAAGCTCTTCATACTGCCGTGAGTCACAATCAGCAGCGTGCCGGAAAGTGTGAGCAATACCGCCGCAACTTCAATGATTGTTGGCAGTTTTTTTTCTTTGAAGGCCAGATAGCAGACAATTATCGCAGGCCCCATATATTGTAAAACTGTAGCTGTGGCCGCATTAGAATAGAAAATGGCCGCGAAGTAGGTATATTGAACAGCCAGCATGCCTAAGATGCCGAACAGGATAATGGAAACAGCATCTTTCCTGCTCTTCCAGATTTGCCATATTGAAGTTTCTTTACGGGATTGGGCATACGCTAAAAGCAATGTGCCTGCAATCAACAAACGAACGCTGACCAGCCATCCGGTGTCAATCCCTTTATGTTGTATCAGGTACTGTACACAGGCGCCAGAGATGCCCCACATCATGGCTGCAAGCAGCGCAAGCAGAAATCCTTTGTATTTATTATCTGATAACGTCATCTACGGATTAATATAGCCAGATTTATTTAAAGAGATATAGTATTGTTGCAACTTATTAAAGGATTGGTTGGGTTTTGCTTTGGGTATTTGCCCGCTAACTCAATACTGACTGTATTCCTTCTGCCCATTTTACCAGCAAATATGGGCACTCATGATGGAGGAGAAGGGCAGGCATAGGGCAGTCACCCAAAGCAAACCTGCAGCAAAGGTTAGCTGAAAGCTCAGCGAGGTGCATGCAAAATATTTGTTTACGGAAAAGGTTTTGCTAAATTTCTCCCCTTAATGTGTCGGACCATCTTTTTGCAGGCATGCAGAACAATTGACCCCTCCAATAGGTTTACATTCCAATGTCTATTATTTGCATCAAAGCGATTAATTTTGATCGTATGAGAACTCAATCCGCTCTTAAAGCCATAAAACAATATACAATATGAAATACAGATCTTTAGGGAATACAAATGAAAAGCTTTCTGCGATCGGATTAGGATTAATGGGCATCAACCACGCTTACGGCGTGCCAGACGATCAGGAATCCTCCGCCATGCTCGAAAGGGCTATTGAACTTGGTATCAATTTCTGGGATACGGCAGATGTTTACGCAGCCGGTAAAAACGAAGAATTCATTTCCAAAATATTAAAGGCCAGCAGAGATAAAATATTTATTGCCACAAAATTTGGTTTTAAATCTAATCCCGGCCAAAAAGATGTACAGTTTGATGCGTCTCCTGCCTATATCAAAATTGCAGTGGAAAGAAGTTTAAAACGTTTAAATATTGATGTGATCGATTTGTATTATGCACATCGGGTAGATCCGAACGTTCCTATTGAAGAAACGGTAGGAGCGATGGCAGAACTGGTTAAAGAGGGAAAGGTAAGGTACCTTGGCCTATCCGAAGCATCTGTGACTTCTTTGAGAAAAGCGCATGCCGTACACCCGATCAGTGCGTTGCAAAGTGAGTATTCTTTACTGACCAGAGAGGTTGAAAATAGTGTTCTACCGGTTTGTAAAGAACTCGGGATCTCCTTTGTTCCCTTTAGTCCGCTCGCCCGGGGCCTGATGACCAATATGTTAGATGTCAGCACACTAGCCGATTCTGACTTCAGAAAGTCTTTACCCAGATACCAGCAGGAATATCAGGATAACAATGAGAAACTCTCCAAAGAATTCGCAGAACTTGCAGCAGGAAAAAACAGTTCGGCGGCACAGTTAGCCTTAGCATGGGTGCTGGCACAGGGTGACCAGATTATTCCGATTCCCGGAACAAAAAGAAGGAAATACCTGGAAGAAAATGCTGCAGCAGCAGATCTTGAACTGAACGCATCAGATCTTCAAGCCATCGAATCTCTGCTTGCCAAATATCCTGATACAGGTGCCAGATACAGCGAATCACAAAATAAATTGGTAGACAAAAACTAATGTTCAAAAAAATCACATTATCATTAATCATTACGCTGATTAGCTGCGCTGCTTTTGGCCAGCCTGTCAGGGTAGCTGTCGCCGCGAATGCACAGTTTGTCGTAAAAAAACTGGCGGACGATTTCAAAAAGAAAACAGGCATTGCAGTTGAAGTAATCAGCGGCTCTTCCGGTAAATTGACCGCACAGATTAAAAACGGGGCGCCTTATGACGTATTCCTTTCCGCAGATATGGATTTTGCAGAAACGGTGTATAACGGTGGTTATGCGCTCGCCAAGCCCAGAGTTTATGCTTTAGGAAGTCTGATTGTTTGCTCTGCGACTGGTGCTGATGTGAAAAACTGGAAAAACTATATCACACATCAGACACCCGGAAAAATTGCTATTGCCAATCCACAGCTTGCTCCCTATGGCAAAGCAGCGGAACAGGCTCTCCGCAAATTAAAGCTTTATGATCAGGCAAAATCAAGACTGGTTTTTGGCGAAAGCATCAGCCAGGTAAATACCTATGTGCTCAAAGGCGCCGTAAGCATCGGTTTTACGACCGCTTCATTAATCTATGAACTTCCATCCGGCGGTAATTTCAAGTGGCAAAAAGTTGATGCGGCTACTTATGAACCGATTAAACAGGGCGCTGTGCTGTTAAAGTATTCGAAGAACAAAAATTATACGAATAATAAGAGATTTTTTGATTATCTTTTCTCTTCTGCGGCCAGGTCTATATTCAGGCAATTTGGCTATAGTACAGTATAAAAAGAGAGATTAATGGAATGGACACCCATTTGGCTGAGTCTTAAACTTGCAGCCATCACCACAGTTATTTTATTTATTATTGGTATTCCTGTAGCTTATTGGTTATCCAGGCGTTCTTCACTATTCAAGGTGATCATAGAGGCTATCCTGACCATGCCTCTGGTTTTGCCACCTTCTGTGCTGGGCTTTTACCTGTTGCTGAGTTTTAGTCCCAACAGTGCCTTAGGCCGCTGGCTGCTGGAATATTTCAATCTGAGTTTAGTGTTTTCTTTTGAAGGACTGGTGGTTGCTTCTGTGATTTACAGTTTGCCTTTTATGATCAGTCCTGTAAAGTCTGCACTGACACATTTGCCCCCATCACTCGCTGAAGCTTCCTATACAATGGGAAAGTCGAGGATGACCACTTTTTACCGGGTCCTCTTGCCGAATATCAAATCTTCACTGTGGACTGCTACTGTACTTACCTTTGCGCACACACTGGGGGAGTTTGGCGTAGTGCTGATGATTGGCGGCAAGCTCGAAGGTATAACAAAGGTGGCCTCAATTGCCATTTATGATGCAGTTGATAACAATCAGTACGAAGAGGCTAATCAATATTCGCTGGTCTTATTCGCCATTACATTTGTAATTGTTATACTGGTCTTCATTTTTAACAGAAACTCAAACAGGGGGCCGCTCGAATGATTACAGTAAAAATTAATAAAAAAATAAAAACGTATAAAGGCTTTAACCAGCTGACGGTAAATGCTGTATTCCCCCTGGGAACAGTGACTAAGGTTCACGGGCCATCTGGTGCAGGGAAAACTACATTCCTTAAAATCATAGCAGGGTTGATTACACCAGAGGAAGGAATGATCAAGGCTGCTGAAGAGTTCTGGCTGGATACAACAACCCATATCAACTGGAAACCGCAGCAAAGAAAAGTAGGTTTTGTTTTTCAGGATTTCGCGCTGTTTCCCAATATGACCGTACTGGAGCACCTTCAGTATGCAACAGCTGACCATAGCCTCATCAACAGGTTACTGGAGATTGGCAAAATGGAATCATTTACAGACCACCGCCCCCGTCATCTTTCCGGAGGGCAGCAGCAGCGATTGGCGATATTGCGGGCACTGGCATTAAAACCAGATTTGCTTTTAATGGATGAAGCGTTTTCTGCGCTGGATGATGAATTGAGAGTTTCTCTGCTGACAGCGATCAAAGCGTTGCTCGCGGAGTTTGGTACCACAACTATTATCGTAAGCCACCATGCACAGGAGACAGCAGGTTTCGCCGACCGTGAACTCAAAATTGGATTAGAATAGATAGATTTTATTAATTTTGTAATCTCATGATTATATATAAAACAGACGAAGAAGTAGAACTGATGAAAATCAGTGCTTTGCTGGTCAGCTCAACTTTAACAGAAATTGCCAAAGTCATTAAACCGGGCATGACAACCCTCGAAATAGACAAGCTGGCGGCAGAATTCATAGCAGACAATCAGTCGGTGCCGTCTTTCCTTAACTTTCACGGTTATCCTCATAATATTTGCACGTCAGTAAATGACGTAGTGGTACATGGTATGCCCAATAAAACACCCCTCAGGGATGGTGATATTATATCTGTTGATGTTGGTGTGTACAAAAATGGTTTCCATGGAGACCATGCCTATACGTTTATTATTGGCGAGGCGAAACCTGAAGTGATTAAATTGGTAAAGGTAACTAAAGAGTCTCTCTACGAGGGGATTAAATATGCTACGGCCGGCACAAGAATAGGGGATATTTGTCATGCCATACAAGCGCATACAGAGCGCGAAGGTTATGGTGTTGTAAGAGAATTGGTAGGCCACGGATTGGGACGTTCCATGCATGAGGATCCTCAGGTACCAAATTATGGCAGAAAAGGAACAGGCATGTTATTACGCCGAAACCTTGTGATTGCTATAGAACCTATGATCAATATGGGTACCAGGGATGTTTACACAGGACCTGATGGGTGGACAATCAGAACGGAAGATGGCAAGCCTTCTGTCCATTTCGAACATGATGTTTGTGTGAGAAGCGGTACAGCATTAATACTATCTGATTACGGACCGATCGAAAGGGCGGAGAAGGCCAATGCAAATCTTACTTCTTCGTATTACGAATTATAGAACAAGGTATCAACTGCTAAAAAAGACTATTCAGCGCTCCCTTTGTCATTTGATTTTAAAATAGGCGACAGGGAGCGTTAATTATATCCGGTTTCGCCTCGAAAATACCGCCAGAGCTTTATTTTTGCGTGCAATGAAAACGCTGGACAAAAATATACATCAGGAGGGTGACCCTTTAAAATCAGGTACTATTCTATTAATGGCCATTGCGGCGGGAATTACTGTGGCAAATATCTATTATAACCAGCCGATTCTTAAAGAAATGGCACTCTCCCTGAATGCTTCGGATGCAGAAATTGGCCGGGTTTCCATGTTCGCACAGATAGGTTATGGTTTAGGAATGTTTTTCCTGATCCCCATGGGGGACATGGTCAACCGAAAAAAACTGATCCTTCTATTATTGATTTGTTTAACTGCTGTGCTGATCCTGATGGTACTTTCCAAAGGTGTTGTATTGGTATGGATATTAAGTTTGCTGATTGGTGTGTGTTCCGCACCTGCACAGATCATTTTGCCGATGGCTGCCAGCCTTGATAAAGTGAACCGCGGCAAAACAGTCGGTATCGTATTTAGCGGAATTCTAGTCGGCATTTTAGGTTCCAGGGTGATCAGCGGATTTATTACCGATTGGTTTGGCTGGAGATATGTATATGGCATTTCTGCTGTGATGGTTTTAACCGTAACTGTTTTATTAAAACTTTATCTTCCTGATGTAAAACATAAATTTACAGGCAGTTATGCTCAATTGCTTAAGTCAACACTGGCCCTTGTAGCCGAACATAAAATCCTGAGACAATCGGCTATTCTCGGTGCATTTACTTTTGGGATTTTCTGCTCCTTCTGGACAACGGTTACATTTTATCTTAGTGGTCCTGCCTTTGGTTTCCACGCAGATACTATCGGCTTGTTTGGTATAGTTGCTATCGGTGGTGCTTTAGTGGCACCGTATTTTGGGAAACTTGCCGACAAAGGGAATACAAGACGTTCTTTAATGATTACTGTGGCTATGATTATTTGCAGTCTGATCCTGCTGAAGCTGCTTCCCTTATCAGTTATCGCTATGGTGATCGCAATTTTTGTACTCGACATCGGTGTGCAGGCTACGCAGATCACCAATTTCGCAAGAATTTATTCACTGGATGAAAACTCCCATAGCCGTTTAAACACCATTTACATGACCACTTATTTTATTGGCGGCGGAGTGGGCACCTTTTTTGGATTGTTATGCTGGAAGCACGGCGGCTGGGATCTTTCTACCTGGCAAATGCTGTTATGGTCGGCCATAGCATTAGGCATCGTTTTCTTTTCAAAAAATTAGTTTTTAAAGAAAAATACACAGGTGTTTTGAAGAACAAACCTCTGTAACTAATGGCATTACTTTGAGGTAATTGGGCCATAAAAACTGAAATCAAGGAGAATTGTTATACTTTTATATCATCTAACCGATTTGAATAAAGCATTTTCCTAAATGAAATTACCTGCTCAATATAATCCTGTTCCCTTTATCAGGGAAAACTATAAAATCATTGCCAGTTATATCTTCACCCTGTTTTTTGTTGGCCTTGGGATCTGGTTCATCAACCACGAAAGGGCTGAGTTGCAGGAAGTAAAACACCTGGTCATCACTTCGCGCTGGGATTGGATTACGATTGGAGTAGTGTTAAGTATCGTTTATGTTTTTGTACATGGGATGATGTATAAATCGTCATTTGCCGCTGTTGGCAGTAAAGTTGGCGTGGTGGATGCCACCATGCTTTATTTGAAACGTAATTTTATCAGTGTTTTTCTTCCGGCCGGCGGCGTATCCTCGCTTGCTTTTTTTAGCGGGGACATCGAGAAAAAAGGTGTGAGTAAGTCGCAGGTTAATTTCGCCTCCTCCATTTACGGCTTCGTAGGTATTTTATCTGTAGTAGTTATTGCGGTTCCTGTATTCATCTATGCCATTTTCGAAGGGAGCATTGGTGCCGGGGAATGGGTTGGGCTTGTCGCAGTTTTTATACTGATAGGCGCAGTTTATTTAGTATACAGGTCGATCGCTACCAACGGCAAGTTCTATCAGTTTGTAATTAAGTATATTCCGGCAATAGACGTATTCCTGGGGGAATTCAAAAACAACCAGATTGAACGATCAAGCTTTATCCATACTTTTTTATGGAGTATGCTGATCGAGGTTTTTGGTATTGTACATATTTACATCGCAATGGTG
>Ga0247810_10000653_pt1 | contig 31738 bp, 19 predicted proteins | sample UWRJL119311C1_FD_179918 | JGI IMG/M metagenome (GOLD analysis project Ga0247810, IMG submission 179918) | Plant litter microbial communities from Arlington Agricultural Research Station in Wisconsin, United States - UWRJ-L119-311C-1 | ecosystem: Environmental > Terrestrial > Plant litter >... | reverse complement strand
ATGGTGAGATTTACAACCACAGAGAATTGCGTAAACAATTTGAAGGAAAATATAACTTTCAAACAGAAAGTGACTGCGAAGTTATTCTGGCTCTTTACAAAGAAAAAGGACCTCATTTTGTGGATGAAATGAACGGAATCTTCGGATTTGCAATTTATGATGTAGAAAAAGATGAGTATTTCATCGCTCGTGACCACATGGGAATTATTCCATTGTACATCGGTTGGGATCAGGATGGAACTTTCTATGTAGCTTCAGAATTGAAAGCTTTAGAAGGATATTGTACTAAAATTCAATTGTTTCCTCCGGGACATTACATGACAAGTAAAGACGGTGAATTTGTACAATGGTACAAAAGGGACTGGGAAGATTATGATGCTGTAAAAGATAACGAAACAAAAATCGAAGATATTAAAGTTGCGCTTGAAGCAGCGGTTCACAGACAATTAATGAGTGATGTTCCTTATGGAGTATTACTTTCAGGAGGTTTAGATTCGTCTATTACTTCGGCAGTAGCCAAAAAATATGCGCAAAAACGTATTGAATCAGATGATACTACAGATGCCTGGTATCCTCAATTGCACTCTTTTTCAGTTGGACTTGAAGGTTCTCCTGATTTAGCAGCGGCTCAGGTTGTAGCAAAACATATCGGAACTATTCACCACGAAATTAAATTCACTATTCAGGAAGGTCTAGATGCGGTTCGTGATGTAATTTATAACCTTGAAACTTATGATGTAACTACAGTTAGGGCTTCAACTCCAATGTGGCTAATGGCAAGGGTTATAAAATCAATGGGTATCAAAATGGTGTTGTCTGGTGAAGGTGCAGATGAGTTGTTTGGAGGATATTTATACTTCCATAAAGCACCAAACGCAAGAGAATTCCACGAAGAAAACGTTCGTAAATTAGGAAAACTACACATGTACGATTGTTTACGTGCAAACAAAAGTTTAGCAGCTTGGGGAATCGAAGGACGTGTACCCTTCTTAGATAAAGAATTTATGGATGTTGCGATGCGTATCAACCCACAAGATAAAATGATCAACAAAGAACACCCAATGGAAAAATGGGTAGTTCGTAAAGCTTTTGAAGATATGTTGCCGGAAAGTGTAGCATGGAGACAAAAAGAGCAATTTTCTGATGGAGTAGGATACAGCTGGATTGACACTTTGAAAGAAGTTGTTGGAGAGGCGGTTTCAGATGAGCAACTGGCAAATGCGAAATATAAATTCCCGTTACAAACTCCAACTTCAAAAGAAGAGTATTACTATCGTTCAATCTTTGCAGAACATTTTCCAAGTGATGCAGCAGCATTATGTGTACCTCAGGAAGCGAGTGTTGCTTGTAGTACAAAAATTGCTCTGGAGTGGGATGAGGCTTTCAAGAATATGAACGACCCATCCGGAAGAGCAGTAGCAAGCGTACATGATGACGCTTACGAAAAAGCATAATTTAGTTCGTTTAAAACTTATATTCTGAAAAACGTTCTCATTTGAGAACGTTTTTTCTTGGTTTATAAAACGGTTTAATTTTAATTTGTAAGTTTAATCGTTTGTAAGTTAAATTTTTATTTGAATTTTTTATATTTGGCATTCGTCGAAAGAGAATTTTTAGTTGTTAAGAGGAAAGAATAAAATATACAATAAAATAAAATAGTATGGGTGGGATATTAGCCGTTATTGGTAAAGGAAAAGACCCGCAACTCGTAAAAGAACTTTCTAAAAGAATGTCGCATCGGGGAGCAGATGAAAGTGATTTGCATATTATGGAAAATGGAAGCATTTTGGCAAGTGAGCGTATGTCTATTATCGATTTACATTCAGGCAAGCAGCCAATCCAGGGTTCTAAAAATGCATGGATGGTTCATAATGGAGAAATTTATAACCATCAGGAATTAAGAGAAGGAATTTTAAAACAGCATACATTTAAAACAAAATCAGATTCGGAAGTAATAGTACATTTGTATGAAGAATTTGGTTACGATTTCTGTAATTTACTGGATGGGGATTTTGCCTTTATAGTTGTCGATGGTGATGATTATATTGCAGGAAGAGATCCAATTGGTGTAAAGCCATTATATTACGGATTAGACGAAAGAGGAAGAATTTATTTTTCTTCAGAAATGAAATCAATTGCGGATCAGTGCAAGTCCTTTTCAACTTTTCCTCCGGGACATTATTATACTGCAAAAACAGGTTTTGTAAAATATTATGAGCCTGAATATGAGGAATATGAAAATGCAAATCAGCCCCTTGATTTAGATTTGATCAGAGAGTCTTTGATTGAGGCTACCCGTAAACGTTTAATGGGTAAAGTAACTGTTGGCGTATTGCTTTCAGGAGGTTTGGATTCATCACTGACTTCGGCTATTGCATCTCGATTATTAGCAGGAAGTAAGGAGAAATTACAATCATTTTCTATTGGCTTAGATGCGAATTCGCCTGATAATGTTGCGGCAAGAAAAGCTGCAGAATTTTTAGGGACAGAACATCATGAAATTTATTTTACCGTTGAAGAGGGTGTTGAAATTTTAGAAAAATTAATTTATCACATCGAAACGTATGATATTATTTCGGTGCGTTCAGGTGTTCCAATGTATTTGCTGGCTAAAGCTGTAAAAGAAAAAGGAATTAAAGTGATTCTTTCAGGTGAAGGTGCTGATGAAGTTTTTGGAGGTCATTTGTATTTTAGAAATGCACCATCTTCAGAGGAATTTCAAAAGGAAACTATTGAAAGAGTTCAGAAATTATTTACTGCAGACATATTAAGAGCTGATAAATCAACAATGGCGCATAGTTTAGAAGCCAGGGTCCCATTTTTGGATAAAGATTTTCTAGATGTTGCAATCCGAATTAAAACAGAAGAAAAACAGCCAAAAACTTATGAAGCTGTTGAAAAATACATTTTAAGGAAAGCCTTTGATACACCGGAAAATCCTTATTTGCCATCCGAAATTTTATGGAGACAAAAAGAGCAATTTTCAGATGGTGTTGGTTATAATTGGGTTGATGGATTAATTGAATTTTGTACTTCACAGGTTTCAGACGAGCAATTGGCTGGAGCTGCAATAGAGTTTCCATACAATTCGCCAACTACGAAAGAAGCTTATTTGTACAGATCAATTTTTCATAAACATTATCCACAAGTTAGTGCGGCTCAGACTGTCAGAAAATGGATTCCAAAATGGCAGGATAATCTTGACCCAAGCGGAAGAGCTAACGCAGCACACGTAAAAGCAGATACTGAAATTGCAAAATCAGGTATAGCTGTTTAAAATCTAATATTTGAAATCTTAAATTCTAATTTGGAGTTAAGTTTGAAAAAGAATTCAAAAATCCGAAATGACATTTTAAAGTTGTTTCGGATTTTTTTAATCACTTGATGTGATTTTTAAATTGAAATTTCCAAACAATAATAATCAATTGTAGAAATAACTTTTAATTGTATTTGAATTACATCGCTACGATTGAAATTGATTTTTGCCATTGAAATTGAAATTTATTTTTTTAAAGAGGTTAATTTTTAGAATTTGGAATTATTCTTCGGAATTTTTAATAATTGTGTTGATAACTTAGGTGCTTTAAATACTATTTTAGGGTATATATAAATTGCGTTTTTATATATTTGCGTGTTAGACAATAATTACATTTTTTTAGAATAAATTATATGAGCGAAGAAATCAAGAAGAACAATTATTCAGCAGATAGTATTCAGGCATTAGAGGGAATGGAGCACGTAAGAATGCGTCCATCGATGTATATTGGAGATGTGGGAGTTCGAGGGCTGCACCATTTGGTTTATGAGGTTGTAGATAACTCTATTGATGAGGCGATGGGAGGACATTGTGATACTATTGGTGTTGCAATTAACGAAGACGGTTCAGTAACAGTTGAAGATAATGGTCGTGGTATCCCAGTTGATTTACATAAAAAAGAAGGTGTTTCGGCTCTAGAAGTAGTAATGACCAAAATTGGTGCCGGAGGTAAATTCGATAAAGATTCTTATAAAGTTTCAGGAGGTTTGCACGGTGTTGGGGTTTCTGTTGTAAATGCCCTTTCTGTTCACATGAAATCTACTGTTTTTAGAGACGGTAAAATCTACGAACAGGAATACGAAAGAGGAAAATCAATGTATCCGGTAAAACAAATCGGAGAAACAGATAAAAGGGGTACGCGTCAGACCTTTTACCCAGACGATACGATCTTCACTCAGACTACAGAGTTCTCTTATGATACTTTATCAGCTCGTATGCGTGAGCTTTCTTTCTTAAACAAAGGAATCACAATCACCTTTACAGATAAAAGAGAAGTAAACGAAAAAGGCGAATTCAAAGTTGAAGTTTTCCATTCTGATGAAGGTCTTAAAGAATACATTCGTTATTTAGATGGTAACCGTGAACCGATTATTTCTCACGTTATCAGTATGGATAACGAAAAAGGTGAAATTCCGGTTGAAGTTGCCTTGATTTACAATACAAGTTATACAGAGAATATTTTTTCTTACGTAAATAATATTAATACACACGAAGGAGGAACGCATTTACAAGGTTTTAGAAGTGGTTTGACCAGAACCCTTAAAAAATATGCAGATGCTTCAGGAATGTTGGATAAGCTGAAATTCGAAATTGCGGGAGATGACTTCCGCGAAGGATTAACAGCTATTATTTCGGTAAAAGTTGCAGAACCACAATTTGAAGGTCAGACAAAAACAAAGCTAGGAAACAGAGAAGTGGTTTCTCCGGTTTCTCAGGCTGTTGGAGAAATGTTAGAGAATTATTTGGAAGAAAACCCAAATGATGCCCGTATTATTATCCAAAAGGTAATTTTGGCTGCTCAGGCACGTCACGCTGCTAAAAAAGCACGTGAAATGGTACAGCGTAAAACCGTAATGGGTGGAGGTGGATTGCCAGGAAAACTTTCAGATTGTTCTGAACAGGATCCTGCAAGATGTGAGGTTTACCTTGTCGAGGGAGATTCGGCTGGTGGAACAGCAAAACAAGGTCGTGACAGAGCGTTTCAGGCGATTTTACCTTTGCGTGGTAAGATTTTGAATGTTGAAAAAGCAATGCATCATAAAGTATTTGAAAACGAAGAGATTCGAAATATTTTTACTGCTCTTGGTGTAACTGTTGGAACTGAGGAAGATAGTAAAGCGTTAAACCTGACTAAACTGCGTTACCATAAAGTAATTATCATGTGTGATGCCGATGTCGACGGTAGTCATATTTCTACCTTAATATTGACTTTCTTCTTTAGATTTATGAAAGAATTGATTGAAGAAGGTCACGTTTACATTGCAGCTCCACCTTTATATTTAGTTAAAAAAGGTAATAAAAAGGAATATGCATGGAATGACGTTCAGCGTGATCAGGCTAATGAAAGAATGGGAGGAAGTGCAGCAATCCAACGTTATAAAGGTCTTGGAGAGATGAACGCAGAGCAATTATGGGAAACCACAATGGATCCGAATTTCAGAACTCTGCGTCAGGTTAACATTGATAGTTTAGCGGAAGCTGACAGAGTTTTCTCAATGTTAATGGGGGATGAAGTACCGCCGCGAAGAGAATTCATCGAAAAAAATGCAGTTTATGCCAACATTGATGCATAATAAAATTTAGTCGTAAATTCGTTTAATTGTTTAAATTTACTAAACGATTAAACGAATTTTCGATTTATAAAATAAACGAATTAACTAATAACCAATAAAGTATAAAATATGAAAGTTACCATTGTAGGAGCAGGAAATGTTGGAGCCACTTGTGCGGATGTTATTTCTTATAGAGGAATTGCGAGCGAAGTTGTATTGTTGGATATTAAAGAAGGTTTTGCCGAAGGTAAAGCGTTGGATATTATGCAATGTGCAACTAATACGGGTTTTAATACCAGAGTATCAGGAGTAACCAATGATTATTCTAAAACTGCCGGAAGTGATGTTGTAGTTATTACATCCGGAATTCCAAGAAAACCGGGAATGACTCGTGAAGAATTAATAGGTATTAATGCAGGAATTGTAAAAACAGTTGCTGAGAATGTATTAAAATATTCACCAAATACCATAATAATTGTAGTTTCGAATCCAATGGATACGATGACCTATTTAGCATTAAAGTCAACGGGATTACCTAAGAATAGAATAATTGGTATGGGGGGGGCGCTTGATAGTTCGCGTTTTAGAACCTATTTATCTTTAGCTTTGGACAAACCGGCAAATGATATTTCAGCAATGGTAATTGGAGGACATGGTGATACTACTATGATTCCGTTAACTCGTTTGGCATCTTATAATGGTATACCAGTAACAGAATTTCTTTCTGAAGAAGTATTGCAAAAAGTTGCAGCAGATACCATGGTTGGAGGAGCTACTCTTACAGGGCTTTTAGGAACATCTGCCTGGTATGCACCTGGAGCTTCTGTAGCTTTTTTGGTAGATAGTATTTTAAATGATCAAAAGAAAATGATTGCGTGTTCTGTTTTTGTAGAAGGTGAGTATGGACAAAGTGATATCTGTATAGGAGTACCTTGTATTATTGGCAAAAATGGAGTAGAAGAAATTCTGGACATTCAGTTAAACGATAATGAAAAAGCTTTGTTTGCCAAAAGTGCAGATGCAGTTCGAAGTATGAATGATGCTCTAAAATCGATTTTATTATAAAGATTTTCGAAAAAAAAGAAAAAGGCTGCACTTTTGCAGTCTTTTTTTTGAGATTAATTAATAAATAAATTGGTTAATCTTTTCGAGAATTATATATTTGCTCGGTTTAAAAAAAATGCTGTAATTCGTGATCTGGTTTTTTAGTTTTAAAAAATGATGTCAGGGCTTATTTTATCTGACTTTAAAACAAAAACAAACAATAAAACATAATTAATTTTTAGTAATAATGCAGAATAAAGGACTTATTAAATTTTTCGCAATTCTATTTGCATTGGTAAGTATTTACCAACTTTCGTTCACTTTTGTGGCAAACGGCGTAAAAAGTGAAGCCAAAGCTTTTGCAGGAGACAATCCTGATAAAGAGTTAAAATATTTAGATTCTATTGGTAAAGTAGAGGTGCTAAATCTTGGTTTTACAAATTTTACTTATAATGAAGTAAAAAATAAACAATTAAATAAAGGTCTTGACTTAGAAGGAGGAATCAATGTGATTCTTCAGATTTCTATTAAAGATGTGTTGAAAGGATTGTCTAACAATTCTAAAAATCCTGTATTTAATAAATCATTAGCTGATGCAAGTGCAAATTTAGAAGGAAATAAAACCTATTTAAATAAGTTTTTTGAAGCTTTTGAAGCGAATTCAAACGGAACAGTAAGATTGGCTTCACCAGATATTTTTGCAAACAGAAGTTTACAAGGAGAAGGCGGTATCGATTTTCAAATGTCTGATGCGCAAGCTCAAAAAGTAATTAAAAGAAAAGTTGATGAATCTGTTGAAAGTGCTTTTAAAGTATTAAGAGAGCGTATCGATAAATTTGGTGTAACACAGCCAAATGTTCAAAAATTAGGTGAAACGGGAAGAATCTTAGTAGAACTTCCGGGAGCAAAAGATGTTGACAGAATCAAGAAATTACTAGGTGGAAAAGCTCAGTTAGAGTTTTGGGAAACTTATAAAATTGAAGAAATTGGGAACTTTTTAGTAGCTTCTAACGAGGCTTTAAAAAAGACTGAAATCAAAAAAACTGAAACAAAAGCCGTTGTTAAAGATTCATTGAATGCTTTATTAACTGATGCTAAAGATTCAGTTGATACTAAAAAAGGAAATAATCCATTATTTGACAAAATGCTTGGTCAGGGTGGTGGACCAATTTTAGGTTATTTTGCGCCAAAAGATACTGCAGTTGTTAATGAGTATTTTAAAAGACCGGAAATCAGAGTTTTATTGGCTGCTGACCAACACAATGCAAAATTTGTTTGGAGTAAACCAACTACAACAAAAGATGCTAAAGGAAAAGATATTGAAGCTGTTGAATTATATGCTTTAAAAGGAAACAGAGATAATGCTCCTGCTATGAGCGGAGGTGTTGTTACTGATGCAAAAGATACTTTTGACCAATTAGGAAAACCGGCTGTTTCTATGCAAATGAACAGTCAGGGTGCTAAAATTTGGGAAGAACTGACAGGAAGAGCTTTTTCTCAGAAAAGTTATATTGCTATTGTTTTGGATAACGTAGTTTATTCTGCTCCGGGTGTTACAAGTGGTCCAATCGCAGGAGGAAGATCTGAAATTACAGGTTCTTTTGATGTGGCTGAAACTAAAGATTTAGCAAACGTATTAAATGCAGGTAAATTACCGGCTTCTGCAGATATTATTCAATCAACAGTTGTAGGGCCATCTTTAGGTCAGGCTGCTATTGATGCAGGAACAATTTCATCTATATTAGGATTTTTATTAGTGTGTGGATGGATGGTATTCTATTATGGTAAAGCTGGTTTGTATGCTAATCTTGCGTTACTATTGAACTTACTTTTCTTATTCGGAATTATGGCAAGTTTTGGTTTTGTATTAACATTGCCAGGTATTGCAGGTATTGTACTTACATTAGGTACTGCCGTAGATGCAAACATTATTATATTTGAAAGGGCAAAAGAAGAATTGCGTGAAGGTAAGTCATTATCTGAAGCAGTAGCGGCTTCTTATGGATGGCATGGTGCAATGCGTTCTATTATTGATGCAAACGTTACTCACGTTTTAACTGGAGCAATCTTGTTTATATTTGGAACAGGACCAATTAAAGGTTTTGCCTTAACATTACTTATTGGTATTGTAACTTCCATGTTTACATCAATTTTTATAGCTAGAATTTTCATTGACAGAAATATTGCCGGAAAAGGTGATTTGACTTTCTCTACAAATATTACTAAAAACTGGTTTACTAATTTCCACTTTGATTTTATTAAAATCAAAAAATTCACTTATATCTTCTCTTCTATTGTAACGGTAGTAAGTTTGACTTCTATCTTCTTTATTAACGGATTAGATGAAGGTGTTGATTTTGTTGGAGGAAGAACGTTCCAGATTAAGTTTGAAAAACCAGTTGATGCAGCTGTTATTTCAGAAGAATTGTCTACAGCATTTGCAACTCCGGTTGAAGCTAAAATTTTAGGTGATGATGATCAATTGAAAATCACAACTAAATATAAAATTAAAGAAGACGGTGTAGCTGTAGATGAGGAAGTAAACCAAAAATTATATAAAGCATTAGCGAAATATTTTCCGAATGTTTCTTATGAGAAATTTACTAATACTTTTGACGGTAAAAAAGTTGGAGTTTTACAATCTTCTAAGGTTGGAGCTTCTATCTCTGAGGATATCAAAACAAATTCATACTGGGCAGTTCTTGGTGCAATGGCGGCTATTTTCTTATACTTAATGGTTTCTTTCCGTAAATGGCAATATTCATTAGGTGCGATTGCTGCTGTGGCACATGATGTTATCTTTGTATTAGGAATTTATTCTTTATGCTATAAATTCATGCCTTTCCATATGGAAATGGATCAGCACTTTATTGCTGCTATTCTTACTGTTATTGGGTACTCTATGAATGATACCGTTATTGTATTTGACAGGGTAAGGGAGTTTATTATTGGAAACCGTAAAGGTAGTTTCGAAGATATCGTAAACGCTTCTATTAATACGACTTTATCAAGAACATTGAATACTTCATTAATGATGATCATTGTATTATTAACAATGTTTATCTTTGGTGGAGAGTCAATCAGAGGATTTATCTTCGCAATGTTAGTAGGTATAGTGGTAGGAACTTACTCTTCATTATTTATCGCTACACCAGTATTGGTTGATACGATTTCTAAAGATGAGAAACATACAATCGAAGACAAACATAATATTAAAGAATAATTATTAGGTTTCAAATTATAGAAAGATCCAACGAAGGTTGGATCTTTTTTTTTGGGTTTAAATTTTTATGAGAAACACATTCATTTATGTTACATAGATTAAGAATTTTTAATTTATTCTTGTCAAAGAAAAAACACCTTTTTTGTATTTGCTAGTTGCCTTTTATTTATATGTAATATACTCTTTTTGTAAAGCTCTTTTTTTGTACAAGCCTTACAGTCAAGTCTTCTGGAAAAAAGAGTTCTTATTTAGCCCCGATGGGAGCGATATCCTTTTTGTGGCTTCTTTAGCCAGAAAAAGATATAGCGGACAGCGGGACTGAAGAGGTTTTTATGATAGATGAATTTCTGCTTCTATAAATTAAAATTATAAAATTGAAGGTGTCGGGAATTGATAAATTAAGTTTAGAACAAAAAAATGCCCAATACGCTTTAGAGTATTGGGCATTTTTATATTTAATGATTTTTAGGAAGTTGCTAATGGATTTCTCTGTGCTCTGATGATAAAGAAAAGTCCGATCATTATAAACGGAATACTCAGCCATTGTCCTGTTGAGAAATATCCTAATTCGTTTTCGAAGCCTCCCTGGCTTTCTTTTACAAATTCAACTATGAAGCGTACTACAAACAAAAGAACTAAAAATAGTCCGAATAAATAGCCTGATTTAAGTCTGGCATTTGTTTTCCAATATAGAAAGTATAAGGTGGCAAATACAAAAATGTAACAAAACGCTTCGTACAATTGCGTTGCATGTTTTGCAGGTACCTGAGCTAATAAATCGGCAAATTTGGGGTTTGTTGCAATGGCCGTATAAGCTTCTTTTGGGTCGCCAATTTTAGTTGCATTTACGGCTTCGTTTTTACTGAACTGGTCGTGTAAGAAACGAATTCCAAATGCTGAAGTTGTTTCGTTTCCAATGATTTCTGAGTTCATAAAATTTCCAATACGAACAAAAATGGCTCCACTGGCAACCGGAATAACGACACGGTCTAAAATCCATAATAAAGAACGTTTTAAAATCATTTTGCTGTAATAATACATCGCAACAATAATAGCGATAGCTGCACCATGACTAGCTAATCCCTGAAAACCAGTAAACTCAAATTTTGGTTCGAATCTGAATGGAAGGAAGATTTCAAGTAAATGGTTTCTAAAATACTCCCAGTCATAAAATAAAACATGACCTAAACGTGCGCCAATTAAAGTGGCTAAAACGGTCCAAACGAATAAAGAATCTAATTTATCAATTGATTCGTTTTCGCGTTCGAAAATCTTTTTCATTAGGAACCAACCTAAGCCGAAAGCGATAACGAACATTAAGCTGTAGTAGCGAATCATAAAAAAACCTAAATCGATTCCTTCTGAAGGATTCCATACGATGTTTAAGGCGTGTGTCATGTAGTATTATGTTTTAGAGATGTTGTAAAAATAAAAATTTATATCAGAGTAAGTCATTATTATAAGTTAATGTTTATGTGAGCATTTCTTTTCAGGAACAGGATCGTAGCCTGTTCTGCCCCAAGGATGGCAGCTCAGAATACGTTTGGTGCCTAAATAAAGGCCATAGAATAAACCATGCGTCTGCAAAGCCTGAATCATATAAGTAGAACAAGTGGGTTCAAACCTGCATGATGAAGGAGTAAAGGGTGAAATGGCTGTTTGATAAAAACGTACTAATAAAACAAATGGAGTTATGACTTTCATGATTTATTAGAAAATGAATTGATTATATGGAAAAGCTTGTGCCTTCTTTTCCGTCTTTTAACTGAATTCCCAAAGCAATCAACTGATCACGAATTTGATCAGAAAGCGCAAAGTTTTTGTCGGCTCTAGCCTGATTTCTCATTCCGATAAGCATATTTATGACACCTTCTAATTTCCCATTATTGCTGTCTGCAACCTTTTCATCGCTTAAACCTAAAACATCAAAAACAAAAGCTTTCATTGCAATTGTAAATGTTTTTAGATCTTCGGTTGAGATAGTTTCTTTTCCCTCTTTCAATAAATTAACGTAACGAACAGCTTCAAATAATTGGGCAATTAAGATTGGCGTATTAAAATCGTCGTTCATAGCGTCATAACATAGTTGTTTCCATGTCGAAATATCTATTGAACTTGAGGTGCTTGTTGAAATTGCTGATAATGAATCAACAGCCTCCATTAATCTTTTATATCCTTTTTCAGCAGCTACAATAGCGTCGTCAGAAAAATCCAAAATACTTCTGTAATGTGCCTGCAACATAAAAAAACGAGTAACAGATGCAGAAAATGCCTTGCTTAGAATGTTATTGTCGCCGCTTAAAATTTCTCCTGGTAAAATATTATTACCGGTTGATTTTGCCATTTTCTTTCCGTTTAACGTCAGCATATTGGCGTGCATCCAGTAATTTACCGGAGACTGACCTGTACAGGCTTCGTTTTGAGCGATTTCACATTCGTGATGAGGGAATTTTAAATCCATTCCGCCTCCGTGTATATCAAAATGATTTCCAAGGTATTTAGTGCTCATTGCCGTACATTCCAAATGCCATCCCGGAAAACCATCGCTCCATGGTGAAGGCCATCTCATTATATGCACAGGTTCCGCTTTCTTCCAAAGGGCAAAATCCTGTGGGTTTCTTTTGTCCGACTGACCATCAAGATCACGTGTGTTAGCAAGCATATCTTCGATGTTTCTGCCGCTTAAAATTCCGTAATTATTCGTTTCATTATATTTTACAACATCAAAATATACTGATCCGTTGGCTTCATAGCCGATTCCGGTATCAATGATTTTTTTAATGATTTCAATCTGTTCAATGATATGACCGGTAGCCGTTGGCTCAATGCTTGGTGGTAAAAAGTTGAAGGCTTTTAGGGTTTCATGAAAATCAACAGTATAACGCTGTACAACCTCCATAGGTTCTAATTGCTCTAAACGTGCTTTTTTAGCAATTTTATCCTCACCCTCATCAACATCATCCACAATATGACCAACATCTGTTATGTTTCGAACATACCTAACTTTATAATCAAGGTGTAAAAAATACCTGAATATAATATCAAAAGACATAAAAGTTCTCACATTTCCCAAGTGTACATTGCTGTAAACCGTAGGTCCGCAAACATACATTCCAACATTTCCTTCGTGAATTGGGTTGAAATTTTCTTTTTCACCCGAAAGTGAATTGTATATTTTTAGATGTTGACTTGTATATAATGGCATATTTTTTTAATTGATTTTTTAGAAGCTAATCCTGCTGTCCGCTGTATCTTTTATGGTGAACCCCACCATAAAAGGATGCCGCTTCCATCAGGGCTAGACTATAAATATAATAGAAATTGAAAAATTAGAACTGAGTTTCTAACTTAATATAATCTAAGAATTCTCTTTTTGTTTGAGGATCTTTAAATTTTCCACCGAATTCTGAGGTTACAGTGCTGCTTTCGATATCTTTGATTCCTCTTGAATTTACACAAAGGTGTTTCGCATCTATAACGCAGGCAACATCTTCAGTCCCAAGGGCTCTTTGCAATTCCTGTACAATCTGCATGGTCAAACGCTCCTGAACCTGAGGTCTTTTAGCATAATATTCAACTATACGGTTCATTTTAGACAAACCGATAACTCTTCCGCTCGAAATATAAGCAACATGTGCACGTCCAATAATTGGTAATAAGTGGTGTTCACAGGTAGAATAAACGGTAATGTTTTTCTCAACTAACATTTCACCGTATTTGTAATTATTGTCAAAAGTAGAAGCTTTAGGTTTTTTTGTTGGGTTGAGGCCACCAAAAATCTCTTTTACAAACATTTTTGCTACCCGGTTTGGAGTACCTTTTATGCTGTCATCGGTTAAATCCATTCCAAGAGTCTGAAGAATGTTTTCTACATCTTTTTTGATCTTTTCTATTTTTTCATCATCAGTTAGGTCAAAAGCGTCCTGTCTTAAAGGATTTTGAGCATTATTGCTAATATGATTGTCTCCTATTTCGTCTTGAAAATCTTCGTTATTTATCATTAAAAACTACTATTAGTATGGGTATATTCTTTTAAGGCGGTAAAGATAATTAATAAAAAGGAAACCTTTTCTATCGTTTTTACTATTTAATTGCTCCTTTTTGGATATAATTTAAATTAAAATGAAATCAGTGTTTATTAAAAACACAAAAGGCAATAACTTAAGTAGTTATTGCCTTTTAAACGATATATTTTGCTCTTGGTTATTTTTTGTTGTAAACCAAAAGTGCTTCTTTTAATATGTTTACAGCAGTTACTAAATCTTTTTTATTTAGAACATACGCAATTCTTACCTGATTCAATCCCATTCCGGGAGTTGAGTAAAATCCAGCAGCAGGGGCTACCATAACGGTTTCGCCATTAAGATCATAACTTTCCAGAAGCCATTGTGCAAAATCTTCAGAATTTTCAATTGGCAGTTGTGCAATGCAATAAAAAGCTCCTTTTGGTTTGGTTACGATTACACCTTCAATTTTGTTCAGTTCGGTAATCAAAGTGTCACGACGACTTTTATATTCTGCAATTACCTCATCAAAATAACTTTGAGGAGTGTCAATTGCAGCTTCACAAGCTATCTGCTCAATGGTTGGAGGACTTAAACGCGCCTGTGCAAATTTCATTACAGTTGCCAAAACTTGTTTGTTTTTAGTTACCAAACAGCCAATTCTTGCACCACACATACTGTAACGTTTTGAAACAGAATCAACCATGATTACATTTTGATCCACTTCTTCTAAATTCATTACAGAAAAATGTTCATCATCACCATCATATAAAAACTCACGATATACTTCGTCAGCAATTAGATATAAATCGTGTTTTTTGATTAAATATGCTAATTGTTTAATTTCTAATTCAGAATATAAATAACCTGTTGGATTTCCAGGATTACAAATTAAAATGGCTTTGGTCCTTGATGTTATCAATTTTTCGACATCTTCAATGCTTGGTAAAGCAAATCCGCTTTCTATGGTAGAAATTACAGGAATAACTGTTGCACTTGTTGATGATGCAAAGGCGTGGTAATTAGCATAAAAAGGTTCCGGAATAATGATTTCATCTCCAGGATCTGTAATCGTGGCTAATGCAAATAATAAGGCTTCAGAACCACCAGTGGTTACAATGATGTCTTCAGAGTTAACATTTACATTTTGACGTTGGTAAAATTTAGCTAATTTTTTTCTATAACTTTCATATCCGGCTGACGGACTGTACTCTATAATACTTAAATCAATATTTTTTACCGCCTCGATGGCCACTTCGGGTGTTTTGATATCCGGTTGACCAATGTTTAAATGATACACTTTATGTCCTTTTTGTTTTGCAATATCTGCATAAGGAGCCAATTTGCGTATCGGTGATTCGGGCATATTTCTGCCTTTGTTTGAAATTGTTGGCATGTGTTTTATTATTGAAGTGCAAATTTGCATTTTTTTTTCGAATTTAACGTAAACAATAGGAGGAGTTGTGAAAATGTAACAATAATCAATATTTTTAGTAATTTTATAATAAAAAATTATCAATGAAAAAATATATCATATTGTTTTTTGGACTTTTGGCATGTTTTACGATAAATGCTCAAGATGATTTTTTAATTGAAAGAAATAAAAAAAAGGTTGTAATCCCTTTTAAATTAATAAATAACTTAGTTTTTATCCCGATAAAAGTGAATGGTATTGAACTGAACTTTTTATTAGATTCTGGTGTTGATGAAACAATCTTGTTCAGCATGGAAGATAAAAAGGAAGTAAGTTTTAAAAATATCAAAAAAATTAAACTTCGGGGGTTGGGAAGTGAAGAGGAAATAGAAGGTTTAAAATCAACAAATAATGTCCTTGAAACGCATGGGTTAAAATCTGTAAATCATTTGGTTTATATCATTTTAGATCAGGGATTCAATTTATCTTCACATATTGGAATTCCGGTTAACGGAATAATAGGATACAAGTTTTTTAAAAATAATATAGTAGAAATTAATTATCAAAAGAAAAGAATTTTTGTACATCAAAATAATGAACTGGTTAGAAAAAATTTTGATAAAAAATTTAAATCATTACCTATTTCCATAGAAAGATCAAAACCTTATGTTATGGCTGCAGCAATGGTTGATGGTGAAAATATTCCGGCAAAATTACTTGTAGATATTGGAAATAGTGATTCATTTTGGGTTTTTGAAAATGACAAAATAAAATTGCCTAAAAAGAATTTTCCGGATTTTTTAGGAAAAGGATTTAGTGGAGATATAGAAGGTCACAGAGCAAAAGTTTCTAAATTTTCACTTGCAGATTTTGAATTTAAAAACCCAATTGTAGCTTTTCCTGATTCAACCTCCGTAAAAAATGTAAAAATGGTTATTAACAGAATTGGTTCTGTTGGAGGTGAAGTTTTAAAGCGATTTACAATTGTTATGGATTATGCAGATAAAAAAATGTATCTGAAAAAAAATAATAAATTTAATGAGCCTTTCAGTTATAACAAAAGTGGTATTTCAGTTCAGCATAATGGGTTGCAATGGGTACAGGAAACGGTACACTTAGAAACCGTGCAAATTAATACTTCAATTGATGATAATAATGATAGAAAAAGGGATGATTTTAGATATAAATTTCAATTAAAACCCATTTATGAAATTGTAAATGTTCGTAAACGATCAGCAGCAGAAAAAAGTGGTATTCAAAAAGGAGATGTAATTATTAGTATAAATAACAACAAACCTTATAAATATACTTTACAACAAATTAATAATCTTTTAAAATCAGAAGAAGATATTTGGGTTAATTTAGAAGTTGAACGCAACAGTGTATTGCTGAAATTTCGTTTTCGACTAGAAGATGAATTGTAATTTTTTCTTAATTTATTTATTTTTGTCTTTGATAATTAGGTAGTTAGCCGTATGTTTTTTTGTTTAAAAAAATTAAATAATTATGTTTTTTATAGTTTTGTTGAATAATTTAAGTATTTTTAACAAAAATTTAATGATGATTTATGGTTAAAAAATACTTTTCCTTATTTGCTTTTAGCTCTTATCTTCTTATTTTTCTTTTAATTCCAACGAAAAGTTTTGCACAATGTGCCGGTTTGAACTCTTCAACTCCTTATAGTGTTTGTGATATACCTAATGCAACAAGTCAGACGATATCGCTTTTTGCTTTATTAGAAGGAACTCCTGTTGCTGATGGTACATGGTCTGATGATGATAATTCAGGAGGTTTAAATACAACAACCGGAATTTTAAATGCACAGGTAATTCCGCTTAGCGGTAAATATCATTATACTTATACAGTTACTGGAGTTAATGGCTGTGCAGATAATTCGGCTACTGTTGAAGTTATAATAGGTGGCTATTCAGGGATTGCAGAAAAGGCGTTGGCTTGTAGTGATGATCATACTTTTAATCTTTTTCAAATATTTAATGGTAGTACTCATTTGAGTCCTCAATCTGGTGGTTATTGGTATAATGATACAGATGGGATAGCTGTAGCAAGTGTGATTGATGCAGCAGTTTTAGAAATTGGAAAAACTTCTCAATTTACATATTCTATTCCGGCAATTGGGAGTTGCCCAGCTGTTTCTTCAACAGGATTTGTAACTGTTTATAAATCGCCGGAACCAGGAATTCCAGCAGGATTAACATTATGTGAGGATAGTGATTTCTCCATTTATTCTAATCTTGATTTGAATGACAGGTTAAATGGTGAAGATGCTGGCGGAACCTGGAAAGACGATAATGGTACAGGACAAATTACTTTTACTAAAGATCATAATGTTGACGTTCAGTCTATTTTTAATAATTATGGGGTAGGGACTTATAATTTCACTTATACTGTTTTGCCAACAAGTCCGGTTTGTGATATAGAAACTGCAACTTTTACAATTAAAATTGAAAAAAAGTTCGATTTTACAGGAGCTAAACTTGAGGTAAAGAGTGATATCTGTGAGTCTGAAATTTCAACAGCAACTTATTTAGCCTCATTGACCCAAGGAATTAAGAATATTCCAAATGGACAATTTTATGTTACATATAATGTTTCGGGACCAAATGGAGAAACAAAAACAATATTGGCATCATTTAAGAATGGAGTTTATAATTTTCCTTTAAGCAGAAATTATTTTCAACAACCTGGAGATTTTACTGTTACAATTACAAAAATTGATGAGTTTGGTAGTGAAGGGTCTTGCGTAAACATCATTAATAATCTATTTGATGTTTTGCGTGTTTATCCAAGACCTGATTTAGATGGAGCAATATTGACACCATTCACAACTTGTCAGAATAAAAGTACTCAGGCATTGATTTCAAATGCTACAAGATTAGCTAATGGTGCTTATACTATTTTGTACAATGTTTCAGGAGCAAATACGGCAACAGCTCAAACCGCAACGATTAATGTTTCAGGAGGAAATGCGAATTTTCCAATTCCTTCAAACTTAAATTCAAATAGTGGTAATTCAATTATCACAATTACTAATATTACGAATGCTGGTTCTCCTTACTGTAGCAATACTGCTAATTTAAAAGGGAATTTAATTATAAATAAACTTCCTGATGCAGCCAATCTTAAAATCGAGGTTTTAGATGATTGTCTTAATAAGCCTTTTTTAGCTTCAGTTACAGGTTTAGGAACACTAACAAATGTTACGATTTCATATTTATTATCTGGTAATAATTCTGCTGTACAGACTATAACTTTGGCTGTTACTGATGGAAAAGCGAATTTCACGATTCCATCTAATTTACTTCAAAATACTGGTTCTACCATTATTTCGATTACCAATCTGATAAATAATGACACTACTTGTGATATAAATTTGACAACAATTTTTGATACTTTTTCAATAAATGCTATTCCGGTTGCTCCTATTGCAGGTGATCAGCCTTTTTGTAAAGTTGATGGAGCAACAATTGCAAATTTACTTCCAAACGGCGATAGGTATAAATGGTACAACTCATCAACTCTTGCCACACCTTTGCCTAATACTTATGTTTTAAAATCGGAGGATTATTGGGTAACAGAAACTTCGACAGCAGGTTGTATTTCAGATCCAACGATGATTACAGTTACGGTAAGCGATTCTCCGGCACCAATCTTAGACAGTGATGGGCAAAATTTTTGTGGTTTAGAAAACCCTACGATTTTAAATCTCTCTAATAATACAAATGTTACGTCAACAGTAGTCTGGTACGATGCTGCAAGCAACGGTAATCTTTTAGCTTCAACTACACCACTTAGAGATAATGCTACTTATTATGGTTTCGATTTACCAACAGCAACAAATTGTATTTCACAAGATCATATTGAAGTAAAGGTTTCCTTGTCTCATTGCGATGATTCTGAATATGAAACATTTTTTGTTCCCGATGGGTTTTCACCAAATGGGGATAATGTAAATGACACTTTTACGATTCTTAAAATCGATTTTTTATATCCGGATTACAGCCTCGAAATTTATAATCGATACGGGAATGTTTTGTTTAAAGGAAATAAAAATAAACCGGATTGGGACGGAAGGAATTCTGAAGGAGCAGGTTTCGGTGATGGAATAGCGCCAAATGGAGTCTATTTTTATGTTATCCATTTTAATAAAGATAATAAATCGCCTCAACAAGGCCGTCTTTACCTAAATAGATAATCTTCATTTACATTTTAATATAGTCTCAAATGAAAAAAATAATACTTTTTATAAGTTTCCTTTTTTATATAACATCAGCATCTGCACAGCAAGACCCGGAATATACACATTATATGTACAATATGAGCGTAGTAAATCCCGCTTATGCGAGCGGTACAGCTGCAATGCTTAATCTAGGAGGATTATACAGAACACAATGGGTGGGGGCAGTAGGAGCACCAAAAACATTCACCTTTTTTGGACATACAGCCTTAAGCGAAAAGATTGAAGTAGGAGCTTCATTAATCTCGGATGATATTGGTGATGGCGCAAAAAAAGAAAATAATTTCTACGCAGATTTTGCTTATGTGCTGCAATTAGGAGGTAAAAACAAACTTTCCTTAGGTGTAAAAGCCGGGTTTACTTCTTTGCAAACAAATTTTAACGGATTTCGTTTTACAGATACTGCTACAGATTTGGCTTTCGCCGAAAATATCAACGTAACAAAACCTAATATTGGGGCAGGAGCCTATTATTTTACGGATAAATATTATGTTGGATTGTCTGTGCCTAATTTATTGAGTTCAAAACACATCGAAGAAAGATCAGGAATTAATGCTTATGGTTCCGAAAATATACATACTTTTTTAACCGCCGGCTATGTTTTTGAAATTAATGATGCATTTAAATTAAAACCGGCATTTATGTCCAAGTTTGTACCCGGAGCGACAGTTTCAGTTGATATTACTGCAAATGTTTTATATAATGATAAGTTTGAGTTAGGGGCTGCTTACAGAATTAATGATGCCGTAAGTGCTTTAATGAACATCAATGTTACGCCTTCTCTTAGAATTGGATATGCTTATGATTATACAACTTCAAATCTGGGACAGTTTAATTCAGGAACTCACGAAATTATGCTGCTTTTTGACTTAGATTTATTAGGAAAAGGATACGATAAATCACCAAGATTCTTTTAAAATGAAAAATATGAAAAAACTACTCGTTATTATATTCGTATTTTCTATACAGTTTATAAATGCACAAGATCAGGATTTGGCAAGAGCCAAACGTTTTTTTGACAGGACATATTACGTTGAAGCCATTACTTTGTATGAGGAATTAGCATACGAAAAACCATCTCAAGAGGTTATTAAAAATCTGGCTGATTCTTATTACTATACTAATGATTTAATAAAAGCCCAGCGCTATTATCGATCTCTGATTAAAAATTATGATAAAGATTTAGATAGAGATTATTATTTTAAATACGCTCAAACCTTAAAAGCCACAGGGAATGTTGAGGAAGCCACAGAAGCTTTAAAAATATATTACGCAAAATCTCCAAATAATGAAGACATATCCAATTTTGAAAAAGATAGTAAGACTTTAGAAAATGTTTCAGCTATTGGAAATCGTTTCGAAATTAAAAATCTGGCAATAAATACACCAAATTCAGAGTTTGGGGCTGTAAAATATAATGACAGTCTGGTTTTTGCCGGTGTGAAATTGAAACCGGGATTATTTGATAAAAAGTATAAATGGGATAACGCTACCTATTTGAATTTGGTTTCAGTACCAATCAAGGGTATTAATTCTCAGGATTTGATTACACATTATTTTTCAAAAGAATTAAAAACCGGAATGCACGAATCGAATGCTGTTTTTACAAAAAATGGTAAAACGATTTATTTTACTCGTAACAACTCTAAAAACGGAAGTAAAAGAAAAAATAATGAGAAAATTTCAAATCTTCAGATTTTTAAGGCTGAATTGGTTAACGGAAAATGGACAAATATAGTTTCACTTCCTTTTAATAGTGATAATTATTCTGTTGAACATCCGGCTTTAAGTGCTGATGAAAAAACATTGTATTTTGCTTCTGATATGCCGGGAACATTAGGTTCTTTTGATATTTTTTCAGTAAATATAAATCAGGGCGCTTTTGATACTCCAAAAAACTTAGGACCAATTATCAATACAGATAAAAGAGAACAGTTTCCATTTGTTTCAAGAGATAACAAACTTTATTTTTCATCTGATGGGCATTTAGGATATGGATCTCTAGATATTTTTATTTCTGATATTAAAGAAAAAGAATACGGAAAGCCAGTAAATGTAGGTATGCCAGTTAATTCAAATTTAGATGATTTTTCATTCTACTTTGATTCGGACATAAAAGAAGGTTATTTTGCTTCCAATAGAAAAGGAGGAAAAGGCAGCGATGATATTTATCAGCTCAAAGAAATTAAAGATTTAATTGTCGAAGATTGCAAGCAGTTCATAACAGGAACAATAACCGATGTTGATACAAAATTAGCCTTAGGAAATGCAACAGTTGTACTTCAGGATTCAGATAAAAAACAACTGAATTCAATTATAACAAGTGCTGATGGAAAATTTAGTTTTACTGTGCCTTGTGAAGCTTCGTATGCAATTTTGGCTTCTAAAGAAAATTATACCAGTAATTCAAAATCGTTAAGTTCAGGCAAGACCAGAAACGCAATTAATGATGCTTCAATGACACTAAAATCCTTAGAAATTGTTAAGCAGGAAGAACAACAAATTAATGAAAATAAAAGAAAACAGAAGCTTATTATAGAAGAAGAAAATAAGAAAAATGAAGCTTTAGCCGTAATTGCAATAAAAGAAGCAGATAAAAAAGCTAAAGCAGATAAAATTGCTGCTGAAGAAGTAAAGAAAAAAGAAAAGGTCGATCAGATTTTGGCTCAGGAAAAAAATGTTGTAAGGGATAAAGACAGATTAATTATAAAAACAGATCCTATTTATTTTGACTATAATATGTGGTACATCAGAAAGGAATCTAAAGTGGTTTTAGGCCGTGTAGTTGCCTTAATGAAGAAATACCCTGAGATGATTATCGAAATAGGATCTCATACAGACTCTAGAGGAAATGCTAAGTTTAATGAAGATCTATCTCAAAAGAGAGCAAATTCGACAAGAGTATTTATGATAGAATCGGGAATTGACGCAAAAAGAGTTATGGCAAAAGGTTACGGAGAATCTGTACCCATAATAAAATGCAAAACCGATGATGCATGTTCAGAAGAAGAACACGAATTGAACAGAAGAAGTGAATTTGTGATTAAGAATTTATAATTTATAAAATTGTAGATTCAAATATTTTATAGATGTGCTGCGTTTATAAAAAACACAATAAAAAAGAATAAAACTTTAAAAGTCTTAATTTATGAAAAAACTAATAATATCCTCCTTGCTTTTATCCTGCATTGGATTACAAAGCTGTAAAAATGATCAAAGTCAAAAAGAAGTCGAAAACACAAAAACAGAAACTGATAAGCCTGTAAATGTTCAGTGTTATCAGGCAATATATGAAACTGATATAGTAGATTTAAAATTAAATACTTTAAAAAGCGGGAAAATTACTGGAAATTTGGTAATGAAAATTTCTGGCTCTCCGGAAAAAACCGGAGAAATCGAAGGAGAATTTCGAGGAGATACATTATTTGCAGATTATACCTTTATCGAGGGGACAAATAAGAATAAGAAATTCAAAAACCCATTGGCATTTTTGAAAAGAGAAGAAGGACTTATTTTGGGTAACGGAACAATGCAAACAACTATGGGTGTTACTTATTTAGTAAAGGATAAGCCTATAGATTTTGACCGTGTGAAATATAAATTTACAACTATTGATTGCCTTGATAAATCAAAATAAAAGATAGACAACTTTCCATAAAAAAGCCGTTTCATAAATTTATGAAACGGCTTACTATTTTAATTTTATATTTTTTTATAAAACTTCTCCCTTAATTTTTAGTGCAACTCGGCCATCAGGATAATTTACGGCATTTGTTTCTACAGTAATTGTTTTACGAATAGGTCCAGCACTCATGTTATATTTTACATCAATTTTTCCTTTTTTGCCTGGCTGAATCGCAGCAGCAGGTTTTGTAACAATAATGGAACTCAATGTAGATTGGGCATCAATAATTAATAAAGGTGCATTTCCGGTGTTAGTGAATTCGAAGGAACGAACTGCATTATCACTTTTAGAAATTTTCCCATAGTCAATCGTATTGTCTTGTGCTGTAAATTCTATTTTCGGGCCATTTTGAGAATAACCAGCCACACTAAACAATATGATCGCAATAAATTTAATAACATTTTTCATTTGAAATTGTTTTTAAGATATGAGTAAATATACTTTCTTTTAATTAATACACAAATTATTATTTCGCTTTTTATAGTGTACTTAATTATTTACTTTTGCTGTCAATTACAATTACAAAAATTAAACCAAACTATAAAAGTTTATTTGTTTAACTGTTTATCATTTATCTGATTGAGGATAAACGATTAAGCATTTAAGCGATTTCAACGATAAAACAAGAAACGATAAATGACAATTCCAGCACAATTTGACGCTAAGACAATCGAGAATAAATGGTATGAGTATTGGATGAAAAACAACTATTTTCATTCGGAGCCTGATCAGAGAACGCCTTATACAATTGTAATTCCGCCCCCAAATGTGACAGGAGTCCTTCACATGGGACATATGCTGAATAATACAATTCAGGATGTTTTAATTCGTAGAGCGCGTCTTAAAGGTTTCAACGCTTGCTGGGTTCCGGGAACGGATCATGCATCGATTGCGACTGAAGCAAAAGTGGTAGCTAAATTAAAAGCAGAAGGAATCAATAAAAACGATTTAACCCGCGAAGAATTTTTGGCACACGCCTGGGAATGGACCGATAAATATGGTGGAGTTATATTAGACCAGCTTAAAAAATTAGGAGCATCCTGCGACTGGGAAAGAACCAAGTTTACGATGGATCCTGACATGTCAGCATCTGTAATTAAATCGTTTGTTGATTTATACAACAAAGGATTAATTTACAGAGGATACCGAATGGTAAACTGGGATCCGGAAGCTAAAACAACGCTTTCTGATGAAGAAGTTATTTACGAAGAACAACAAGGAAAATTATTTTTCTTAAAATATAAAATTGAAGGTTCAGAAGATTTCTTAACTATCGCGACAACACGTCCGGAAACTATTTTTGGAGATACTGCTATCTGTATCAATCCGAACGATGAACGTTTTACACATTTAAAAGGTAAAAGCGCCATCGTTCCTATTTGTGGAAGAGTAATTCCGATCATCGAAGATGAATATGTAGATGTAGAATTCGGAACCGGATGTTTAAAAGTAACTCCGGCGCACGACATGAACGATAAAACGCTTGGCGAAAAACACAATCTTGAAATCGTTGATATTTTTAATGAAGATGCGACATTAAATAGTTTCGGATTGCATTATCAGGGAAAAGATCGTTTTGTGGTTCGTACTGAAATTGCTAAAGAATTAGAAGAAATTGGAGCTTTGGCGAAGACCGAAATCCATTTGAATAAAGTAGGAACATCTGAAAGAACCAAAGCGGTAATCGAACCAAGATTATCAGACCAATGGTTTTTGAAAATGGAAGATTTAGTAAAACCGGCAATTAAATCAGTTTTAGAAACGGGAGATATTAAATTACACCCAAAACGTTTCGAAAATACTTATGCACACTGGTTAAATAATATCCGCGATTGGAATATTTCTCGTCAGTTATGGTGGGGACAACAAATTCCGGCGTATTATTACGGAGATGGAAAAGAAGATTTTGTTGTAGCTGAAAACATTGAAGATGCTTTAGCTTTAGCGAAAGAAAAAACCAATAACCAACAACTAACAACCGAGAATCTTAAACAGGATGTTGATGCTTTAGACACTTGGTTTTCATCATGGTTATGGCCAATGTCCGTTTTTGGAGGAATAATGGATCCCGAAAGTGCCGATTACAAATATTATTATCCAACAAATGACTTGGTAACTGGTCCGGATATTTTATTTTTCTGGGTTGCCAGAATGATTATTGCAGGTTATGAATATGCAGGCGAAAAACCATTTACAAACGTGTATTTAACAGGTTTGGTTCGTGATAAACAACGTCGTAAAATGTCTAAATCATTAGGAAATTCTCCTGATCCTTTAGACTTAATCGAAAAATTCGGTGCCGATGGAGTTCGTGTAGGTTTGCTTTTAAGCGCTTCTGCAGGAAACGATATTATGTTTGATGAGGAATTGTGTAATCAGGGTAAAGCTTTCTCAAACAAGATTTGGAATGCCTTCAAATTGATTAAAGGATGGGAGGTTTCTGAAACGATTCCGCAACCAGAATCATCAAAAGTGGCAATCGAATGGTATGAAGCGAAGTTGCAGCAAACTTTAGTAGATATTGAAGATAATTTTGAGAAATACAGAATTTCTGATTCTTTAATGGCCATTTATAAATTGGTTTGGGATGATTTCTGTTCGTGGTTTTTAGAAATGATCAAACCGGCGTATCAGCAGCCAATTGATAAAATGACGTTTGATAAAGCAATAGAAATGTTAGAAAGTAACTTGAAATTGTTACACCCTTTCATGCCTTTCTTAACAGAAGAAATTTGGCAGATATTGGCAGAAAGAACTCCAGAAGAAGCTTTAATTGTTTCAATCTGGCCAGAATTAAAGCCTTTCAATGCCAATTTAATTGCTGATTTTGAAAGTACAATCGAAGTAATTTCAGGAATCAGAACGATCAGAAAAGATAAAAACATTCCCTTTAAAGATGCCATCGAATTAAAAGCAATCAACAGCGAGAATATCTCAACGTATTTTGATACAATTGTAACGAAGCTTGGAAATATTTCTGCGTTTGAATATGTTTCTGCGAAAGTGGATGGTGCATTATCTTTCCGTGTAAAATCAAACGAATATTTCATTCCGATTTCAGGAGGAAATATTGATGTTGAAGCTGAAATCGCAAAACTAACTGCAGAGTTGGTTTACACGCAAGGTTTCTTAAAATCGGTCAGGTAAAATTATCTAATGAAAAATTTGTTGCCGGAGCACCAGAGAAAGTTTTAGCAAACGAAAAACAAAAGGAAGCAGATGCTTTGGCAAAAATCGCTACGATCGAGCAGAGTATTGCTGGTTTGAAATAAGACTATTATAGTTTCATTTATTCTATAAATTAGAGACCCGACAGGATTCAAAACCTGTCGGGTTTGTTTTTTTTATGAGTGTCATTTTTTCTAAAAAATAGTTGAAGTTTTTTGATTTTTATATTTTAAAAAGATATAATTTTAATACGATTTTACATTAAACAAAAATCATTCTGCAATGAAAAAAATCGTGTTATTTGCGTTTGTTTCCTGTCTTTTTTTGGGTTGTTCCAATAAGGTTGAAAAAGTTGAAAAATCTTTTTATTACTGGAAAAGTGACTCTTGGAATTTGTCCGAGAAAGAAAGGTCGACAATGACCGTATTGGATATTAAAAAAATATATGTCAAGTTTTTTGAAGTTGATCATAATGATGCTTTTGGTGATTTTCCAATAGCTAAAACATCATTAAATATTTATCAGCAGGATAGCTTAACAATTATTCCAACAGTTTATTTAAAAAATGAAGTTTTTAAAAATACAACTACAAAAAGAATGGATAGTCTCGCGGACAATATTAATTTCCTGATTAATAAATATGTTAAAGACAAGTTTGAAAGAGCTAATCCTGTCAAAGAATTTCAGATGGATTGTGATTGGACATTAAAAATAAAAGATAATTATTTCTATTTTTTAAATAAATTAAAAGAAATTTCGAAAAAACAAATAAGCTGTACATTAAGATTATATCCATACAAATATCCGGATAAAATGGGAATTCCTCCTGTTGATAAAGTGACACTAATGTGTTATAACTTAATCAATCCGTTGGAAAATAAAACTAAAAATTCAATTTTAGATAGTAAAGAATTGGAACTCTATCTCAATAAAAAGCAAAAGTATCCTTTGCATTTAGATATTGCATTACCTGTTTATTCCTGGATGCAGGTTTATCAAAATAATAAATTCTCAAAAGTAATTTATACCAATCATAAAGACATTCAAAAATCATTAAAGAAAATGAAACCATTATGGTATGAAGTGACAAAAGATCAGGTTGTTGATGGTTTTTATTTAAGAGTAGGCGATAAAATTAAATACGAAAATACAACAGCAGAAAAGATTAATGAAGCAATTGAACTAATAAAAAAAAATGTAGTTTTTGATGCTAATACAACCATTACATTATTCCATTTAGACGAAGAACAATTAAGCAAGTATAGCAATGAAAAACTTTCTGGTTTTTATACTAATTTTAGCAAGTAACACAATATTTGCCTGTGGTTTTTATCCATTTGGAGAAGAACTGCGTTATTCCTTTTTTAATCCTTTAAATTTTAAATATCACTCTTATTCAACTTTTAATTATTCATACGATGCATTCAGTCCCAATGAAGAAAGAGTTGAAGGAGAAGATATTATTGATGGAAATGAATTACTTTGGTTACAATATTGCAAAAACAAAGTTTCTGTTGAAGCAATAAGAACAGTTTTATTTCAGTTGAATGCTGAAGATTTAACAGAAAAAAGTGCAAATGAGATGCTTCAATATCTTTATAAAACAAAAGATTTCGAAGCCATCAATTACCTTAAATTTGCTAAAAACTGCGAAATTTTTAACGAATTTTTTGATGATCCCTGGGAGCGAAATGAGATTTTGACATCTTCAAAGCGAGCAAAACTTACTAATCAGGCAATTATATTTTCACATAAAGTTTCTAATGAAGAGCTTAAATTGCGATATACTTTTTTAGCCATAAGATTATCTTATTACAATAACGATAAGGCAAAAATCATTCAATTATATGACACTGTTTTTAGCTCCCAAAAAAAGAATACAATATTAAAATATTGGAGTTTATATTTTCGGGCTATTGCAGAAAAAAATAGTGCTTTATCTAATTTTTATGCGGCTCAGGTGTTTGTTAATACTCCAGATAAACGTTTTATGATTTCGGGAATATTTAATGCTAAAGTTCCGTTGGATTCGGTTTTGCAATATGCAAAAACCAATCGGGAAAAAGTAAATGTTTATTTTCTTGCCGGAATAAAAAAAACGGATCCATCACTTTATTATTTAAAACAGATTTACAAATACAATCCAAAATTTGAAGGACTGTCTTTCTTGTTATTAAGAGAAATGAATAAGATTGAAGATTGGGTTTTAACACCATACTATTCGCTCTTTAATCCTTCAATTTCATCTTATGAGGATGAAGAGTATAATTCTACACGAGAAATCATGAAACGTGTTGAAAAAGATCGAATTTACGCTGGCGAATTATTAGCATTCATAAATAATATCAATTTAAAAAAAGCGCAAGATCCATTTTTGTGGAAATTGAGTAAAGCATATTTGTCTTTTATAACGAAGGACAATCAGAATTGTTTAAATCAAATTTCTAAATTGGAGAAAAGTATATCTAAAAAAGATTCACTCTACAACCAAATTAAAATTATCAAAGCTTTGGCTTTAACAGCAAATCAAACTGATGGACAAGCAGTTATTCTCGATGCTGTAAAACCAATTCTACTTAAAAATAAGAATGAAAGAAAATTTATTTTTGCCATTGGGCGTGAATTAGAATATAAGGGAAATCAAACTGATGCGGCTTTTTTGTATTCAAAATTAAATGAAAACGAAAGCAATAACAATTATAATGATCAGGCATTTTGGAAAAATTCAAAAAGTAAAGTAAGTTATTTTTCTGAGTTTTACTCAGATTATTTCGACTATATTAATATGTTTTATACTCCAAAACAAGTTGAAAAGATAGTTAAAGAAACGCTCAAAAGTGAAAAAGATCCAGATGAATTTTCATTGTGGAAATACACTTTGATTAAAAGTGAATTACCAAGACTTTATGATTTGATTGGAACAAAATACATTCGGCAAAATAAATTAGAACAAGCCTTGTTTTATTTTAGTAAAAATGGAGATGAGCGGGATTATAAGATTACTGATTCGGAATGTTTATGGGAAAAAGAAGATTGTGATATTGCTTCAAAAAATCCATTTTTTGTTTTGAAATATACTCCGGGATTTACTCATCAAAAAGATTTGTTTAAGTTGAATAAATATGCCGTAACGCAAAATTTGATTTTATTTTTAAAAAAAGCGGTAAACCCAAAGGAGAAAAATAAAGATTATTACAATTTTATAATAGCAAACTGTTATTATAATATGACTTTTTATGGGAGTTTATGGGAAATGAGAAGATATAACATATCTTCCTATGTACAAGATTATCCAGTTGAGGATAATGATGAATTTTACCAATGTAATCTGGCAAAGAAATATTATGGTTTAGCTTTAAAAAATGCGAAAACAGATAAATTCAAAGCTTTATGTTTGAGAATGATGGGTAGATGTCAGAAAAATAAATTAGAGCATCAGTATCCGGATGATTATAATAATCAAATTAAGAACTATGATAATTTTCTTTGGAGTAAGAACAAATATTATCAGGATTTACAAACAAATTATACAGATAATTATGAAGAATTAATTTCTGATTGTCATGCATTTGAAGAATATTTTAAAGCGAGAAGATAAAATAAACCCCGACAAGATTTCAAAAGTCTGTCGGGGTTTTAATATTTAGACACTTATTTTTTATTAAGTTCCTGAGCTTTTTGCTGCCAGTGTGTTTCAAGTGTATTGTAGTCAATAGCAGTAGCGGGTTTTTGATAAGATAATCTGCCTGATTCAAATGCCCTGACGAGAATAGTTTCTATGAGATAATCTTCATTGACTTCAAAAGGTTTATATTCTCTTTTTAAACTAATATCAAACATGTTGGCGGTAGCATTAGAGACGAACGCTTTAAAACCGCTTTTTAAAGTTTTGACTAATTCATATGTCGTAATGCCGGTTTGTCGATTAATAAGTTTGACGAGAATTTGACCTTGTTTACGTGAAAGTTTTTTTAGTCTTGCCTCAAACTCATTATTAAGATAGTCCTCCACAATTTTAAAATATTTTTTCTTTTCACGATTAGTTTTCAAACGAGCCATTCCATTGTTTAAGGCAGTTAATCTGTCTGCAGCCAATTTTGCATAAGGATAGACCTTATAAACCCTGTTTTGAAGAATCAGGAATTGCTTTTTGGCTTCCGGATCCAGCTTTTCTTTTGAAAGAATAATTTCCGCTAATTCAATTGTGTCATTCAAAATTGAATCATTTTCAGTGAGCGTGTAGCCCATTTCAGAATTATCTTTCGGCGTTATCTGAGCTTTCGAAGCAAAAGAAATCAAAAGAAAACATAAAATGCAAATTGTAAATCTCATGGAATATTAATTTTTTTTTTAAACTATACATTTGTACACTATTATAAGACTAAAATTGTCAATAGTACTAAGCTGTTTGTTGATAATCGGATTAGCAAAAGTTTTAAAATGTCATTCACTTCTGCTACTCACTATCTTTATGTATGTACAACAATCAGTATAAACAGACACGCAAATATAGCATGTATTCCAATAAATAATACGTGTAAGTTTAGTTCTGTTTATAATAATAAATCTTTTTTAAATTATAGCAAAAATGTTGCCATTAAAATTACATCAATATAGCAAAGGATTTGTAATTAAGTAAAAATACGTTACCTTCACATTGTATAAAACTAAAGTAATTCGGGTGTTAGCAGAAGATTCAGGATCAAATTATCCATTTTTAAAAAATGGCGGAGAGTTAGGAAAAATCATAGGAGAATTTGACTGGTCAGTTACATCGATGGGAGTTTTAAGCTCCTGGCCTCAGAACCTTACTACAACTGCGGGAATTATGCTCGCTTCTAAAACCCCTATGTTTCTTGTTTGGGGATCTGATAAAATTATTTTGAATAATGATTCTTTTGGTTCATTATTGCATAGAACCGGAACAAAACCAGAAATTTTAGGTAAATCAATTTCGCAGGTTTTTAATGAAGACTGGGCTATTGTTGTTAAATCAATAAAAGATATAATTGAAAAGGACAAAACATTTTCAGAAGATCAAATTATTCTTAATCAGGATCTTCAAAATTGTTCCTTAAATATTGATTATTGTCCAATAGTTGGATTGCAGGGTACAACAGAAGGAGTCCTGGTTACTTGTAATGCTATTGCAACTGATAGTATAATAAACCAACAAAAAGCCGAGCAGAATCAAAGAGTGATTAGTGCTATGTTTGAACAGTCATCTGTCGCCATAGCTACAATTAGCGGTGAAGATTTAGTTTTTCAAAGTGCCAATAGTTTTTATGGTGAACTTGTAGGTCGTCTTCCAGCCGACATTATAGGTAAGCCTCTATTGGAGGCGTTGCCTGAAATA
>Ga0247810_10000652_pt1 | contig 31807 bp, 33 predicted proteins | sample UWRJL119311C1_FD_179918 | JGI IMG/M metagenome (GOLD analysis project Ga0247810, IMG submission 179918) | Plant litter microbial communities from Arlington Agricultural Research Station in Wisconsin, United States - UWRJ-L119-311C-1 | ecosystem: Environmental > Terrestrial > Plant litter >... | reverse complement strand
GTTTACATTTTAAAATAACATGAGTTTATCTTGTACCAGAAAATAATTTAATGTATCTCAATCATTATTAGTATATAAGTTGTTAAAAAGCTATCTAATATTTAATAAAAGAGTGAAACAAAAAAATTCAGTTTCACACCTTTTTTATAACATAAGTTACCATGCCCCAAATGATGACCTGGTTTTCTTCGGTAACTTTTATGGGTTTATATTCTGAATTTTCGGGCATCAGATACAAACAGTCTTTTTCGACCTTAATCCGTTTTACGGTAAATTCTCCATCGATAAAACAAATCGCAATTTTATTATTTTGAGGTTCCAGACTTCTATCTACTACTAAAACATCCTTGTCATTTATACCCGCGTCAATCATCGAATTTCCTTTAACCCTAATATAAAAAGTTGCTAACTGATTCTCACTTAGTTCTTTGTTCAAATCAATGGTATCTTCCATAAAATCAGCTGCCGGCGATGGAAAACCTGCCGAAACACCTTCCTTTACATAGGGAGTCCTGACTTCGCTTTCAAAATCAGGCTTAAAAAACGTAAGCTTCTCTTCTTTTTTTAAAGACATCGTATTTCAAGAAGTTTTTTAAAATCGGTTGTATATTTAGGAGACAGATGATTCTGGTTCATATTCCAGGTCAGCCTAAGATTTTGCGAAGCCAGTTTTACTTTTCGTTCTCCAATTTTTTTATTCAGCTGATCCATCACTTTCATTAAGGCCAAATGTTTTGGGTTTTCTTCTTCAAACATTTGAAACTGCTTTTTATCCTCATCAATTAATTCGGTTACTATAACACCTGCTTTTTTAAATCGGATTCCTTCATTTCCTTTATGCAATTTCTTCAGCAATTCTACAGCAGCGTTGGAAATCGTCAAAGTTGAATTGGTCGCATAAGGCAGCGTTATCGCCAAATTGAAATAATATTTGGATGATTTGATTGTATGCCTGTCAATCACCAGCATTACAATTATGGTATGACAGCAGGATTTTTGCTTTCGTAGTTTTTCTGCACAAACAGAAGCAAAAGTAGTGACACGTTCACGCAGCAAATCAAAATCGGAGATTTGTTTAGGAAAACTTCTCGTAGTGGCAATACTCTTTTTTTGTTCCGGCAAAGGCTCCAAATCCAAAACCGATTTGCCTTCCAGTTCATATTTTAGGCGAAGACCTATAACACCCATTTCTTTCTTAATCCAGGCTTCATGTTCGGGCTGAATAAAATCAAGGGCAGTCTGGATATTACGGAGTTTCGCTTTCTTTTTTGTGCGGTAACCGATTCCCCAAACATCTTCAATTTTTGTCCATTTTAAGGCTTTGATTCGTTTTTCATGAGTATCGATTACATAGATTCCCTTGGTTCTGTCTTGAAATTCCTTTGCAATTTTATTGGCTACTTTTGATAATGCTTTGGTTTCGGCAAAGCCAATGCAAACCGGAAGTCCAACCCATTTTTGAATACGGGTTTTCATCTGAATCCCATAGTCGTTATAATCCAAAACATTCAAACCATCAAAATTCAGAAAGGCTTCGTCTATACTGTAAATTTCTACATTGGGGGTAAACTGACCTAAAATAGCCATCACACGACTGCTCAAATCACCATACAACGGATAATTGGACGAAAACAATTTGACATTTTTTTCCTTAACCAATTCCCTGATCTTGAATGCAGGAGCACCCATAGGAACTCCAGCCACTTTGGCCTCATTGCTTCTCGAAATTACACAGCCATCATTGTTGGATAATATCGCAACAGGTTTTCCGTTGAATTCCGGCTGGAAAACACGTTCACATGAAGCATAAAAATTATTACAATCGACTAAAGCATACATCTTGCAAAATTACGCAATAGTGTAATATGCTTTTTGATCTGGAAAGTTAAATTTTAGAATTGCTAATAAATAATTCGAATAATGATTGATTTCGATTAACTTGTGTGTTAATCGTGAAATTAAATAAAAAAAGGAGAACAATCTTTGAATCATTCTCCTTTTTGAGTACATATTAGCTTCTATTTATTCTGGCTTTCTTTCTCCATATTTAAAAGATACGCCATATTCTTAATCACATTATCGTGCTTCTTCACAAACGGGTTTTCTTCGTTCCAGACATATCCTGCTAACACAGCACATATTTTCTCCTTCACATCTAAATTTTCGGGCTGATGAAAAAACAAAGTCTGTAAATTTCCGGTGTACCATTCTTTCACGTAAGTGGTAAAAACGGCAATTCCACGTTTCATGTAACCTGTAAATTCGGTTTCCCAATCCACTTCAATTCCTTTTGATTCTTTAAGATATAATTTGGCAGCCAGCATTCCGGATTCAGTAGCAAATGCAACTCCTGATGAAAAAACCGGATCCAGAAATTCTGAACTGTTTCCTGTCAGGGCAAAACCATCTCCATACATTCTTTTTACGGCTCTTGAATAATTTTCAAGTTTTACCGGTTCAAATAAAAACTCAGTTCCCTGAAATCTTTTGATATAATAATCGGAAAGCTGAATAGCATTTTTTAAAGCTTCAGCATTATCTTTATTTTCTGAAAGTGAATTGATAAAATCCGTCGGACCCACAACTCCCAAACTGGTATTGCCATTTGAAAACGGAATGACCCATAACCAAACTTCGGTTTCCAGAATATCAAATGAAATCTGTGTTCCCTCCTCGCCTTCCGGTCTGTTAATGTCTTTTACGTGTGTAAATATCGAAGAATGCGGATCCAGTTTTGAAGGCGTATCCAAATCTAAAAGTCGTGGCAAAACACGTCCGTATCCGCTGGAATCAATAATGAATTTAGCGTGAATTTCTTTTAAATTTCCGTCCTTGTCCTTTACAATTGTTTTAGAATTTTTCCCATCAAAAGAAACTTCCAAAACTTCGGTTTCAAACTCCAGATCAATACCTTTTCTGATGATTTCCTGCGCCATTGTATTGTCAAAATCGGCTCTCGGAACCTGCCAGGTCCAGTCCCAGCCTTCTCCAAACTTCTCACTAAAATCAAAGACACAAATTTCTTCTCCCCTGATAAAACGGGCGCCGAGTTTTTTTTCGAAATTCATCGCATCCAGACTTTCAAAAAGTTCAGCCTCAGCAAAATGGTCCATTACTCTCGGAATAAGGCTTTCGCCAACAACAAGCCTCGGAAATTTGGTTTTTTCCACCACTTTTATCTTGACATTATTCATATGAAGATAGGATGCCGAAACGCATCCCGAAGGTCCTGCACCAATGATTAAAACGTCCACAAACTCCTTTGTCATAATAGAAATGTTATTATTTATTACCTTACATTTGCCTTCATCAAAATAACCACATTTATTTTGATAAATAAAATTAAATTAGCACAATCAAATCCTGTTTAATGAATACAATTAATGAATATTTAAGTTTAGCCGAATTTGAGGCTATTATATTTGGAAACCAGAAAGTTATCATAAGCGATTTGGTTCTAAATCGCATAAATGAAAGCTTTAATTTCTTAAAAGAATTTTCAGGAAACAAAATAATATATGGTGTAAATACAGGCTTTGGACCAATGGCTCAATATCGTATTAAAGAGTCAGACCAGATTCAGTTACAATATAATTTAATCCGCAGCCACTCTTCGGGAACCGGAAAACCTTTGAGCCCGATTTGTGCAAAAGCAGCAATTTTAGCTCGTTTAAACTCGTTATCATTAGGAAATTCAGGTGTTCATCCGTCTGTAATTCATTTAATGGCAGAATTGATTAATCGAGATATCACACCTCTGATTTTTGAACATGGCGGAGTTGGTGCAAGCGGTGATTTAGTACAATTATCACATTTAGCTTTAGTTTTAATAGGCGAAGGAGAAGTTTTTTATAAAGGAAACAGAAGGCCAACCTCTGAAGTTTTTGAAATTGAAGGTTTAAAACCCATTCAGGTAGAAATCAGAGAAGGTCTGGCGTTAATCAACGGAACTTCTGTAATGACCGGAATTGGCGTTGTTAATGTGCATCATGCCAATAAATTATTAGACTGGTCTTTAAAAGCTTCTTGTGCCATAAACGAATTAGTTCAGGCATATGACGATCATTTTTCTCAGGAATTAAACCAAACTAAACGTCACAAGGGACAACAGGAAATTGCTTTAAGAATGAGACAAAATCTTTCGGACAGTACTTTAATCCGAAAAAGAGAAGATCATTTGTATTCCGGTGAAAATACCGAGGAAATTTTTAAGGAAAAAGTTCAGGAATATTATTCATTGCGCTGTGTGCCTCAAATTTTAGGTCCGGTTTTAGAAACGATAAACAATGTCGCTTCTATTTTGGAAGATGAATTTAACTCCGCAAACGACAACCCAATTATTGATGTAAAAAACCAGCACGTTTATCATGGAGGAAATTTCCACGGTGATTATATTTCGCTTGAAATGGATAAACTGAAAATCGTTATTACTAAATTAACGATGCTGGCAGAGCGTCAATTGAATTATTTACTGAATTCAAAAATCAACGAAATTCTTCCTCCGTTTGTGAATTTAGGAACATTAGGGTTTAATTTTGGAATGCAGGGTGTTCAGTTCACGGCAACCTCAACAACTGCCGAAAGCCAGATGTTGTCCAATCCAATGTACGTTCACAGTATTCCGAACAATAATGATAATCAGGATATTGTGAGCATGGGAACAAATGCGGCGGTGATTACCTCAAAAGTAATTGAGAACGCTTTTGAAGTATTGGCGATCGAAATGATTACCATTGTTCAGGCGATTGATTATTTAGGTCAAAAAAATAAAATTTCATCGGTTACCAAAAAATGGTATGATGATGTTCGCCATATTATCCCAGTGTTTAAAGAAGACATGGTCATGTACCCGTTTGTTCAAAAAGTAAAAGATTATTTGATTAACATTTAAATTTTATTTCATATTATTAATATTGAACCTTTAAAAATCATGAAAAAAATTTTTATTTTCTTATTCGTTTGCTGTATTCAATTTGTTAATAGTCAGGAACTGGCACTAGTTAAAAAAAATTCTAAAATTGGATTTATTTCAAAAGACGGATCTTTTAAAATAGAGCCTCAATACAAATCTGCCAAAAGTTTTTCTGAAGGCTTGGCTGCTGTCGAAAAAGATGGAAAATGGGGATTTATTGATACTAAAGGAACTTTGGTAATTCCGGCAACTTTTGTGGATGCGAAAGATTTTAACAGCGGGATTGCAATTGTAAAAAAAGATAAGGACTGGGTTTATATTAACAAAAAAGGAGAAGTTCAAAAAGCACCTGCGTCAGAGAAATTATTTGATTTTAATAATGGAGTTGCCTTTATCAGACAAAATGATAAAGTTGGCCTGATCAATTCAAAAATGACCATTGTTTTAGAACCAAAATACGACCAGATAAAACCGTTTGAAAATGGTTTTGCAAGAGTTGAACTGAACAAAAACTGGGGAATTATAAATACTGACGGAAAAGAATTAGTTGAGCCCGCTTATTCTGAAATTGGAAATTATTTCAAAAACACAACCTGGGCAAGAAAAGATAAAATCTTCGGAATTGTAAACGCAGGAAAATTTATTCCGGTTGATGGTGCAGAAAAAATCTGGGATTTTGAAACGCAGGATTTGACATTTGCTAAAAAGAACGGAAAAATTGGTTTTATTGACTTAAAAGGAAATTGGATCATTTTACCTATATATGATAAGGCTAAAGCTTTCTCTAAAAATTTAGCACCGGTATTAATTGGAACTAAATGGGGCTACATCAATTTAAATGGAGAATTTACTATCCCGCCAACGTATAGCGATGCCGAAGTTTTTAGTGCAAACGGACTTGCTCCTGTAAAAGAAAAAAACTGGGGGTTTATAAATGAAACAGGAAAATTAGTAATTCCAACACAATACGGAATTACGGCAAACGGAATTATTGCCATGTTTGTACAGCAGGACAAAGGGTTTATTGATGGCGTGGCAAGAGTAAAAAATGAAGGAAAATGGGGATTTCTTAAACCTGACGGAACTGTATTAAGCAACCAATGGTTTGAAAACGCTGAGCTGTTCTCTAAATCTGCTGAAAAAAACATCACTACTGAAGTCGCTTCCGAAAAACCAAAACAAGCTACAAAACCGGTAAGTAAAAAGAAAAAATAAATTTACATAAATGAAATGTGTATTAGTAACGGGCGGTTCAAGAGGAATTGGAAGTGCAGTTTGTAAAAAATTAGCCGTAGAATCCAATTACCATATTTTGATTAACTATCATTCAAATAAAACAGCTGCCGAAGCAACACTTCAGGAAATACAAAAATTGGGTGCAACCGGAGAAATTTTAGGTTTTGATGTTTCTAATTTTGAAGAAGTTCAAAAAACCTTAACAAAATGGCAGGAAGCAAACCCTGAAGCCTTAGTCGAAGCAATTGTAAACAATGCCGGAATTACAAAAGACGGTCTTTTTATGTGGATGACTCCCGAAGACTGGAACGGAGTGGTAAACACAAGTTTGAACGGATTTTTTAATGTGACACAGTTTTTCATTCAGAAAATGTTACGCAATAAATATGGCCGAATCGTAAATATGGTTTCGGTTTCAGGTGTAAAAGGAACCGCTGGCCAAACGAATTATTCGGCTGCAAAAGGTGCAATTGTTGCCGCTACAAAAGCATTGGCACAAGAAGTTGCCAAACGTAATATAACTGTAAATGCTGTCGCACCGGGATTTATCAGAACTGATATGACAAGCCAGTTAGACGAAAAAGAATTATTGAAACTAATTCCGGTAAATCGTTTTGGCGAAGCCGAAGAAGTTGCAGATTTGGTAAGCTTTTTGATTTCAAAAAAAGCAAGCTATATCACAGGAGAAATCATCAATATAAACGGAGGAATTTATTCTTAAAAAATTACTTTAAAGAAGATGAACAGGAGAGTTGTAATTACGGGAATGGGAATTTATTCCTGCATTGGGACTTCATTAGACGAAGTAAAGGAATCTTTGTACAACGGAAAATCCGGTATTCAGTTTGATGCTGACCGAAAAGAATTTGGTTTTCAATCGGCCTTAACAGGCATGGTTCCGAAACCGGATTTGAAAAATTTATTGACAAGAAGACAGCGTATGAGCATCGGCGAAGAAACCGAATATGCTTATATGGCGACTATGGAAGCTTTGAAAAATGCTAATATCGACGATGATTTTTTTGACGAGCGCGAAGTCGGAATCATGTACGGAAATGATAGTGTTTCTAAAGCGATTATCGATGCAACCGATATTGTTCGTGAGAAAAAAGACACCGCTTTAATTGGTTCCGGAGCGATTTTTAAATCGATGAATTCAACGGTAACGATGAATCTTTCGACCATTTTTAAACTACGAGGCATCAATCTTACGATAAGTGCAGCCTGTGCAAGTGGTTCACATTCTATCGGATTAGCCTATTTTCTTATAAAAAGCGGTTTTCAGGATATAATCATTACCGGCGGCGCACAGGAAATCAACAAATTTGCGATGAGCAGTTTTGATGGACTGGGTGTTTTTTCCAATAGGGAAAATGACCCTGAAAAAGCATCACGCCCTTTTGATGCTGATCGCGACGGATTGATTCCAAGTGGAGGAGGTGCTACTTTAATTCTTGAAAGTTACGAATCTGCCATTGCCCGCGGTGCAACCATTATTGCCGAAGTTTCAGGTTATGGTTTTTCATCAAACGGAGGTCATATTTCGACTCCAAACGTCGAAGGTCCTTCTATAGCAATGAAAAGAGCTTTAGAAGATGCCAATTTAAAAGCATCTGATATCGAATATATTAATGCACATGCTACTTCAACTCCTGTTGGAGATGGCAATGAAGCGAAAGCTATTTTTGAAGTTTTCGGTGAGAAAAATCCACCTGTAAGTTCTACCAAGTCCATGACAGGCCACGAATGCTGGATGGCTGGAGCCAGCGAAGTCATCTATTCGATACTGATGATGCAGCACGATTTCATAGCACCAAACATCAATTTGGAAAATCCGGATGAAGACGCTGCTAAATTAAATTTGGTCAAAAGTACTTTAAACAAAAAATTTGATATATTTTTGTCCAATTCCTTCGGGTTTGGAGGAACCAATTCTGCATTGGTAGTAAAAAAGTTTAAAATAAACAATGAATAAAGAAGAGATTATAACAAAAATTAATGGTTTTTTGGTTGATGAATTTGAAGTAGATAATGACGATATAGAACCAGACGCTAATTTAAAAGATACATTAGGCTTAGATAGTTTAGACTATGTAGATTTAGTCGTATCAATTGAAGCTAATTTTGGTGTAAAACTTGTTGAAGTTGACTTTGTCGGAATTGCTGCTTTTCAGGATTTCTATGACCTGATCGAAACCAAATTAAAAGCTAAAACTGCTTAATGAGTGAATGGGATGGCAAATCAAAAGGTACCGTTTTAGGCTATAGAATATTCGTTTTTTTAATTCAAAAATCGGGTATTAAATCTGCTTATATCCTACTTTACTTTGTTGCTTCTTATTATTTTCTATTTTTAAAGAAAAGCAACCGCGCTATTTTTTATTATTTTAAAGAAAGACTCCACTATTCCAATTTACAGTCAAAAAAAATGGTTTTCAAAAGTTATTATACTTTTGGACAAATCATCATTGACAAAATTTCGATTTCAGCAGGAATGCGAAAAAAATTCACCTATGAATTCGACGGAATCGAAATCCTGAAAAACCTTTTATCTGAAAAAAAAGGGGGTGTTTTAATTAGTGCCCATGTTGGAAATTTTCAAATTGCCGAACATTTTTTGGCAGATATAGATCTTAATTTCCAGATTAATCTGGTTACTACCAATTTAGAACATTCGGCGATCAAAAATTATCTCGAAAGTGTGGCCAAAAAACCTGCTGTAAAATTTATCATCATCCAGGACGATTTGTCGCATATTTTTGAAATCAATGCCGCTTTAACACGAAACGAATTGGTTTGTTTTACCGGCGACCGTTATTTTGAAGGTACCAAATCACTTTCAGACGAAATTCTGGGTAGAAAAGCTCATTTTCCGGCAGGTCCCTTTTTAATTGCTTCCAGATTAAAAGTTCCCGTTGTTTTTGTCTATGTGATGAAAGAACCCAATTTACATTATCATTTATACGCCAGAGAAGCTCTTGTTAAACATCGTGATGAAAAAGGTTTGCTAAAAGAATACATTCAGAGTGTCGAAAATATTCTGCAAAAATATCCCCTGCAATGGTTCAATTATTTTGATTTTTGGAATGATTTAAAATAGAAAGAATCTCGCAAAGTCGCAAAGTTTTGACTTATATATACTTAGATTTAGCGCCTCTAAAAGTTTCATTTATTCTGCATTTTTACTTCATAGTTAATTCTCTTTGCGCCTCTGCGACTTTGCCTGATTAAAATCAGCAAAAATTGTAAAATCAGTGGACTAATTTTAAGCTTTAAAAAAACTACTTAACTAAAAATATCCCCTGTAATGGTTCCATTATTTTGATTTTTGGAATAAAGACAAACATTAACTTTCATATCCCCAAACTCCCCTATTCTTTTTATACATTAGTAACCTAAATAAAAAGATGGAAGAATTCGATTCGGTTATTATAGGTTCTGGTGTTGGCGGTCTGGCAACTGCAATTTGTCTGGCAAGAGCCGGACAAAAAGTTTTGGTACTCGAACAGCACTATGTTCCCGGAGGCTGGAGTCATAGTTTTACCTTAAACGGACAGCGTTTTAGTCCGGGCGTTCATTATGTCGGGCTTTTGGACGAAGGCCATCCTACGAATGACTTGTATCGTGGTCTGGGTATTGCCAATGATCTGGTTTTTTTCAGAATGAATAAAAACGCCTATGAGCACTGCCACATTGGCGAGAAAACTTTTGATCTGCCTGCCGGTATCGAAAACTTAAAAAAAACACTTTCCGGTCATTTTCCTGAAGAAGAAAAAAACATTCATGAGTATCTTTCTTTAGTTCAAAAAGTAAACCAGGAATTACAGCTTATTCCAAAATTAAAAGGGCTATGGCAAAAATTAACCGTTCCGTTCAGAACCAAACATTTTGGAAAATTTGCTTTATTCCCATTAAAGAAAGTTGTTGGCTGGCACGTTAAAAATCCAATACTGAAAGCCGTTTTAAATATTCAGTGCGGCGATCATGGACTTCCTCCAGACCGTGCCTGTTTTCCTGTACATTGTTCAGTGATGGGTCATTATTTTAATGGCGGTTATTATCCAATGGGCGGTGGTGGCGGAATCATAAAAGCCATGACAAACGGATTAAAAAAACATGGTGGTGAAGTTAGAGTCAGGCAAAATGTCCAAAAAATTATTATCAAAAATAAAAAAGCAATAGGCATTGAATTAGAAAACGGGCAACAGATTTTTGCAAAAAACATTATTTCAAATGCTGATCCTACTACTACATATCTTAAGTTAATCGGGAAGGAACATCTCAGTAATTCGCTTTTTAAAAAATTACAGAAAACAAAATATTCGGTTACCTCGCTGATTTTATTTCTGACACTGGATATGGATGTTACCCTGTACGGAATTGATTCCGGAAATTTCTGGCTGATGAAAGATGAAAATGACGATGCCAATTTTGAACATTTAATGGGTGATAACATAACTTCCGGAGATTCTTTTCCGGCTGTTTTCATGAGTTGCACAACATTGAAGGATCCTCCAAGTTTCAACGGACGTTATCATAATTTTGAAATTGTAACGTATGTCAATTACAGACATATTCCTGATTTTTCTGATGACGAGGATTATCATAGCTCCGAATATGCTGATTTTAAAGAGAAAGTGATCCAAAAACTAATGAATAATGTTGAGAAAGTGATTCCTGATGCCAAAAATCATATTATCCAGGCCGAATTAGGAACTCCAAAAACCAATCAGTTTTATATTAATTCAACCAACGGAAATGTATATGGAACAGAAAAAACACTGAATCAGGTTGGACCTTTTTCATTTAAGAATAAATCCGAAATTGAAAATTTGCATCTCTGTGGAGCCAGCACTTTATCACACGGTGTTACTGGGGCAACCTATTCCGGAATTGCTGCAGCAGCTTCTGTTTTAAAATGCAGTTCCGATGACTTAATGATTGCTGATGAAAATCAAAAAATACGAATTTACGATGCCGAAGATCCTGCCACCTGGCCCGATTGGGTACATACCAAACGCAGTGATAAAATCAGGAAATTCGTTTAAATAAATTACTTATTTTTGTTTGCAACCAAAGTTTCAAATCAAATGAAAAATGTCCTTGTCGTTTACTATTCCCAATCCGGACAATTAGAATCTATTGCACGAAATATTGCAAAACCATTCTTGAATGCTGAGGAAATAAAGGTAGCTTTTCACGAAATTCAATTAGAAAAACCATTTCCTTTTCCGTGGAATAAAACCACTTTTTTTGATGCTTTCCCGGAAACTTTTCTGCAAATTCCAACAGCTTTAAAACCGGTTCCGGAAGAAATTCTAAACACAAAATTTGATTTGGTTCTTTTGCATTATCAGGTTTGGTATTTATCGCCATCGATTCCTGTCAATTCTTTTTTAAGAAGTGCTGAAGGCAAAAAAATCTTAGAAAACACTCCTGTAGTTACCATTAACGGTTCGAGAAATATGTGGATCATGGCTCAGGAAAAAATTAAGGTTTTACTAAAAGAAAGCAATGCAAAATTGGTTGGAAATATAGCTTTGACAGATCGTGCAGGAAATCTAATTAGTGTACTTACTATTGTTGAATGGATGTTTTCAGGTGTAAAGAAAAAATATCTGGGCTTCTTTCCATTACCTGGCGTTTCTGAAAAAGACATTCAGGAATCAACTAAATTCGGAGAAACCATTCTTTCGCAATTCAATCAAAATAAATTAAACGAATTACAGCCAAAATTAGTGGCTATCGATGCTGTCCGTATTAGTCCGTATTTGGTTACAGTTGATAAAACGGCAAATAAAATTTTTAATAAGTGGTCCAATTTCATTTATAAAAATCCAAAAAAAAGACCACAACTTCTCCAGATATTTTACGTTTATTTATTCCTGGCGATATGGTTAATCTCGCCAATAGTCTATATATTGCATCTTATTACCTATCTTTTTAAGCTAAAAACCATAAAAAAAGAAACTCAATATTACCAAGGAGTTTAGAAGATTAAGCTATGTTTGAAGTATATATAACCAAAGCAGCAAAGTATTTGCCAAATGAAGCTGTTTCGAATGACGAAATGGAAAATTACTTGGGACTGATAAATGACAATGCATCAAAAGCAAGACGTATTATTTTACGTAATAATAAAATCACAAGCCGCTATTATGCTGTTGATAAAAATGGAAACAGTACACATAGCAACGCCGAGTTAACAAAAAATGCCATCGTGCAGTTATTTGATGAAAATTTTACACCTCAGGATATGGAAGTACTATCTTGCGGAACCTCATCTCCGGATGTCATAGCGCCTTCACATGCCGCCATGGTACACGGTTTGCTAAAAAACAGATCGGTTGAATTAAATTCTTCAATGGGTATCTGCTGTTCCGGAATGAATGCTTTGAAGTACGGTTTTCTTTCGATAAAATCAGGAAATTCTAAAAACGCCATCTGTACAGGATCTGAAAAAGTTTCTACCTGGCTTTCGGCACAAAAATACAATCATGAAGTTATCAATTTAAAAAATCTGGAGGAGCAGCCTATAATTGCTTTCAAAAAGGATTTTTTACGTTGGATGTTGTCTGACGGGGCCGGTGCTTTTTTATTGGAAAACAAACCAAGCGGAAACATTTCATTAAAAATAGAATGGATGGAAGCTTTTTCGTATGCCTTCGAATTAGAAACCTGTATGTATGCCGGTGGAGATAAATTAGAAAATGGCGAAATACAACCATGGAGTGATTTTACTCCGGAACAATGGTTAAACGAATCTGTTTTTGCTGTGAAGCAGGATGTAAAATTACTTGACGAATTTATTTTGCCAAAAGGAGTTCAGAGTATGAGTGAGGCAATGTCCAAAAATAATGTTACCGCACATGAAATCGATTATTTCCTGCCCCACGTTTCGTCTCACTTTTTTGTTGACGGATTAAAAAAAGGACTTAACGAAAAAGGAATTGTACTAACCGATGAAAAATGGTTTATGAATCTTTTGAAAGTTGGAAACATGGGTTCTGCATCGATTTATATTGCCCTTGAAGAATTGATGAATTCAGGAAAATTAAAAAAAGGTGACCGCATTTTATTGTCAGTTCCCGAAAGTGGAAGATTCTCATTTGCTTATGCGTATTTAACCGTTTGCTAATGGAAACTATTATCCTTTTAGAAAAAGAAGCTGTTGGGAATTTACTGCCGCAGAAGTTTCCTTTTGTAATGGTAGATCGGCTATTTTCTTATTCTGAAACATCATTGTCTGCAGGATTGAAAATTGAGAATGACAATATTTTTTTAGAAGAAAATACGTTTATTGAAGCTGGTTTAATCGAACATATGGCGCAGTCTGTGGCTTTGCATACCGGTTATCAGTTTTTTTTGAAAAACGAAATTGCCCCAACGGGTTACATAGGCTCTATTAAAGATATTGAAATCAAAAAACTGCCGCAAATCAACGATACGATTCAGTCGACCATTACGATTTTACAGGAATTTGGCGGCATCACTTTAGTTGATATTGTGACTTTTTTGAATAATGAAGAAATTGCAAGCGGGCAAATGAAAACTGTTTTAGCCAAATAAAGATGAAAGTCGAAATTGACATCCAAAATTACCTGCCCCATCGAGCTCCAATGCTGATGGTCGATTTGATTTTAGATATCGATGCCAACTTCGTAGAAACCATATTTTTAATTAAAGAAGACAATATTTTTGTCTATAAAAACATTTTTACAGAAGCCGGTTTAATCGAAAATACAGCTCAGACTTGTTCGTCAATTGTCGGGAAAAAGTATTTTTTTGACGAAGCTGGCACAGAAAATGAGAATATTAGCGTTATAGGTTTTATCAGTGCTTTAAAAAATGTGAAAATTTATGCGCTTCCAAAAGTTGGCAATAGCATTACCACAAAAGCAACTTTGGTTTCCAAATTTGTTAGCGACGATTATACTTTATGCACGATGAGTTGTGAAAGCTTAGTCGAAGAGCAACTGCTTTTAGAATGCGAAATTAACCTGTTTATTCAAAAAACGATTTCGGCGGTAAAATAATTTATCCGATAAAAAATGAAAAAAATAACTTCTCTCCTTCTCCTTTTTTTATCCGCTATTGTTCATTGTCAAAATAATGATTTTGCACAAAGATTAAAAGCAATAAATACGCAAAATGCTACTTATTATAATATTGACGGTGTTGATTTTTCTAGTCAAACCTATAATTATGATTTTTCTGAAAAGTCATTAAAAAAGATTTATAAAAAATTCGACATAAAAGACAGTGATTTAAAAACCAAAGACGAATCTCTATCCAACAACAATTTACATGTCGTAAAAACAAAAAAAGTTACTGAAAATTTAGTTCAGACAAATTCCTATTATTTTATAGAAGACAACAGCAAAACCATTACAATTGTTTGGTTTGGCTATTACAATAAACCGGATACAGATTTTGAAAAAACATATATTAATCGAATACTAAAAAAAGAAATTCCTGAAGATATTTTTGAATCCATGACTATTGACTCCATTGGTTTCGCCGGAAGAAAGATCAAATTGGGCAATAATTGTTCGTGGACAAATGTTAATAGTGTTCAATGTCCTTATAATGGAGAAATGAATTGGTCTGTTCATAAAAATATTGAAAGAGCTAAAACTGCTGTTGAAAATCAATTCAATATGACAAAAAGCAGAAGCGGCATTAAGGTTATCTCAGAAGAACAAACTGTTGTTATATTTGAAGGAATCGAAACTACTGCAAAAAAAGTTGTTTTTGATTTTACAGGAATGAAATCATTATTGGCCGGAATGTCTGGCGGAAAAACTTTGACTGTTTATTATGTTGCAGAAAAAGTAAGAGATAATTATGTAAGCTGTGTTATGAGTTATTGGAACAATGATAATTTGACCAAAGGTGGATTAGCACCATTATTAGAAGAAGTAATGTACCTTAAAATTTAACCGTCATGGAAAAAGAAAATGTACCTCAGCACGATGGAAATTTAAGCAAAAAGAACCTCAAGGAATTGGTTTATGCTACCGATGAAAATGGCAATTATACTACCGCTTTAAGTACAGGCTGGGAACCAAAAGCCATTGCACTTTCTAACGCGATCGACGATATAAAAGAACGTGCCGAAGAAGCAAAACTCAAAGTTCAAAGTGGAGAATGGAGTCCGATTTGTTATTATATGGAACTCAACAAAATGGATCTTACCATTCTTGCCGGATATGTCGACATGTGGAAATGGCGCGTAAAAAGACATTTTAAACCAGCAATTTTCACTAAATTGAGTGACAAAATTTTACAAAAATATGCCGACGCTTTTGACATTTCAATAGCCGAATTAAAAAACTTTAAAACAGATTAATGCAAGTTACTTTTACACACCATCAATCTGCTCATTGTGAAAATGGAGTAGCATCAAATTTGCTAAAAAACAGCGGACTGAACATCAGCGAACCGATGGTTTTCGGAATTGGTTCCGGACTTTTGTTCGTGTATTTGCCTTTTATAAAAGTAAATCACGCACCAGCCATCAGTTACAGAACTTTGCCTGGACAGATTTTTAATAAAGTCGCAAGCCGTTTACATCTTAAAATAAAAAGACAAAAATTTTCTTCGGTTTCAAATGCCACTCAGGCTTTAGACGAAAATTTAAAAAATAATATTCCAACAGGATTACAAGTTGGCGTTTACAATTTGAGTTATTTTCCGGATGAATACCGTTTTCATTTCAACGCACACAATTTAGTCGTTTACGGAAAAACCGAAACCGATTATTTGATCAGCGATCCTGTAATGGAAACCGTTACCACTTTAACCCATGATGAATTAGAAAAAGTACGTTTTGCCAAAGGGGCTTTTGCGCCAAAAGGACAAATGTATTATCCAATTCAGGTTCCGAGTGAAGTTGATTTCAAAAGTGCCATCATTAAAGGAATCAAAGATACGTGTCGTACCATGTTGGCGCCAATGCCAATTGTAGGTATTCGCGGAATAAAATTTGTTTCCCACCGAATCAGAAAATGGCCGGCAAAACACGGTGTCAGAAAAGCCAATCACTATCTGGCACAAATGGTGCGTATGCAGGAAGAAATTGGAACAGGAGGCGGTGGTTTTCGTTTTATTTACGCCGCATTTTTACAAGAGGCTTCGGTTGTTTTAGGTAATGAAGAATTGAAAAATCTTTCGAAAGAAATGACAAAAATCGGAGATTCCTGGAGAGATTTTGCCGTAGAAGCTTCCCGAATTTACAAAAACAGAAGCGCCAAAGAAGACGCTTACAATGCCATTGCGGATGAACTTTTGGATATTGCCAATCGCGAAGAAATCTTTTTCAAAAAACTAAAAAAAGCAATCAGCTAACTATATTTTGAATTCCATTATAAAAATAGAATCCCTCTCGAAAAAGTACAAAGACGCAGAAATGTTTTCTTTGAACGACGTTTCGCTGGAAATAAACGAAGGCCAGATTTTTGGATTATTAGGTCCGAATGGTGCCGGAAAAACCACTTTAATCTCCATGCTCTGCGGATTGATCAAACCCACTTCAGGACATTTTACAATTGATGATTTAGATTATTCCCATCATGCTGCAAAAATCAAAAAGATTATTGGCGTAGTTCCTCAGGAATATGCGTTATATCCAACTTTGACGGCGCGTGAAAATTTGCATTATTTTGGAAGTATGTACGGTTTAAAAGGTTCCGATTTAAAAGACAAAGTAATCGAAACTTTAGATCTTTTGGGACTTTTAAAATTTGCTGACAAACGCATTGAAACCTTTTCGGGCGGTATGAAACGCCGTGTCAATTTGATTGCTGGAATTCTGCACAATCCAAAAGTTTTGTTTTTGGATGAACCAACCGTTGGTGTTGATGTACAATCTAAAAATGCTATTTTGGATTATTTAAAAGTGCTAAATCAAAACGGAACTACGATTATTTATACGTCGCACCATTTGGCTGAAGCCGAAGATTTCTGCGACACGATTGCCATTTTAGATCAAGGCCGAATTTACGCACAAGGCACGCCGTCAAATTTGATTGCGTCTGTTGAAGAAGCCAGAAATCTTGAAGAAGTTTTTATTTCATTAACCGGTAAAGACTTTAGAGATGCTATATAAAATCTGGATGTCCATCGTAAAAGAATTTTTACTGCTGAAGCGAGATTTAGGTGGTTTGATTATTCTGTTCGTAATGCCTTTAGTGCTTGTCATCACGGTTACCATCATTCAGGACAGCACTTTCAAAACCGTAAGCGATAGTAAAATTCAGGTTTTATTGGTCGATAACGACAAAGGTTCGGTTTCCAAAACGGTTTTTGATAATCTGCAGAAGAATAATGCATTCGATGTTATAACACAAATCGACAATCAGCCAATTACAGAAGAAGTCGCCAAAGAAAATGTTTACAAAGGAAAATTTAAACTGGCGATTGTAATTCCGAAAGATTTGAGTGTTGATTTACAAGCCAAAATTGATCAGAACGTACAGAATATTGTGAGCAAAATGGGTTTTACAGATGATATTGCCCAACCGGAAACTTCAAAAGTATTACAGCAAAAAGAAGTGAAATTGTATTTTGATCCGGCCGTTCAAATGAGTTTCAAAACATCCGTTATGAACGCGATTGATAAAATGATTTCTCAGATTGAAACTAAGTCGATTTACACCACTTTTCAAAATCAATTAGGAGAAGAAAATGCGCAATTTGAGCAAAAGAGTTTTATTACGTTCAAAGAGATTATTCCAAGAATAAACAACAAAGAAGTATTGCCAAATTCGGTTCAGCACAACGTTCCGGCCTGGACACTTTTTGCGATATTTTTTATTGTAATTCCGTTGTCCATTAACATTGTAAAAGAAAAATCACAAGGAACATTTGTGCGTTTATTAACCAATCCAACTTCGAATTTAATTATCATTATCGGAAAAACCATTACCTATTTAATAATCTGTATGATTCAGTTTTATATGATGGTTGCGGTGGCGATTTTCCTTTTTCCACATATTGGTTTGCCATCCTTAAATGTTGAAGGGCATTTATTTTTGATGAGTGTCGTTGCTTTATTTTCAGGTTTCGCCGCAATTGGTTTCGGAATTTTATTAGGGACTGTTGCGAGTACGCAGGAACAGTCGGCCCCGTTTGGTGCTACAAGTGTCATTATTTTAGCTGCCGTTGGAGGAGTTTGGGTTCCTGTTTTTGCCATGCCAAAAATTATGCAGATTATCGCCAAATCATCGCCTATGAATTGGGGATTAGAAGCTTTTTACGATGTGTTATTGCGCAACGTTTCTTTCGTCGAAATCATCCCAAAAATAAGTTTGCTATTTTTGTTCTTTATAATCACAACTTCCATTGCCTTATTTTATGACAAAAAGAAAAGAACAGTATAATGAAGCCACTTCCCTAACCGTTTCACACGAAATCAGGATTCGTTTTAACGAAACTGATCCGCTTGGAATCGTTTGGCACGGCCATTATATTACCTATTTTGAAGATGGAAGAGAAGCCTTTGGACGAAAACACGGACTTACCTATTTAGATATTAGCAATACCGGTTACACAACACCAATTGTAAAATCAAAATGCGAGCATAAATTGTCTTTACGTTACGGCGATGTTGTAACTATTGAAACAACCGTTGTCGATACACCAGCCGCAAAAATAATTTACCGCTTTAGAATTATTGACGCTCAAGGTGAAGTGGCCTGCACAGGCGAAACCGTTCAGGTATTTTTAGACAAAGAAGGAAACTTGATGCTGACGAATCCTCCTTTTTATGAAGAATGGAAACGTAAAGTTGGGTTGTTGATGTAAAATTTTAGCCACGAATTATCACGAATTAAAAATAGAAATCTTTTTAAATCTGCTTAAATCTATATTAATCTGCGTGAAACCTTAAAAATTTGAAAATCACAAAATGATAAGAGAAGTATATATAAATGAAACCAATTGTATCACGCCATTAGGTTTTGATGTTGAATCCAACATCGAAGCAATTTTGCGTGGCGATTCCGGAATTCAATTGCATCAGAATATTTCTCTGATGCCGAATCCGTTTTATGCTTCTGTCATTGCTAATGAAAAAATAAACAGTGCTTTTGAAAAAATAAGCACTGACATCAAATATACCCGTTTAGAAAAAATGATGATTTTGGCTTTAGAGCCGATGATCAAAAATTCCGGAGTTGAGTTAAATTCGAAAACCGCTTTTATACTTTCGACTACAAAAGGAAATGTTACGGCTTTAAAAGAGAATGCTGAAGCCAGTTTTCAAAACGCACATTTAGATGTTTTGGCAAAAAATGTTGCCAATTTCTTCGAATTTCATACAACAACAATCGTAGTCTCTAATGCCTGCGTTTCCGGAATTTTAGCGATTTCAGTTGCTAAAAGAATGATTCAGTCGGGGCTTTACGATAACATTTTTGTTGTTGCCGGCGACGAAGTATCCCAATTTGTTTTGTCTGGTTTTAATGCTTTTCAGGCGATGAGCGATTTGCCTTGTAAACCGTATTCTAAAAACAGAACCGGTGTAAGTTTAGGCGAAGCAACGGCTGCTGTTTTAGTTTCAGCGGAAGCCAGAAAAGCTAAAATAAAAGTTATTGGAGACAGTTCGATAAACGACGCCAATCATATTTCAGGACCTTCAAGAACAGGCGAAGGTTTGTTCAGAAGTATTCAGAATGCGATGAAAGAAGCGAAGATCAATTCGGGTCAAATCGATTATATTTCAGCGCATGGAACGGCAACTCCCTTCAATGATGAAATGGAAGCCATTGCATTAAATCGTTTGGATTTACAAAATGTTCCTGTAAATAGTTTGAAAGGATTTTACGGTCATACCTTAGGCGCTTCAGGATTATTGGAAACAGTAATCGCTATTGAATCGGCCAACCAAAATCAACTTTTTGAATCGAAAGGTTTTGATGAAATCGGCGTAAGCGAAAAGATTAATGTTATTGAGAAAAATGAAGAGGCAAATATTAAAATTTTTCTGAAAACGGCTTCTGGATTTGGTGGTTGTAATACGGCGGTAATCTTTGAAAAAACAATATAATGAAGAAAATACTAAATTTTATAATATTCTTTTTTTTAATTACTTCTTTTTTTGGATGCAAAAAAAATTCTGATGAAATACAAAGACAATATTTTGTTAATGACTCAAAAAATGTAGAAGTATTGTCTGTAAACTGTTGTGTAGATAGTTTTGGAAATGTAAGTTCCGTAACTATTATTCCTGAAAAAACAACTTATAAAAATAAAGAGAAAATAGAAGAGGTTATAGAAGACCTGAAAAACATTTATTATTTTCCAGATAGCGAACAAAGAAATGAGTGTAATGAATATAATTTTATATTTATTAATCCAAAATATGAAAATATGAAACTTGATCCTTTAAAAGTTTCCAAATGTTACGAATTACGAAAAGGTACTTATAAATATGCAGATGGTTCTTTTCCTGAAGTCACAATTATACGTAATGATGAGTTTCAGACAGAAAAAAATCAAAAGCAAACCACTACATTCAAAATTGAGTGGCCAAATAACACAAATTATATTTTAACCTATTTTAAAGGTAGTAATAAAAGGCTGGATTTTTTTATTGGCAGGAAAATCTATGTGGAAATTATTGATATTCTTAGTGATGGAAATTATGTTTATAGGGCTACTTTAACAGATGGCTCACTTGCTACAGGAATTTTAAAAAAAATTAAGTCTTGAATAATATTTTGTTTTCAAACATGACTCAAAACAAAACCTACATACAATCCTACATCACCATCCAAAACAACGAAATTGTTTTGAACGGAACTTCTGTATTCAAAATTGAACCGACCAATTTTGCTGATTTCTCCAAACAGGCCTATCGTAATTTTGAAATTCAATATCCAAAGTTTTTCAAAATGGATGCTTTGAGCAAACTGGCTTTTTTAGGTGCAGAATTGCTTTTGAGTCCAATAACTTCTTCGGAACAAGAAAACAATATCGCTTTGGTTTTGGCTAATAAATCATCGAGTTTAGATACCGATGTAAAATATCAGGAATCTATTTCAGACAAAGAAAACTATTATCCGAGTCCGGCGGTCTTTGTTTATACACTGCCCAATATTTGTCTGGGCGAAATAAGTATCCGTCATCAGTTGAAAAGCGAGAATTCTTTCTTTATATTTGATGTTTTCAACACCGAATTTATGTCGAATTATTCGAATATTTTACTAAATTCGGAAAAAGCAGATTCAGTTCTTTGCGGCTGGGTCGAATATTTTAACGACAATTATAAAGCTTTTCTTTGCGTTATCAGTAAGAAAGAAAACGAGAAATATACGAACGAGACTATCAATACATTATATAATAAATAAGCATGGAAGCATTAAAAGAAGAATTAAAAAATAAAATCATAACGACTTTAAACTTAGAAGATATCGCAATCGAAGACATTGCTGATAACGATCCTTTGTTTGGAGACGGTTTAGGTTTAGACTCGATTGATGCACTTGAATTGATCGTGATTTTAGATAAAGATTACGGAATTAAATTGGTAGATCCGAAAGAAGGAAAATCAATTTTCCAGTCAATTGAAACAATGGCAGCTTATATTAGCGCTAACAGAACAAAATAAGACACCTTAGACTGGCTTAGATTTTTAGACTACTTAGACAACGTTTTCCAAAATCTAGGTACTAGAAAAAAAATCTAAGAAGTCTAACATCTAATAATCTAAGCAAGTCTAAAAATGAAAGGTGTCGCAATAACCGGAATGGGAATTATCTCTTCGATTGGAAATTCAGTCGAAGAAAATTATATTTCGTTGATCGAAAATAAAATTGGTATTTCCAGAATCCAAAATATTCCGACTGTTCATACCGATGCGATTAAAGTTGGCGAGATCAAAAAAACCAATGAAGAATTGGTTGCCGAATTACAGCTTTCTGAAAATAATAATTTTTCGAGAACGGCAATGATCGGAACTTTAGCCGCGAAACAAGCGGTCGAAAATGCCGGAATTACATCGATTAACGAATTTAGAACCGGATTGATTTCTGCTACAAGTGTGGGCGGAATGGATATGACCGAAAAGCATTATTACGATTATTTCGAAAATCCTGATCTTATAAAATATATTTCCTGTCATGACGGCGGAGATGTGGCTGAAAAAATTGCTTCAGAATTAGGCTTGAAAGGTATGGTTACCACAATTAGTACAGCCTGTTCATCGGCAGCGAACGCAATTATGCTGGGTGCGCGATTGATCAAAACCGGAAAATTAGATCGCGTTATTGTTGGAGGAACCGATGCTTTGGCAAAATTTACCATCAACGGATTTAAGACTCTGATGATTTTATCAGACGATTATAACAAACCTTTTGACAATACCAGAAAAGGATTGAACCTGGGCGAAGCCGCTGCTTTTTTAGTTTTAGAATCAGATGAAATGGTTCAGAAATTCAACAAAAAAGTATTGGCCAGAGTTTCAGGTTACGGAAATGCAAACGACGCTTTTCATCAAACCGCTTCTTCAGAAAATGGAGACGGCGCTTATTTAGCGATGAAAAAGGCTTTTGAAATTTCAGGTTTAAAACCTTCTGAAATTGACTATATCAACGTACACGGAACGGCAACTCCCAATAATGATTTATCGGAAGGAAGAGCTTTACTCAGAATTTATGAAGATGGAAAAGTGCCTGATTTCAGTTCGACCAAACCTTTTACCGGACATACTTTAGCAGCAGCGGCAGCGATTGAAGCCGTTTACAGTGTTTTGGCAATTCAGAATAGTGTAGTTTATCCAAATTTGAATTTCGAAATTCCGATGGAAGAATTTGAGTTGCAACCACAGACTTCCTTAAAAATGAAAAATATCGAACACGTTTTATCTAACTCTTTCGGTTTTGGAGGAAATTGTTCAACCTTAATATTTTCCGCAAATAAATGAAAAAAACATATATAAATGGAGTAGGCTGTATTTCGACTCAAAAAACATTTGATACTGTTTTTTTAGAAGAAGCTGTGGTTAACACAAACGAAACTGTTCTTTCGATTGTTCCTCCGGTTTACAAAGATTATATTTCTCCTGCTGCAATTCGAAGAATGGCAAAAGGAGTAAAAAACGGAATCGTAGCTTCGGCCTTGGCGATGAAAGATGCAAACATCGAAAACGTCGACGCGATTATTACCGGAACGGGTTTGGGATGCATCGAAGATTCTGAAAAATTCCTGAAAAACATTCTCGATAATAATGAAGAATTTTTAACTCCAACTTCTTTTATTCAATCGACACACAATACGGTTGGAGCTCAAATTGCTTTGTCGCTGCAATGCAAAGGTTATAATTTCACGTATGTAAACGGAGCGGTTTCTTTTGAGTCGGCACTTTTGGATGCAAAAATGCAAATTGAAGAAAACGAAGCCAATTCGATTTTGGTTGGCGGAGTGGATGAAAACGGCGAATATACTTTGTCACTTTTTAAATTGGCCGGAAGAATCAAAAAAGAACACGATCTTCCATCCAATATTTTAAATACCAATTCAACCGGAGTTGTTTATGGCGAAGGGGCAAGTTTTTTTGTTTTAGAAAATGAAAGAAAAGATTCGACTTATGCTGAAATTTTAGATATTGAAATTAAAAATACACTCGAAGAAAACGAAGTTGAATCGGAACTAATTGCTTTTTTAAAAGTCAATAATTTAGAAATTTCAGATCTTGATGCTGTAGTTTTTGGCTTTGGTGGAAATAACGAATCTGATGTTTATTACAAAAATCTGGCTGAAAATACTTTCGCAAAAACGACTCAATTGTATTACAAACATTTGAGCGCCGAATACGATACGGCTTCGGCTTTTGCTTTATGGATGGCATCCAAAATTATAAAAACGCAGGAAATTCCGGAAATCGTAAAAGTAAATTCTGTTAAAAAACCGGCTTATAATACCATTTTATTGTACAATCAGGTAAATGGAAAAAATCACAGTTTTACGTTACTTTCAAAATGATAACGCATAAAAACATATCTCTGTTTTTTATTTTTTTATTGCTTCTATTGTTTCTTGTGAATTTCTATACAGCAATTAATTTACTATGGTTTATCGGAATAATTATAATCTGGATTGGAATCAATGCTTTTGGCTCTGCCCGAATTTCTTCCAATTATCACGTAAAAGCTTTTTGTAATAATGCATCGGAAACAGAAAAAAAAATTGCACTTACTTTTGATGACGGACCAAGTATTTTTACTTTGGAAGTTTTGGATCTTCTAAAAAAATATGATGCAAAAGCGACTTTTTTCTGCATTGGAAAAAACGTTGAAGCACATCCTGAAATTGTAAAAAAAATTATTGCTGAAGGTCATTTGGTTGGCAATCATTCTTATTCTCATTCGAAGTTTTTTGATTTTTATAATGCCAAAAAGATCATTGAAGAAATTCAAAAAACAGATGAACTTCTAGAAAAAATTACTTCAAAAAAAATAAACTTTTTTCGCCCGCCTTACGGAGTTACGACACCTTCGATTCGAAGAGCTTTAAAATTAACCGGACATAAAGTAATTGGCTGGAATATCCGTTCGCTTGACGGTGGAACAAAAGACCAAAATTTAATTTTCAATCGCATAATAAAACGAGTTTCTCCCGGCGGAATCGTACTTTTGCATGATACAGGATCACACTCCGTTTCAGTATTGGAACAGTTTTTGCAATTTTTACAGCAAAATAAATATGAAGTGATTTCTGTTGAAGAACTTTTGAATCTTAAAGCTTATGAAAACTAAATTATATACTCTATTTTTAGTACTGACTATCTCAATAACTGGAATGGCGCAGGAACAAAAAATGACCGCTTCTGAAATTGCTGCTTTCAAACAAGATGTCAATGTGGTTTCTAAAAAAATAAAAACGTTAAGTACTGATTTTATTCAATACAAACATTTGGATTTTTTATCGAAAGATATTGAAACATCCGGAAAAATGATTTTTAAAGAGCCTGCTTTACTGCAATGGCAATATAAAAAACCATACAATTACAGTATCGTTTTTAAAAACGGGAAAATCCTAATTAACGACGAAGGAAAGAAAAGTGCGGTTGATATTGGCAATAGCAAAATCTTTGGCAGAATCAATAAATTAATTGTTGGAAGTGTAAGCGGCAATATGTTTGACGATAAAGAATTTGCGATTTCATATTTCAAATCGAAAGGACAAAATCTGGCGAAGTTTATTCCGAAAGATGCAGCGCTGAAAAAATACATCAAACAAATTGAACTGACTTTCGATAAAGAATCAACTGTAGTTCAGGTAAAATTATTAGAATCATCTGACGATTATACCCGAATTGTATTTAAAAATAAAGTGATCAATGCAAAAATCGACGACTCTCTTTTTTCTAATTAATTGCTTTCTGGCAATCGTTTTAATTTCTTGTGGCTCGGTCACCAAAAATTATACGCCTAAAAAATTAGACAAAACGTCTTATGAAGTTTCTTATTTTTCTGAACCCAAAACCGACTATGTTTACAAAACCAATATCACGGTTTACGGTCATGAAATGTCCGGGATTTTTATCGCCAAGAAAATAAATGATACCACGCACCGCGTTGTTTTTACAACCGAATTCGGCAACAAATTATTCGATTTTGAGATTTCTGAAAAAAGTTTTAAAGTCAATTCGATTGTATCGGAATTAGATAAAAAAATCCTAATCAATACATTGAAAGAAGATTTTCGACTGCTTTTGAAAAAGGATTATTTGCTTCAGGAGCAGTTCGAAAATGAAACGGAGAACATCTATAAATCGGAAGACGGAGATCGTGATAACTATCTTTTCATCTCCAAAAAAGAGAAGAAATTAGAAAAAGTAGTTCGTTCTTCTAAAACAAAAGAAAAAATAACAATTACTTTTACTTTAGAAAACGATATTTTTGCTAAAAAAGTGGTCATTTTACATCAAAATATCAAATTGAAAATTGAGCTAAATTATTTAAAATCAGAGTAAAAATCTAACTAATCATTAAATTATAAATTAAATTAACCATGAGAAAAATAAACCTAATTGCATTTGTTTTTTTATTTATCGGACTTGTAACAGCCCAGGCCCAGGTAACAGTAAGTCCCGGGATTCGAGGCGGTTTAAATGTTTCAAATTTAACCAATTTTGACAGTGACCCTAAATCAGATTTTTATGCAGGGGGTTTTGTAGCGATAAAATTCAACAAATATTTCACGCTTCAGCCTGAAATTACATATACCCGACAAGGTGCAGAAGTTCGTGAATTTGAAATTGATGGGCCAGGATCCCGTACTTCAAATTACAATTTAAATTATATCTCTCTTGGCGCTGTTGCAAAGTTTCATTTTGGCGGGGGCGGATTTCATATTTTAGGCGGTCCAACATTGGATATTAAAACTGATGATAATTTTCCTGCGTACGATTATAATCCTGTTGGAACCGACGTTTCTATTGTTGGAGGTGTAGGATATTCTTTGCCTAACGGACTAACTTTTGAAGCAAGATTTAAACAAGGTCTAATTGATATTTACGGATACGAAGGAATTGATGAAGATTATTACTATGACGATATTATTTTAAATACAGTGTTTCAAATCGGTATTAGTTATACTTTCCAAACAAAATAAAATGGTTTTAAAAGACTTTTACAAAATACTTTCGGAAGAAAAAATATCAGATTCTAAACATACTATTACGATTTTGGTGAATGAAAAACATGAAATTTTTAAAGGTCATTTTCCGGGAAATCCTATCATGCCAGGCGTTTGCATGATTCAGATTATTAAAGAACTTACAGAGAAAATTACTCAGGAAACTTTAATGATCCAGACACTTGCTAATGTAAAATTCATGGCGCTCATAAATCCTGAGAATAATCCGGAATTGCGTTTAGAACTTGATATTACCATAACTGAAGACGATTTGGTAAAAGTAAAAAACACCACTTATTTCAATGACACGGTTGCTTTAAAATTGAGCAATGTGTATAAAAAAATATAACTATGAAACTTTTCTTTTCATTCTTTTTATGGTTTGCTTTTATTGGAAATCCTGATTTGGCTTCTATTCGAAAATTGTATCCTGCGGTAACAAAATCGGAAAGTAATGCCAAAGAATTTATGGCAAAGTTTACCTCTGTTTCTGATAATGACGATGCTGTTTTGGTAGGGTACAAAGCCGCTTCGATTGTACTAAATTCCCGATATGAAAAGAAAACACAGTATAAAAAAGACCGTTTTAAAGAAGGTGTGAAATTACTGGAAACCGCTATAAAAAAGGAACCAAATGCTATTGAAATCCGAATGATTCGGTTGAGCATTCAGGAAGTTGTACCACCGATTACGGGCTATAAAAAAAACATAAAAGACGATAAAAAGTTCCTGACTGAACATTATAATGAGCAATCAAACGCTTTAAAAGAATACTTAAAAAGCTTTATTTTGCAATCGAAAAGTTTCTCCGAAAAAGAGAAACAATTCGTAAAGTAAGCTTAAGAAATACCACCAAATGAATCCTACTTTACCTCAGCAAGAACAACTTCAATTAACGAATTTCTGCGTTATTGTGCCTACGTTCAACAATCAGAAAACGCTACAAAAAGTATTGGATTCGGTTTTACAATACACGCAACATCTTATTATTGTTAATGATGGCTCGACCGATGAAACCAGTGAAATCTTAAAACACTATTCGGAATTTACGCAAATCCATCATCCTAAAAATTTAGGAAAAGGAAGAGCACTTAGAAATGGATTCCGAAAAGCAATCGAAATGAAGTTTGAATATGCGATTACCATCGATTCAGACGGACAGCATTTTGCATCTGATATTCCGAATTTTATTACTGCAATTCAAAACGAGCCTAATTCTTTATTGATTGGAAGCCGCAATATGGCGCAGGAAAATGTGCCAAAGAAAAGCAGTTTCGGAAATAAATTCTCAAATTTTTGGTTCAGGTTTGAAACTGGAATCAAGCTCGATGACACACAATCGGGTTTCAGATTATATCCTTTACAATTGATTCCGAAGCAATCTTACACCAATAAATTTGAGTTTGAAATTGAAGTAATTGTACGTTCGGCATGGAAAGGAATTGTTGTTAAAAACATTCCGATTCAGGTTTTGTATGATCCGGCAGAACGCGTTTCGCATTTTCGACCGTTTCAGGATTTTACCCGAATCAGTATTTTAAATACGGTTTTGGTCATTAACGCTTTGTTGTATATTAAACCGCGTGATTTTTTTAGAAGGGCAAAAAAAAAAGGGTTTAAAAAATTCTTTCTTGAAGATATTTTAGAAAGTAAAGATTCTAATTTTAAAAAATCTGCTGCGATCGCTTTGGGAATTTTCATCGGGCTTTCGCCATTTTGGGGATTTCAGACCATTTTACTTTTTACTTTTGCCGCCTTATTTAAGCTCAATAAAGTCATTGCTTATTTGTCATCCAATGTAAGTTTTCCACCTTTTATACCGTTTGTTATTTATGGATCGCTAAAATTGGGAAGCTATTTTGTATCGAATGATGCTCCGTTAATTTTAGACAGTTCCGTGACACTTGACGATATTCAAAAAAATGCAACGCAATATATCGTTGGAAGTCTTATTTTAGCATCTGTTTCAGCGCTTTTTTTTGGTCTTATCAGTTATTTGCTTTTAACGGCTTTTACTAAAAAACATTCAGAATAAATAAAAATCTGCCTCAGATTAATTAATTTGTTTTTGACGTTTTCACAAAATAAAAAATAGTAATGCATCAATATTTCTACGCTATACATCAATTTGTCAACCGAAGAAAATCTTTGTCGGTTGTATTGGCTGTTTTGATACTTTTTATTTTCGGGTTTTTCGCTTCGCAAATCAAATTTGAAGAAGACATTACCAAATTAATTCCAACAAACGATAAGGCTGATGTCACTGCAAAAGTCCTTAAACAATTAAATTTTGCTGATAAAATAACCGTCATTTTCAAACTTGAAAAAAATGGTTCAGACGAGGATTTAAAAGAAATGGCAACTGCTTTTTCTGACAGCGTCTCAAACTCCTGCAAACCCTACATCACTGGAATTCAAGGGAAAATTGACGAAGAAAACATTCAGGAAACCATTGATTTTGTTTACGGAAATTTACCGCTTTTTCTGGAAAGTAAAGATTACGAAACCATTCAGGATAAACTTCAAAAAGACAGTATTGCAGCAACGGTTCAGGGAAATTACAAATCGATTGTTTCGCCATCCGGATTTGTAACGAAAGATTTTATTTTACAGGATCCTCTTGGAATTTCATTTATTGCATTAAAAAAATTACAGCAATTAAATGTTGGTGATGATTTTATACTAGATAATGGTTTTGTGATGACAAAAGATAAAAAGAAATTGCTCCTTTTTATCACCTCCAATCTTCCTTCGAGCGAAACGGAAAAAAATACCATTTTTGCCGAAAAACTTAAATCCATTCAGGAAAATTTAAATCAGAAATTTAAAGGCAAAACTTCGATCAGTTATTTTGGTTCGGCTTTAATTGCGGTTGCCAATGCCAATCAAATCAAGAGCGATATTGTTTTAACAACAACAATTGCAATGGTTACGCTGATGCTGATTTTGATATTGTTTTACCGAAAAATCCTCATTCCGATTATCATTTTTATTCCAACCATTTTCGGGGCGTTGTTTGCGGTTGCATTTTTATATTTTGTGAAAGAACAGATTTCGGCCATTTCACTCGGAATCGGTTCTATCTTATTGGGAATTACGATTGATTATTCCTTACACATTCTCACGCATTACAAGCACAACAGTGATGTAAAAACATTGTACAAAGACATAACGATGCCGGTAATCATGAGCAGTTCGACGACGGCCGTTGCTTTTTTATGTCTGCTTTTTGTAAAATCAGATGCGCTGAATGATCTTGGAATTTTTGCTGCCGTTATCGTTATGGCTTCAGCATTTTTCTCTCTTTTGATCATTCCTCATTTATACAAACCGAAAGAAAATAATTTTGAACACAAGAAAAATGTGATTGATAAGTTGGCTCATTTTTCTTTTCACAACAATAAAATTTTAATTGGTTTTTGCATTTTAATCACGATAGTTTGCTTTTTTACTTATAATGATGTTGGTTTCAACAATGATTTATCGCAATTAAATTTTGTTCCAAAAGAAATTAAAGCCGCCGAAAAAGATTTAGAAGAAAGTACCAGTTTAACTTCAAAAACCATTTACTTGGCTTCGTACGGAAAAAGTATGGAAGAAGTTCTGCAAAATAACAGCCAGCTTTTTCAGGATTTGTCCAAAGAAAAACAACAAAACAAGATTTTAAATTTTAGTTCCGTTGGAGGAATTATGCTTTCGCAGAAAGTACAATTGCAGAAAATCGCGAAATGGAATTCGTTTTGGGATGCCAACAAAAAACAGCTTTTAAAATCACAATTAATTTCCGAAGGTTCAAAACTTGGATTTAAGCCAACCACTTATTCTATTTTTTATGATCATTTAGATTTTAATTTCAAACCAATTTCTGCTCAGGAATATTTAAAAATTCAGGCGTTGCAATTGAAAGAATTTGTTACCGAAAAAAATGGTTTTTACACGATTTCGACTTTAGTAAAAGTAGCTCCTGAACAGCGGGATGCTTTTGTAAAATCGGCTTCCGTCAAAAATAACCTGATTGCGATTGACCGTCAGCAAATGAATGAAACCTTTTTCAGCACTTTGAAAACCGATTTTAATTCGCTTGTCAATTATTCTTTTGTGGCTGTGATTCTGATTTTGTTTTTCTTTTTCAGAAGAATCGAACTGGTCATTGTCAGCTGTATTCCGATTGCCTTAACGGGAATTGTAACAGCAGGAATTATGGGGATTTTTGGAATCCAGATGAATATTTTCAGTATGATTGTCTGCACTTTGATTTTTGGTCATGGTGTCGATTTCAGCATTTTTATGACGAGCGCACTTCAAAAAGAATTTACCACCGGGAAAAACGAAATTGCGATTTACAGAACCTCCATAATTTTGGCCGTAATTACTACTATTTTAGGAATTGGTGCCATGATTTTTGCCAAACATCCTGCCTTGAGATCAATTTCATCTGTTTCGTTAATCGGGGTTTTTGCTGCATTAATTATCACTTTTATTTTCTACCCGATTCTCTTTAAACTCTTTATATCGAATCGTTCGAAAAAAGGAAATCCTTCTTTTGTATTGCGCACATTTATTCACGGTATTATTTCGTTTACCTATTATGGGCTTGGCGGTATTTTGATGTCGCTTTTTAGCATTACCATCATGCCGATTCTTCCGATAAAGGAGAAAACAAAAATGAAAGGATTTCGATATGTGATTTCAAAGTTCATGAAATCAGTTTTATATTCGAGTCCGTTTCTTGATAAAAAAGTCATTAATAAATTCAATGAAAATTTCGAAAAACCAGCCATTATTATAGCCAATCATTCTTCGTTCATCGATATTCTGGCCATGGGAATGCTGAGTCCGAAAATTATTTTTTTAGTTAATGATTGGGTTTACAACTCTCCTATTTTTGGTGGAACTGTTAGAAAAGCAGGTTTCTATCCTGTTTCAGAAGGTCTTGAAAGTGGCGTTGAACATTTGCGTCAAAAAGTAAACGAAGGCTATTCGCTGATGATTTTTCCAGAAGGAACCCGTTCTGAT
>Ga0247810_10000651_pt1 | contig 31874 bp, 28 predicted proteins | sample UWRJL119311C1_FD_179918 | JGI IMG/M metagenome (GOLD analysis project Ga0247810, IMG submission 179918) | Plant litter microbial communities from Arlington Agricultural Research Station in Wisconsin, United States - UWRJ-L119-311C-1 | ecosystem: Environmental > Terrestrial > Plant litter >... | reverse complement strand
GCCTGCAGCATACTTTCCATGCTATTTTCGAGCTTTATAAAACTTCCGGGAGAAGATACTACGGATTCAGTATGGGCTTTGCCATCGCTTCGGTGCTCGTGAGCATCATCATGAGCCTGATCGTTATCACCGTTTACACCGCGATTACCTCACAGGGAGTGATCTTTGATTTCAACAAACAGGTCTTTTACTTCAATTATCTCTATAACTACGGCAGCGATATCATGGTATTCAACTTTTCGCTTTACGGGATCTTTCTTTACAGGAACTCCACTTCTGGCGAGCGGCCCTCCTTCAGCGCTTTTTTCTCCGCTATCGATGCCAGGACCTGGGGAATCTACTTACTGCTGGTAATCGCTTCACTTGTTTGTTCCCTCGGGATCGAGTATTTCCTGAACCCGCCTTCCACGGGGGCTTATGGAGGTCGCGGGGCCGATTATTCCTACTCTTCCCCCTTCGCGACCTATATCCGGGCGGTGATCAACCTGCTGAAACAATTCATTCCTTTTATACTGGCCTTCTTCCTGATCCGGAACAGTCTCAGGGAGCTTGCTGACTTCCGGAACAAGAGCTCGCTGCGGGCTATCTTCTTCACGCTGCTCATCCTCGGATTTGCGCTGAACCTGTTTTCCAGCCAGGCAGTGAATATCGTTCAAACCCTTTTCACGTCTTTACTGGTTATACCGTTTGAAGAATTCTGGATCCCAATGGTTTTATCCCTTGTGGTTTACATATTCCTGATCGCGGTTTTCTACCCGGGAATAGCCGGAGCACTGGTGTTTCCTTTTACAGTGAAAGCGTATGAAAACGAGCAGCCGATCCCCCGCCAGGACAACGATTTAACGGATCAGTCCCTCTAAAAACTAAAAATTGTAACACCAAATAAGAACTCTATGCACCTCCTTCTGAACCTGAAGCACACCTTTAATTCCATCTTTGATTTTTACCTCACCTCCGGTAAGAAGTACTATGCTTTCAGCTGGAAGTATGCTTTGACCTCCATTTTGGTGAGCTTCATCATCAGCATGCTGGCGGTAGAGGTGTATGAGGAGCTGATCAGTACCGGCACGCATTACACGATCAGCTTCGAAAGGTACCGGCTCTACTTTCACTACCTGTTCACTTACGGCTATGACATAATGGTATTCCACATCGCGCTTTACGGCATTTTCATGTACAGGAATACCGGCAGCAGCGACAAGCCTTCATTCAAGCTGTTTTTCGCAGCTATTCCACGCAAAACGTTCGGCTTGTATGGGGCCATTCTTGTGCTTTCACTGGTGCTGTCCGTCGGATTGCAGTATGCAGCTAACATGAGTCGATACATCTGGTCGGATGGTGTTGAAGGGCTTAATTCTACGCCAAACGCAGCGATGATCTACACCTTCCTGATTGTTGGTTTTATAAAACTGTTTCTTCCTTTTATACTTGCTTTCTTCCTGCTGAAAAGCGCGCTCGGAGAACATTTTGTTTACAGGAAGCGCAGATCACTGCGAACCATTTTCCTGATACTGCTTATTCTCGGGTTTGCAGTCACGCTCTTTTCAAACAAAGTCGTGGGTGTCGGCGAAGCGATTTTCAGCGCACTGTTCATTAGCTGGATCAACGAGGGATACATTTCGCTGGTTCTGACCTTTGCCGTTTACGGATGTATGATAGCCATTTTCTATCCCGCAATTGCCGGGGCAATGATGTTCCCGTTCACTTATAAGGAAGAAGAACACAACGACCTTAGCACTCACAAAGACGATAGCTTAATTGATCAGCCGCTATGATTTACCGCGTTGAAACGGAAAGGCTCGGATTGCGCGAGATCTTAGTGTCCGATGCTGAAACGATGTTCGAGCTGAACAGTGATCCCGAAGTGCTTCGTTATACCGGCGACGATCCCTTCGAATCGGTGGAAGCAACGCGTGAATTCCTGGAAAATTATTCCGATTACCAGCGAAACGGATTCGGCAGATGGATCGTGGTCCTGAAAGCTACGGGTGAGATCCTGGGCTGGTGCGGATTGAAGCGGGATCGTGAAACAAACGAGGTCGACATTGGCTATCGCTTTTTCCGTAAACACTGGAACAAGGGCTACGCAACGGAAGCTGCCAAAGCCTGCCTGGTATTTGGCTTTGAAGAGCTGAAACTGGATAAGATCATCGGAAGAGCCCGGAAAGAAAACACCGCTTCGTTAAATGTATTCGATAAGCTGGGAATGAGCTTTAAGGAAGGTTTCGAAGAAGACGGGGAAAGCTGGAAACTTTATGGAATTGAGAATTGAAAATGGTAAAATTGAAAAGATGGGATTGTCAAAACCTTTTCAATTTTCCATTTTAGCATTTTCAATTAACTCGTAGAGGGTTGTTAAAGCTCTGAACTTCCCGTGCATCACTTTCTTGTCATTGTAAACGTAAACCCGGATCTCTCGTGTTTCCTCTGGAATGTTGAAGAACGGAATGCTGAATCGCGTAGTCTCGAAATTGTTCCAGTCACTTTTCAGCTGGTTCAGATGGAACTGTTCTTTGAGCGTTATCAGGTTGTTGTACTTGTCGAAAAGCGCCGCCGTAACAATGAAGCATTCTCCGCTGGTTTCGAACCGGAAATTACAGTTAATGGCTGCGATCAGGTTTCGGGTCGACGAAGAATCCATGACAAAGCTCATAAAGCTCAGGTATTCGAGCGAATCGGCCTCGAAATGCGTGTAGAATCGCTGAACGGGTTTCCGGGTCAAGTGAACATTCCGCTCCATCAGGTAGCTTCCCGAATGAGGATCCCGGTAGATCTGGTGATAAGCTTTCAGCTTGGCCGGCTCGTAATCGTGCTCTCGCAGCAGCAGGAAATCAGACAGGTCGTTTGGCCACGAATCGAAATCGTAGTCGGGAAGCTTATTGGTGCGGAGCGTATTCCTGAATGCATATGTCCGGTCGAAATAACGGGATCCCGAGATCGTTACCGGTTTTTGAATACTTTTCATCCGTTGTTCAATCAGATCGAAAGCGCTTTCATCTACCTGATCTTCGATCCAGAAATGATTGTACGACACATTGGCCATCGTAATCGAAGCGACAGGGATCAGCAGGAAGACCAGCTGCGCATAAGAGATCCACTTGTTTTTCCGGAAATGCGGGAACAGGAACAAACCTGAGCCAAGAAATAAAGGGATCAAATGTGCTGCCGTACGGTCGGAAGGTGCCGGAGCATCCATTTTCCAAACAGAATAAGTGATTCCTGCGAAATTGGCCAGCAAGAGCGTTACAAATACGAGCCTTTGATCCTCGATGATCTTCCAGCTCCGGATGCTGAATAAACGGAAAGCCGTCAGTAAGATCATTGTGACGAAAAGCAGCAAAAGCAGGTAATACATCCACGGCTTGTCGGTGTCCGTTAATTCGATGAGCAGCGTTTTGATTGTCGCGAAGGGAAAATCTTCCGTTAAGCCGTAATAGAGCATTTCGCGTGTTTGCAGGAAGACGATGTAATTGTAGAAGAACAACAGTACAGCGCCAAAAGCCCCCGTGAGCAGTAAAGCCGGAACAATTGACCGGGCGCCTTCACGAATGGAAAAGACCAGCATCAGGGCGATAAATGCTGCCGAGATCACAGCAAATGTGAAGAAGAGCGAAAGATTACAGCCAAGCGCGAGTATTGTTGTAATGAGCAGGAAACATGCGGTTCGCCAGCTAAATTTAGACTGTAGCTGCATGATCTGCCAAATCGCCAGCATAAGGAAAGCGAACGACATTCCGTATCCACGCGAAACGGAAAAAAACTCGAGCAGGTAAAAGATTCCTGTGAAAGAAATGGCTGAGATCCAGAATCCGCCTTTGGTTTGCTGCTGCTTGCTGATCCCGATCGCACTGACGAAATAGATGATGAAAGCCAGCACGTTCGGAAGGCGCAAAGTGAGTAAAGAAGTTCCGAACCAATTGGTGGAAGCGTGGGTTAAAAAGGAATTCACCACATGATTGTTCGCATCGATCTGTGCTTCGGGCGGGAAGTAAAACCCCGACTCGCCGTAGAGGAACCAGGAAAAAACCTCATCCGGAAAAGGTGGCAAACAGGCTGCCCGGACCCAGATCAGTGTCCAGATCAAAGCAAAATAGCTCCAGAGGATGATTTTTTCGTTGCGGGTAAAAGTCAATTTGAATATTGATTTCGAATGTTTGATGTTGAATTGCGTAATGCCGCACAGGCTGATGAAATTAATTATTAATAATGAATCCATTCGCAAAGCCTTACAAATTGTCTGTTCTTATCTGTTTTAATACATTTGAAGCATATCCGCAGCTATGAATAACTTTTTTACCAGGAATATCGTTCTTGAAACTGATGACGTGATGCTTCGTCCGCTGGAACTAAGCGACCTGGAAGCTTACATTGCATTTGCCGAAACCGAGCCGGAAACCTGGATCTATTCCCTGGTTGCCGCACATGGAAAAGAGAACATGACCGCTTATGTGAATCAGGCGCTGAAGGACCGCGAACAGGAGAAGAGCTATTCCTTTACGGTGATCGACAAATCAACCGGCAGGATCATCGGCTCTACCCGGTTCTACGACATCAACCTTGCTTTCGGCTACACGCAGCTGGGCTATACGTGGTACGGAAAAGCGTACCGCGGAACCGGTGTGAACAGGCAATGCAAATTCCTATTGCTGCAATTCGCTTTCGAAGATTTAGGACTCGAACGTGTTGAATTCCGGGCCGATGCCTCCAATGCCCGAAGCATAGCCGCCATGAAAAAGATCGGCTGCACGGTCGAAGGAATTATGCGGAGCCACATGCCGAATCAGAACGGAGGAAGACGCGACAGCATTGTGCTGAGCATTCTGAAAGATGAGTGGGAAAGTACGGTAAGAACAATGCTTGGATAAATCTGACAATGCGGGATAATCAGCATGAACACCAACCTGATATGCAAAGTGTTTCCACACGAAACGAAGTTCAGCGAAGCCAATGCACAAATGATCCTGCTGTTTTATTTTTGAGTGCGGATTATACGTACTACCCGATAAATCCAGCGCCCACCTTTTATATAAAATAACGATAAACCTCTTGAAAACCAAGTTGATTTTAAAGTAACTAGTTCTTAGCTTTAGATAGGGATTAATTGAAACCAGGTCGATCCCACAACTTATTCACTAAACACGAACACTGAAAAACACTCTTTTCAAGATGAAGCTAACCTCCGAACAACAAGCCATTATCGCCTCTGCAGGTAATATAAAGATCAACGCCGTTGCCGGATCGGGAAAAACGACTACGATCATCGAATATGCCGCTTCAAGACCTGCAAACAGCCGGATCCTTTACCTGGCTTTCAACAAAACGGTGAAAATGGAAGCCGTTGGCAAGTTCAGATCGAAAGGCTTGCACAACGTAACGGTAGAAACGGCACACTCGCTCGCTTTCAGGCATGTTGTTCGATCAGGTGGCTATACAGTCAGAACACAAGGATACAAAGCTTATGAAATTGCCGAATTGCTTGGGATCGAGGGTAACGGTGAAAAACACGCGGAATATATTGTTGCCAGTCACATCAACAAGTTCATTGCCTACTTTTGCAACAGCGATAAGGAAACGCTGAAAGAGCTGAATTACCTCGATCTCGTGCCGGATAAAAAGGCAAAAGCTTTCGTAAAAACGGTTTACAGTTACATCGAAAGCAAGACGAGATTGTTGCTGGGAAAAATGGATAAAGGCGAAATAGAGATCACACATGATTTTTACCTGAAGAAATTTCAGCTGCTGAAACCCGATCTGAAGTACGACTACATCTTATTCGACGAAGGACAGGATGCTTCTCCTGCGATGCTCGACATTTTCTTCCGTCAAAAATGCGTGAAAGTCATCGTTGGTGATACACACCAGCAGATCTACGGATGGCGGTTTGCCGTTAATTCCTTAGAAAAGGCCAATTACCAGACCTTTCACCTATCGGTCAGTTTCCGGTTTGGACAAGACATCGCGAATCTTGCCACAGGTATTCTCGACTGGAAAAATCACCTCGATAAGCTGGAACCCGTTTCGATTACCGGGAAAGGACTATCAGCCGGAACAAAGGAAAAAGCGGTTATTGCCCGGACAAATCTCGGTTTATTGCTCAAAGCCATTGAATACGTTACGGAAACCGATAATCCCCGCAGGGTCTATTTCGAAGGAAACATTCATTCCTATACTTACGCGGACGAAGGCGCGTCTCTGTACGACGTTCTGAATCTTCACCTGGGAAAGCGCAGGCTGATCCGCGATCGTGTGATTCGCGAAATGACCGATCTGAAAGATCTGCGGGAATACGTCGAAAAAACGCAGGATATGCAGCTTGGAATGATGATAGAAATCGTTAAGACCTATGGCAGCGAGATTCCGAACATCCTGAAAATGATCAAGGACCTCCACGTGGAGAACGAAGAGAAGCACCTGGCCGAAATGATCTTTTCGACCGTTCACCGATGTAAAGGCATGGAATACGATCACGTTATTCTCGCCGACGATTTCATCACCGAAGAGAAGCTGGAATCAGCAAAGCTCCTGTTTCACCTCGAACCTGCTTCAAAGCCAAGAATCAATGAAGAGATCAACCTGCTTTACGTTGCTATTACAAGAACGAAGAACAGCATCCGGCTTTCCGATAAGCTCATGCCGGAAGCATTCCCTGAGTCAGAACATATAACTGTTATCCGAACCATCATTGCTGAAGATGAAAATGAGATCAATTCACCTGTTGTCCGCGAAAAACTGGCAGAACATTCTGAAATAGCGGCTCCGAAAGAAAAAGCCTATTCAGTAGAACATCTTCGCATTACTTATCACGGAGCCTACATGCCCTGGAATTCTGAGCTGGATGAAGAGCTGGCGTTTATGTACAAAGGCGGAATCAGGGTTAAGGATCTCGCCGATTATTTCGGACGAACGAAAGGCGCTATTTATTCGCGGATTAAGAAGCTGGAAATCGAAAAAACAACCATTACTCAATAAAAAAGCCGGAGTTCAAAACCCCGGCTCTCATTAGTGTATGTTTTCAATTATTTTTCCAGCGCCAGGTCGATCACTTCACGCATCGATTTCACGAAATGGAATGTCAATCCTTTGACATAATCTGCTGTGATCTCTTCGATGTCTTTGCGGTTGCGCTCACAAAGGATGATCTCCTTGATATTCGCACGTTTGGCTGCCAGGATCTTTTCCTTGATACCGCCAACCGGCAATACTTCGCCGCGCAGTGTGATCTCGCCTGTCATTGCCAGGTTCTTTTTCACTTTCCTGCCGCTGAAAGAGGAAGCAAGCGATGTCAGCATAGTGATTCCCGCGCTAGGACCATCTTTCGGAGTTGCGCCTTCCGGAACGTGAATGTGAACGTTTGATTCGTCGAACTTATCCTGTTCCAGTCCCAGCCAGTCGGAATGAGCTTTCAGAAATTCCAGCGCAATGATCGCCGATTCTTTCATTACTTCTCCGAGGTTCCCGGTCAGAGTCAGCTTTCCTTTTCCTTTGGTAAGCGACGATTCGATGAACAGGATATCTCCGCCAACGCTTGTCCAGGCAAGACCGGTAACAACTCCCGGAACATCGTTGTTGTCGTATTTCGCGCGTTCCCTTCCCGGACCTAAAATGGTTTGCAGGTCGGAGATCTCTACTTTTTCTTTGTAGTCTTCTTCCAGTGCAACCTGTTTCGCGCGGTGACGGGCCAGTTTCGCCAGCTGTTTGTCGAGTCCGCGAACACCTGATTCGTTCGTGTAATTTTCCACGATCTTCTCGAGCACTTTTTTATCGACAGTAATATTTTTCTTCGTGATACCGTGAGCTTCCAGTTGTTTTGGCAACAGGTGCTTCTTCCCTATCTCGACTTTTTCTTCGACCGTGTAACCGTTCACTTCGATGATCTCCATACGATCGAGCAGCGGCCCCTGAACGGAAGCCAAACTGTTTGCCGTAGCAATGAACATCACTTTCGAAAGGTCGAATTCGGTTTCGATGAAGTTGTCGTAAAAAGCGCTGTTCTGCTCAGGATCGAGTACTTCCAGCAGAGCAGACGACGGGTCTCCGTGATTGCTTCGTCCTAACTTATCGATTTCGTCGAGCACAAAAACAGGATTGGCAGAACCGGCTTTCTTGATGTGCTGGATCACCCGTCCGGGCATGGCGCCGATGTAAGTTTTACGGTGACCGCGGATCTCTGCTTCGTCGTGAACACCACCAAGCGACATCCGTACGTATTTTCTGCCCAAAGCTTCTGCTACCGATTTCCCGAGGGAAGTCTTACCAACTCCCGGAGGTCCGTAGAAACAAAGAATAGGCGATTTCATATCTCCTTTGAGCTTGAGAACAGCCAGGTATTCCAGGATGCGCTCTTTGACTTTTTCCAATCCGAAATGGTCACGTTCCAGTATTTTTGCAGCACGTTTCAGATCGAGATTATCGACGGAAAATTCGTTCCACGGCAAATCGAGCAAAGTATCCAGGTAATTCAGCTGAACCGTATATTCCGCTCCCTGGGGATTCATTCTGCGCAGCTTATCGAGCTCTTTGCGGAAGGTCTTCTCCATTTTTTTATCCCACAGCTTCAGCGAGGCGCGGGCTTCCATGTCCATCACATCCTGTTCCTGCGGATTGTCTCCCAGCTCGTCCTGGATTGTCCGGATCTGCTGATTGAGGAAGTATTCTCTTTGCTGACGGTCCATATCGGTTCTCACCTTCATCTGGATCTCGTTGCGCATTTCCAGCACCTGTGATTCCAGCGTGAGGTGTTCCATCACCATCTTCGAACGCTTGCGGAAGTCGAGCTCTTCTAGCATTTCCTGTTTCTTTTTCACATCCGCGTTCATGTTCGAGGAAATGAAATTCACCATGAACGTCGGGCTTTCGATATTTCCGATTGCAAAAGCGGCTTCGGAAGGAATGTTCGGACTGTCGCGGATTATTTGGAGGGAAAGGTCTTTGATGGAACGGAAGATCAGCTCCATTTCCGAATCTTTTTTCGGCGGCATGTCTTCCAGCAGGTAATTTACCTTCGCCCGCATATACGGCTCCGTCTGGTAAGGCTCTGTGACTTCAAATCGTCTTTTTCCCTGTATGATTACGGTAGAGCTTCCATCGGGCATTTTCAGCATGCGTATGATCTGCGCAACTGTTCCAACGTGGTGAAGGTCCTTAAATTCAGGAGCTTCTTCTTCCTGGTCGAGCTGTGAAACAACTCCGATGATCTTGTTTCCTTTATTGGCGTCCTGGATCAGCCGGATAGATTTATCTCTTCCGACCGTGATCGGGATCATGACACCTGGAAAAAGTACATTGTTGCGCAGCGGTAAAATGGGTAGGTCGTCAGGAAATACTTCCCTGTTCATGGATTCTTCTTCGTCCGGAGACATTAACGGAAGGAAGTCGGCGTTCTCATCGATGCCTGCTGATACTATAATTGTTTGTTCGAATGGATCCTTCATAAATCTGTGTCTTTAGAGCGCCAAAATGTCATTAAGCTGTGGACGTTTGATTAACTCAAACGAAGCAATGAAGGTTTCAGCGCTGATGGCGATGTTTTGACAAGAGACGTGCCATTCAGGGAAAGCGGAAATTTTGTCGGTTTTTGTGACACCAACGATCAAGCAAAACCCGCTCAATAAAAAAGGGCTGAATTTATTCAGCCCCTGATATTGTTTGCGTAAAACAAGCTAATTATTTCGAAGCCAGCTCCACGAACTCGTCGTAAGGAACTTCTTTGCTGTTCAGCTTCACGGTATTTTTAAAGTACTGCGTCAGTTTCATTTCGGCCAGCATATCGTAGATACGGTTGGCTTCTTCGCGGTTCGCAAGCGCTTTGGATGCCTGTGAAGTCAGCTCTCCTTCTTCAGGAGCCGGCAATCCGTATTGTGCATACTGGTTTACCAGCAATCCTTTTGTGAATTCGATCGCTTCTTTGTGATCCAGCTGAATTTCGTTTGCTTTGAAGATATGCCCCTGGATCAATTGCCATTTCAGGTCTTTCGAATAACTATCGTATTCTTCGTCCACTTGCTCCTGGGAGATCGGCTTCTCATTCGACAAACGGATCCATCTTTTCAGGAAGTCATCTGGCAATGTTACGTTTGTATTATCAACCAAGTCGCGGTAAACAGCGCGTGTGAGCAAACGATCGGAATCATTGGCAAACATTTGCTCAAGGTCGGCAGAGATCCGTTCGCGCAGCTCTTTCTCAGAAGAAATAGTTCCTTCTCCGAACAATTTGTCGAACAATTCCTGGTTCACGTCAGCCAGCTCCATGTGCTTGATGTCGTTGATGGTCATCTGGTAAAGATCGGAATGAGCAGACAATTCTTCCTCTTTCACTCCGAGCATTGCTGCCTTGTCTTTATCTCCGCGGGTAATATCCGTTGCAGAAATAACGACTTTATCGCCTTGTTTCTTTCCTGTGATGGTCGCTTTCACTTTTTTATCTTCGATGAATTCCATGGAAGTTGTCGAAGAATGCATGATACCTCCTTCTTTGATCGATTGGTCTTCGTTCAATTCAACGAACTGGGCAAGGATCATATCGTTTTCTCCGACTGTATCGACAGAAACAAGCTTTCCGTAACGACGGCGAAGATCATCGATCTGCTTATCGAGCAATTTCGAATCAATCTTCACTTTTACGTAGTCGAATTTCGATTTTGCGCTCAGGTCAAGCTTGATCTCAGGAGAATAACCGATCTCGTAAGTGAATTCGAAATCTCCCGGAGCATCGAAATCTCCTTTCACTTCCACATTTTCTTTCGGGATAGGATTTCCTAAGATCTCCAGTTTGTTTTCCTGAACGTATTTGTACAATGCGTCGGAAACCAGCTTGTTCATTTCTTCAGCCAGTACCGGTCTTCCGTACTGTTTCTGAATGAGTCCCATAGGAACTTTTCCCGGACGGAATCCTGGGATTTTCGCTTGTTTGCGGTATTTCTCAAGTGAAGCGGCTACTTTTGACTGGTAATCAGCCGGTGTAATGTTCACTACTAATAATGCGCTTTGCGCGTTTACTTCCTGACGACTTACGTTCATTCCGTTTCCGTTTTTGTATAAGTTATTACAAACAAAAAAGGCCTTCTATCCGTCAACCGACGGAAGGAAGACCTTCTAATGAGTGCGGATAGAGGGACTCGAACCCACACGCCTCTCGGCACTAGATCCTAAGTCTAGCATGTCTACCAATTTCACCATATCCGCAGTACCTCTGTATTCGTGATCCGTTTGATCGTTTCGAGGTTATTTCAAAGCCATTGTTTTCAAATGGTGGACAAAAGTAGGCATATTTTTCTTTTATGCAAACGTGCATCTTACTTTTTACCACAAAAGGCGCAAAAGATTTTCACCTGCAGCGTTTCTGAATCTGTACTTCGTCCACAAGACCAGGATAAATCAATCAGGCGACACGAAAATAAACGTTATCCTTCCTTAACATGAAAACGATGGGTGAAATCTGTATTTTCGCTGTTGTATTCCGCGTCTATGAAACAGCTTTTCTTTCTTTTTCTCGCTTTAACAGTGCAGTCGGTTCATGCACAGCACACGCATGCAGATTCCCTGCGCGGCGGCTACGCCGAAACGCGCGACTGGTGGGACGTTACCGAATATGAGCTGGACGTAACGTTCGACATCGCGAAGAAAGAGATCAGCGGGTCGAATACCATTACTTATTCCGTCATTCTTCCGCCTGTAAATGATCAGAAACGCCTGTTGCAGATCGATCTCCAGGAACCACTTGTCATTGACAGTATTTCTCTAGGCAATTCACTCATCATTTCAGCTACCAACCGCTCTTTACTTCAGAAGGACGGCAACGCTTACTTTCTGGATATGAGCGCGTATCGTTCCATGTACAACGGAAGCTTAACGGTTTATTACCACGGAAAGCCCCGGGAAGCAGTTAATCCGCCTTGGGACGGAGGCGTGATCTGGAAAAAAGACCAGAACGGTAAATCCTGGGTAACTGTTGCCTGCCAGGGGCTTGGCGCAAGTGTGTGGTATCCGTGTAAAGATTCACAGGCTGACGAGATCAGCAGCGCACGCATGCATTTTACCTGTCCGACCGAACTGGCCTGTATCAGCAACGGACGTTTCGAAGGAAAAGAAGAGCAACCAAACGGCCTGGCTACTTACTCCTGGAAGGTTTCCAATCCGATCAACAATTACTGCATCATACCCTACATCGGCGATTACGTGAACATTCACGAACATTTCGCGGGTGAAAAAGGAATGCTCGAGCTCGATTACTGGGTGATCAGCGGAAACGAGGAAAAAGCGAAAGAACACTTCACAGATGTTCCAAGAACCATGGAAGCGCTCGAATACTGGTTCGGCCCCTACCCTTTTTACGAAGACGGCTACAAGCTCATAGAAGCTCCGCACCTGGGAATGGAGCACCAGAGCGCTATTGCCTACGGCAACAAGTACAAAATGGGCTATGCCGGAACCGACCTCAGCGGAACAGGAGAAGGCCTGAAATGGGATTTCATCATTGTTCACGAAACCGGCCACGAATGGTTCGGGAACAACATTACGACCAAAGACATTGCCGACATGTGGGTCCATGAAGGATTTACCGATTATTCCGAAACGCTTTTCACCGAATACTGGTTCGGGAAAGAAGCTGCCCAGGCTTATATTGTCGGGCTTCGTAAGAATATAGCTAATGATATTCCGATCATCGGCGATTACCAGGTGAACAGCGAAGGCAGCGGCGATATGTATTACAAAGGCGGTAATATGATCCATACGATCCGGCAGCTGATCGGTAATGATTCTGTATTCCGGGGAATGCTTCGCGGACTGAATTCAACCTTTTACCACCAGACCGTTACGACCGCACAGATCGAAAACTACATGACCGATTACACGAAGATCGATCTGAAACCGGTTTTCGATCAATACCTGCGAACGAAAAATCCTCCGACTTTGCAGCTGATCTATAAAAAGAACAAAGTGAAGTACCGATGGATTCACGTTGTAAAAGGTTTCGACATGCCTATGAAGCTGGACGGCTATGGCCGGATCTCTCCGACGTCCAAATGGAAATCGTTCAGTTATGATGTCACAAATCCTTACATCGAACGGAAAACAGAAGATCTGATCATTCCGGTTATTGATCCGAATTTTTACATCTTAACGGAAACCAAGCTAACCAAAGGCTTCGTAAAAGCTGTGAAAACGACAAAATTCGCTCTTCCCGTAATTTGATCCAAATCGACAAGGAAAATGAAGACAGGCAGCGTATCACCGATCATTTCTGTTAAGCGGGAGGTTACCGAAGCTTTAGAACTAACTGATCGCAGTGTTTGAGTGGCAATTACGCCGGTGGAGATGATGACATTGTTAATTAAATCTGATATTTCCTTCCCCAACGACAGGTTGCTTTCCGTACTTTTGTAAAAAATTAAATTTCGTCATGGTCACGTACGATCCCAAAGAATTACCGATTCCGAAGTTGCATCAATACCTGCTGGGGGCCATAGGTCCACGACCGATTGCGTTTGCTTCGACCATCGATGAGGACGGGAATCACAACCTTTCGCCTTTTAGCTTTTTCAATGTGTTCAGCGCCGCGCCGCCGGTTCTGATCTTTTCACCTGCAAGGAACGGCAGAACAAATACGACCAAAGACACTTATAATAACGTCAAAAAGATCGCTGAAGTCGTTATTAATGTGGTGAATTACGACATCGTTCAGCAGATGAGCCTCAGCAGCTCGCCTTATGCTTCCGACGTCGACGAATTTGTGAAAGCAGGCTTTACGCCAATTGCTTCGGAGACCATTCGCCCGATGCGCGTGCTCGAATCACCGGTCCAGTTCGAATGCAAGGTAACACAGGTGATCGAGCTTGGCGACCAGGGAGGCGCAGGAAACCTGGTAATCTGTGAAGTGACCAAGATTCACATCCACGAAGAGATACTGGACGAAAACGGGATGATCGACCAGAAAAAGATCGGGCTTGTAGCAAGAATGGGCGGAAACTGGTATTGTCATGCCAACGAAGCCTCCATGTTCGAAGTCATGAAGCCACTTACAACTATCGGTATCGGTTTCGATCAGCTGCCGGAAGATTTGCGCTCGAGCGCTGTTCTGAGCGGTAATGACCTGGCGCAGCTTGCCAGTGTGGAAACGATCCCGAATGAGACGGATGTGAACGAATACAAGCTCATCGAGCTGAGCGACCTTTACATGGAGCTGGAAGATCAGCCTGTGAAACTGGAAGAAGCACTCCATCAGCGGGCGAAATCGCTCATTGCTGAAAATAATATAAACGGAGCATGGATGACCCTGCTCTCCTTTAATGATTAAATACGAATAAAAGCCAGTAACATGTTTAAATTATCCGGAACTCTAAAAGTAAAAAATGACACTGTTCAGGTGTCGGAAAAATTCTCAAAGCGTGAATTCGTTCTGACAGATGCTTCAAGCATGTATCCACAGGACATTATGTTCCAGTTGACCCAGGACAAATGTTCTTTGATCGATGCAGCGAACGTAAATGACCAGATCGAGGTTTCTTTCAACCTTCGTGGTCGTGAGTGGACAAGCCCGGCGGGTGAAGTGAAATACTTCAATACACTGGAAGCATGGAGAATTGAGAAAGTTGGTGCAGGACAGCCTCAGGGTGGAATGCCACAGGGCGGACCAAGCGCAATGAACCTGGATCCTATACAATCAAATCCTGCTTCCACAGCAGCAAGCGATGACGACGATCTTCCATTCTGATTTCTGATGATTGATGTTGGATTTTTGACTGTATATCATCAAAAATCCAACATCAAAAATCACCTTACCTCCCTTTCCACTCCGGCTGTGAGAACAGCGAAGATCCCAGCAGCGCAAACAGGTAAACCGGGTAGAACAATTCGAAAAGAAGCAGCCCAATCACTGATTCAGCATTCCATTTTGTGCGTATCATACGAATGAGCGTGAAATCCAGCAGGGTCTTCAACACAAAAAGCAATACAAAGAACCACAGCGCAGGAGCAAAAATGGTCATGATCACCAGCAGAAAATAGCTTAGGTGAAGCATTACAGCCCAGACACCGAGGAAATTATTCAGCAGATCGCCTACATGACCGGATTTTGACAGCCACCTGACACGCTGGTCCATTACTTCTCCGATTGACAAAGGTGTGGCAGTTGTAACCTGAAGGTCTTCCGATTCCACGATCTCTATTGTTTTTCCGTTGTCGCGAAATGCCCGTAAGGTGTAAATGTCGTCACCGCTCAGAATATGGCCGTGCTCATCAAGATCGTCGACTTCTTCGAACACATCCACGCGAAAAAGCAGGTTGGCACCACTGGCATTCACAGGCCTCGACCAGCCAGCAACTCCACGATTCAATAAGGTCGTAAACAAATATTCCAACGTAAAGAAGGAATGCCACCAGCGTTTTGCCGTCATTTCTACCGGGAGAATAACCAGGTCGGCAGCAGGAACCGCCAGCATGGATTTCATATAATCGCTTCCGAATTCCACATCTGCATCCATCGTGAGACAATAATCCGTCGTTACGTGATCCGTTCCGAACCGGATAGCGAATTTCTTTCCCTGCTGCTCGGGCGGCAAATGCAGCAAGCGGATGGGAAACCGGAATTCAGCCATGGACTGGAATAACTGCTGAAAATCGTCGGTCGAATGATCGTTTACAAAGATCCACTGCACGGGCTGGTACTTCTGGCTCCGGATGCAGTTGAGGAAATGCACCAGATTCTGCGCTTCATTCCTGAACGGCACAACAACCGAGATCTGATCGATGGAAACAGCTTTCGTAGTATTTCTTTCAGCGCGCAACCGCTGAATCCCGAAGATCAGGAAGAAGATCGAGCTGGCGTAAATGAGGAACCAGCCGCTAATCCACCACATGTACCTTGCGTTTTGGAACAGGAATCCAGGCCAGGCTGCTGACAGCTGCGGGAATTACATTATTGAACAGCCAGATCAGCAGGCTCACTATAACCGCATCGGGAACAGCGACCATCGTTCCTGTAAAAACAAAGATCGCTGCCGTTTCGCGGATCACGATTTTACCCGACCAGAGCGAAGGAACGAAAGACGTGAGCACGAAGATCATCCATACATTCGTGAGCAGGAACCACCACTCGGTATAGCCGAAAGCCATGAACAGCAGCACGTACTGGAATGAAAAAACGAGAAAACGCAGATTGCTCCACAGGAACAACGGCAAACGCAGGCTTCCCAGCTTTTGCTGTGACGACCGGAAGTGACGAATAAATTTATTGCGGGAATTCCCGGATGGAAGCAATCGTTCTCCGAAAAAGAAAGTCACCAGGATGAAAGCTCCGGCTCCGAAAGCGATGTACGCAAGCTGAACGGGAACTTTTGCGCAGAACAGACAGGCCACTGCACCGAATAGGATGGTTGGCAGCACCTGGCTCACGTTTGCAATAAATGAAGCCATTACGATGTACATGCGGTCGCGCCTTCGGAAATAAACCATTCTCCCGAGGAAGTTTCCCCAGCCGTTCGGAGTAAGAAATCCTGCGCCGATACCGCCAAAGAACGATTTCCGGAGTATTGCAGGATCGTTTACCAGGTGCCTGATGGTAAGCTTCCACTTGAACCACTCGCATCCCTGGTTAACAGCGATGAGCGCAAATGAAAGCAGGAGATAAACGGGATTTTTCAGCTGAAGGGCATTCATTGCCGACCAGTTTTCCTGGTAAAGCCGGTATACGATAAAGCCCAGCAGCAAAATAAACAGCAACACTTTGACCGGGGTCCGGTTTACACGCTGATTTTTTATAGTTTTGAGCACAGATCGCATTTCAATGGTTGAAGATAAAATAATTCTCGGAATTGACCCCGGAACTACGGTTCTCGGTTACGGATTAATTCACGTAAAGGGCAAAAAGATCGAGATGCTCAACTTCGGGATCGTGCAGCTCAGCAAGCTGGACGGCCAACCCGACAAGCTGAAGCGGATCTTTGACCGGCTCGACGGATTGATGGAAGAATACCAACCTGACGAAATGGCGATCGAAGCACCTTTCTTCGGCAAGAACGTGCAATCGATGCTGAAACTGGGCCGTGCGCAGGGAGTTGCGATCGCTGCGGCCTTAAGAAGGAACATTCCTTTCGAGGAATACACGCCGAAACGCATTAAGCAGGCGATTACCGGAAGCGGAAATGCTTCGAAAGAACAGGTGGCGGCTATGCTGCAGACTTTACTGAAGTTCGACGAGATCCCGAAATACCTGGATGCCACCGACGGACTGGCAGCCGCGGTTTGTCATCATTTTTCCAAAGGAATAGGCGAAAATAACAAAGCGAAAGGCAAAGGATGGGAAGCTTTCCTGAGTAAAAACCCGGAACGTAAAAAGAGTCTTTAGTCTATTTTTAGTCTCCAGTCCGGAGTCTCCGGTCTTCAGTCGGATATTCTGAATCTTAAAGTCCTCACATCCGGAAATCTCTAAAAGTTCTTCCTATTTTTGCGGGATGAAATTCATTTTTGCGGTTCTTTTCAGTTGTTTTGGCACCCTTTCGGTGAAAGCACAGGCTGTTCTCACGTTTGAACGGATGTTTACAAATTTCGATACCATTCCTCAATACACCGATACGACTTTCCTTCTGAAATTCACCAATACCGGCAATAAGCCCCTGATCATTACCGGTTGCACAACGGCTACCAGCGCCGATATGTGCGTCTGTGACAAAAAACCGGTAGCGCCGGGGAAAAGCGGATTTATCATGTATAAACTAGCCGCTGTCAACTGCGGCCGCTGGAATAAATCCATTGTCGTTAACAGCAATGGCGGGGAAGGCATTGTACTGAATGTAAAAGCATTCGTTCTGTGTCCTGAAAAAATTGCTCCCGTACAGGCAGATGAGCCGATGCCACATAACTAATACGGAGCTTAATTGCCGAAATCCCATTGCTCGTTCCCTAAAAGTGCGCTGCATACCGCAATAAGTGAAGTGTAAATGGCGTCCAAGTCTTCTGCAATCCGGTTCCGGTATAGTGTAAACGGAGATCCGGTTCGATGTAACTGACGATTTGCACTGTAACTGACAAAAAGTGCGCTGTAAACGGGATTCATGTATACTGTAAATCACGAAAAGCAGGCTGTAAACGACGATAAGCAGCCTGTCAATCATGATCGGGTACGCTGCAGGCCGGATAAGTCCGTTGTAAATGTGGTTCGGGTGTTCTGTAAACGAGGTTAAGTTTACTGTAATTCAGCGTTAAGCCCCGATTCAATTTCCATTTGTTCGGTCGCATTTCCCATCTTGACAAACTTTATACTGTTTTCACATCTGTTAACTTGAATGCTTTCCCTGAAGGTTTACATTTGATTGCAGCGCTCTAACAGTGTGTTGCGCAGTTGGTAATCATCGAGCTATGCAGAAAACAAATCCGAAGAGACAGCAATTCAAGAAGCAGACGCAGGAACATCCGGGCCTCGAATACAAAATGGACCCGCAGCCTGTGTTCTCGAATTCCCGGCCCGGAAGTCAGAAATTACTGAATAAAAACTGCATCATTACGGGCGGTGACAGCGGGATCGGACGTGCGACCGCTATTGCCTTTGCAAAAGAAGGCGCCTGTGTTGCGATCGTTTACCTGAAAGCCGAACAAAAGGACGCACTGCTTACTGCACAGCTCATCCGTGAAACTTACAACAAAGAATGTTTACTGGTCCCGGCAGATATTTCGAAGGAAAGCAACTGTGTGAAAGCTGTTGACAAGATCACGAAGACCTTCAAACAGATCGACGTGCTGGTGAACAATGCCGGCGTTCATTACCCGGTGAAAGAGCTGCTGGATATTTCGACCAAACAGTTGGAGGAAACCTTTGCCGTAAACGTTTTTGCCCTTTTCTGGCTTACGAAATCGGTACTTCCCTACATGAAAAAAGGCAGCAGCATTATCAACACGACTTCGGTAACGGCTTACAGGGGCAGCGGCGGCCTGATCGATTACAGCTCAACAAAAGGCGCGATCGTTTCCTTTACGCGCAGTCTTTCGGCTAATCTTGCCGAAAAAGGAATCCGCGTGAACGGAGTTGCTCCGGGCCCGATCTGGACACCGCTTATTCCGGCCAGCTTCGACACGGAGAAAGTAACCACTCACGGATCCGATACACCTATGAAACGTGCAGGTCAGCCGGTCGAAGTAGCACCTTCTTACGTTTTCCTTGCGAGCGAAGACGCCAGTTATATTACCGGCCAGATCATTCATGTGAATGGCGGCGAGATCGTTAACGGATAATTCACGACTATGAGATCAATATGGAAAGGCGCGATCAGCTTCGGACTGGTAAACATCCCGGTAAAGCTTTACAGCGCAACGCAACAGAGTACGCTCGATCTTGACATGATCGACGGACGCGATAAAAGCCACATTAAATTCCAGCGCGTCAATGCAGACACGGGAAAAGAGGTCAAATGGGAAAACATTGTGAAAGCCTACGAGATCAACGGCGATTATGTAGTGCTGGAGCCGGAAGATTTTGAAGCCGCTTCGCCCGAAAAGAGCAAGATCATCGAGCTGACCCATTTCGTGGACGAATCCGAGATCGACACGATCTATTTCGAGAACTCGTATTATGTGGAACCGGAGAAATCGGGCGTTAAGGCCTACGCGCTCATGCGGGAAGCCCTGACGAAATCGGGGAAAGTCGGCATCGCACAATTCGTTCTGCGCACAGCCGAAACATTAACCGTTCTGAAGCCGATGGGAGATGTACTTGTATTGAGCAAGATCCGGTTTGCCGAAGAGATCAGGGATCCGAAAGAGCTTGCGCTTCCCGCAAAATCGGGAGTGAAGGCTGCCGAGCTTAAAATGGCGATGACGCTGATCGATCAGTATTCGGATGCGTTCAATATTGAGCAGTTCAAGGACGAATATGCGGCGGCTTTACTGAAGATCATCAAAGCGAAGGCAAAAGGAAAGAAAACAACCGTTCCGAAGCTGAAAGTCGTTCACAGCGCATCGAAAGATCTGATGGCGCAATTGAAAGCGAGCTTGTCGAAAGGGAAAAAGAAGGCTTCTTAGATGAGAGACTTAAGGATGTCAGGACTTTAGGATATCAGGATTTCAAGACGCTGGCCTAAAGACTATGGACTACACACTAACTACTATCGCTTGTACTTCCAGCTTAAGATCAGAATGACCGTGTTTACGATGAAGGAGAAACTGTTGGAGATGACGATGAACCAGTCTTCTTTCATGATTCCATAAACTACCCAAAGCGCCAGTCCTGTCATGAGTGTGACGAGCATGCCATAAGAGATATTTTCTGCACGCTTTTCCCGGATGATCTTAAAAAGCTGCGGCAACATGCAGACCGCTGTGAGTATGCTTGCGGCAAATCCTATGATGGTCATCGTGCTCATTTCCTGGTGGATTTGCGTGATTTCGCTGCTTTCACATCGATGCGGCCGTCGGTCTTGCTATTGGCTTTTGCCGCCTGCTCGAGCCTCATATCTCTTCTTGAGGGTACGAATTTCCGGTCGCGCAGCATGAATACCGTTCCGCGGCTTAGAATGTGAACCGTCAGGCCCTCTACCGAAAGCGGGATGTTTTTTTCGGCATAGGCGACATTGGTGTGGCCGATATTCTTCCCGTCTATGATGGTCACCATTCCGGATCCTTTGCATTCTGCACGATCTCCGCCTTTTACCAGCAGCGCAGTGTTTTCCCCTATCCCAATACCGATACAGGTCGGATTCATGATAAGGCTCTGGGCAAGCCGTTCGAATCTTCCGCGCTTCACAAAATGGGTGTCGATGATACATCCGCTGATGAACCGCAATCCTGAGCTCATTCTCACAGAGCCGGCTATCATTGCTTCATTGTGTCCTGCTTCGTAGATCATCAGCTCGGAAAGTGCCATTGCACCTGCGCTTGTTCCGGCCAGGATGAACTCTTTATCGCTCCAGTAACGCTCCTGGATAGCTTCCACAACGGCAGAATCACCCAGTATGGTTGCCAGCCGGAACTGATCGCCTCCACTGAAAAAAACGGCATAAGCTTCTTTGATACGCTCTACGTATACCGGATTATCGGCTTCGGGACGATTACCGATGTGCAGGAACTGAACATTGTGAAATCCCATATTGGCAAATGCTTCCCGATAGCTGGTTTCGACTTCGTCAGGTACGCTCGAAGCAGTTGTAATGATCTCGGTCACTTTGCGGTCTCCTTCTGTGGGAACAAGCTCCGACAAAATTTCCAGCGGCTGAAAATCGCGGTTCTCGTCACTGATCTCAGGATCGGGATGACCGACCTTATCTTCTGCCCCACCGATGATGAGCAATTTTCCTTTTGGTTTTAAAATACGCAGGGCCATAAGCTGGAATTGAGAAAGAGAGACGATGAATGGGCCACCGTCTCTCTGTTCTTTGATAAATACTTTGGGTTCTATTTTGTTTCCTGGGCCGCCTGGATATTGATCGTTGAAACGGCAACATCGGTCAGTACCTGGTCCGCGTTCTTTTCTTCGGCAAGGATCTCATCGAGCAGTTTTGCTGCATCGTCGAGTCCCAATGTCCTGGCGTAAGTAGTTAATGTACCATAAGTTGCAATTTCATAATGTTCGACCTTCTGAGCTGCGGCAATGATCCCCGCATCGCGCATGGCTCCTTCTTCGGTTTCTTCCATGATTCCTTCGGCTTCTTCGACCAGGCCTGCCATAGCATCGCATTTTTTCGCCTGTGCTTTCTTCCCGATCAGGCTGAACACTTTTTCCAGCTTCTCGACCTGTTCTTCCGTTTCCGTAAGGTGTGATTCGATGGCGTCTACCAGCTCTTCTGCCGTTGCTTTTTTCGCCATCTTCGGAAGTGCTTTTACCAACGCTTTTTCCGCCCAGTAAATGTCTTTCAGTGAATCTTCAAAAAGCTTCATCAGTTTTGAGCCTTCCATTCCATACCCTTCCGGAGTAGGCTTGGTTTTCTTTTTTGCTGCCATAATGCTGTGTTTTATATCGTTATTAGTTGTCTATTGAACGGGTTCATCCCGGGTTACCGTAAAATTAGGGCAACGCTGTTCAGCGAAAGGCAGGCGGGCTGCTATTAAATGTTAAGCAAACTGACAGAAATTGTTAACGATAGCTCCGAATCGGGAAAGTGGTCGATCAGTTGACCATTGCGGCAATTACGCAACTTTTTCTTCGGTAAACCGCAGAAATGCAGGTTCGTTTCATGAGGTAATTACCCGTTTTCAGGGTTGAAGCGAAAAAAAACGGGATCCGACCGTTTTTGCGCGGATGGTTTTTCTACATTCGGAAAGTCAGCGAACATTACCGCTGCTATTCACCAACCGGAATAACCAATAACAAACCGGGTAACTTTCATTCGACAGGCTAAACTTCGTTATAGCAATGAACTGAATGAATCCGGAGAGGCTGGCTGCTGTCGGCCTCTTTTATTGTTTGGAAAGGAACTGAAAGATCTTCAGGTCGCCGTCTTCCAGCTTCAGGCCTCTTCTTCCCATCATCTGGTTGGCAGCGTCGATTGCTTTATCCAGCCTGAACGGAACTGTCTCCTCCACTCCACCCCAGGAAAAGGATGGAACGAATTTGGCAGGAAAGCCGCCACCATAAATATTGCAGGAAACACCGATCACCGTTGCCGTATTCAACATGGTATTGATGCCGCATTTGCTGTGATCGCCCATGGTTACTCCCATGAACTGCTGGCCGGTTTCCACCTCTTTACCTGCTTCGAACGAATAGGTGCGTACAGGGCTGTAATTATTCTTGAGATTGGAGGTATTGGAATCTGCGCCGAAATTGCACCATTCCCCGATCAGTGAATTTCCCAGGAAACCATCGTGGCCTTTATTGGAATATGCCTGGAAGATAGAGTTACTGACTTCCCCCCCGACTTTGCAGTAAGGCCCGATCGTAACGGCTCCGTAGATCTTCGTGCCCATTTTCAGCACGGCATGCTCGCCCAGTGATAAAGGTCCGCGAATCATGCAGCCTTCCATGATCTCAGCGTCTGCGGCCAGGTAAACAGGTCCCGCGGTTGTATTGACAATGCTGGCTTCGAGCACAGCTCCTTCTTCGAGAAAAATAAGGTCCGGATCCCCGATAATGGTATTGGTTCCGGAAACCGGATGCGATTCGCGACCTCCCGTCAGCAGGAAAAAGTCGGCAACCAGGATCTGATCGTTCAATGCATAAAGATCCCAGCGATCGCGAAGGATCAATGGCTCCTGGCCGGTAAATACGATCTTCTCCGAAGCTTTGCCTGTCCGGGCAATCCAGTTCTCACCCGACATCAGCACCTGGTCTTTCTCGAGGTGAACGATAGCGGCGGCAATTTCTTCCGTGGGGATAACGGCTGCATTCACTTCGATGGCTGATTTGTCAGCTGAAACCGGGAATTTATCCGCCAGGTATGCCTCCGTGTGAAAAGCGATAGTCGCTTCCGGTATCCATTTCGCCCAGCGCTCGGTGTTGGTGAGAATTCCGGCGCGCAGATCGCCAACCGGTCGGGTCAGTGTTAGCGGTGCAAAGCGAAGATGGAGGTCGTTATCGTGGAGAATGATGTTCATACTTTAGTCTTTAGTCGGTAGTCTTTAGTCCGTAGTTTGTGATTACAGGTTTATCGTATCGGATCCTGCCAACCTTATTTCCGGGGAAACAGCAGGCTTCGAAAACAGCCACAATCCGCCGAAAGTAAGCGCTCCGTTCAGTATCAGCAGCTCAAGGTCGAATTTATAGCCGCCGAGCAGCTCTGCCGAATACTTATCGAGGAAATAACAGCCGATCGGAACGATCACGCAGATAAACGGAACAGCATATTCCTTGAGTGATCTTTTGGTGAGAATTCCGAAGAAGAACAGCGCCAGCAAAGGCCCGTAAGTATAAGCTGCTACTTTCAGCACCAACCCGATCAGGTCTTTCGTTGCCAGCTCTTTCATGATCAGGCTGACGGCCAGAAAGATCAGCGAGAACCCGATGTGTACAAAGAGCTTCATCCGCTTTTTTTGTTTTTCCTCCCGCTTGTGGAAATTCAGGAAGTCGATACAGAAGCCGGTGGTCAGAGCGGTGAGCGCACTATCGGCTGAAGCGTAGGAAGAAGCTGTAATTCCCAAAAGGAAAAAGATGCCGGCCCATGTGCCGAAATTCCCGAATGCAAGTGTTGGGAAAACCTGATCGGTGATAATCGCGCCCTTCGCATCGGTTGGAAGCGTTACTCCTTTCTGCGTGGCGTAAACGTATAAAGCCCCGCCAAGCAGCAGGAACAGGAAATTACAGATCACAAGAATAGTGGTAAACGAATACATATTCTTCTGCGCGTCGCCGATACTTTTGCAGGTCAGGTTCTTCTGCATCAGGTCCTGGTCGAGCCCCGTCATGGCAATCGCAACGAACATTCCGCCGAAGAATTGTTTCGGAAAGAACAGCCTGGAATCGGGATCGTCGAAGAAAAAGATCTTGGTCATGCTTTCACCGTTTACTGACTTCGTGAGCGAGATCCTGTCGAACAGCTCAACGAAATCAACGTCGAGCGCATTGGCGATCACAACCGTGCAAAGGATCACAGAGCTTACAAGGAAGATCGTCTGGAACGCATCCGTATAAACGATCGTTTTGATACCGCCTTTGAAGGTATAAACCCAGATCAGCGCAACTGTCGTACAGGCCGTGATCCAGTAAGGAACTCCGAGGCCATCGAAGAGGAAAAGCTGCAGAACGACCGTTGCGAGGTAAAGACGCATAGCCGACCCAAGTGTGCGGGAAAGGATGAAAAACGCCGCGCCGGTCTTGTAGCTCACTTTTCCGAAACGCTCGAGCAGGTATTCGTAGATCGAAACGAGGTTCATTTTGTAATACAGTGGCATGAGCACTTTCGCAATAACGATGTAGCCCAGAATATAGCCCAGAACGACCTGGAAATAAGCCATGCTTTCTGTATACACTTTTCCGGGAACGGAAACGAAAGTTACCCCCGAAAGCGAAGTTCCGATCATTCCGAAAGCAACGAGGTACCACGGACTCTGGCGGTTCCCCGTAAAGAACGTAGTGGTATCGGCTTTTCGGGAAGTGAAGTAAGCCATCGCAATCAGGACGGCGAAATAAGCTATAAGTATAGTAGAAACGAGTACTGGAGTCATGGAAACAAATGTAGTAATTTGATCGGGACGAACGAAGCTACTGCGTTGCAGAAAACAACCGGCTGTACGGCATTTCGCAACAACCGGGACAGACGAATTGTTTTCCAGTCCGACGAACCGAAGTCTGAATTGTACTTTCAGCCTGTTTATCGCAGATTATGAAACAATTTTTACCGGTTCTTCTCTTTCTGCTTTTCGCCCGTTCGCTTGCTGCACAGTCCGACGGAATCGTGGTTGCCGGCAAACGGACATCCGACAGCCAGCTGAAGAAAAAAGACACTCCTGGTTCTCATTCGCCCTGGCTTTTATATAGCTACAGCCTCGGTTATTATCACCAGCGTTTCCATGGGCTGGAAGCAGGAATTCATTTTACAGGCTATGCTACATTCCTCCCAGACATGGGTGAGATCGGCTTATTTATGGGAACAGACCTGTCTTTCCACGATCATTCCTCGTTTCTTTCGCCAAAGATCGGGCTTGAATTGGTCCAGCTGCCCTACAAGCTGAAAGGATGGGGATTCAGTGAACGGGTTTTCGCAGGATTTTATACGACTCCCGGACCAACCGTATTTTTTCTCGCTTCCGAGATCGGCATTCATTATTTCACCTTCCTTGAACTGTATTACCAGTACACGTTCACCAGCCGCGCTTCCTTCATGGATACGCCCAATCGTTTCGGCTTAAGAATAACATTGGGCTACTGGAGAACACCGGTGAATGTTATGAAAATCACCTGGTGACCAACTCCTTCCACAAGTGGGATCATTAATCTCATCATTACTGCTTTCATTTCACAGTTTAAAAAAAAGGAACAGTAATTGAATGGCGCGGAATCAGTCCCGAACGATTAACTTTGCCGGGAACCGATTCACGCTTCAAATACCTGCTTATGAGCTGTAAGACTATTCCTTTCCTGATCTTTTTTCTGCATGTCTTTAGCATAAGCTTCAGTCAGAATGCCGGGCTGAGAAAACTGGAAAGCTCCCTGTCTCTGAAAACAGATACCTCCCGCGTGAATACGCTCAACAAGCTGGCGTGGTCTTATCGCCGGCAGAATACACAGCGATCACTCGATTATGCTTACCAGGCCCAGCAGCTGAGCAAACAGTTGAAATACTGGCCGGGACTTGCTTACTCCTGGAAAAACCTGGGAAATGCTTATTACGTGAAAAGCGATTACCCGCAGGCACAACTATGCTTAGACAAAGCTTTGCAGCATTTCAGCGAGCTGAACAACGTCGCCGAGATCGGTAATATCTACAATTCAATCGGGTTGCTGCACTGGGAACAAGGGCGCTACGATCAGGCCATTTCCAGTTATAACAAAGCTTATGCGCGTTACGGAAGCATCAACGACCAGGACGGACAGGCCGTTGTAATGGGCAACCTGGGAATTATTTACTACGAACTGGATCAATTCGACAAAGCCCTTGCAAATTATTCGAAAGCGCTTACGATCAGCGAAAAGCTCCGGAATGATCTCGCCTGTGCAAATACGCATACGAACATTGCCCTCGTCTACCAGCAGCTGGAGAATTATGAGAAATCCCTTTTTCACCTGCATGCTTCTCTTCAGATCGAACAGCGCATGAATAACCTGTCGGGGCAGGCAACAACCTTCACCGATCTGGCATCTGTTTATTATGACATGGACCAGCTAAACAAATCGCTTTACTACAGCCAAAAAGCGATGCCGCTCTACAAAAAGCTGGGGGAACAAAAAGGAATTGGAGAAGCGTTGTTAATGCTCGGGATGATCTACACCTCCAAAAATGAATTCGAGACAGCTAACAGTTATTTTCTCGAGGCATTGTCGACCAAGCGCCGCATCGGCGATAAAGTCGGAGAGCTATCCGTTCTGAACAATCTCGGAAATCTCAGCCTCAGGCAGAACAGAACGCAGGAAGCCATTGCTATTCTGAACGAAGCCTACACGCTTGCCGGAGCCATGAAGTCGCTGAAGAACCAAACCATTTCCAGCTTTATGCTTGCCGAAGCTTACGAAAAGCTCAACGACCAGGAAGAAGCTATGCGCTTTTACAAGATCTATGTTGCTTCCAACGACAGCCTGATGCGTCAGAAAGCCAGCCACAAGCTCACCAATATCCAGGTCGGTTTCGAGACCCGTAAAAAACAAGCCGAGATCAGCGCTTTGAAAACAAAAGCAATCGTCAATTCCCGCGAGAAAGCAATGGCCGTTACGGGCGGGATCGCGATTATGCTCATCGCACTGATCTGGTTTGCCAGGCAACGCAGAAAACACCGGAAGGAAACACTTGGGATCTCGGAAAAGCTTGTAAAGGAAACCAGCAGGCAGAAAACGCTTGCAAAGGAAAAAGCACTGCTGGAATCTGAGCTGGAGGCCCACCGGAAATCACTGCTGGATTATACTCAAAGCCTGATTGCGAGGAATGAAGAGCTGGAAGAGCTGAAAGAACAGCTCAACAGTAGTTCTGCTAACGAAAGCAATTCCTCGCGTATCGAAGAGCTGAACGCCCTCAGCCTGTCGCGCATTGTAACCGACGACGATTGGGAAGAATTCAAAGTCCGCTACAATAAAGTGTTCCCTTATTTCATGTTCCGGATGAAAGAAAGCCATCCGTCCATTACGCCGGCAGAACTGAGACTTGCTGCATTGATCAGGCTCAAACTGACATCGCGGGAAATAGCCGCCATCCTTGGAATTTCAGCCGACAGCGTAAAGAAAGCACGTCAGCGACTGCGTAAAAAACTGGACCTTGAAGCAGAAGCCGACCTGGAAAACGAGCTCATGAAGTTCAATGATTGAAGTTCTCTTTTCACTGATGGTAAATCAACCCTCTATTTGTCGCAAAATCCCCTTTTTAAATCCGCGTTTGCGTTGTATGTTTGCTTCTCACAACCAAGCAATTAAAAAACAGCTATGAGCGCAACTAAAATAACACCCTTTCTCTGGTTCAACGGAAGGATCGACGAAGCAGTAAAATTCTACACCGGCATTTTCAAAAACTCAACCGTGGAAAGTATCTCCGGCCCCAATGGTAATGCAATGTCGGCAACCTTCGAGCTCGAAGGTCAGCGTTTTCACGCTTTCAATGGCGGCCCTATGTTCAAATTTAACGAGTCGGTTTCATTCATGGTCAACTGCGAAACCCAGGAAGAGATAGATTATTACTGGAACGGGCTCACAACCGGAGGCGAAGAATCCCGCTGCGGCTGGCTCAAAGATCCGTTCGGACTTTCCTGGCAGATCATTCCTTCACGCTTAACAGATTACCTCGGAAATCCGGATCCTGAAAAAGCGAAGAAAGCAATGGACGCTATGATGCAGATGAACAAAATGGAAATAGCGAAGTTTGAAGAGGCCGTACGCTGAAACCAGAAAATAAGTACAGCTAAACTCCCGAAAACTTTCTGAAAGCATGAAAATCTAATTGCTGACAATTGAATTGTAAAATCTCACTAACTTCCGGATATGAAACTTCTCCTAGCCATCAGCATCCTCTTCTCCGTTCAGGCATCGGACCCGGGAACCCTCGACAAGTTTGCCAAAACTCAGTCGGGGTTCTACAACATCGACACCAACCCAAAAGTGAAATTACTGGCCACGGCCATTGGGAACTACCAGCTGCATTCGCTGAAATCGGAACTGGCGCTGAAATCAAAGAAAGAACATTCCGCAACCGATAGTGAGGGAAGAACACTCTATTCACGGATCAACATCTGCAAATACGATTTTGAAACGGAAGAAAAGTGTTTGCAGGCACAGGATTCGCTGCTGAATAACTTTCCCGGCGATCCCGGCACGGTTAAGCGCGGCGTCGATCAGGGACAAAAGATCACGCCATCCATCATTGTTTTTGGTTCGAAGTCGATTGTGATAGCTATTACTGCATGTGAGTCTGCCGATCAGAAATGGACTGTTTTTAAAAAGGACCTTGTAAAGGCTTTTGCCGGGGAAACCGATCAGATCATTGTCGCCGACTGCGGAAAGTTATACTGGTCAGACAAAGCAAAAATCCTGGCTTCGAAGTAAATATCAGTTATCCGGAAATGGATCCACAACGCTCTGCCCAACATTTGATCCGGCTTCATTCACAGGATTCCCTTGCTGAATGCCAAGACGATTTACTTCCATGTTGATAGAATCCATTACTTCCGTGTAAATGCTTTGCAGCTCTTCCTGGTGGGAAGCATAGTAATCGAAAGAACGGCTGAAACGATCCGGGCTGATGTGGTGTTTTTCCAAACAGGCTTTCCCCGTTGCATCCATCATCTTATAATAATTCTGAACCCGCTGATACCTTGTTTCGGCATGCGCTTCCAGTACAACCAGCTCCCGCAGCACAACCACCATGGAATCGCGTGCTATCACATCTTTCGGCGCAGCAGGTTTCTGTATCCCGGATGAACATCCGCAAACTGCCAGGAGCACTAAAAAGGCCGGCAATCTCATCGGTTAAATGTTAAGCGCATTCCCGCTTTCCTGTAAATGCAGGGCTTGCCTTTTTCATACATCGGGATTCCATTCACGAAAGTCGTATGAATGCTGTGACTGAAACGCGTTCCTTCCAGCGGCGACCATCCGCAGTCGTAGAACAGCGATTCCGGTGTAACGAGTGTTGCTGTTTTCGGATCAACCAGAACGAGATCGGCGAAATAGCCTTCGCGGATAAATCCTCTTTCTTCCAGCTGAAAACAGGTCGCAACGGCGTGGGCCATTTTCTCCGGAACACGAACCAGCGGAATTTTACCTTCTGCGCTTGCTTCGAGCATGGCCAGTAAAGCATGCTGAACCAAAGGTCCGCCCGAAGGAGCATCGAGGTAACCGTTTGCCTTTTCGGCTTTCGTATGCGGAGCGTGGTCGGTTGCTATCACATCGATCCGGTTGTCGAGAACGGCTTCCCATATCGCATCTTTATCCTGGTGGGTCTTAACTGCCGGGTTCCACTTGATCAGCGATCCTTTTTCGGCATAATCCGCATCGGTGAACCACAGGTGATGGATACAGGCTTCGGCTGTAATGCGTTTTTGTTCCAATGGAATATCGTTGCGGAACAACTCCGTTTCAATCCCGGTTGAAATATGAAGAATATGCAGGCGCGTACTGTGTTTTTTAGCCAGCTCCACTGCTTTCGAAGAGGAAAGGTAGCAAGCTTCGGCGCTCCTGATAAGTGGGTGAGCATTCATCGGGATCTGGTCGCCGAATAATTCCTTGTAGCGTTCCAGGTTAGCTCTCACGGTAGCTTCGTCTTCGCAGTGAGTAGCGATCAGCATCGGAACTTCGGCAAACAAACGGTTCAGCGTTTCGGTCTCGTCAACCAGCATATTACCGGTAGAGGAACCCATGAAGATCTTTACTCCGCACACATTACGCGGATCTGTTTTCAGCACCTCACCAAGATTATCGTTGGAAGCGCCCATGAAAAAGGAGTAATTCGCAAAAGCTGTTCGTTCCCCGATAGTATACTTATCCTGGAGCAGTTTCTGGGTAAGCGCGTTCGGCACCGTATTCGGCATTTCCATAAAAGAAGTGATCCCGCCGGCAACGGCAGCGCGTGATTCGGAAGCGATCGTTCCTTTGTGCGTGAGCCCCGGTTCGCGGAAATGAACCTGGTCGTCTATACAGCCCGGCAACAGCAGCAAGCCTTCGCAATTGCGCTCGTCGACCGTTCCTTCAACAGAAAGCCGCGTTCCGATTTTTGAGATACGTCCGTTCTCTATCAACACATCGGCCACCCTTTCGGATCCTTCGTTGATAAGTGTTGCCTGCTTCAGTAAAATTCTTGTCATTATACCTTCATTTTGCGCATTTTCCATACTCCGAGAAGAGCTTCCTTGAAAATACCCGTCGACATTTTGGATTCGCCGTATTGCCTGTCAATAAACGTAATCGGCACTTCTTTGATCGTAAATCCTTTTCTTTTGGTAGCATATTTCATTTCGATCTGGAAAGCATAGCCTTTAAAATGAATGGCATCCAGGTCGATCGATTCGAGTACTTTCCGCGAATAGCACATAAAGCCCGCCGTGGTGTCCATGATTCCCAGGAAAAGGATCATTCGCACGTAGATGGAAGCGAAATACGAAAGCATCACTCTTCCAACCGGCCAGTTTTTGACCTTTCCGCCTGAAGTATAACGGGAACCGATGCTGAGATCTGCTTTTCCATCCGTACAGGCCGCAAGCAGCTTCGGAAGATCGGCCGGACTGTGGGAAAAATCGCAGTCCATTTCGAAAATATAATCGTATTTGCGGGCAATTGCCCATTTGAATCCGTGAATATAAGCGGTTCCCAATCCCATTTTTCCTTCACGCTCTTCGAGGAAAATACGCTCCGGGAATTCCTCCATTGCTTTCCTTATAATAGAAGCTGTTCCATCGGGAGAAGCATCGTCGACAAACAGGATACTGAAATGCTCGCCCTGGGCCAATACAGCATCCATCATACGTCCGACGTTTTCACTTTCGTTGTAAGTTGGAATGATGACAAGGGCCTTTATCACGGTTTACATTTGGATTCAGCCGCTAAATTAGTCAAATATCGCTTTCAATCAGCGGTAAGCCATCCTCCGGAAGCGATTTTGTATTTTTGCAGATATGTTCAACACCCGGCGCTTTCTTTTCGGAATTCTGGTTTTGCTTTTCACAGCAGATCTGTCGGCCCAATCCTCCCTCAACATAGACCTTTTGGCTCACTGGAACCAGGATTCGCTCATTGTGAATTCATCCATGGCGCGCTACAACGATTGCTTCGGCTTTGTCTGGAAAGGAAAAGAATATGCAGTCGGCGGCTCAACGGAAGGAACACATGT
>Ga0247810_10000650_pt1 | contig 31914 bp, 19 predicted proteins | sample UWRJL119311C1_FD_179918 | JGI IMG/M metagenome (GOLD analysis project Ga0247810, IMG submission 179918) | Plant litter microbial communities from Arlington Agricultural Research Station in Wisconsin, United States - UWRJ-L119-311C-1 | ecosystem: Environmental > Terrestrial > Plant litter >... | reverse complement strand
GCCTATGCAACCGCTAAATGGCTCAAAGCTTCAGGATTGAATCAGCGAATTGCCGTTGGACACGACTGTCGCTTTGCCGGAGAATTGTTTGCCGACACAGTTGCCAGAGTATTGCTTCATGCAGGAATAGAAGTGAAGATGTCCAGAGGATTTGTTTCCACGCCCATGATCTCGCTGGCAGCCGTTCAGCTTGAATGCGGATTAGGCGTTATCATCACGGCAAGCCACAATCCTCCGGGATACAACGGTTACAAGCTGAAAGCACATTTTGGCGGACCGCTCAACCCGGATAAAGTCCAGGAGATCGAAGACATCATCCCGGAAGCCGTTCCATTCGATTATGCAGCTGTAAATCTTGCTGATTTCACCACCTCGGGCCAATTAGAGATCGTTGATTTCGAAACGCGCTATGTAAAGCATATCGAAACCAATTTCGACCTCGAAGCCATTCGCAATTCAGGATTGAACCTGGTTTACGATGCCATGTACGGTGCCGGTCAGAACGTTATTCCGCGCATTCTGCCGGATGTTAAACTGCTGCATTGCGAGCACAATCCGTCTTTTTACGGACAAGCTCCCGAGCCGATCGCCAAGAATCTGAAACCGCTCGAAAATTACATCAAAGAACAGGGAAATATTCACTGCGCACTTGCAACGGATGGCGATGCAGACCGCATAGGACTCTACAACGGAAAGGGAGAATTCATCGATTCACACCACATTATCCTCATTCTTATTCACTACCTGGTGAAGTACAAAGGAATGACGGGGAAAGTGGTCACCGCTTTCAGTACGACTCCCCGCGTTAAGAAAATGGCCGATCATTACGGGCTCGATTCGGAAGTGGTGAAGATCGGTTTCAAATACATCGCAGCCATGATGGTCGATGAAGACATCGTAGTTGGTGGTGAAGAATCGGGCGGAATCGCAGTTAAAGGCCATATTCCGGAACGCGACGGCATCTGGATGGGATTGATCATCTGGGAATTCCTTGCGAAATCCGGAAAAACGCTGGACGAAGTAATAGAAGAAGTCTATGAGATCGTAGGGCCTTTCAAATTCGAGCGGAATGACCTGCACATTACAGAAGCTTTGAAGCAGAGGATCGTTGCTCAGTGCAATGATTACAAGCAATTCGGAACCTACAACGTGAAAGAGCTGCAAACGATCGATGGCTGGAAATACTTCTTCGACGACAATCGCTGGGTAATGATTCGCGCTTCGGGAACAGAGCCGGTTCTGCGCACGTATGCAGAAGCGCCTACCATGGAAGAAGTGCGTGCCATTCTGAAAGCTACTGAAGAAACCATCTGCGGATAATGGCTGGATCTGGCTACGGAACACTTTTTCGCCTGACGACGTTCGGCGAGTCGCACGGCCCTGCAATTGGCGGAATCGTGGAAGGAGTTCCTGCCGGACTGGAATTATCGCCGGAAGAAATTCAGCAGCAGCTCGATAGAAGACGTCCGGGGCAATCTGCCATTGTTACGCAACGCAAAGAATCCGACGAGGTAGAATTTCTTTCCGGGATCTTTGAAGGGAAAACGACCGGTTCGCCGATTGGGTTCCTAGTCAGAAATAACGATCAGAAACCGGCAGATTACGATGAAATGAAAGACACCTTTAGACCGTCGCATGCCGATTATACCTACGAACAGAAATACGGAATCCGCGATCACAGAGGTGGCGGAAGGTCCAGTGCAAGAGAAACCATTTCCCGCGTTGTTGCCGGGGCAATTGCCCGCCAGGTACTGAACGGACTTGGGATCCGGATCGAAGCATTTGTAGACCAGGTCGGGCCGTTACGCTGGAAAGGAGAGTGGAAGCCTGAGCTTGCTGAAGTACGTGAAAAGAATCCTGTTCGCGTCCCCGATGCTGCAATGGCAGAGGAAATGGAAGCATTGATCCGCGAAGTGAGAAAAGACGGAGATACGATCGGTGGATGTATTCGCTGCGTTATCACCGGAGTTCCTTCCGGACTGGGAGAGCCTGTTTTTGACAAGCTGCATGCAGAGCTCGGAAAAGCCATGCTTTCCGTCAATGCCGTAAAAGGATTTACCATAGGCTCAGGGTTCGACAGCGTTGAAATGCGCGGTTCCGAACACAACGATCTTTTCCTGGAAGGAGGAAAAACGGCAACCAATCATTCCGGTGGTATCCAGGGCGGTATCTCGAACGGAATGCCGCTTGATTTTCGCGTTGCCTTCAAGCCCGTTGCAACAATCATGAAAGATCAGCAAACCATCGACAATAAGCTGGAAGAAACAACGTTAGCCGGAAGAGGCCGTCACGATGCCTGCGTGGTTCCCAGGGCGGTTGTAATCGTGGAATCCATGGCAGCGATCGTTCTGCTCGATTTTCACCTTAGAAACAAAGCCGTCAAGTGGTAAAAATGCTTAGCTCAGTCTGGAAGATCCTGAATCACAAAGTGTTTTTTGTGGTATTCTTCGTTTTCCTGGGATCGGTGTACGGAACAAAAACCGACCGCTACTTCGGCTGGACAAATGCCAAGGCAAGAATGGGCGAGCCGATTTTATCCGATGGCGCCGGTTATTACTGCCACCTGCCGCAATGGTTCATCTACAAAACCAACAATTTTGAGTTCCTTGACACGATTGCGAAAACATACCCCAAATTTCGTTTTACGGAGAATGTTTACGTAGTCGGGCAGCAAGATCGGCCATCTAATAAATATTTCACCGGTTCCGCCGTAGCCATGGTGCCTTTTTTTACCATCGCACACCTGTATGCAACACATTCCAATGGAGTTTATCCCGCAGACGGTTACAGCCATCCGTACCTGTTGCTGGTGAGCATAGCCTGCGTGTTTTACTTCCTGCTGGGATGCCTGGGAATTTATTTCCTGCTGAGGAAGTTCAGCATTGACCGCTTCTGGATCATAGCCTGCCTGCTCATACTAGGACTCGGTACAAACATCGGCTATTATACGTACATCTATACGCCTTATTCGCACATTTTCTCCTTCGCGGCTATTGCGTGGTTGCTCTATATCGCAAAATGCTGGGCCGACAGGCATTCCCTGAAACGATTCCTGCTATTTTGCGCACTTTTCGGAATGACGGCCATCATTCGTCCTACGAATATGATGCTGCTGGTCTTCATCCCATTTCTGTTTCCTTCTACACGGGAATTCCTTTTACGACTTCGAAGCCTGTTAACGGTTTTCAAATGGCAGCTGCTGGCCGGCCTGCTGGTTTTCGGCAGTTTCATCTATTTCCAGCTCTGGAATGTTCACATGCAAACCGGCAAGTGGGAGCTGAATACCTATAACACCGAAACATTTGAGTTCCTGGGCAGCCCGAAGATCATGGAAGTGCTCTTCAGCTTCAGGAAAGGTTTCTTCATTTTTGCACCCGTAATGCTGCTGATGGTCCCCGGCTGGATCGTTCTCTTCCGGGAAAATCGCAGGATCTTCTGGGGATCGGTACTCTTCTTCACGCTGTTTACCTATATTACGGCGTCGTGGTGGTGCTGGTGGTATGGCGGTGGACTGGGAATGCGGCCGTTTATAGATGTTTTCCCCGTGCTGATCATTCCAATCGCCTTCTTGTTTCAATACACGAAGATCTGGGCGAAATGCATCTTCGTCGTTATCGCTGCCACCGGTTGCTGGATGGGGCAGGTCTACGAATACCAGATGAAGCACAATATCCTGCATTACGACGACATGACTTATGAGCAGTTTAAAAATGTCTTTATGTCGAAAGGATTGCGCTATTCCTGGGGAATGCACCTTCAATATGAGCATCTTCCTGCCGGAAAGCCGGTTTCGGCGAAGCAGCTTGAGTTCTCGATGTATGGAAAGCCAATGCCGGAGAACCGCTATCTGAAGCTGTTCGGGGATAATTTTTCAGATAACCCGATCCTGACGATCATTTCGCAGCCGTCCGATTCGTTGTTTCACTTCGGAGCGAAAATAAAAGGTGAAGTATTCCTTTACTCGGAAGATACCAATCCTGCCTTTTTCGTCAAATACTACAACAACGGTGAATTGTACCGCGAAAATCCCTTCTTTATCGGCCAGTTTATTCCTGAAGTCGAAAAGCTTCAGCCATTTGAAATAGAGCTCTATCCCGATCAGCAGTACCACCAGTTCGATTCCGTAAAGATCGAATTTGCCGAAAACAATACGTTTACCGGAGTGAAGAATTTTAACATCGCACAACTCCGATATTAGCGTTTCTACAGCAGAAAATAAGCTGTTCCGCATTAAAAATTTAACATTTTTAACACGCCGTGCTTCTCGTTCTGAGTACCTTTAAAGCCTATGGAACGTAAGAAGATCGTCATCGTCGGAGGAGGTTTTGCGGGATTGAACATGGCCCGTAAATTGTCAAATTCAAATTATGATATTCTCTTGGTCGACAAGCAGAATCATCACATGTTTCAACCGTTATTTTACCAGGTTGCAAGCGCCCGGCTCGAGCCTTCCAGCATTTCATTCCCGTTCAGGGCTTTGTTCCGCCGTAAAAAGAATGTCGATTTCCGCTATGCCAGCGTGAAATCCGTTCACCCGGAAGGAAAGTTCATCGAAACATCAATGGGAACGATTCCCTATGACGAGCTGATCATAGCGACCGGATGCCGCACCAATTACTTCGGGAATGAAAACCTGATGAAGTATACAATGGCGATGAAGACCACGCAGCACACGATGCACATACGCAATACCATACTGTCGAAGTTCGAGAAGATCATTTTTGTTGACGACAACGAAAAGAAAGAGCTGATGAATCTCGTGATAGTGGGTGGCGGACCAACAGGAGTAGAGCTATCGGGCGCGTTTGCTGAAATGAAGCGAATTGTTCTGCCGCGCGATTATCCGCACTTCGATTTCTCCAACCTGAAGATCATTCTCATAGAAAGTGGCCCGGCAACACTGGGGGCAATGAGCAAAGAATCCCAGGAATGGTCGCAGAAATACCTTGAGAAAATGGGCGTGGAAGTGCGAACATCGACCTTCGTGGAAGATTTCGACGGACACACCGTTAAGCTCAAATCGGGCGAGCAGATCCCAACGCAAACCGTGATCTGGGCTGCGGGAGTAAAAGGAAATATGCTGGAGGGAATTGACGAATCAATTGTTGTTCGTTCCCGTTACCGAGTGAACCGTTTTTCAGAAATGGAAGGGCACCCGAATATCTACGCGATCGGGGATATTTCCTACATGGAATCGCCGAAATATCCTGCGGGAATGCCCCAGCTGGCGAATGTTGCCATCAACCAGGGAAAAGCACTTGCCAGTAACTTAAAGCGCAAACTGGCTGGAAAAGAGCAGGTTCCTTTCGAATACAAAGACAAGGGAACGATGGCTACCATCGGTAAGCACAAAGCAGTTGTAGAGCTTCCGTTCATGAAATTCCAGGGCTATTTCGCCTGGATCGTCTGGATGCTCATTCACCTCATGCTGATCCTGAGCATACGGAACAAGATCATCGTGTTCTTCAACTGGGCATGGCGTTATCTTACCGGCGACAGTTCCCTGCGTCTCATTCTTCGGGATGAAAAGGACAGGGAATCGTTCCGAAGCAACGATTAACAGATTATTCTCGGTACTTTTGTAAAAAAAAAATAAGTATGATTCAACGGATACAAACGGTTTATTACGGCCTGGCGGTGCTAATGCTCGCAATTCCCCTGATGGGAATGAATCTTGTTTCTTTTTCAACCGCTTCCTGGTCACAAGAGATCACGTTCTTCGGAAATAAAGACATACAGGCGGCAATGGATTCCGATCTTGCTCCTTTGCCGAATCTTCCTTTATTCTGGCTGAATGTTGTGCTGATAATCCTGCTGTTGCTGATCATTGCCTCGTATAAGAATCTGAAACGCCAGCAGTCCCTTGGTCGCATTACCTTCTGGGCAACCGGGATCACCATTCTAGTACTCGGATTTGCGATCTTTAATTTCATGAATTTCACCCGTGTTCTGAAGCCTGAAATGCATATCGGCGTTGGTTTCTACATGGTTATCGCTGCATTTATCCTCGTATTCCTTGGCAACCAAGGAGTAAAGAACGACAGAAAGCTGCTGGATTCACTGAACCGTTTACGCTAAGATGTTTCAAAAAGCTCCGACGCGTTACTATCTTTCCGCATTCTTTATCCTCGTTGCCTTAATCGTTTTCCCGGTGATGGGCTACCAGAGCTACGCTTCGGGAACGACTCAGGATAACTCGCAGGCAATTGTGGAATCCTATATCAGCAATTGGCCCTACCAGTGTTTCTTCCTGATAGCACTTACCCAGTTCCTGTTGCTGATCACGATTTTACGAAAGAAAAAAAAGCCGCAGCTCATTTTTTCCATGCTTACATGCATCGTTTATGGAGTTATGCTGCTGACCGCGGTAACCGCACTTTATTTTGACGGATCTTACGTCTTAAAAAACGGGCAAGCCATTCCAAAACCATTATCGCTGAGCATCTGGCTTGGCGTAGCCATCATCGGCTGGATATTCGTATTCCTTGGAAACAGGGAACTTATTAAAGAAATTAAATTACTCGATTCTCAGAATCGCCTGCGTTAATATGAATTATTTATCGGTTGAAAATCTCACCAAGTCGTTTGGTGACAGAATATTGTTCCAGGATCTCAATTTCGGGATCGACCTCGGTCAGAAGGTAGCTATTGTTGCCAAGAACGGAAGCGGAAAAACAACGCTGCTTCGTTGCCTCATGGACCTTGAGCATTATGACAGCGGGCGGATCGTGTACCGTAACGACATCCGGATCGCGTTCATGGAACAAAGTGAGAACCTCGATGAGGATCACACGATCATGGAAGCTGTTTTCTCGCACGATCTTCCGGAAATCCAGGTAGTGAAGAAATACAACATCGCTATGAAAAACGGCGATGAGGATGCGATCAATGAATGTTTCCAGGAGCTTACAGACCTGAATGCCTGGGATGTCGAAGTACGCGTAGCACAGATTCTCAGCGTTCTTAAGCTTGACAATACGGATCTGAAGATCGGAAGTCTTTCCGGTGGACAGAAAAAACGCGTTGCGCTTGCGAAAGTACTCGTTGCCGAAGCCGATTTCCTGCTGCTCGACGAGCCTACCAATCACCTGGACCTGGATATGATCGAATGGCTGGAAGAATACCTTTCGAAGTCAAAATCGACGATACTGATGGTGACGCACGACCGTTATTTCCTCGAAGTTGTGTGCGACACGATCCTTGAATTGGACGACAAAACGATCTATCGCTACAAAGGAAATTTCTCCTATTACCTGGAGAAAAAAGCCGAGCGCCAGGAACAATTGCAGTCTACGATCGACAAGGCCAGAAATACGTTCAAGAAAGAGCTCGACTGGATCCGTCGTCAGCCGAAGGCCCGCGGAGTGAAACAAAAAGCCCGCGTTGATTCGTTTGAAGACGTGAAAAAAACAGCCAGTCAGCGCATAGACGACAGCGAGATGGAGATTCCGGTGAAAATGGAGCGTCTCGGAACCAAGATCCTTGAGCTGCACAAGATCACTAAGGCATTTGGCCCTAAAAAGATCATCGATAATTTCACTTACAATTTCAACCGGAAAGAGCGCCTTGGAATCGTTGGTAACAACGGAACCGGGAAATCGACTTTCCTGAATATGATCCAGGAGCGCGAAGAGCTCGACAGCGGGAAAGTCGTTGTAGGAGAAACCGTTGTTTTTGGTTATTACAGCCAGGAGCTCATCAAGGTCGACGAAAACAAAAAAGTGATAGATGTCATCCGCGACATTGCCGAGTTCATTCCATTGGAAAAAGGCCGCCAGCTTTCGGCTGCTCAGTTCCTGGAGCGTTTTCTTTTCAACCGCGACATGCATTACAATTATGTCTATAAGCTGAGCGGTGGAGAAAAGCGTCGTCTGAAGCTGATGACAGTACTGATGTCCAATCCGAACTTCCTCATCCTCGATGAGCCGACGAATGACCTCGATATCTTTGTAATGAGCGTTCTGGAGGATTACCTCAGAACATTCGAAGGCTGCCTGATCGTTGTATCCCACGACCGTTACTTCATGGATAAAATGGTCGATCACGTGTTCGTTTTCGAAGGCCAGGGAGCGATCAAGGACATCATTGGAAACTATACCGAATACCGCAAGCAGCTCGCGCAGGACAGCAAACGCGATAAAAAGCCGGCAGCTGCAGAAGAGAAGATCGAAGCGGTAAAAGTGACCCAGCTCTCCAATAACACGCCGGCTGAAAAGAAAAAGCTGTCGTTTAAGGAAAAGCAGGAATTTGAGCAGCTGGAAAAAGATCTTGAAAAGCTCGAAGCAGAAAAGGAAAAATTCACTGCGATCCTGTCAGACGGAACTTCCGGGAACGACGAGATCATGAATGCCGGGATGAAGCTGGCCGAAATCGTAGCGAAAATCGAATCTACAACCGAGCGCTGGATGGAACTGGCTGAGTTTGCCTGAAAAACAGTTAAAATTGTAATTCTGTTGACTTTTGATTGAACTGCAGTCCTGAATCCTGTTGTCCTGAATTCCTGAAATCCTTTGGGTCAATAATTATATTCCCGCACCTGCTTGATATAAAGCTCCCGCGTGACCTCGTCGAGCTTGAATTCGAGGTCGAGTCCGAATTGATCATATACTTCACCTGGTTTTCGTTTGTGGATATGCCGCCAGTAATACTGCTTGATCTTTTCGAGTTCCGTTTGTAGCTTCAGGAGCTCTTCTTTGGTCATTACCAGCTCTCCGTTATTGAGGTTCGAAGTGGTGATCACTTCAATTGTTCGCTGGAATCCTGAAAGCTCATTGGAAGGATAAAGAATCACCTGGTCGCATACAACGCCTGAATCGGGAGCTACGACGCTGAAATCACCTTTCTGTACGTTGATGACAAATCCCGCGTAACTGCTTCTGTAAATGTTTTTCGTGATAGCCACGCCATTTGCTGCCTCGTTCGGGAATGAACGGTGAACGAGAATGCCCATGGAGACATCAGCCGGAGCGATATTGAAATAGCTTCGCTCGAGGTAGGCCTGGTAAGACCACAAGCTCGCCCAAACCTTTTGCAGCGCTTCTTCAGCTGTTTTGGTAGAATCTTTCAGATCCACGGTTTTCGAATCGTACAGCCCGGCTCCTGAGAATCCGGCGGCATCTTCCGCATTGGTGGAAGAACGAAAACGGAAAGTTGTGTAGCCCGATTGTTCAAGACGCGCTCTGAGCTTCGAGAGCAGCAAAGCATCAACCGGCGATTGCTGAATGCGCTTTCGGATGGCTTTTAATGCCGTTGACAGCGAGTCGGGATCCGAAACAGGATGAGCTATCAGCTCGTTGATCAGTTCCAGCGCTCCGGATTGCCTCAGGTGCAGTTCATACCAGTAAAAAGGAATTCCGAATGCGGCTTCCGGAGTTTTGAATCCGCCGTTTTTACTGAGCTTCGTGAGGATCCCGAAGTTGGAAGCTTTGTTTCCATAAGTTCCTGCATCGGCTAGTGTGAGCGATTGTGCGCTCATGAGTGAATCCGTTATCAGGTTTCTTTTAAGCCGGATAGGATTAGCAGGAACGGTCGTTGTCGGCTGAGGCTTCGTTTTCCGGATGTTGAACGTGTCGGAAACGATTGTCAGGGCAACCCACAGACCTTCGAGCGACCGGATCGTTGAATCTTCGAATAATCCGGTGTAAACGCCGATCGGAATTCCGCGATTCTGGCCCAGGATAACCAGGTGACTCAAGGGCGTTTGCAGGCTTGTTAACAGCATTCCCCGAACCAGTGGAAGAAACTCCGGTGTTGCAGTTGTTACGAGAATGTCGGTTGGCAGTAAAGGCGTTTTCAGGTTGGATAGATCCGGTTCGAACCGTAGCTTGCCTTCCACAGTTCCTTCGGAAATGGCCTGGTAGTCGATGTTCGCATAGATCTCTGCCGGCGTTGTTGTGTTGATGCTTTTCTCCAGCTCGGTTCTGACAGCCATCAGCCGGTCGGTATTCAGCAGGAAAACCAGTTTTTCACCGAAAAAAGTATTTGCTTTCACCTGTTTCACCAGCTGAATGATCCTGTCCTGCGGCATCAAGTCGAATACCGAAAGATCGAGGTAATAAGTCCCGCTGGCTTCATTGCAGTTCACATTTGCCAGTAGGTAGTGCCTTTTGCTCCGGTTACTGTAATTGTCCTCGTTAAACGAAAGAAGATCGCGAAACGCCTTCAGTTGGTCGACTGCAAATTCGTAATGGAATTCATAATAATCCGAATTGATAAAGTAGAGTTTTCCCGTACCTGTTTCAAGAATGACCTTGATGGAGGCGACATTTCCGTATTTCGAGCTTAACGGTTTTCCCGCCAGTTTCTGATAGGTGGCGTTGTTATCAAGAGAGGTTGTGAATTTCTGCGCCAGTGTTTGCAACTGGAAAGTAAGTAAGAATACGATAGAAAACAGGAATTTCATCAGTTTGTTTTGAAGTCGGAACAAGTACAAATAAAGTGCTAAAAAGTTTAGACCGGGCAGGAATAAATCAATAACTGCTTTAAATCGTGTGAAATTGTAAGATTTCTGCGATGGACAATATTGAAACATCTTTTTTTGAGTATATCATGAATTAAATTTAGTCTAGACTAAAAATAAATTAAATAGTATTGAATATTCTGTTTAAGTTTGTCAAAACAATTAAACATGCAACAATTTTTACGCTTCCTTTTTCTTCTTGTATCAACGGTCTCTTTTTCACAGGGAGTTACTGTTTCCGGGCAATTGGGAGGAGAAGGTGAGTTCGTTTCACTGGCAAAAGTGGTACTGAATCCATCCGGAAAGCAGGCTGTTACCAATCAGAAAGGGTTGTTTGAATTTACAGGTGTGCCGCCGGGTAGCTATCTACTTTACTGTGAGCCAGCAGGATATTTGCCGGATAGTTTGCCGGTAATTGTTGGCGATTCTTCGGTCGAGCTGGCCTGGACATTCACTAAGGTTTCCGTGGAGCTGAACGATTTTGTTGTAACCGGAACCCGAACTGTGCGCAGGAGACTTGATTCGCCGATTGCCGTTAATATACTCGACGCAAAGACGTTTCAGCGCACACAATCCGTTTGTCTCTCTGAAGGATTGGCGTTTCAGCCGGGATTGAGAATGGAAACCGATTGCCAGACGTGTAATTACTCACAGCTTCGCATGAACGGCCTGGGTGGATCTTATTCGCAGGTCCTGATCAATGGTCGCCCGCTTTTTTCTTCGCTGATGGGATTGTATGGCCTCGAGCAGATTCCCTCCAATGCCATCGACAGGGTAGAGATCGTACGTGGAAGTGGCTCGGTGCTCTATGGCTCCAACGCGATCGCAGGAACGGTCAATGTGATCACGAAGCTGCCGACTTCCGATGCGTTGTCTGTTCAGATCAATGATGGATTAGCAGGTGGGCGCTCAAATGATCTTACGATCCAGGCAAACAGTGTTACGGTCAACGATTCTTCTACTGCCGGGCTCACGATTTTTACGAGTATGCGAAAACGCGGTTCTTACGATGCCAATAACGATGGCTATTCGGAAATGCCATCGCTCAATGGGTATTCGGTTGGTTTGAGCGCTTTCATTAAAGCTTCCCCGCAAGCGGTTTTCGAAGCCTCTTTCTGGCAGATCAACGAAGAAAGAAGAGGAGGAAATGCCCCGGAAAAACGGCCGGATGAAGCCGATCAGTCGGAATACAGGTTACAGAACAGCTCGATCGGTCAGGCGGCTTATACCTGGACGGCGCGCAATAGGAAAACGATTATCCAGCTATTTTCCGGCGGCCAATTCACACAGCGGGAGCATTACACGGGAATCGATCATGCCGATGGCTGGGGAAGAACACGCAATTCGACCTTTCAATCGGGAATTCAGTATACCAGGCGGCTGGCGTTCACTTCTCTCGGTAAAATGGAGCTCAATGCCGGGGTGGAACATTTGTACGACTACACATTCGACAACATTCCCGGTTACAACTTCCTGATCGACCAGACCATTAACCAGGTTGGGGGATATGTCCAGGCAGATTGGGAGATCACCCCGAAATGGACCGTCCTGGCCGGTGTTCGCGGAAACGACCACAGCTTGCTGAATGATCTTGTGTTTACGCCGCGCTACAGCCTGCTTTTCAAACCCGTGAAATCTGTTCAGCTGCGACTGGGCTACGGAAGAGGATTTAAAGCTCCCCAGGCTTTTGAAACAGATCTGCACATCGCATTTGCTTCGGGGGGAATTGCTTTGATCCAGCGCGATCCGGATCTGAAAAGCGAGCTTTCCGACAGCTGGTCGTTCTCGGCCGACTACAACAAATCGGTTGGAAAGCAGCTGGTCGGGCTCACGTTTTCTGCATTTTCCACACAGCTCAGAAATGCGTTCGTGTTAACGGAAATAGGCCAGGATACGAACGGGAACACAAATCTGCTAAGAGAAAACGGGGGAGCCGCAAACGTTTACGGAACCACGCTCGAAGGAAGGTGGAAATGGTCGAAATGGCTGCAGGCCGATCTTGGTTATACGGTTCAGCGATCGGTTTTCAACGATGCAGTGGCATGGAGCGACGCATTACCGGCCGAAAAACGATTTCTTCGCACACCGGATGAATACGGATTTATCAACCTGGGAATTCTTCCGGATCAGAAATGGTCGGGAACTATTGCAGGAATTTACACAGGAAAGATGCTTGTTCCCCATTTTGGCGGAGCTCCCGAAACTCCGGCCGATGAAATCATTACCTCCAGCCTTTTTTTCGATTGCACGGTACGCCTGGCTTATAAGCTGCACATTCACCGCATAGAGCAAACCATCGAATTTGCTGCCGGTGCACAGAACCTGTTCAACCGGTACCAATCGGATTTTGACACCGGGAAGAGTCGCGACAGCAACTACATCTACGGACCGCCGAAACCAAGAACCATTTTTCTCTCGCTGAAATGGTCGGGAGGAAAGCATTGAATCGTCTTGGAGATGGTGAATCCGGCTTATGGATATTAAATTCGCGATTTCGTAATTTTACGAAGAAGTCTGTAAATAGTGGGGTGCATAAGTTTTTACTCAGGCAGACTACTTGTAGTTACAACGAAAAACCAAAACGGCCAGTTAAGAAATCCATTCCTGCATTTCAGCAATTACAATCACTCCTGTCTGGCACAATTGCTCATCTTTGAGCCAATCAATCTCATGTAACCACCCTTAGTTTTAGTTTTTAAAGAGAAGAGAGAGGGCCTTTTGGCCCTTTTCTTTTTTTATCAGATTCGGACCCCGATAATACAAACATCATCGATCTGTTCGATAACTCCTTTCCAGCTGGCAAAAGCATCTTCCAGTGTCTTTTTCTGCACATTCATGGAGCTTTTAGCAACCGAGAGCAGCGTTTCTTTCATCTGTTTTGCTTTATACTTTTTACCGTTCGAGCCCCCGAACTGATCGGCGTAACCGTCGGTGAACAGGTAAACAGTCGTCTCTTTCTCGAGTTGCACAGTATGCGTTGTAAACGGCTTCAGCTCTGCATAATTTCCGATCGGCTGTTTGTTCGGTTTGATCTCTTCCAATTCCTTCGATGAAGGAGAAACATACCACAACGGGTTATTTGCACCGGCCCATTTCAGCTCGGATGTTTTCCTGTTCAGGCAGCAAAGGCTGATATCCATTCCATCCTGTACGTTTTCAGAGCTTTTCCTGAAGGTTTCTATCACCAGGTCGCGGGTCTTGTCGAGTATTTGTCCCGGATCGGTCAGGCCGAATTCCAGTACCGTACGGTTTAGAGCATTACTGCAAACAACGCTTACCATCGCTCCGGGAACGCCGTGGCCCGTGCAATCCGCCGCTGCAAAGAATACAAGGTCGGCAGCGTCTTCTCCGCTCGAAGTGATCTCCTCCAGCCAGTAGAAGTCGCCGGCAACAATGTCTTTCGGCTGATAGAGCACAAAGCTTTCCGGCAGACAGCTTTTCCAGTAAGCATCCGCCGGTAGAATAGCATCCTGGAGTCGCTTCGCATAAGTAATGGAATCGGTGATCTCCTTGTTTTTTTCGTCCACCAGCTCTTTTTGCTTTTCAACCTGCTCTTTCTGTTCAAGAATGATCTTATTGGATTTGCTTTTCTGACGTAGGGAGCTGAAGAGTGAAACCCCGAGAAAGAGGAACACTACCATAACGCCGGCGTAGACATATTTTTGCTGCTGTTCGCTCTTCAGCTGTTTGTTCTGAACAGATCGCTGCTGTTTCAATGCCATGATCTGTAGCTGTTTCTTCTCCGTGTCGTATTTCTTGGTAAGCTCCGAAAGCTGCTTGTTGGTTTCGAGCGAAAACAAAGAGTCCTTAATATTCGTGTAGCCGGTGAGGTAGGTATAGGCGTCTTCGAAATTCCGCACGGCTGCATAGGTCTGTGCAAGTCCCTGGTGGGTTTTCATGCTGTTCGACTCGTATTTATTGGGAGCCATTTCAATACTTTGCTTATACAGCCGGATCGCTTCATCGTACTTTTTTTGTTTCCTGTAAAGAAATGCGAGATTGCTCAGCCAGCTGGAAGAAGTATGCCCGTTGTTCGTAGCGTTGCAGATCTCGATGGCTTTCTTCAGGTAAAAAACAGCCTGCTGGTCGTCTGTATCCATGTAAGCTGTTCCCATGTTTCCATACACTGTCGGATCTTCCATGCCGAGCGATTTCATAACCGTGTAAGCTTTTTTGATATAATCCAGCGATTTCTCACGGTTTCTTAATGAATTCCAGCACATCGAAAGGTTCTGGTAAATGAGGTACTGGCCAACCGGGTAATCTTTCCGGATGAAAAGGCTCAGCGAGCTTTCGAACTTCTGGATGGCTTCTTTATCCCGGCCCAGCTCCCGGTAAAGCATTCCAATGTTACCTTCTGATTTTGCCACACCGAGAACGTCTTTGTTCTTCCGGTAATAATAGATCGCCTTTTCGTAATAAGAAATGGATTTGGACATATTGCCGGCTTCGTCCATCAGCACTCCCATCGTCTTGTAGGAAGTCGCAATTCCCGGCCAGAATTTCTTCTGTTCGCCCAGCGCCAGTGCTTCCTGAACAATCTCCATGGATCGCTTCGGATCAGAATACTTAAGGTTCCATGCAATTTCGTTGAGCAGGTTGACCTTGCTGGTATCGGCTTTCATGGTTCGCGATACCTTCAGCAGCGAGTCGGAGGAATCTGGCTGTGCCGACAGAAAAGTTGATGTCAGCAGGTAGAGGAGGAGATGCGTAGTTTTCATTGGTTTGTAGTCTGATGCAGGCATCAAAAGTGCGTATTTTTTACGGAGAAAAATACAGGTAGAACTACCCGTTTTCTGATTTTTTACCCGGTAAAAAGGAAGGATGTCAATTGGCTGGGCTATCTTTAGATCATGAACTGGATCCTGTTAATTATAGCCGGACTTTTCGAGGTCGGGTTTGCTACCTGTCTCGGGAAATCGCGAGAAACTGCAGGGAGTGCATCGTGGTGGTGGCTGGGCGGATTTTACGCCTGCCTGGCAATCAGCATGTTCCTGTTGATGAAAGCAACGGAAACACTGCCAATAGGCACTGCTTATGCGGTCTGGACGGGAATCGGAGCGATCGGCACTGTTCTCATGGGATTTTTCCTGTTCAACGAACCGGTTACTTTCTGGCGGATATTCTTCCTGTTTACATTGATAGGCTCTGTGGTTGGACTGAAAGCGATCAGCTCCGGGCATTAACAGAGTAATCTGTTTGTGTTCTTTTGTCTCTTTTGCATTTGTCGCGATTTTTAAGTCGGGATGGTGAAATTACTCAGTCTAAAACCGTAAAATTGCCCCATGAGCAACAATCCCAGACAAGAACTCAAAAGATCCGATCTCACCGAACCGGTTTTCTTCGATGAAAAAAGTACGATGAACGCTGCCGAGCGCTTTCAGCATATCGTGTTAAGGCCGGTGCTGAAATTTCAGAATGAGCTGATCTGTCCCGTTGCTATTGATATGTGCGTATCGCAGGATCCCGGTTTTAAGGAGCTGTCGGTCCGCAAGCGCGATTCCATGTTGGATAAAGCCCTGACGACCAACCAGCCGCTCCGGAACCTGTTGTCGGGAATGATCATTGGAATGATGGATCCCGAACAGCTGAAAGAATTCCTGGCTGATAGAAAAGATTTGTCCAAACGCATCCAGAATATGCTCAGGGAACGCATTATGGATCAGTACTCAAAGTTCCTTTAGATCCCGCAAAGCATAAATCCGAGCAGTGGTGTACATTTGTCGTCGCAGGGCGGATAGAAATTTCCTTCGATCCGTTCGCCCGAAGCACTTGCCTTACCGAGGTAGAATTCGGCTATGCCCAGCGGCTTCAGATTGTTCCGGGCGGCAAAGTTGAGTAGTTTGGGAGCACAGCAATCGCCGGTTCCCGTTGGAATGCTTTTGGAAAAACGAAATGCCCCGGAAAGTGACCTGGTCTCCTGCCTGAAATTGGTCACTTCATAAAGCGCATAGAGCTTTGCAAGAATGCCCAGGGAGATCTGCCTGCGTTCTGCTGTCGCAGTTTTCCAGTCCGGTGCTCCCTTTTCCAATCCGGAGATCTGTGCCGTCAGCGGATGAATGCCTGTATTGCCTTCTTCGATAACAGCATTGAATTTCGCTTCGTCAAATAAATGCGGAACCCAGCCCGGAACCGTTCGCCGGTTATTGAATTTACCTGAAAAAGCTTTCAGAATGACCTCGTTTCCATTGCTGTCTTCGCAAACAAGCACCCCGAACATTTTTCCACCCATATCGGAATACAAATGGTCGGTGGAAAGCTCAGGATCGCTTGTACCCGTTTCAAAGTCAAGTTGTTTGAATTTCTGAAGGCTGAGCATGAGCTCTTTGCAGTAGGTGATAGCTTTATCGGCAGAAAGGTAATGCAGCTCGTCGCAATCACGGCAATAACCGGATACCGGAGCACTGGTGCTTTTCGGATGTTGCTGACTGATCACAGGCAAAAGTAATCAATCCCGGAAGCTTTTGCTGGTCAATAATTCATCATGCATAATCCCGCTTCAATAATCGCTCATCCAATATCAATAATCACGAAGTGTACTGCATTAAGCACCTTCCGGGAAAGCTCCCGGTGATGTATGGTATCGTTGCTGATAAATAGTCGATCATTCCCAGGAGTTAATTGGTAGAACCGGTAATTTATTCATTCGTTGCAACTAGCGCATAAGTTATAACGTCTTTTGCCTGAACTTAACATACAATTAATGAGGATTTTACTATTTTTTATACTCACTCTTTCAGGATTGACGTGTAGCGCTCAGCAATACGAATGCCGGTTTAAGATCGATCAGGTGGAAGCGTATACCGTGGCAAAGCCTTTGGTCAGCATTATTCGTAACAAGTACAGAACGGCAGAAGAGCCGAAGGCTGTAATGGTAACCTTCAAGGAAGAAGAGCAGTCATTCCAGGTACTGTCGGTGATGCCGCTGGGAGAAATGGAGTTAACAGCACTGATGCAGCAGCATGGGTATGTTCTTCGTGAGTTTGAAAAGATAGTTGTTAACGAAACAGATCCTGCCAGATGAAAAACCTGTTCACTGCCGGATTAATCGTTGTCTTAACGGTGTTCCGTTCCGGAGCGCAATCGGATCTTTGCTCAGGTGCGCCTTTGCTCACTGTTACACCAACCTGTAATAACGTTGCTTACACTGTTGCCGGTACATGGGGAGCCGAACTCGCTTCCCCGGCTTGTGGAACAAACTTCAGAGATGGATTTTACCGTTTTACGGCAACGGCAGCCTCAACCACTGTGACCATTACCGATGGGTTAGCCGGTCCTGACCCCATCCTGGTAGTATACAGCGGAACGTGTGGAAGCCTCACACAGCTGGGATGTTCTAATAATGGTAACAATCAGAACGAGCAGGTTACGCTGACAACAGTTGTTGGTCAAACCTACTATGTGGCCATAATGAGAAACAACAATAACAACACGAATGCCATGACAGGGACCATTTGTGTCAGTAATACAGCACCGCCTCTAAACAATCTGGATTGCGTAAACGCCACACAGGTATGTAGCAGTAATTCGTTCAACGGAAACTCAAGCGGCGCGGGAGCTGTTGATCTTAACGGTACTACGGAAGGCTGCCTTTCAGGAGAAAATGAATCGTCCTGGTACTATTTCCAGGCACAGACTTCCGGAACAGTCGCTTTTATCATCCAAACAACTGTAGACTATGATTTTGCTGTCTGGTCAGGCGGCTGTGCGAATCTCGGAGCACCGGTAAGATGCTCATACTCCGGAAATGTAGGCAATACAGGTCTTCAGGCAGGAGCAGGAGATGATACCGAAGATTCCGATGGAAACAAATTTGTGAATCCGCTCCCCGTTACGGCCGGCCAAACCTATATTTTGCTGGTGGATAACTTCGATGAGGACAATACGCCTTTTACTTTGAACTGGACCTTTACCGGCGGAGCAACACTCAACTGTACACCGACCCCGCTTCCCGTAGAATTTGTCGATTTTAAAGGGGAGAATGACAAGCTGAAGCAAACGAATGAGCTTTCATGGATCACAGGATCGGAAAGAGACAACGACTATTTCACCATTGAGCGGTCGTCAGACGGAATTACCTGGATGAAAGTGGCGGAAAAAGAGGCGGTGGGAAATTCCTTCATCATGACCGAATACGCTTATACAGATGCTGATTACGAACAGGACCGTATCAATTACTACCGCCTGAGTCAGACAGATCTTAACGGTTCCCGCGAAGAGTATTACAAGATGGTGTCGGTCGATAATACGCTGGAAAAGAAAACGGTCATCAGGACCATCAACCTGATCGGTCAGGAAGTTGATGAATCTTATTCCGGAATGGTCATTCTTCAGTTTGATGACAACAGCTGCCTGAAAGTGTACAGGTAGAAGCTTGGCTATGATAAAAACTTCCACCTGGCAGGTAGAATTCTTCAGGCGGGTTTGACATATAGCATAGCCGTACCTCCCCCGTACATAAGCCGTATCAAAGCCATACTTTCCTTATACCTGACATATACCTTCCTTGTATGTGGCAGGTAGAGATTCCGTGAGGACCAACCTTCTGTCATTCAATACACGATCTGATCTCACCAAAAGTGTTTATCTTGCCGGTTAGATATAAACACGATGATCAAACTGATAGTTTTTACCTGTTTTGCCTTTCTGGCGTTAACTGTTTCCGCACAATTGAAGCCCGGTTATGAAAAAGCCGAAGCCATCGAGCTCATCAAGGTCAATTTCCGGTTCGCACTGAAAGCCGATTCTCTTGGGTATCCGGCTCCTGAACATTTTAAGATGGTGTATCGTTCTCCCATAGTAGGAACAGATAATTGCTGGGATTTCTGGAAAGATCAAAAAGGTACCGGGCTGATCAGTATCCGCGGAACTACCGGAAGTGCCGATAGCTGGCTCTCGAATTTCTATACGGCCATGGTTCCGGCAACCGGACACATGAAGATCACCGAAACAGATACCTTTTATTACGATCTGGCCAAAGATCCGAAAGCTGCCGTTCACGTTGGCTGGCTGTTTTCCACGGGCTGCCTGATGAAAGACATTACTCCGCAGCTCGACGCTTTTATTGCTTCCGGATCACGCGATCTTCTTATTACCGGCCACAGCCAGGGCGGAGCGATCGCTTACCTGGTCACAGCACACCTGAGAAGCTTGCAGCAGCAGGGCAAATTACCCGCAGATCTGCGCATCAAAACCTATTGCAGTGCAGCGCCTAAGCCGGGAAACCTCTTCTTTGCCTACAATTATGAATCCATCACACAAATGGGCTGGGCTTTCAACACGGTGAACGCCGCCGACTGGGTACCCGAAACGCCTTTCTCCGTTCAGACCATCAACGACCTCAACTGTACCAATCCCATCACCGATGCAAAGTCGAACATGGGCGGATTGCCGTTCTTAGCAAGGATCGTAGTAAAAAGAGCCTTCAATCGCCTCGATCGCCCCACGCGAAGAGCACAGCGCCGCTTCGGTAAAACTTCCGTAAAAGTGGGAAAGATCCTCTCGAAATCCCTGCCAGGGTATGAAGAGCCCGAAACAGCTCCTACAGCTGCCTATGTGAGGACGGGAAACTTTGTAACACTGCTTCCCGATGCTGCCTATTACGAAAAATTCCCCGACGATTCCGAAGATAAGTTCAAGCACCACATGTTGCTGCCCTATCTCTTCCTGATGGAGAAACTGTAATCCGTCTCCACACGGCTCATAAAACCAGGCTCCGTGTTAATCTGTGTAATCTGTTGTGAATATTCATCCAGGTCCTCAAACCCGGTTTGTGTGAGCTGTGCAATCAGCGGCCAATAGCCCACCCAGCTCATCAACCAGTTCTGTGAAAATCTGTGCGATCTGTTGTAACCGTCCCAAGCGTCCCTCAACTCTGCGCATTTCATCATAGGAATTATTAACACTCCCACCGAAACGACCGACCGTATAATACTGTATTTTGACCCCAAAGTAATCTTCGTAAAATGCACCACACCTTTGATTGGAACCGGCTTCTGTTTAATGAGCTTCCCATGGAATTCCTGTTTGAAGTGATCTTCCGCTCGATCATCATGTTCGTCGTACTGCTTATTACTTTGCGGCTCACAGGTAAACGCGGAGTAAAGCAGCTTTCCGTTTTCGAAACAGTTATCATTATAGCTTTAGGTTCTGCTGCAGGTGATCCTATGTTTTACGAAGACGTGGGTATCATTCCTGCATTTGTAGTATTTGCCGTCATTATCTGTCTTTACCGTTTTGTGACCTGGCTCACCGGTAAAAGTCAGCGCTTTGAGCGTTTCATCGAAGGAGTGGCGGTTTGCCTGATCAAAGACGGCGTTTTTGCCTTCGAAAGCTTCAAAAAAGAATCGCTGGCACAGGATGAGTTCTTTACAGAGCTGAGAACCAAAAGCATCGAACATCTCGGGCAGGTGCGTCATGCTTACCTCGAGCCTTCGGGGGAACTGAGCGTTTACTTTTACGAAGACGAAGACGTGAAATACGGATTGCCCGTACGGCCTGAAGTCTTTGATAAGCGAAGCAGGAATATCAAAGAGAACGGGAAATATGCTTGTTCGTTCTGCGGGAATGTGGAAGAACAGGTGAAAGGAACAGCCGTTTGCAAGGTTTGTAAAAAAGACCAGTGGGTTCAGGCAATCAATAACCGGAGAATAGCTTAAAAATAAGAATATGGGAGTTTTCTCAAACATCCGGCAATTGGTGAAATTGTCAAAGAGCATAGATCTCGCAGCAATCGGAAAGCTGGCGGAAAAAGTCGATCTGGGACAGGCAATGAAAGGATTGGAACAACTGGACGATTCCCAGCTGGCCGGACTGATGAAAATGCTCGGCGGAGAACACAAAAAACGCCCCGATCCGATCGTAGACGGAGATTTTTATGATATAGGTCACACGCTAACACCCGAGGAACGGGCTTTGCAGCTTCGGGTTCGCACGTTCATGGAAACCGAGATCAAACCCATAGTAAATGATTACTGGCTCAAAGCAGAATTCCCCTTTGAGATCATCCCGAAAATGGCGGCCCTCAATATCTGCGGCGCAACTTATAAAGGATATGGAATGCCCGGTCTTTCTCATGTAATGGAAGGTATCCTGGCAATGGAAATGGCGAGAATCGATACCTCGATCTCCACATTCTTCGGTGTTCAGAGTGGACTAAGCATGGGATCGATCTACCTGCTTGGATCGGAAGAACAGAAAAAGGAATGGCTTCCTCCCATGCGGGACATGAAGCTCATAGGCGCTTTCGGACTAACGGAGCCTGAGACAGGTTCAGGAGCTGCCGCCGGATTGCTCACTACAGCGAAGCGGGAAGGCGATAAATGGATCCTCAACGGTCAGAAAAAATGGATCGGGAACGCGACGTTTGCAGATGTAACCATTATCTGGGCGAAAGACCTCGCTGACGGACAGGTCAAAGGATTCCTGGTCAGAAAAGGAACGCCGGGAATCGAAGTAGAGAAGATCCAGGATAAAATGGCGCTTCGGATAGTGCAGAATGGACTGATAACCCTCACCAATTGCGAAGTCAGCGAATCCGACCGGCTTCAGAATGCGAACAGCTTTAAAGATACCGCTAAGGTACTGCGCATGACACGCGCCGGAGTTGCCTGGCAGGCCGTAGGTTGTGCTCGTGGAGCCTATGAAAGCGCTTTGAAATACACACTTGAGCGGAAACAATTTGGTAAGCCGATCTCCTCTTTTCAGCTTATCCAGAATCACCTGGTCGAAATGCTTTCCAATCTCACCGCGATGCAAACAATGGTGCTTCGTCTTTCCCAGTTACAGGCAGCCGGAGACCTCACAGATGAGCATGCGTCCCTGGCAAAAGTATTCTGTAGTCTCCGCACACGCGATGTAGTCAGTAAAGCAAGAGAAGTAATGGGAGGGAACGGAATCCTGCTGGAATACGACGTGGCCCGTTTCGTAGCAGATGCGGAAGCTATCTATTCCTACGAAGGAACCAAAGAGATCAACACCCTCATCGTTGGAAGGGCCATCACAGGACACAGCGCTTTCGTGTAGAAACCGATCTGCTAAGCTCATAAAACCAGTTCTGTGTAATCTGTAGCAAACTTACAAAGTGCATCCAATCCTAAAATCCGAGTAATCCTTAATCTGAGGTCAACATTCCGCGCAGCTCATCAAACCTGCTTCTGTGAAAATCTGAGATATCTGGCAGCCTACAAAGTGCATCAAATCTTGATCCTGAAGTCTTGTAATCCGCTCAATCCACAGGCATCCCGATAATATTTCCCCCGAACAGCCGTTTAAACGACAATGAATACCTTCCTCTGCTTCCTCATCTGCTGTTTTTCAGTCGCTGTTCACTCCCAGGAGTGGGAAAGCCGTTCACCCGTTCCTGCCCCCGGAAGAGACGATGGTGCCGCATTTTCAATAGAAGGATATGGCTACCTGGTAACCGGAAATCACGGAGGCTTCGATCAGAGCAACCGCTTGTGGAGATTTGATCCTGCAACGGATAGCTGGACTGAAAAATCGGCTTTTCCCGGAATTCCCCGTCAGTACGCGGGTGTTTTCGCTCTGAACGATTACGGCTACATTATTGGTGGATATGCTGAAACGTCTGTTCCGTTGAACGATGTATGGAAATACGATCCTTCCACGGATGAATGGACACAATTGAACGATTTTCCCGGTTTGCCCCGATGGTCGATGTTTGCAGTATCGGCAGGCGGCTACGGATTTATCGGAACAGGAACAACACTCACAGCTTTCTTGAGCGACGCATGGAAATACGAACCGGAGGACGATTCCTGGTCCCAGCTCACGGATTTCCCCGGCGGAGCGAGAAGAGAGACTGTAGCTTTTGCATTGGGAGAGAAGCTTTTTGTCGGACAGGGAAATGCGACAATGGGAACCCCGCAACTGAAAGCTGATTTCTATTCTTTGAATACTGTCTCCGGGAATTGGTCGGCGATTGCAGATTTCCCGGGCGAAGCAAGATGGTATGGAACGGCTGTATCGACCGGTCTGTTCGGGTATGCCGGAACAGGTTACAATGCTGCCGGAACATTTTTGTCCGATATGTACCGCTTCAATTCCGAATCCGAATCCTGGGAAATGATCGGAACGTTTCCCGGAAATGGTATCCGGGGAATGAGCGCTTTTGCGATCGGGAAAACGCCTTACCTGCTCACCGGATTGAAAACCGGCCCTGAAAGGACCTCCGAAATGTGGAAGCTGAACGGAGAGCCTGACCTGAAAATAGAACCAGCCTGTTATCCGAATCCTTCAGCGGGAACAGTAGTAGTAAGAGCAGAGCAGGGAGCTGTTATTCGGTTTTTTACACTCCAGGGAGCACTGGTAAAGCAAACCGAAACGAAAGAGCTGGCAACGGTCTTTGAAAATCTACCACCCGGAACTTACATGCTCCAGATCGAATCAAAAGGAAAGAACCACAATCAGCTGCTCATTGTCTGCGAATAAAACTCCGGTTTATCAAACATCAAAAATCCAGCATCAACCATTCAACATCCCTCCCTTTTCAATCTCGAAATTCAACCTCTTCCTTCTTTTCAATTTAAATAATTTTCCATTTTAAATTCCTCTACTGGTATCCCCTGAAATCATCCGGACACTGATAACGGCGTTTAAGGGAGCGTTTCCGCACGTATTTCTGAAAGAGGATTTTATCGTTCATGTCAATCACCAGGCTGATCTCGTGTGTTCCGTAAGACGAAGTCTTTAAACGGGAGATTGTCATATCGAAGCCGTACATTACGCGCCAGCTGGTAGCCGTTCTCGAAGGAAGGTTCAACCCCGCTGTGAAAATGAACGAGTCGTAGCTTCGGAAGCTCATGGCAGCCGTTCTGTTCCGGAACCAGACTCCGAACGTAAAAGGCCGGTTCACCAGGTTCAAACCGATGGTGAAAGTCCTGAACTCATTCTGCTGCTCGAAAATCAGTCCGGGCGAATAGATGAGGTCGTTGAACAGCAAATTCGTACTGGCGTGGAAAACGAAGCGCATCGGTAAATGCTGCTGGTCGCCCAGGAAAGCGTCTTTCGGAGTGGAAAGGTGATGCAGGCTCGCTCCGATCGTGGCCGACATCTGCTTGAAAGCTCCGCGCTGTCTTCTCGTTCTTCCGTTAAACCGCGCAACGAGGCCCGTATTAAAATCGGCGTAGGAAACCTTGTTGTAATTCGGATTGGTAAAGCTCGTCGGGCGGATATCTCCCAGCGTTTCATCGAGCTGATCGGAAAACGTAAGTTTCGACCAGTCAATACTTTTCGTAATGAATCCGCCGCCTATTCCCGCCTGTACGATTACATTCTTTGTGTCGATGGGCCGGTAGGAATAAGTGAAATAACCGCCCGTGGTTCGAAGTAAAGCTTCACCCGCCACATCGGAATAAACAACCCCACCGATGCCCATTTTGAAAATGGATTGCGCCTCGAAAGATCCGGAGAATGTATTGAACCGCCCGGGAATTGGTCCCCAGAGATTCCTCCCGTTTGCGCGCAAAGTGAGTCCGTTGTTAATAGCGGTCATTGCCGGGTTGTAGTAGATCGGGTTATTGTAGAACTGCGAATAGTTCGGATCCTGCGACCAGCCTGTTACCGGAAGCGCAAGAATAAAGAGCAGAAAATAAATGTACTGTTTCATAGCTTATCGGATAACGGTAACTGTACCTGAGCGTTTTAATTTCTTATTGCCGTATTCTTTTCCTTCCCACACGCGGTAATTCAGGAAGGTCGCACTGGCTTTCCACACGTAGGAATCCTGCTGAACGGGAACTCCCTGGAAGGTTCCGTCCCAGTATTCGGTCGGACGGCCATCCGAATCGAGTGCTGTTGTTTCCCAGATCAGGTTGCCCCAGTCGTCATAGATCAGCAGCTCGAAGGTCGCCAGTCCGACACCTTTCGGGATAAAGTTTGCCACCTCGAATTCAATATGTCCGGGGCTGATAGCGTTCGGAATGAACAGCCCGTAGAAGAAGTCGACGCCCACGGTTCTGCGAACAGTATCCGAACAGCCGAATGGATTGTAAGCGATCAGTGTGGCTTCGAAATCACCGAAAGAATTGTAACGCTCGATCGGGTCGCTGACGGTAGAGGAATCTCCGTTGCCGAAATCCCAGAGCCAGGCCGTCCCCCCGATGGAAGTATTGGTAAACTCGACGGTTCCGCTTAACGGATCCGGATTCTGAATGTTGACGAACTCAAATCCCGCTTCGGGAGTAGGATGAACGACTATCGGTGTATTGACGGTCAGTGTATCGCCACAGCCTCCTGCACTGTAAACCATGATCGTGATCGGGAATGTTCCTGATCCTTCGAATGCGTAATCAACGGTTGTTCCGGTAAAGGTTGTCCCGTTCCCGAAATTCCATACGATCGAATCGGCAAAGGTGCTGGTAGAGTTAAAGGTAATAGCTTCGCCCACACAAACTGTGTCCTCCGGAAGCACGAATCCTGCAGTTGGAGCCTGGTACACGCTGAAAGATTGCGTCGCTGTATCCGTGCAGCCGTAAATATTCGTCGCTACCAGCTGAATGTCATAAGTTCCCGGAGTTGCATAGATAGCTCCCGGGTTGGTAAGCAGTGAAGTGGTCCCGTTGCCGAAATCCCATTCGTAATTCAGCGCTCCTGTACTGGTATTGGTGGTCGAAATGCTCACCGGTGGATAGCAGGAGTTTGTATTCGTAAACGTAAACGCTGCAACCGGTAAAGGGTAAACGGTTACGATGTGCTCTACTGAATCGGCGCATCCGTTCGCGTTTTCAACATACAGCCTAATCGTGTAATTTCCCGCCGCTGTGTAAGTATGCGAAGGACTGAACTGTGTCGAGAAGTTGCCGTCTCCGAAATTCCATGCCTGGAAACTGGTATTGGTGCTGGTATTGGAAAAAGCAACTGTCAGGGGAACGCAGCCGTTCACGGGATTCGGTGTGAAAGCCGCTACCGGGTTCGTGCTCACTACTACCGGATGGGTAACGCTTGCCGAGCAGCCGTTCGTCTGGCTGATTCCCGTTAAAGTTACCTGGAATGTTCCCATGTTCGCATAGATGTGTGTCGGGTCGAAAAGCGGGGAAGTGGTCCCGTCGCCGAAATCCCAGGAGCTGCTCGCAAGTCCTGTCGATAGATTGGTAAATGTAAATGGCTCATCTATACAAACGGAATCCGGTTCCGAGCTGAAAGCTACAGCAGGTGAAGGGAAAACGGTAATAGTGGCTGTCGCCGTATCGTACCCGCAGCCGTCGTTAACGTAAAGATGAACGGTAAATGTTCCGGGCGTAGTGAATGTATGATTGGGATTAGCCGCATTTGAAACGTTTCCGTCGCCGAAATCCCAGCTGTAGAATGTTCCGCCGGAAGAAAATTGCGTAAAGTTCACTGTGTGCGGAACGCAGCCGGAAGGTGCATCTGTGTTGAAGAAAGCAGTAACCTGGTTGGGAAGAACGGTAATGGTGTGGTAGGCCGTATCGACTCCGCATTCGTTAGCTACTGCGAGCATGATCGTGTAAGTGGTGTCTTCCGGTCCGGTCGTAAAAATGTGCTGGAACAGGGCCGCAGACGTGGTAGAAGTGGTCCCGTCGCCGAAATCCCAGGAATAGGAATCCGGGAGACCTAAGCTGTTATTGGCTATATCCAGGAATAAGGGCGAGCACCCGATATCGGTATTCGTTCCGAAAACAGCTGTCGGACTTGGCATAGCCGTGATCTGTTCGGTATGAATATCGGTTCCGCAGAAATTGGTAACCGAAAGCACAACGTTGTAGGTCGTATCTGCAATGAATCCCTGGTTGTAAGTTTGTGCTGCCGGATTAACGGCTGTGGAAGATTGTCCGTTTCCGAAGTTCCAGCTGAAGCTCAAAGAAGGTCCGGAAGAATTGTTGACGAATGAAACAAGCACCGGTGCGCAGGCCGAATCCGGCGTTAAGCTGAAATCCGCAGTAGGAGGGATGCGCACTTCGATCGGTTGGGTCAGTGAATCCGAACATCCGAAGGCAGAAGTAACGATCAGCTCGATAGTGTAGAATCCCTCGGCTGCATAGGTATGATTTGGTTGCTGAACAACAGCTGTTCCCCCATCGCCGAAATCCCAGTCGTAAGCTGCTCCGAAAGTACTGGTATTGGTGAAAGCTGCGGCTGCTCCTGCACAAACGACCGGGTTGAACGTAAATCCGGGAACCGGTGTCGGGTGAATGACCGCCAGCAGGGTATCCCTGTTCACACAGCTGTTTGCATCGGTAAACGTGTAGACCTCCTGGTGTGTGCCAACTACAGGAACGGCAGGATCGAACAATCCGGTCGAAGGATTCTGTATTCCCGGGCCTGCCCACGTTCCGCCCACAGGAGTTCCTGCAAAATTAACCGGAGCGTCGCTCGGACAGAAATCGCGGTTCGCACCAACATTTACGACGGGTAGAGCATTTACAACAGCTATTAGCGTATCGCGGGTTAAACAGTTTCCTGCCCCGGTCGAATAAACGAGCTGGAAGCTTCCTGCCGTTGTCGGGTCGAAAATTCCGCCGGTAGTAACATTGGTTCCTGTCCATGTTCCACCTGCCGCCGTTCCGTTCAGAACAACGTTTGCTGCATCGATACAGCGCGCAAAGTCGTTTCCTGCACTGGCCGCTACAGGCGGATTAACAGTGATAACACGACTGTCGGAACGGGTGCAGCCGTTGGTATTTGTGAAAGTATAAGTAAGTGTGAAGCTTCCTGCTCCGTTTGGAGTGAAGACCCCGGAAGCAGTAACACCGGTTCCTGCCCATGTTCCGCCCGAAGGCGTTGCACTGAACTGGATCGGAAGAGGCTGATCGCAAACCGTGGAATCAATTCCCGCATTCACAACCGGCAGTGGATTGATCGTTGCTGTTAATTGGTCACTGGCCGAACAGCTATTGACATCGGTATAGGAATAAGTAAGAACATGAGGTCCGGCTCCTGCCGCAGTTGGTGAAAAATTCCCTGCCGCATTCGTAATCCCGGTTCCTGACCATGTTCCGCCCGAAGGTGCACCCGAAAGCATAAATGCCGGCGCATCTGTACAAAGCGTGAAATCCATTCCGGCATTCACAACCGGCAGCGGATTGACAAGAGCATTCAGCGTATCGCGGGTAAGGCAGTTTCCAGCTCCGGTCGAATAAACCAATGGGAAAGTTCCCGAAGCTGTCGGGTCAAAGATCCCGCCTGGAGTTACTCCTGTTCCTGTCCAGGTTCCACCTGCTGCGGTTCCGTTCAGTACAACATTGGCTGCGTCGGCACAAACAGAGAAATCAGCTCCTGCATTTGCCGGAACAGGATTCACAATCGCTACTGCACGTGTGCTGGAATTCGTACATCCGCTGGAGTTGGTGAAGCTGTAGGTCAGGGTAAAGGATCCCGGCCCTGCTGGAGTGAAAACACCCGATGGAGTAATGCTTCCTCCCGACCAGGTTCCGCCTGAAGGTGTTCCGTAAAATTGTACGGGAAATGGCTGGTTGCAAAGTGTTGTGTCGTTTCCTGCGCTCACAACGGGAAGCGGTGTAACAGTTGCCAAAAGCAGGTCTGTGCTCGTACATCCGTTGGCATTTGTAAACGAATAGGTCAGATTGTGATTTCCGATCCCGGCTGTGGAAGGCATAAATGTTCCCGAAGGGTTGGTAATTCCTGCTCCTGTCCACGTTCCTCCCGGTGGGGTTCCGTTTAGTGAAACGGGAGCTGCATCCAGGCAACTGGCAAAATCGGTTCCTGCATTCACAACGGGTAGTGGGTGAACGACAGCGAGAAGTGTGTCACGTGTGAGGCAGTTACCGGTTCCGGTTGTATAAACGAGAGGAAAAGTTCCTGCGGTCGTAGGATCGAAGATTCCACCGGAAGTAACGCCCGTTCCTGTCCATGTTCCACCTGCCGCTGTTCCGTTCAGGGCAACATTCGCTGCATCTGTACAAACAGACAGGTCTGATCCTGCGTTAGCCGGAACAGGAGCATTGACAGTAACGATCCGATAATCGGAATTCGTACAGCCGTTCGCATTGGTGAACGTATAAGTTAGCGTAAAAGCACCAGTTCCGTTTGGAGTGAAAACCCCGGAAGCGCTGACAGTCGTTCCCGACCAGGTTCCGCCCGAAGGAGATGCTGAAAACTGTACGGGGAAAGGTTGATCGCAAAGCGTTGTATCTGTACCCGCGTTTACTGCCGGAAGTGGATTCACTGTTGCAATGAGCTGATCCGTATTGGTACAGCTATTCGCATCGGTAAAAGAATATGTAAGGGTGTGAGGTCCTGCACCTGCTGCCGAAGGCGTAAATACTCCGGCAGGATTAGTAAGTCCTGTTCCTGTCCATGTGCCGCCGGCTGGAGTTCCGCTTAAGTTAACGGGAGCTGCATCGATACAGTTAGCAAAATCGATTCCTGCGTCAACAACCGGAAGCGGGTTAACGAGAATGGAAAGGGTATCGCGCGTCAGGCAGGATCCCGAGCCAAACGTGTAAACCAGCTGGAATGTTCCCGGTGTTCCCGGCGTGAAGATTCCATCGGAAGTAACTCCTGCTCCTGTCCAGGTTCCTCCTGCGGGAAATGGAGTAAGAACTTCATTCGGCGAGTTCAGGCATAAAGCATGATCTGTCCCCGCATTTGCCGGTGTGGGATTCACAACGTTGACTGTCCGTGAATTAGTTGCCGAACACCCGTTGGAATTGGTAAAGGAATAAGTAACTACAAAAGTTCCGGTTCCGGTTGGTGTAAAGACACCGCTGGCAGTAATGTTCGTTCCTGACCACGTTCCGCCCAAAGGAGTTGCCGAAAGCTGAACCGGTACCGGCTGATTACAAAGAGAAGTATCAGGTCCTGCATTCACGACGGGCAGCGGATGAACTGTCGCTACCAGCAGGTCTATGCTTGTACAACCGTTTCCATCCGTGAATGAGTAAGTGAGATTGTGATTTCCGGCCCCGGCTGTAGAAGGTGTAAATATTCCTGAAGGATTCGTAATTCCCGTACCTGTCCATGTTCCGCCTGCCGGAGTTCCGCTGAGAATAACTACCGCCGCATCTGCACAGATGGCAAAATCGTTTCCTGCGTTCACAACCGGAAGTGGATTTATGGTTGCAATTAAAGTGTCTCGTGTCAGGCAGGTTGCTGTGCCGAACGTGTAGACAAGTGGAAAACTTCCTGCCACAGTCGGGTCGAAAACACCTCCGGCAGTAACGCCCGCTCCTGTCCATGTTCCTGCTGCCGGAGTTCCTGCCAGGGTAACATTCGCTGCATCGCTGCAAACGGCAAAGTCGGCTCCTGCATTAGCGGGAGTGGGAGCTATAACTGTTACAAGGCGTGTATCTGTATTGGTACATCCGTTGGCATTGGTGAAGGAGTAAGTCAGGGTAAAGCTCCCGGCTCCGTTTGGTGTAAATGATCCGGAAGGAGTAACATTGCTGCCTGACCACGTTCCGCCTGCGGGTGTTGCATTCAGCTGAACGGCAACCGGCTGATTACAAAGCGTCGTGTCATTCCCTGCGTTCACAACCGGTAAAGAGTTCACGGTTACGGTGATATTTGCCGATCCTGAGCAGGTTCCTGTTGTTCCGACTACATTGTAAACGGTGGTAACTGTTGGCGAGGCCGTCACGCTGCTGCCCGTTCCCGAGCTTAACGTTGCGGAAGGTGTCCAGGAGTAATTCGTTGCGCCACTGGCGGTCAGGACAATGCTTCCGTTCTGGCAGATCGTAGGATTCACCGGAGCTATGGTTACTACCGGTAAAGGCTGAACGGTCAGTGAAACGGTTGAAGAAGGACCTGCGCATCCGCCGATCGATCCCGTTAGGGTATACGTGCCGCTCTGAGTGGCGTTGGTTACTGGAATTACCGGGTTTTGAAGCGAAGACGTAAATCCGTTCGGCCCCGTCCAGCTGTAAACGGTTCCCGGAACAGTCGTCGAAGTGAAATTAGCTGCCTGTCCTGCACAAACGGGAGTATTAACCGCCGGATTGAGAACGGGAGGAATAGGGTTTACGGTGATCGGAGTTGAGAGATTAACAGTTCCGCAGGCATTGGTTGCAGCAAGTGAAACGGTAAATGTTCCGCTCCCTGGGTAAGTAACAGGTCCGGGAGCCAGTGTAGCTGATGAAGTGGGAGTTCCGCCGGGGAAAGTCCAGGCAAAAACGTCCACAGGTTCGTAGCAGTTGTTGACTGTTGCGGAAGGTGTAGTGTTGGTGCCTGCACAGATACTTGCCAGCGGATTCAAGGTTAACTGGGGTGGTCCCTGTGCTGTGACCGGTTGTGTGAAAGTAAAAGTTCCGCAGGAATTCGTTAAAGCAAGTCTCACCGTATAGCTTCCCGGACTGTTAAACTGGATCTGCGGATTCAGGGAACCTGCGTTAGTCCCGCCGACAAACTGGAAGTTCCCGCTGGATGGTGTACAGGTGCTGCCGTTAAACAGTACGGTCCAGTTGCGGGAAACGTTGCAGGTATTGGCCGTGGTCGACAGGTTATTGACTGTCGCGATGAAA
>Ga0247810_10000649_pt1 | contig 32011 bp, 28 predicted proteins | sample UWRJL119311C1_FD_179918 | JGI IMG/M metagenome (GOLD analysis project Ga0247810, IMG submission 179918) | Plant litter microbial communities from Arlington Agricultural Research Station in Wisconsin, United States - UWRJ-L119-311C-1 | ecosystem: Environmental > Terrestrial > Plant litter >... | reverse complement strand
CTTCAAAAAAGACGAAAACTGGAAATTGACGATAGCCAATGCGCAAGAGAAAGCAGAAATTGAGCAAAAGTATTACCCTACAGTTTCTACACAAATCGAAGCTGCGTTTTTAACTAAATTATCAGAAATGGTTAAGGTTGTATTAAATCGTACGCCTGCTTTCGCTGCAGAACCAATTAACGATTTAGGCATAAAACACGATAACTCGGAATATATTATTGCTTACAATCCAATTAGGGTTCATCGTTAAAAAAGATGAACCTTCTAGTTTCCTTCGTTTCTTAATATTTGTAGTGGTGGTTTGTTTAATATACTTCTACTGCTTAATACGCCTGTAATTACAACCAATAAAACCACGCTGCCAAATAACAGAAGCGTTGGTAAAAGTGGTGGAACAAATGAAGCATCGAAACTAAATCTGGCCAAAGCCCAGCTGCCACTTAAAGCAAGTATTAATCCAGCAGCTGCGGCGAAAAGTCCTAAGAAAAAGTATTCTATTGCATTTATAGCCAGAATCTGATTTCGGCTGGCACCCATCGTTCGTAGTAAAATACTTTCCTTAATGCGTTGGTTTTTACTCGTTAACACAGCCGATATTAAAACAATCCATCCAGTTATCATACTAAAGCCAGCCATAAACTGAATTACAAAGCTTATTTTGCCAAGTAATTCATCCAAAAGTTTTAATACAAGCCCCAAATCAATAACCGAAATATTTGGAAATTTACGAACCACAGCACCCTGAAAACTTGCTGATGTTTCGCTGTTTGGTACTCTGGTCATTAAAACATGAAATTGAGGTGCCTGCTCTAAAACACCAGATGGAAAAACGACCCTGAAATTGGTTTGCATCCTGCTCCAGTTTACCTCACGCAAACTGCCTACAACAGTAGGCAAAAGCATTCCTTGGACATTAAAAACAATCTTATCACTCAGTTTTACCTTAATGCTTCTGGCGAAATTCTGATCCAGTGAAATGTAGACAACCTCGTTATTACCACTTACTTTATTAATCCATTTACCGTCAACAATTTTCTCTGCTGCGGTTAAAGTATCCTGATAAGTTGCACGGATTTCATTTCTAAAAGCTCTTTTATTTGTACTATCAGCGCCCGCTTTTTTGCCATTAATTTCCTCAATACGCATGGTAATTACTGGAACCTGATTCATCAGCGGTAACTTGTAAGATTTAGCAAGATTGTTAACCTCATTTTTTTGAGTACCTTGAATATCAAATAAAACCATATTTGGCTGGCTCGAACCAGAAGAAAGTGTAACTCGTTTAATCAGGATGCCCTGCACAAAAAACAATGTACAGATAAATGCAGTAGATAAACCAATAGAAACCGTTAGCATTAATGTTTGATTATTGGGGCGGTATAAATTTGCAAAACCCTGACGCCACAAATAACTCAATGACGCAGGCATTAACTTGCGTACTAAAAACATTAATATGCCAGAGAAAGCCATTAACAATAGAAATGCTATAAAAATTCCTGCGGTAAAAGCCAGGGCTTGTATCCATCCCTTCATTTGAAGGTAAGTAAAGCCAACAATGAAAACCACCATCAACAAAAAAACTAACCCTTTAAGTAAGTCGAATTTTTTATTGCTGTTTCCTTCAAAGGTGGCCCGAATAGCATTAAGCGGAGAAATTCTTCTAACCGAAAGTAAAGAAGGTAATGCAAACAATACCGAGATAACCAGCCCCAATAACAGTCCCTGGCCAATAGCCGACCACGAAATTTGCATCGTAATTTCAATAGGCAGAAAATCCTTTAAAACTATCGGTAATAGAAACTGGATTAAAGTGCCTAGAACGGAACCGATTACAGCTGCAATCAGTCCGATAAAGGAGACCTGTATCAGATAAATTAAAAAGGCATCCCAAGCTTTTAAGCCCATGCAGCGTAGGGTTGCAATCGCCCCAAGTTTTTCTTGTATATAAACATGAATCGCACTGCCTACACCTACGCAACCAAGTAATAAAGCAATAAAACCAGTAAGCGCTAAAAAGCGGTTTAAATCTCTAAAAGAACGTCCTGTTTGCTCTTTGCGATCAGCAACCGTATCTAAATCCAAGCCTTCCTGATCTAGTTTAGGTTGAAGTTTTTTTATAGCCGCTTCCAAACCCGCAGGATTGTTGAACTTGTAATAATATTTGTAATTAATGCGACTTCCTGCTTTAACCAAACCTGTTCTATCGAGATACTTTAATGGAATATATACAATGGGTGCAACGCTCGATGAGATGCCTGTTTGGCCTGGTGCTTTGTCTAAAATACCCGCAATTTTAAAGCTTAAATCGCCCACATTAATAGAATCGCCAGTTTTTGCATTAAATTGAAGCATTAACGTTTTATCAACTAAAGCTTCTCTGCCACTAAAGAAACTCTTCGCCGCAGAAGTGGGAGTAGTTTCAATAGAACCGTAGAAAGGATAATTTCCTTCAAGTGCTTTCATTTGTACCAAACGACTTCCGCCACCTTTTACAAAATAAACCATCGAAGCAAAAGTGTTTTCAGTAGCTCGTTCATCGCCAATAGTTTTAAGCATTTTTAGTCGCTCATTACTAACTGCTTTCCTGCTTTCTACAATTAAATCGGCACCAGTAAGTTCTTTAGCCTGCTTATCAATATCCCTTTGTAAATTATCTTTAAAAGAATAAACGGCAACTAAAGCGGCTATACCTAAAATGATCGAAGATATAAATAAAAGCAAACGAGAGCGGTTTTTACGACTATCCCGCCAGGCCATTTTAAAAAGCCACGAAAGTGGAACACTTTGCTTAGGAACAGAACTTTTAAACATAACTTGGATTTTCGTCAGCGATAATTAAGCCGCCTTTCATTTTAATAACACGACTGGTTCTGGCTGCCAACTCAGGGTCGTGGGTTACAATTACCAAAGTAGTACCTGCATCCTTATTTAAATCGAAAAGCAATTTGATAATCTTTTCACTGGTTTCAGCATCCAGGTTTCCTGTAGGCTCATCAGCAAATAAAAGGGTAGGTGTATTCGAAAATGCCCTCGCTAACGAAACTCTTTGCTGCTCTCCACCAGATAATTGTACTGGATAATGATGACTTCTATCTGCCAAACCCACTTTATCTAACAATTCCATCGCATGTGCTTTTATGTTTTTAGCTCCTCTCAACTCAAGTGGAACCATTACATTTTCTAAAGCGGTTAAAGTTGGTAATAACTGGAAGTTCTGAAAAATGAAGCCCACATAACGGTTTCTAACTGCTGCACGCTCGTCTTCTGATAAATGATCTAAAACAATACCATTAAGTTCAACTGTGCCCGAACTTGCTCGGTCTAAACCTGCACACAAACCAAGCAAGGTTGTTTTTCCACTCCCCGAAGGACCCGTTATGGCCAAGGTAGAACCCGATGAAACAGAGCAGTTAATATTATTTAAAACAGTTAACTCGCGACCTGCACTTTGATATATTTTACTTACATTTCTAATGTTTAGTATGCTTTCCAATGGCTAAATAATTTAATTTTTTAGGTAATTTGCATTAAAACATAATGCAGCCTTATCCGTTAAAGATAATGGCTTTTTGATTTTAAGAGATAGAAAAAATAGATATGTTACGAAAACGCTTGATGGCTTTAATTGTTTTGACAGGAATATTACAAGCCTGCTCGAATTCAGGTAATAAGGATAAACAAGGAGGTGCAGATACTGCAAACACAACAATAGCACAAAGCACCAAGACAGTAAAAAATATCCTCTTTTTTGGTACAAGCTTAACGGCTGGTTATGGTTTAGATCCAAGCGAAGCTTATCCTGCATTAGTTCAAAATCGAATTGATTCTTTAAAATTACCTTATAAAGTTATTAACGGTGGTTTGAGTGGCGAAACATCGGCCGCTGGAAAAGGCAGAATAGATTGGTTGCTGAAGCAAAAAGTAGATATTTTCGTGCTCGAATTAGGTTCTAACGATGGCCTTAGAGGCGTGCCCGTTGCCGAAACTACTAAAAATCTGCAAAGTATTATTGATAGTGTAAAGGCTAAATATCCAGATGTTAAAATGATTATGGCTGGTATGCAAATGCCGCCGAGTATGGGTACTAAATACGCTGCCGACTTTAAAAATATGTTTCCAGAACTGGCAAAAAGGAATAATATGGCGTTAATTCCATTTCTTTTAGACAAGGTTGGAGGCATTCCAAAGCTCAACCAGGCCGATGGTATTCACCCGACTGCCGAAGGCGATAAAATTCTGGCAGAGAATGTGTGGGCAGTTCTAAAGCCTTTGTTATAAACTATTCTATAACCCTATTGGTTTTATGCCTTCCTAACGCATATCATTTTATTCTAAATAAGCTTCAATTAAATGTTGTTTACGCAAGCATAGGGGTGCAAATGTGTTCTTCCTTCTGAACAAATATGGCTTTGTATCGGTAAGCTTTATATAAAACACGTATCCACACTAAAAAGTAAGGAAAACTAAGCATAGATAACATAATGCGATGGCTCTTCGAAAATTCTGGAAAGAAAAGTAAAGGGAAACCGCAGGCTGTAATCAATAAAACAGGAAGCAGGATGTTTTTAAGCAATTTGTTTTTCTCTAGCACATACCAAATCCCAACACCTGCTATAGATATAATGAAAGTACAATCTTCTGCACCAGTGCTAAATAATACTGGAAATAATAAAGCAGAAGAAAGAATTAGAAGCTGAAACCTTTTCTTTTGATAAAACTTATAATTGATATAGGGAATTAGAAACAATAAAGCCCCACTACCAATGCAAATAGAGTTCGTTAAAATTTGTGTTCTAAAAATCTCTCTGAAAAAGCCCATAATAGACATGTCTATGCCAACGCCCGAAACATTTGTAGCATTTTTCTCTGCTAAAGAAGAGAACCAGTCAAAATAAGATTCAGTTACGAAAAGGGGAGAAGAAAAAATCATTGGTAGAGTGAAAAACACAAGTGCCCAAAAAAGTGAATATAAAATATAACGAGGCTTATCTTTACAAAAAAAGAAAAATGCTAAACCAATAATGCCATACAGTTTAACGAAAACGCCCAGTACCATAAACATGGCTGAAAAGAACCCCTTCGACTTATTTAGCTGAGTATAATTTAATATAATTAATGCGCCTGCAGCAGCATTAAACTGTTGGTTTAACATCGATTCGATTAAACAAGGGATGGCGATGTAGCAAAAAATTAGACGATCTTTTTGACTTACGGGTAAGGTTTGAACGGCTTTAAATAAAAAAACACAATTAAAAAGATTCCAGAAAAGTAAGCCAATAGAATTGGGCAGTGCTGCAAAAGGAGCAATAATTAAACTGAATATAGGGCCATAATGATTTGCATCTTCATGAAAATCGGGATAGGCTGCATAAAAAGATTGCTGATGCAGGAGGTTTCTGAAAGTGTTTTCAAAAATCAGGTAATTATTTAATCGATTGGTAATCCACGAGTCAATTACAAATATTAAAGTTACACAGATCCATAATATAAATACAAAGCGCGTATCTTCGTAAAACTTTGGGGCAAAAGGATTAGTTTGGTTAGTCACAATAACGGGATGAATTGTAATATTATTATTACACAATAATAGGCCAAAAATTTAATATTCCAAATTTTGGAAATAAATTCTTTACTAAATTCTCATTCTTTTAAGTTGTAATATTTTTACCTCTAAATTTGGATTAGTGATTATATTTGTTGGCTAAATTTAAGATCCTTTGTCAGTTAATCGTTGCAACATTAACCTATTTCGAAACTTCAATTTCTTAATCACAATCAAAAGTTATAAATTGGCAAACGCTCCCCTCAGAAAAAATAATTTATGACTTCTACGACAAATCACATTCGTCCTATGCCGACAAATGAAGCAGAGCGATTACTTGAATTATCGGAATTCGATCCCGACTTTACCGACCTCCAGAGTGATTTTGAAAATATTACAAGATTAGCGGCAAAAATTTCAGGGAGTAATATTTCGTTAGTTAACCTTATCGATTCCTTTACGCAGTGGTCAGTTTCAAATTATGGTTTGGAATTAGATCAAATGCCAAGGGAAGAATCTATCTGTCAATACACTATTGCTGGAAACGATCATTTCGAAATCAGCGATCTTTCTTTAGACGATCGTTCTAAAGATTTTTTTTATGTTAAAAACCCACTAAACCTCAGGTATTATTTCGGTGTACCGCTTAGAACGCCAGGTGGACATAATATTGGAGCACTTTGTGTTTTAGATCAAACAGCAAAAACGTTAACTGCTGATAAAATTGAGCTTTTGAAGTTGTTAGCAAAGGAAGTGGTCGATAAGTTAATCAACCTTAAACTTTTACAAAAAATAAGGCTTGAGCTTGATGAAGCTAAAAAGAATCAGCGGAAAGCAGCTCATGATATTCGCGGACCCCTGTCAGGTGTTACTGGAATTATAGATATTGTTCGTAGAAATGGTGATAAAAATCGATTTGAAGATTTAATGGATTACGTTTTTATGATAGATAAAAGCGCAAAGACTGTTCTTGAACTCACTGAAGAAATTTTATTGCAAGACAAGGTTATTGCGGGAGATGCTTTTGATATCACAATTTTTAAAGATAAACTAGAAAAATTATATATGCCTCAGGCCAAGGCAAAAAATATTTTCTTTAAAGTCACCATGGGTTCAATGCATCAAGATGTTAGTTTCTCTAAAGAAAAATTAATGCAGATTGCAGGAAACCTGATCTCAAATGCTATAAAATTTAGTTCTGATTATGGAACGGTTACTGTAAAGCTAATGCTTGAAATTCCTGATAGACAAATGTTTTTGAAAATTAATGTTTCGGACAACGGGAATGGTTTGAAACAAGCCGCCATTGATAAAATTATGATGGGCGAGCTTGAATCTTCTAATGGGACTTTTGGAGAACGAGGTTATGGTTTAGGCTTGCCAATGGTAATTGGCGATGTTAAAAGCTTAAAAGGCCAAATGGAAATTACATCCGAAGAGGGTTGGGGTACGAACTTTGAAATTACGATACCTCTATATTAATTTAAGCTTTTAAACAAATTGGTTAATCAATAGAACGCCTAATAAGCCAAGCACAGAAACAATACTTTCCATCATAGTCCAAGTTTTAAAAGTTTGCTTTAAGCTAAGGCCGAAGTACTCTTTAAACATCCAGAAACCTGTGTCGTTAACATGAGAAAACATTAGGCTGCCCGCTCCAACGGATAAAACCATTAATTCTGGCGATGCGCCAACTCCAATAAGGGGTAGAACAATTCCCGATGCCGTTAAAGCGGCAACCGTTGCTGAACCTAATGTTACCCGAAGCGAGGCTGTAATAAGCCACGCCAGAAAAAGTGGCGATAAGCTTAATCCTGCGGTAAGCGCCTTAACGGTTTCGCCAACGCCACTATCGACCAAAATTTGTTTAAATGCGCCACCAGCTGCAATAATCAAGATAATCATTGCAATACTTTTTACGCCTTCAATACAAGATTCCATTGTTTTTTCAATGGTCTTATCTTGAACGAAAATGGTAATGACAACCGCAAGTAAAAGTGCTGCTGTTGGATCGGCCAAAAAGGTAAAAATGGGTTTTAAAGCATAAGGATTAGTGAAAGCTGTGCCAATGGTACCTGCCACAATTAACAGAACAGGTAATAGTGCGGTGAAAAAGCTTTTTCCTGCAGTAGGCAAATGCTCTTCTTCAGATAAAGTAAATCCAGTATTAGATATTGAAATTTCTCGTTTTATAATTAATCGGGGGAAATAAACGCCAGCAATAATTGCGATTGGAATACTTAAGCCCAATCCGTAAATCAATGTTTTTCCAATATTCGCATGAAAAATTGCAGCTAAGGCTACAGGACCAGGATGAGGAGGTAAAAAACCATGTGTGACCGATAACGCGGCAGCCATAGGTATACCGATATATAACTTTGGTAAACCTGTGGCCGAAGCAATTGCAAATACGAGTGGTATTAAAACCACAAATCCTGCATTGTAAAAAAGTGGGATACCAACCAACAAGCCAGTTAAAAGTACTGCCCATTGAATGTTTTTCTGCCCGAATAGTTTAATCAGAATAAACACAATTTTTTTGGCCGAACCACTGTCTTCAATTAGTTTTCCCATCATTGCGCCTAATGCCAAAACCATTACCATACTACCTAAGGTGCTGCCAATGCCATTACTCACCGCAGTCATTACTTTTGCTACAGGCATGCCTAAAAACAAGCCCGTAATAACGGCAACCAAAAGCAGTGCAATCATTGGATTAAGCTTTTTAATAATCAGAATAAAAAGCAAGAGAATGCCGGCAAGCACAATTAATAAAGACATAATTACAAGTTGAGGTGATAAAGCTGATGCATCGTCTCTTTGAGATTACTGTACAGCTGTTTAAATATGGGGAAATTTCTTTGGTAAATTTGATGATTGCTCAACTTTGGCGAAATGATTTCGGCTGTTGTGTTTGTGGAAGATGGATATTGGTGACTAAGGCCAGTTGCTTTTGCTGCAAGATAAGCAGCGCCAACTGCCGAGGCATCTTCCTCTAAAACCAGTACAATGGGCTTACCCGTTATATCAGCCAAAATTTGCATCCATATTTTTGAATGGATAAAACCACCACTAACATTTATCTGTGTAATCGTTTCAGTATGCTGTTCAACAGCTTTCATAACATCATTAAGCGCATAACAAATCCCCTCAATAACAGCTCTGGCCATATGCTTTTGATTATGTTGCAGGTTAAGTCCGAAAAAAGTGCCGCAACTTTCACTATCCCACAAAGGCGCACGCTCGCCAGTTAAATAAGGCAGAAAAATTAAACCCTTGCTACCTGCTTCCGAGTCTTTTACATCTTCAAAAAGCTGCTCATAATCTTCGCTTTTAAGCTCTGGCTTATTAAAAATGTTTTTTAGCAGCCATTGTAATGCTATACCGCCATTATTAACTGGTCCGCCACATATAAAGGTTTTTTCGTCAAGAATGTAGTTAAAGGTCATTCCAACAGGATTAATTATTGGATTTGGGCTCGCCAAACGCAAAGCTCCGCTGGTACCAATGGTAATTGCTGCAATACCTTTTGCTGTTGCATCGCTGCCTAAATTTGCCAAACATCCATCGCTCGCACCAATTACAAACGTGGTATTTAAATTATTAAGTGATTTTTTTGAAGCATAAATCAATGCCGAACTTTGATAACTTGTTTGAACGGGTATCGATAAGTTTTTAGTTTTAATGCCTGCAAGTCTCAAAGAATCTTTGTTCCATGATAAACTATGAATGTTAAACAAGCCCGTGGCAGAAGCAAGAGAATAATCTATTTTAAATGTTCCAAATAATTTGAACCAGATGTATTCTTTTATCGAGATAAATTTCGAGCTTTTATAGAATAATTCTGTATCGTGTTTTTTTAGCCAAATGAGTTTGGTGATTGGCGACATGGAATGTATTGGCGTTCCAGTTGCCTGGTAAATAAGCTTTCCTTTTTCTGATGCCAAAAGATTTTTGGCTTCTTCCGAACTTCTGTTGTCGGCCCAGGTCATCATTGGGGCTAAAGGATTCCCTGCCTCATCTGTAAGAATTAAACTGTGCATGGCAGAACTTAAACCAATGCTTAAAGGGTCGGCATTTAATTTACCCTTTAAGTCGTTTAAGCACTTGATAAAAGCATCCCAAATTAATTCAGGATTTTGTTCGCTATAACCTGGTTTTGTAGTTTCCGTTGGATAGTAAAACTGGCTTACTGCTATCGGTTGATACTGTAAATTTAATGCAACGGCCTTTGTGCTGCCTGTTCCAATATCAACGCCGATTAAATATTTCATGCAATAGGTTTAAATTGCAATTTAGGCTTTTGAGTAGAAAAACGAAATATTATTTATGACAAGGCTAACGGTTTATAAGTGGGTCAATGCGATAAGTATCTCTGCCCAACTTTCTCAACATTCGATAATGAGAACTTAATGCATCGCCAAAAGTTTTGTTTTCGATGTATGGTAAATTATATCTTAAAGCAGTTGCTTTAACAATTTTAGCGATAGCTGGATAATGTATATGGCAGACTTTAGGGAAAAGATGATGTTCAATTTGTCTGTTTAAACCTCCGCAAAAGAATGCGGCTATTTTACTGCTTCCAGCAAAATTTGCAGTCGTTCTCAACTGATGTTCTGCCCATGCTTCTTCAATATTACCCTGTTCATTTGGCTGTGGGAAATCAGTGCCCTCTACCACATGTGCCAGTTGAAAAACCAACCCAAGTATAAGGCCTTGAGAAAGCTGCATAACTAAAAAACCTAATAGAAATTGCCACCAGGGAATATCAATTACAAAAATTGGTAAAACAAGAAACAAAAAGTAGTAAATAGCTTTATTAAAAAACAGGTTGAAATAAGCAGATTTCGAGTGATTATTCTTATGCTCTCCAATCTTCTTTTGGAAAAACTTTTTATAATCCTTGCGGAAAACCCAGGAAAGCATAGCAAAACTATAAAGAACAAAGGCATAGAAATGCTGGTAACGCTGAACTTTGTTAACGGTTTCCAATGGGGAAAAGCGAATCAAACCAGGAGCAACATCAATATCTTCATCATGCCCTGCAATGTTGGTATAAGTGTGATGGACAATGTTATGGCAAATATTCCAGACATACGGACTTGCCCCTAAGAGATTAAAAACATAACTAAAGCTGCTGTTTACAGTATTGTTTGGGGACAAAGATTTATGTATGGCATCGTGACAAATATTAAAGCCAACAAATGCACCAAATGCACCGAGTAACGATGCTAAGATTAACAAAACAGGCCAGCTAAACCCAGATAAAAGAATTACAAAATATAAAGCGATATAAATAGATAAAAAAAAGGCTGTTTTTAGCCACATGGCATAATTGGCATGGGTAGAAATTTTCTCGGTTAAAAAATAATCATCAACCTCGCCACGTACTGCAGCATAGAATCCAGATCGGCCTGCGTTGCAGAATTTTAGTTTTTTGCTCATACTTTATTCATCTGTGTGAAGAAACTGTTAATTTACAGATACTCTAGCGCAGATGCATTTAAGTATAGATACGGTAAAACCCAAATATAAGATTTAAAAACTGACTTTTAAATGATATTTCTGTTAAGCAATGTTAAAATTATCCAGTTGTTATTTTCCTCTTTGCCTTCTTCGCTTCCAAATTTTCATTTGTTAATAGGGTTGCTATTAACTCAAATTTTTCTGGCTGAGCAGCATATTCATCTAACATAATTTCCCATTTTTTTAATTCTGCCTGTGCGTGTTCAACTTCTGATTTTAATGATTCAATTTTATTTTGCAATAATTTGCTAATGTTTTGATTTGCCATACTGCAAAATTAAAGTGTTTTCTCTCGCGTTTTAAACGCTTTTTGTTATAAAATTGTAACTGCTTAGTTAACAGTTAGAAAAAATAATGGATTATTCGTTTTGCATGGATATTGCGATCATCAACTAACATTATACAATCGAGATTACAAAGAATTGCTTATCTGATTGGCACTCCGTCAAAAGTGAAGTAAATTAAATTGGGCCACAAACATTCGTGAAAAAAAAGTGTTTTCATAATAAATATAAAACTATGGAAACTCAAGAAAACATCGTGCAGGTTTTAAATGATCTAATCGAGATTAATAATGATAGAGCAGATGGATTTGACCGTGCATCCTCAGACCTTCAGCCTGAAAATATTGATTTGAAGGCAATATTTGAAAAATTTGCTTCTGATAGCAGAGAAAATTCGATACAACTCGCTGGCTTAGTTGGCAAAAATGGTGATAGTCCAGATGATGGCAATACCATACTTGGTACCCTTCATAGAGCATGGATTGATGTTAAAGCAAGTTTCGGCGGAAACGATCGACACAGTATATTGGCTGAGTGTGAACGCGGGGAAGACGCAATCAAAAAAGCGTATAGAGATGCATTGCAGCACAATGATCTTGGAACTGAAGTAAGAGAAGTTTTATTGAAACAACAGGATGGTGTTAGTACTGGTCACGATACGATTAAAGCATTAAGAGACGCCCAAAAAGCGCTTTAAGATAGATGCATTGTTAAGTAAAAAGCCTGTTTCATGGATAAATCTATGAAACAGGCTTTTTATTTAAATGATTTTAACAGTGAAATAAATATTCTTTTACTCGTTTTTAAAATGAATAGCATAAGCTATCATTGAGTAAAAATCCGTTATTAATTTTTATTACAAATTTTTCCTTTCGAGATTTAACCTCTGGCAGGAATAGTCAATGTATTTCAGCATGGACTTTGCTTAAATCCAATATGGAGAAACTAAAAGTCCAAATCTTTGTATTTAATTCATGCTAACCTTAACATGAATCAATATATCCTAATACTAATGCTGATCGGCTTGGCATCCTTCAGCATGTCGTGGATGCCAAAAATATCTTCCTATACAAGGATTTCTTATTCCATATTTTACGTTTTAATTGGACTCATAGTCTATAGTTTGTTCCCACAAGAACTTCCTGACCCTTTGCCCGCACATCATCCAGAAATTAGTCTGCATTTGACCGAGCTTGTAGTAATCATATCCTTGATGGGTGCAGGTATCAAAATTGACAGGCCCTTTTCCATAAAAAGCTGGGGTATTCCACTTAAACTGGTTACGATCACCATGATTTTAAGTATAGCTTTTAGCATTTTTATCGGCTATTATTTTTTAAGTTTGGGATTAGCCTCTGCAATTCTTTTGGGGGCATGTTTAGCACCAACTGATCCAGTATTGGCAGCAGATGTTCAGGTAGCGCCGCCAAATGAAACAATTAAATCTGAAACAAGATTTTCATTAACTGCAGAGGCTGGTTTGAATGATGGCATGGCCTTTCCATTTGTTTGGCTTGCTATTACTGTAGGGCTTGTTACTACCACTAGTGCGCACGGATTAATTGGTCAATGGTTCTCCTTTGACGTGGTTTACCGCATTATACTTGGTCTCATTTCTGGCTATCTTCTAGGAAGATTCATAGGATTTATTATTTTTAAATTGTCAAACAAATATGAACTCCTACAAACACGTGATGGACTAGTCGCGATTTCTGCCACATTGATTGTTTATAGCCTTACAGAATTCATGAGCGGCTACGGATTTATAGCTGTTTTTATTTGTGCAATATCACTTCGTCATTATGAAAAAGGAAATGCTTACCATACCGAGTTACATTCCTTCAGTGATCAGATTGAACGGATGCTGGTTAGCGTGCTATTAATTTTGTTTGGTGGAATGCTCGCCAGGGGTATTTTAGCACCTTTGGATTGGAAAATGGTTGGTTTTGTACTAGTTTTTATGTTTTTCATCCGACCTGTTTCTGGTCTTTTGACCCTGAGTGCCACAAAAATTTCTTTTCATGAAAAACTTGGAATCAGCTTTTTTGGCATAAGGGGGGTAGGGACTGTTTTTTACCTATCTTTCGCTTTCAGTGAATTTGATTTCAAATATCAGGATAGAATTTGGGCGATAGGTGCTTTCGTTATTTTATTGTCCATTATCATCCATGGATTCACAGCAACCAGGGTGATGAAAAAACTAACCAAGACTTAAGACAGTCTGTGGCTGTTTTGTTTATAAATCAGCAATAACCTATTCAATAATTATTTGCTGCAATGTTTTGGATATTTATTTTCAGGGCGGATCTACTTGATCCTTCCCCATAAATTAATATGAACGCCGAGTTCAGATTATCTTGAATTTCCCAATAATAATTGATCATTTTTTTATGGTTTAATTATCTTAAAATTTTAAAAGATTCAAGCAGTATAAGTTCCGCTTCTGATTAAGCAGACATTTATTGCGGACTAGAGAACAGTATTGGGTAGGATAAATTTTGAATTATTTAGACCCAGTTTTACAATTTCAAAGTGTCCTAACATACAAGTTTAGCCATCCCGGTGCAAACTCAGAATTGGTTAAACTGCTGCTTTGTGGTTATTAGACTAAATTGCTCATTGTGGTAAGGCGATATTTCTATATTAAAGAACAGAACTTATATCTAAACTAATCTTACTTGAATTCCTACTGGATCGGTTTGTTACTTTAGTATATAAAACTAACGACTTGATGACAGACTAGAATTCAATAACAGATCTATAAGATAATATATAAAGCAATAATGATCTTAATTTGTTAATGACTGTATGAAGCAGTCATTAGATATACAAGCGGCCATTTTGCGTATAGCAACGCAGCGTGGCAGTCAAAAAAGTACCTGTCCATCTGAAATTGCTCGTATGCTCTTTTCCAGTGATTGGCGAAATCATATGAAAGATGTGGTTAATGAAGCTATACAGTTGCATCATAATGGATGCGTGCTCATAACTCAAAAAAGCAAACCTATTGATATCGATCACATCAAAGGTCCTGTTCGCATTAAGTTACTTTAACCTTGACTTCATCGCTATGCATAAAATATTATCTTCTTTCATCATAAACTCTGGTGAAAAATTTTTGACCTTTTATTTTTTTATTGAAAATATATTTAGGCCTTAGCCTTAAAATAATCAAAACTAAACCTAGTGGAATCGTGTTGAATAGGCATATAAGATTTGAAGATATGGGGTTTATAAAAAATGCAATCGTTGGTATTGCACTGTATGAGGGAATAAAGTATTTAACAAAAAAGAATGCGCTAGGCATTTCAAAGTTAGATCAAATTAAAGAACAGGCTCCTGAATGGTTGGACAAAGCTAAGGAAGAGACTGCAGATATTAAGGATGGAAGAATTCCTCAAGTATAATATGTAATGAGTACCCGCGAAAGTGAATATTAACTCTTAAGCATTAATAGCTGTTCTAAGATAGCTAAAGGTAGATTGGGCTTTTTTGAAATGCTGAATCCCTGAGCAACTGCATATTTGCTGGGAAATGGAGGTAATATGGGCTGGATTTATTTACCTAGTTTTTCAGTGCAGGGGGCTGGTTTTTTTGATTATATGCTCAAAAATTAACTCAACTTAACTTGGGGTAGTTAACGGCGCACGAACGCAACCAGCCGAGATAGCCTAAATAAAATCTCTTCACCTGCACTACTGTTTTATCCATCCAAATCGGTCTTCATCAAGACTTATTAAATGAAAGCCTTCGAAACTTCCTAACAAGTTGACAATACTGGCTTGCTGTAAATTCATTTTTACTGCAGCAAGCGTATCGGGCTCATCATAGAGTTTGAGTTGTTTTGCTGAAAGTTTAAGCGTGCTAATAGGATTGGAAACTGAAATTAAATTGCTACTGTTTAAAAATCCAACAGCTCCATTGGGTAAAATGACTCTATAGCCGTTTCCTGATGCTGCACTTATCTTAACAATTGTACCTTTTGGTAAATCACGATTAGAATTTTGAGCAGATGTCCCTTTTAAAATCTGATCTGATTTGGTTCTTAAGGTTTTATTTAAATTAGATATTGGTGCTGAAATGTTAGCAGGTACTTTAAGATCAGGATTTATGAATGGAAAAGGGTCAATTGCACCGCTGGATGTGTAAATGCCAAAGTGTAAATGAGTTGGTGTAGATTTTGCATTGCCAGTATTTCCCATTAATCCAAGTGTCTCACCCGCTAAAAACTCCTGCCCTTCAATCGCAATCTGCTCGTCTAGGTGTGCATAATACAACGTGTAATCTTTCCCTTTTGGTTTAAACCAAATTACCTTTCCACCAAGGTTATTTTCATTTACACGCGTTACCCGCCCATCACTGGTTGCAAGCACAGGGCTTCTGAAGGAACCAAAAATATCCACCCCTTCATGCTTACGTACATTGTTTTCCCTTCCGTCGCCCCAAAAACTCTTAATATTATTTCCTCCTGTTTTAGTGGGGAATCCCAATGAAGGGCCTGAAGTGATCTCCAGGGTGTATCCCCAGCTTTGGAGCAATTCAGGTTGCATCCTTAAAAGATATGCGCCCGAATCTCTTATATCCAGTTCCAGAACAGAACCCAGCGTGTCCGCTGAGGCAATATGATTTAAAATCTTAGAGTCTTTTATTTCCCAAACATCCAGGTAAATAGGTGATGTGTTTGCTGACTTTTTATCTAACGAAATTGATATTTTCTGACCTTTTACAGCCGCAAATTTGTAAAAATGAGATGGTGTTTTATCTGCTGGGAAATAACCTGTTTCTTTATATGGAATGCTAATATTGAGCGCTTTGTCGTTGCTTGTTAGGGATGAATTTATCCAAGATAATCCAAGACTAGATCTATCCAGGCCAGCTGCTATCAATTTTCTTTGATAAATTTCATGCGGAGAGGATGGTTTAAACAGATTCATTGAGCCCGATTTACAGGAGTAAAGTATGGTTGTGGAAAGGCATATAGCTAGTATGGAATTTATCTTCATGTTTTTTTAAAAATAGGGTGTAGAAAAGGCAGTTTACAGGGCGATCTGATTACCATTAAACTAGTGCTTTTAAGGGAACAACATAAATCTAAAATTGTTGTTTTGTAATTAATCTGATAACAAATATGTGAAATCCGCAAAGGATTAATTGTTTCCGTGGAACAGCTCAACCTGCTTTTATCAGTATGGGGTCTTCTTAATCCTTTGTACTTGCAATAAGGTATCTGCAGGTCTTGTTCACCTTAACCACAGCTGCTGCTACAAACAGAAATAAAGTGGGTGAGATGATAAACTACACTGGATTTTTTGGTGATCACTATTCGTTAAGTTAAATATCAAAAAGTCGAGGAAGAACACATTTGACCACTTTGTAAATCTCCAAGTTGCAGGCTACTTAGAATAGTACAGATGAAAAAAACCATTAAAGAAGATATGCTGTTGTTTGATATATGGAACTGAAGGTGATTGAAGAATTTGTGGCTATTGCGCATCATTTTTTTTGTTCATAGTTGAACTATTTTTTGTCTGATGAATAGTGTTGGATTTTATATTTGAACTAAATAAAATGGAAATTGAATTATTGCGCAATTGGGTTAGGGAACAGCACGAAGGCCAAATTATTCCTAAGAACGGCTACCCTTATTTCACTCATCTCTCCGCTGTTGCAGCCCTAGCAGGGGGAGTGGTTCGTTTGGGCGGTGAAATTGGTTTATGCCACGATCTTTTAGAGGATACTGAAGTAATTGCTGAAGCATTAAGAGAAGCGCTTTTGTCATTTGGTTACTCCCATAAAGATTCGGAGATAATAACGACTTGTGTTGTAGAGCTTACCGATGTATACACAGCTTCTGCCTTTGGCGAATTGAAAAAAAACGAGCGAAAGCAGCTTGAAGCTGAAAGGTTAATAACCATCAGCAGCAGGGCGCAGAGCGTCAAATACGCAGATTTGATTGATAATATTGGATGGGTTTTAACCTTCGATAAGCGGGCAGCAAAAAAATATTTGAAGAAGAAATTAGCCCTCCTTAGAAGACTTAACAAAGGGGACCGAGGGCTATGGCTAATGGCAGTGAAATTGATTGAGGACAATCTATAATGTCAAAGTTGTCGCTGCAAAATTAATATAGAAAATCATTGATCAATACTATCTGCAGATCCTACCAAAGTCCTCTTTAATTCGAAATTTGTGTTTTCTAGCCGTTTTTTAACAGCACTCCCTGACCTTTGCGAATGGCTTCCAAAAGTGAGTGTAGGTATTTCCTTATGGTCAAAGGAAGGACATTGATTTCCTTGTCCTGAATGAAATGCCTGCCTAAATCCATTTCGCTTTCAATTGCCCTGATCACATACTTTTTATTTTTATAAATCGTAATGATTTTTATTCTTTTGTAGCCATTTCCATCTTTACTTCCATAAACAATGATTGGGTCAATTCGGTTGTCTCCATCTAAATCTTTAAACGAACAGTAATTGGTCCAAAACCAGATATTGGTCTCCTCATTTTCGCTTTTTCTCTCATCTTTAATAGACCAGTGGATGAGGTTTCCGCCATGGTCTGCCCGGAAGGCTATTGCTTCAATGCTATTATTTGTAGTGTCTTTATTTTTAATGTTGAAAATTTTTTCCAGAAAGGCTATTTGGTAGTCTCCGCTAGCATCACTTAAGCCATAGACCATGAAAATTTCCTTCGGATTAATCTCGAGTTGTTCAGCTACTTGCGCATGTTCGGATTTCATCATCCGATTACTGGTTTGGGAAAAGCTTAAAAAAGGTGAACAGGCTAGGAGAAGGGATATATGGATTAGATGATTAAACCATCTGAATTTGGCAGTGCTCATTGCTGGGTAGGTGAAATTGTATTAATTATTAGTTCTTAGCGAGTGAAAGTCTACGTTTAATGTCTGGCAAATTTAAATTTTCAATACTTAGTTTCAGGGTTAATTTGAAGATAATTTTCTCTGATTTGTTTTTAGTGATAGATCAGCACTATCCCAGACTTTTTGGACATTCATACAAAATCACACAAATTGCTTGCATTAAATATATTTTGTTTTTGCTCGCCTAAAAAGTTCGCTATCGAAACTAAAGCGCTTTATACCGGTATTGAATTACTATGGAGAAATTTGAAAAAATAAAAGAACTGCTATCAGCAATTGAAGCTGATGCAGCAAAGTTTTTATGATGCTGAAAATGCTTCCGCTGGTACCAGGGTGCGTAGCTGTTGCACAACTAGTATTTACTGATTTATATCCATATTCAATAAAAAAGGGCAATTCTCAAGTCGAGAATTGCCCTTTTTACTTTATGTTTTTAGTGGACTAACCTACTACTTCATAAAAGGTGATAAGGTTTCCATAGAGATCCAATGTTGCCAGGTCACGGTAGCCCCAATGCTGGTGCTCAACAACCGAATCCTCGCTGTGAAGCACCCCTTTTGGTTTATATTCCTGATAGAGTTCATCAATTCCCTCGATCTCGACCCTACAGCTTGCCATACCTGCGATGAAAGTTTCTGCTCCAGACCAGATAGGTGGTGAGAAAAGTGCCAGGCTCCGGAACTTCCAAATTTTGTCGCACGCCTGCCAAAGATGGATTTCAACACTTCCACCTACCAATATGGCAAAGCTTTCTTCTTGGTGGCGAGCAACAAAGCCCATTTTTGACTGGTAAAAGTCTAAAGCCTTTTTAATGCTGACAGCAGGGAGCGCTGGAACACTATTCTTGAAATTGACCATTCGTTTTTTATCCTATAACTTAAAGTTACTGAATTTAGTAGTACTTTTTGCGGAACCAGAACGCAAGATTAACGAGTGCAATCAACGCTGGAACTTCTACCAGTGGGCCGATCACTCCTGCAAATGCCTGACCAGAATTGATTCCGAATACACCGATAGCAACAGCAATTGCAAGTTCAAAGTTGTTTCCCGTGGCCGTAAAGGCAATCGAGGTACTTCGTGAATAATCTGCGCCGAAGTATTTGCCCGCTAAGAAGCTGACCACAAACATAATGGAGAAGTAGATTACAAGAGGTATGGCAATGCGAACCACATCAATCGGTATTTGAACGATCAGGTTGCCCTTTAGGCTGAACATAATCAAGATGGTAAACAATAGCGCTATCAGCGTAATTGGTGATACGAGCGGTACAAACTTGTTCTGGAACCAATCTTCACCCTTCAGTTTGATCAGACAATATCTACTGATAATGCCCATTGCAAACGGTAGACCCAAATAAATGCCCACGCTCTTGGCAATCTCGCCAATTGTAATATTTATCTCTAGGCTTTTAAGTCCAAAATATGGCGGAAGAACGGTAATAAAAACATAGGCAAAAACGCTGTACAACAATACCTGAAAGATGCTGTTCAAAGCGATCAGCCCTGCCGCATATTCACGGTTACCCTCTGCGAGTTCATTCCACACCACGACCATCGCAATACATCGGGCAAGTCCGATCAAAATCAGCCCCACCATATATTCGGGATAGTCCCTTAAAAAAGTTATTGCTAAAAAAAACATGAGAAGCGGGCCGATGATCCAGTTGAGCACCAGTGAAACAGTAAGCACTTTTGTGTCCTTGAACACTTCGCCCATCTTTTCATATCTCACCTTTGCAAGCGGGGGATACATCATCAGGATCAGTCCGATGGCCAGTGGTATGTTCGTTGTTCCACTTGAAAAGGAATTGATAAAGTTCGATGATGTCGGTATGAAGTAGCCAATACCGACACCAATTGCCATCGCCAAGAATATCCAAAGGGTGAGGTAATGGTCAAGGAAACCCAGTTTTTTCCGCTTGATTATGGGTGCACAATTATTTGCAGACATCAGCGCTTTAAGTTTTCGTTAACAAAGTTTTGTGCGTACTTGCGGATCATCTCCCTTACCTCACGGAACTGCTCCATCACTTTTTCTTCTGTTCCGATAGCTTTGGCGGGATCGGGAAAGTTATAATGGAACTTTACTGCATTGGTGGGGAAATATGGACAGCTTTCTTTTGCATTATCACAAACGGTGATCACGTAGTCGAAATCGATACCCATGTATTCATCAATGTTGTTGGAGGTATGTCCAAAAATGTCTATTCCATCCCTTTTCATTATCTCGATGGCCTTTGGATTTACACCATGTGTTTCTATTCCTGCGCTGTAGATTTCCGCCTTATCTCCTGCAAAGTATCTTAAATAACCTTCAGCAATCTGGCTCCTGCAACTGTTCCCTGTGCAGAGCACTAATACCTTTTTCATAAATTTTTATTGTTAAATGATTGTTTTACTGCTTCTTTCCAAAAGCACCGTATCCCTCCAAACTCCGTTCTGCTTTCCAATTTTTTCTCTAACGCCGAGCGTCCTAAAGCCTGCTTTTTCATGGATGCGAAGGCTACCGATGTTTTCGGGAAATATACCTGCCTGTAATGTCCATATTCCTTCTATCTCACTCAAGGCAACAAGTTCTTCTAAAAGTGCAAGCCCAATTCCCTTTCCAGATTGCTCGGGGTCAACATATACGCTAACTTCAGCTACCCCGGCATATACGCAACGTGAAGAAACGGGAGTCAATGCTGCCCATCCGATCAAACTTCCATTTTCTTCAGCAATAATCCTGCAAGTGCTAAGATGCGAGCTGTCCCATTCTTCCCAAGAGGGTGCGCTGTTCTAGAAAGTGGCATTGCCCGTTGCAATACCCTTTTCATAGATTAACTTAACCTGCTTCCAATCCGATGGCAATAGTTTTCTTATTTCCATAACAAAGGATTAACAGCAACCGCCATCAGGAGTACAACCGTTCGCCACACCAGCCAAATTGACCATTCCCTTTTTTGGTGTTTCTTCAACACGACAAGCTTCCCTAGCAAGGCAAGCTGTTTGTTTGGCAAGCAACAGGAAATTCGTTCCATCATAACCAAGATCATATTTTCCAATGGTTCCAGATTGGTATTCCACTTCGATTTCCAGGTCTTCCATGCCCAATACCTTTTCCGATAGAGAAATGATGTTCAGCAATTTTCCCGCTTTCAGGCGATGCTCGTAGTCATCTGCATCCCATAACTGGAAGTTTGCCACTTTCTCATGGCGCACCTTTCCTCCACAGTCGATGAAGTCTTTTGTGATGACACCTACTTCTGTTACATGGAAATGTTCTGGTAGGGTTTCTCCGTTTTCTACTTGGAAATTAACTGATTCAGCTGCTGCCAAGATAGTTTTGATTTCAGATAGTCTCATATATTCTCCATTTATGTATCGTAATTTTGCGATAGATTCACTTAAAAAAAAGGGTTAACAACAGCCCTTGGGAGCTACATAGGATCCCATAAAATCTCCAAAGAGCTTTTGCAAAAGGCTCCACGTTTTCGGTTCTATGCAGTAGCAGACCTTCACCCCATCGATCGTTCCCTGTATGATACCCGCATTTTTCAGCTCTTTCAAATGCTGTGAGATCGTTGCCTGCGCAAGGCCCAGTTCTTCCACGAGGTCACCACATATACAAGCATTCGCAGAAATGATCTGTTGCAAAATCGCAATGCGTGCAGGATGTGCAATTGCCTTCAAAAGTGTTGAAAGCTCGTTCTGCTCCTGCGTGAATATTTCTGTCTTTGTAAGTCCCATAATTTTATATCGCAATATTACGATTGTAATTATTGATATACAAATAATCTATCGTTATTTTACGATATATTTATTTAAACATCTGACTATCAATTGTATAATTTGTATTTTTGCTTATGCAAGGTAAGAAGAACTATCAGGAAAAGCTTTTCATCAGCTTTCAACTTTCAGATATATCCCCGCAGATAATTTTTGCAGACGTTTAAAGGACATACTCGACCTCGACTTTGTTTACAGTGCAACGGATGTTTTCAGTTATAAATCTGCTTGGACTAAAATATTGTGTTAAATTAAAAACCAAGCGGTTTAATTGTGTCTAAATATTTTAGGTTAAATAGACATAACTTGATTTGAGGATCATTTAGCCATGGCCACTTCTAGTCGTGGCTTTCTGTATTGACTATGTTAGATATTGGTAAAGAATTGAAGTAAGCGGCTGCAAATCTAATTGGTCAGATAAAGTGTCAAGATAAATATTGTTCGAACTCTGGGTTGCCAATACAACAAAGCCAAATATTTTGGTGGCCCTGTCGTTAGCAATAATTTATAGTTAATAACTAACCTTTAGTCAGCTGTTTTGATAAAACTTTCTTCTTATAACTTTCCAGAAAGCTATTGACCATACCAGCGAAGAGCGTTTTTTTCTGGCGGGCATTTCCAATAAAATCTTGGTATCTCACAATAGCCTGTTTTAAACTAAATTCTTTTTTTAAGTCCTTTTCCATAATCTCTCCTTTTTAAGTGGTACATCATCGAAACTCAACGAGTTCGGCTTATTGGCTAGAACCGAGTATCGATGGTTTTTACATACAGCAGCGTGTATGCTTTTGTATATCTATTTGATAATAAATGTTTTATATTATAGTAACGGAAATTTAGGCACTTTGTTTTACCCAAATATTGTAAATCGTTTCAAGTAGGGCTACAGCTCTAGGATGTACAATGCATAACTTTTATTACCTAATTCTTAAACTAAGAACTATAGATTCCCTTCTTCTAGCTCTCTGGGTTCTTGTTAATTTCATCCATAAGTGCCAGTTGGCTTTTTTGTATTAATACCCCTTTTTTGTCTTTGTTCAGCTAATGAGTCTTCACGGACATTTTGATCTTCCTTTAATAAGTATTTGCGTTAAACTTATTTGTATCTGAATCGTTAGAGAAAACAACATTAACTGTAGCTCAAATGCTATATGTTTTGTTCTTATCCAAATTACTTCTAAAAAAAATCTTTTAAACCTTTTGCTTTTTAAAACAAAAGTTTTTATATTCGTGTACGTTAACGGTCGTGTTTTTTAGTCAGTTAATGAAGACCAAATATAACTTTACAATAAAGCACAAATTTTTTTACAATAGTTACGTGTACGTACACTATTTGTGTTGTTTGTTTTGACTATTATTATTAATTATAAATAGGGTAATGAGAATAAGGAAAAATATAAATATTGTTGAAGTAGGAAGTTTAACCAAGAAACAAACTTTCATCTCTACTTTAATTTTAGGAGGACTGTTTTTTATTTTCGGTTTTGTAACTTGGGTAAACGCAATTTTAATTCCTTATTTTAAAATAGCCTGCGAGCTTACTCACTTCGAATCTTATTTAGTTGCTTTTGCATTCTATATTTCCTATTTCGTAATGTCTATTCCATCTTCATACTTATTAAAATCTGTTGGTTTTAAAAAGGGAATTATGTTTGGGCTTTGGATAATGGCGGCTGGTGTTTTTATTTTTATTCCTGCCGCGTTAACTAGAACGTATGGCGTTTTTTTAATGGGGTTATTTACAATTGGCTGTGGTCTTGCCATACTGCAAACAGCGGCCAATCCTTACATAACCATATTAGGATCTATAGATAAAGCCGCAAGACGTATCAGCATAATGGGGATATGTAATAAAGCTGCGGGGTTAATTGCACCTTTAATATTTGCATCGGTCATATTTAAAGTAACTGATAGTGAGGTTTTAAGTCAAATTCACACAATGGGAGGGGCGGAGCGAAGTGCTTTTCTTGATGAGTTGGTACGAAGGGTTATTTTTCCTTATACAACTTTAGGTATCGTTTTAACCATTTTGGGTGGATTTATAAGGTATTCTCCGCTACCTGAAATTAATACCGAAGAAGAAAATTCTGAACTCTCGGTTATCAATGCAGATAAAAAACATCTGTTTCATTTTCCGTACCTCATTCTGGGTGTTTTGGCCATATTCCTGCATGTTGGAACTCAGGTAATTGCCATTGATACTGTTATAGGTTATGCAAATTCAATGGGGATCCAAATTTTAGAAGCTAAAGTTTTTCCATCATACACACTCTTCACTACAATTATTGGTTATGTATCTGGCATAATCCTAATCCCGCGATATGTTTCACAAGTAAATGTATTGCGTGCTTGTACATTAATTGGTGCGGCGTTAACATTGCTAATTATTTATAGTCACGGCAGCTATATCATTTTAGGGCACAATGCAGACATTTCTATTTGGTTTATCGTATCGCTTGGTTTAGCCAATTCTCTGGTTTGGGCTGGGATTTGGCCACTTGCACTAAATAATTTAGGGCGGTTTACAAAAGTTGGCTCTTCAGTCTTAATTATGGCTTTGTGCGGGAGCGCTATTTTCCCTCTTTTATATGGCTATGTGGCCGATTTATACAATGAAAGAGCAGCTTATTGGATACTCTTTCCTTGCTATCTGTATTTAATGTTTTACGCTTTTTACGGACATAAGATCACCTCATGGCGATTGATCAAAATTAATAAATAAATGCAGGGTTAATTTTCACCCTCTTAGAAACACTTATCAGACTAACCAACAAATAAATATAAACCAAACACTAAATCAAAAATGATAATATGCAGCTAACACACATCTAAAATTAAATAGGCCATTAATGCATAACTGGCATTAAGAAATAAGCCTGTTGCCAATAAATCAGGACTATAACCTGAATAAATACTAACTAACCATTCAATTCTTAAACGAAAAAAAATGAAAAAACAATTAATGCCAACGGCATCCTATTTTTTCGACTTTTACAAGGTACTGAAGATTAAAAATTATTTTTTCCTTGCACCGCTACTATTAGTTTGTGCAAATGCATCAGCAAATAATTTAACAATTGTAAAAAATGCTGATTTAACTACATCCAACAAGTCGAATTTTAAACCATTAATCAAATCGATATTTGATGATGTTCAGATAAAAGGAACAGTAAAGGATGAAGGCGGGCCGATTCAGGGGGTTGTTGTAACCGTATTAGGAACTAAAATAAGTACTTATACTGACGCCAAAGGTTATTACCAATTAAGTGCACCAAAGGGCGCATTACTCAAGTTTTCTTATGTCGGTTTTACCGACCAAACTATAACAGTTTCCAACCAGACTGTTATAGATGTGCTAATGAAACCAGATAATGATAAGTATAATTTAAATGATGTAGTGGTAGTTGGTTACGGAACACAGAAACGCTCTGATATTACTGGATCAGTTAGCTCGGTACCAAAAGAAAGATTGTCGCAATTACCAGTAACCAACGTGCTTCATGCTATGGAAGGCGCTACAGCTGGTTTAAAAATTACACAAACATCTTCAGTGCCAGGAAGCTCGGCAGGTGTATTGGTTAGGGGAGTAAACTCTATAAATGCAAATACGGCACCTTTAACTGTAATTGATGGAGTACCTTTTAGCAATCTTGGTGGCTCAATGAATGATATCAATCCAAATGATATTGAATCAATTGAGATATTGAAGGATGCTTCTGCTGTTGCTGTTTATGGAACAAGAGGTTCTAGTGGTGTAATTTTAATTACCACAAAAAGAGGTAAAACAGGAGAACCAACAATTCGCTACAGCGCGTACGCAGGACCAGAATTTCAAAATAAAACTTTAACACCTTTGAATGCGGAACAGTATGTTCAGAAATATCTTGATTTTTTAAAGCAAAGAAATCAAGCACCGACGGCTACACCTGTACCAAATCAATACGAAATTGAGAATTATACTGCGGGTAAAACAACCGATTGGATGAAGGAAATTTCTCAAAATGGATTTATTCAGGATCATAACCTTAGTATTTCTGGAGGAAGTGAGCGTATAAAATATTTTGTATCTGGTGCTTATCAAAAGCAAAAAGGTGTTTTAAAAGGTTACCAGTACAATCGTGCATCTTTCAGATCAAATTTGGATGCAAAATTAACAGACTGGTTAACAGCTGGAACATCTATATTTTTTGCAAATAATAATACCGATGGAGGAACCGTAAGGTATTCTGCAGCGATGCAAATGAGTCCTTATGGTCGTGAATATGAGGCAAACGGCGATTATACAATTTTTCCAATGTTCTCCGAAACCAATTTTAGAAATCCTTTACTTGGACTGAATTCTGACGTAATTAACAGAGATAAAAACCTAAATGGAATATTTTATGCAGAAGTAAAACCAACATTTATAAAAGGATTAAAGTACAGATTAAACGCAAATTACGCGTTTTTACCTTCGAGAACTAATACTTACAGTGGCGTTGATGCTGGAGATACATTTGGTGGCACCGCTGGACTTAGCAATACCGAAACCAACAGCTGGATTGTTGAGAATATTCTTACTTACGATAAAAACTGGGGTGACCATCATTTAGATGTAACAGCGCTTTACAGTGCGCAGGAAAAACAATACACAACCAACGGCACAACTGGCAGAACATTTATTAATGATGATTTATCATTTAATAATATTGGCGGCGCAAGTGTAGTTACAGCAACTTCTTTTTATAGCCGAGAAGCATTGGTATCTCAAATGGGAAGAATAAATTATTCTTACAAGAGCAAATATTTGTTTACCGCAACAGCGAGAAGAGATGGATATTCAGCATTTGGATCTGGAACAAGCAAGTATGGCTTATTTCCTTCAGTTGCAATTGGATGGAATATATCTAATGAAAACTTCCTTAAAAATGTAAAGCAAATTGACAACATAAAATTTAGAGCATCTTATGGTACTTCAGGTAACCAGGCTGTAGGTGTTTATCAAACGATTACCACACAAGGCATAACTAAATATGTATATAATGGTGTAACTGCAATTGGCTTAGTTTCGAGCTCTTTACTTGCAAATGGAATCTTAGGTAACGTTAATTTAAACTGGGAGAGTACAAGAGGTAGCAACTTAGCCGTAGATTTTTCCCTTTTCAAAAACAGGATTAGTGGTACTATCGAAGCTTATCAAACCCGTACTAAAGATGTATTGTTAAGTCGCAGGCTGCCAACAATTAGTGGTTATTCTAGTATTTTCGACAATTTAGGAAGTGTAAAAAACAAAGGAATTGAGGTTACTTTGAGTACCATTAATATTAAAAAAGATGATTTTACATGGTCTAGTAATTTTAACTTCTCTGCCAACAGGAATAAAATTGTTTCTCTTTATGGAGATGATAAAGACGATATCGGAAACAAATGGTTTATAGGAAAACCCTTAAACGCAATTTATGATTATCAGTTGGCTGGTGTATGGCAGGTTGGTGAAGATCCATCAAAAGTAGATCCAGGTGCAGTACCAGGAAGTTTGAAATTTGTTGATATCAACGGCGATAATAGAATTACAGAAGCCGATAAAATTTATCAGGGAACAAGTTTACCAAAATGGACTGGTGGTATGAACAACACCTTCAGGTATAAAGCCCTTAGCTTAAGTGTGTTTATACAAACTTCGCAGGGTGCAAAAGTAAACAACCCACTATTAAACTTACAAACTTACGGCGGGCGTGTTAATATCCCTCAGGAAGTTTCTTACTGGACACCAGAGAATGGAAACAATACACAACCATCATTAGTATTTACCAATCCAAGACTTTATGCATACCCAAGTAAGCAAAATTACACCCGCATAAAAGATATAACCATCAGTTATACTTTCAGTGAGAAAACCCTTAATAGACTTAAACTAGGTAGTTTAACTGCTTTTGCAAGTGGTAGAAACCTGCACACATTTACAGATTGGGTTGGACTTGATCCAGAATTAAGCGTAAATGCAACCCAGGCAGGCGCTGCTAATGCACCACTTAGTTATGGTATATATCCATTGGTATCAAGTTTCGTTTTTGGCCTAAATGTTACCCTACGTTAAAAAAATTAAAAGAAATAATCATGAGAAAATTAACTTTTTTAGTACTTATTTTTCCAGTGTTAGCCAGCTTTCTTTCCTGTAAAAAAAGCTTTCTGGATGAAAAATCTGATTCAGCTTACTCCCCTCTAACCACCTTTAAAAATGTTGCAGGTTTGGAGTCGGGTATTGCAGGTTTGCAAGCATCAGTTCGCGAACAGTACACCATGCAGGTTACCCAATCCTTACTGGCGGTTTTCCAGGTTGGAACCGATGTTGCTTTAAACGGTTTGGATGCTGGAGAGGCCGAGCCTTTTCAAAATTATGCACTACTAAATTCTGAAAGTCCTGCTGCACTAAATTATTGGAGCTGGTCGTACAAGGTGATAAATAATGCCAATCAAATTATAAAGGGCGCATCTGATAATACCAGCGTTTTAACTACGGCACAAAGAAATTTGTATTTGGCTGAAGCCAGATTTTATAGAGCTTATGCTTATAATTTTTTAGTAACCCTATGGGGATCAGTTCCTTTAATTGATCAACCTTTAGATGTTCCAAAAACTGATTTTGTACGTGCAAATCTGGAGAGTTTAAACACATTGATTAATGATGATTTAATTTTCGCCAGTACAAATTTACCTGCAATTGATGCCGTATCGAAACCAGGAAGAATAAGCAAAGAGGCTGCACAGCAGCTACTTGCCGAGGCTTACTTAAGACAAGGTAAAAATGATCTTGCTGAGGTACAATGCTTAAATGTAATTAACAGCAAAAAGTTTTCAATTGTTAATACAAGATATGGTGTTAAAAAGGCACTTGCTGGCGATCCTTTTTCAGATATGTTCGTTGATGGTAACCTACGTCGCAGACAAGGAAATACCGAAGCCATCTGGGTTCAGGAAATGGAGTACAACCTTCCAGGAGGTTCTTCGAGCTTAGATCAGCATAGAAGGGTTTGGGTTCCTTACTATTCTAACGTAGCAGGACTTTTAGTATGCGATTCTCTTGGTGGTCGTGGAATTGGCCGAATCCGTTTAAGTCCGTGGGTTATAAATGGATTATATAAAGGTAACGACATGCGTAACTCTAAATATAATATTCATCGCGATTACTATTACAACGATCCTAAAAATGCAAAATTTGGTCAAAAGGTAGTTCCATTGGCTGCCGATACACTCTACAAAATTGTTCCCTCTACAACTAAATGGAACCATTATCTTGATGCAGATCCAACAGGTAACGGTTCTTACAAGGATTTAATTATGATGCGCTTAGGCGAAACTTATCTTTTACTTGCTGAAGCTCAGTTTAAACAAACAAAACTAGCAGAAGCGGCGATCAGTATTAATGTGCTGAGAACTCGTGCAAACGCTGCTCAGGTAACCGCTTCGGATATCACACTCGATTTTATTTTAGATGAGAGGGTAAGAGAGCTGATTGGTGAAGAAAATCGCAGAATGACTTTGGCTCGTACTGGCACATTGGTAGATCGATTGAAAAAACTGAATTTCAAAGACAATTCAACCGTTCAAGCGTATAATCAGTTATTACCAATTCCACAAAGTGAAATTGACCTGAATAAAGATGCCAAATTGGCTCAAAACCCAGGTTACATACGATAATAAACTCATACAGGCAAAAAACGCTGGTCGGGCAGATCAGTGCTTTTTTGCCCGCTCTCAAAAATTAACGTCTCTCAACTTTTAGAGGTTAGCTTACAATGAATTTGAAAAAAATAATTTTAATAAAAAATGCGGATACCAGCAATAGCCTCTATTAGCCAAAGCTCTGATATCCAAGAAGTATCAGAGCTATTAGACACATTGCCTCAACATCATATTAGTCATCAACCTTGGATTGAGTTTAAAAGTAATTGCCATACCAGTTTTGTTATTGCCCATTCTGGAGATGCAATTTTTTTAAAATATTATGTAAAAGAAGATATAATCAAATTGGCTACCCACCAAACAAATGGGCGGGTTCACAAAGATAATTGCGTAGAGTTTTTTGTTGCTTTCGAGTCACAGAAAAAATATTACAACATCGAAATCAACTGTGCGGGCGTTGCTTTAATAGGTTATGGCGAAGGAAGATTAAACCGAAAACTATTGGATGAAAAGTTGATAAACAAGATAAATGCACATATTAATATTCAAACAGCTCCACTAAATAGTGGCAATAAATATAGGTGGCAAGTTACGGTAATGCTGCCAATCGAAGTATTTGAAGAGAGTAATATTGGCAGTTTAAATCAAAAAAGTGGCTTAGGGAATTTTTTTAAATGTGGTGATGATTTACCGAACAAACATTTTTATGCCTGGAGTAATATTGAAGCTAAAAAACCTGATTTCCATTTGCCCCAATTCTTTGGAAAGCTTGAGTTTAGTTAAAAGTAGGCCGCAAGGTTTACTGAAGAAGAAATGAACATCTACATATGAAAAATATTAAAATAATTAATGGTCATATTATAACTCCGTACCGCATTATAAAGAACGGTACGCTGCTAATAAAGGATCAAAAAATAGAAGCGGTAAGTCAGGTTGATATTGAAACTAATGATTATGAGATTATCGATGCCAAAGGAAATTATATTGCTCCAGGTTTTATTGATATTCACATTCACGGCGGCGGTGGTTATGATTTTATGGATGGAACCGAAGAGGCTTATCTTAAAATTGCTCAAACTCATGCTAAATATGGAACAACGGCCATGGCGCCTACTACGTTAACCTGTTCTAAACAAGATTTGCTAAAAGCAATTGATTTGTACAAAAGCGCAATGCTTAAAAATACACAAGGTGCACAATTTATTGGTTTACATCTGGAGGGTCCATATTTTGCCCTCAATCAAAGCGGTGCACAAGATCCGAGATACATCCGAAACCCTGATATAGAAGAGTATAAAGAAATAATTGATTATGGGCAGGATATTATTAAACGCTGGAGTGTTGCACCCGAACTGCCAGGAGCAGTTGAAATGGGTAAATATCTAAAATCGAAAGGAATTATAGCGGCAATTGCCCATACAGATGCAATTTACGAAGAAGTTGTAGAAGCCGTTGAAAACGGTTACAGTTTAGCAACTCATCTTTATTCGGCAATGTCTGGGGTAAGTAGAAGAAATACTTATCGCTATGCTGGGGTAATAGAAAGCGCTTTTTTAATCGATTCAATGGATGTAGAGATTATTGCAGATGGGATACATCTTCCGCCGCCATTACTAAAGTTAGTTTATAAAATTAAAGGATCAGAGCGAATAGCGCTTATTACTGATGCAATGCGGGCAGCTGGAATGCCAGAAGGAGAAAGCGTTCTTGGAAACAAGGATACTGGCTTAAAGGTAATTGTAGAAAACGGCGTGGCTATAATGGCAGATAGATCTTCCTTTGCAGGAAGCGTTGCAACTACCGATAGACTTGTTCGCACAATGGTAGAGCAGGCAGATATCTCTTTATTAGAGGCAGTAAAGATGATTTCGAATGTACCTGCAACCATAATGGGCATTTCGGATACAAAAGGCAGCTTAACTGCGGGTAAAGATGCCGATGTATTAATTTTTGATGAAAAAATTAATATAAAGAAGACAATCATCAAAGGAGAAATAATTTATACAGCAATCGATTTTAATAAATAAGAAGAATTTAATGAAAGAATTTATAAAAAACTTGCTTACGGTAAAGATTTTTGAAAGCAGAAATTTGATGGGAGAAGCTGTGGCGAATGCTGTGAGTGAAAAAATAAATGAGCTTTTAAGCAAACAACCTTTTGTAAACATAATTTTTGGAGCAGCGCCCTCTCAAAATGAATTTTTTCGGGCGCTTATCAAAAAAAATATAGAATGGTCTAGGTTAAATGCTTTTCACATGGATGAGTATATAGGTCTCGATGCAAATGCTTCGCAAGGGTTTGGTAATTTTTTAAAAGATCGTTTATTTACCAAAGTACCTTTCCATTCG
>Ga0247810_10000644_pt1 | contig 32102 bp, 31 predicted proteins | sample UWRJL119311C1_FD_179918 | JGI IMG/M metagenome (GOLD analysis project Ga0247810, IMG submission 179918) | Plant litter microbial communities from Arlington Agricultural Research Station in Wisconsin, United States - UWRJ-L119-311C-1 | ecosystem: Environmental > Terrestrial > Plant litter >... | reverse complement strand
GGATACTCAACCCAACCGTTTTGTGGTGCGTTCCAATAAGGATTTTGAGCAGCGCGTTGTTGCCTTTGCTACCATCGATGACGCCCGCCGTTTCGTGAATGAGGTAGGCTGCCGTTCAAGCGATTCGAACTGTAAAGAACTGTTTTATACAGATACCTACGGCTCAAACTATTTGCTTCTCGATGAAATAGGTAAAACCTTCTTGAAAGTAATGACTATCGCATTGCCAATCCTGCTAGCCTTGGCCTCGGCGATCATTTGGTTTACAATTTCCCGCATTATGGCTGAAAACCGCCGAGAGACGGCCGTGTACCGCGCTATGGGTGCCAAACGAGGAGACGTTGTGGCTATTTACGGAATGTACACTTTACTCGTCGCTTTCCGTATCGCAGTTTTGTCACTTGTAATCGGAATCGCTGCAGCCTTTGTGGTTGATGCCGTCTATAGCCCAGGTATTTCCGCAACCGCCGCTTCGATGTTTGGTATTGTCAAAAACGCCCCACAATTTAGCATGTTCGACCTCAGCTCGCCATTGTTATTAGCGATTGTCGGTTCAATATTCGTAGTGAGTTTAATTGCGAGCATTCAGCCGCTTATCCGCAACGTCCTTCGGCATCCAGTGCAGGATATGCGAAGCGAGTAGTTATTAAAAAATCACCCGGTATTACTCCGGGTGATTTTCGTTTTCGTCTTGGGGTGTTTTAAATAGCTCATCGACATACGGCTCGAACTGCTGTTCAAGTTGCCTAAAGTCGGAAAGGTCTTTGCCGTAAATGGCAACTTCAAGAATGTAGCCTAGGCGTTGTGTCTCTGCGGGCGTTGCGGGCTTAAGCAGTTTGCTTAAGCGTTTTTGCTCGGTGTGAAACGCTTCGCGATATTCTTCGTCGGTAATATCGCTATTCTGGAGCTCTTCCATTGTGTCGTGCTGTGTTCCAGTCGCAGAAAGTCCAAGCGTGCCATCGGGCATGTAAGAAAGCCTGTAGTGTTCTACGGTAGAGTCTTCACTTGTTAGATGATTACTTTCGTAAAGCGAAACTTCAAGTTCGGTGCCGTTAATGTCCTGAACTGACAGTTCGCCTAATCGGTACTTGGCTTCAGCCTCGGGTGTCGTAACGGAGAGTGTTGCAGTATGAATCTCATACTCGCTTTTATGCAGTGCAATAATATCGCCGATCCACTTATATGACCTTTCAAGCAGAAGGTTGAGTTCTTCCGCTGTAGGCTCATTATTTGAGGTGGTGTCATCAAAAGCTTCCATGTGATAACAATTATATCACGATTATGTTAAAATGTCAATTATGCCTCTGGGGCTACCTCTGTTATAATAGAAAGCTGTATGATACTCACCGCAACCATCGAAGAAAAATCATTTGGCGATAAGCTTCTTTTTAAGAATACTTCCTTTTTTGTAGAGGATGACGAGAAGGTTGGAATTGTCGGCCGTAACGGAGAAGGAAAGACGACTTTGTTCCGTATTGTTATGCAAGAAGACAAGGATTTTCAGGGTGAGTTTTCTTTAGGTAAGGGTGTTTCAATTATTGCCACTCGCCAAGAGCACCATGGCTTTGAAGACATGGTTGTTATGGAATATATCCTGCAAGATTTGCCACATTATGGTAAATTGAAGCACATTCTTGAAAACCACCCGCTGGTTATGGGTGACGACATGAAGCTTATTCATGAATACTCCGAAGCTCTCGAACGTTTCGATTCTTTGGGCTACTACAATATTGAAAACGAAGTCGAAAAAACTATGGACTCTTTCCAGCTTGGCAATAAGCTCCAAAGTAAAATTGGTGAGCTTTCGGGTGGCCAAAAGCGTCTCGTTGAAGTTGCCAAGGTGATGATTTCTAAAGCCCAACTGGCTTTAATCGACGAACCAACTAACCACATGGACTACGTTGCAAAAGATAAATTTTTGCAGTGGATGAATACCGCTAAAGAAGCAATGCTGGTGATTACTCACGACCGCGATGTCCTTGAAACTGTTGATCGTATTCTAGAAGTGAAAGACCAAAAAATTATTAGCTATAAGGGCAACTACAGCGATTATCTGCGCCAAAACGCCGGCTCTACGAGCAGTATGATGAACGAGTTTGAAATGGTGCAACGCCGCATCGTTAACCTTAAGGGTAAAATTATTGAATACCAACGATTTAAAGAGAAGTCTCGTACCCCGAGTACTATTCAACGCTTTAAGCGCCTCGAACAAACATCACGCGATGAACTTGCGAAGCTTGAAAAGCAAGAGCGACCTACTTTCTGGGTTGATAGTGATTCGGTTGCCGACATGGGCCTGAAAACTGGTGAGCAATACCAGAAGTTTAAAGCAAAGAACATTCGCCTTAGCGGTGTAAATGGCGACGAAGGCTTCGGCCGCTTGCTTGTGAACGTGTCTGATGTCTCACTCGGATATGACAAACCGCTCTTTAAAGGTGTTTCCTTCCAAATTCGTGAAGGTGAAACCCTTGAGCTTCGCGGTCGTAACGGTGCCGGTAAATCAACAATGGTGAAAACGTTGCTTTCTACAGTGACTGGTAACGAATTTAGCGCCAAAGTATTTAGCGGTACGATGGATGTAGATAAGAAAATCCGTGTTGGTGTGTACGAACAAGAAACACCTGACATGTGGCTTTCGAAAAAATTGGGTGAAGCGATTGAATACATTTACTTGTCTCGCGGTTTATCGATAGGGGATACGAAGGTTCGCAATCTAATGGCTGACTATTTGTTCACTCAAAACGATGCTAACATTCCAGTGTCTCAGTTAAGTGGTGGCCAAAAAGCCCGTCTACAACTTATTGATATGCTGTCTGATAGCCCATCACTCCTCGTACTCGACGAACCAACCAATCACCTTGACCTTCCTAGTATTGAAGAGCTCGAGCAAGCACTAAAAAATTATACAGGCGCCATTCTGTATATCTCACACGATACATTCTTTAGGAAGAATTTAGGCGGAGAAGTCGTTCAGCTGTAACTATAGTTGCTATACTAAGACAAAGCGCAAGCTAAACTAACAGGAGCACTATGAACCCAAACAATCCATCACAGCCAACCGAACAGCCGACACCACCCGTAGAGACCCAATCGGTTGCCCCAAAAGCCTCACGCTTTCCTGACCTAAAGAATATGAATCGTAAAAAGCTCATAACGGTAGCCAGTATCGCCGGTGGCGCACTTGTGCTCGTAATTATCGCTTCAATTTTATACGTTTCACTTATGACTGTTTCTAAGCAAGACTATCGAGATGCAGTAGTGCAATATAACGCCGTTTCTGGCGCTGGTAGCAAACTAACTTCTAGCATCAAAGCATTCTCATCATCAACGATGAGCGGATCAGACGAAGCGTACGATAGCGCCGTAAAAACCGCTGAAGGTTCAATCACGAGTATTCAAGAAGAGAATACAAAGCTCGCTGAATTGAAAGCAGTTCGCATTGGCGAAGGTAAAGAATTGTATGCAACCTTCGATAGTAAGCTGACAACATATCTTGCGTACGGAGACGATGTAATCGGTTCTATTGAAAAAGTTCGCCCAGCGCTTGTTACTTGTGCCGGTATAAGTAAGGCATCAACGAGCGATGCGCAACTTGCAGCCGTCAAATCTTGTTCGACTACTTTAAATTCCGTAAACGATGTACCAAATGCAGAGTTCAGCACTTTTATTAATTCACTTAAGGGTGGATACACAAAGTACATCACAGTCTACGAAGGTATGAGCGCACTCACGAGTCCTTTTGGTAGCCAGTACGACCAATACAAGTCATTACGTGACCAAATGAACGCCATTCAAAAAGATATCCAAACGGCAAGTAAAACATTCTCTACAGATATCGCTAAACACGATAGCGACGTTAGCGTAAAAGCTTCTGCAGATGCTCTTGGCAACTACCTCGCTAAACAACAGAAGTAATAGTTTCTCAATGGTGGGGCAGGGTATACTAATACCATGCCTCACCACCAAAAAGCCCATGCCATGCGAGCTCTTGAAGAAGAGATTATCGCCTTCAATATAACCCCTGAATTAGCCAAGCAAGCCCATAGGCTCGTGATAGGGGACGGTAACCTTGATGCTGATATTGTTTTCATTGGCGAAGCGCCTGGTAAGAAAGAAGATCAGCAAGGCCTTCCGTTTGTCGGTGCTGCCGGGAAGTTTCTTGACCTTATGCTTGAAGAGGCGGGGATGGTCCGAGCCGACGTCTATATTACAAACATTGTGAAGTATCGACCACCAAACAACCGCGACCCTAAGCCGGCTGAAAAAGAAGCCTTCTGGCCCTATCTTTTAAAACAACTCGAAATTATTCGTCCTAAGGTGGTTATTACACTTGGCAGACACAGTATGGGATATTTTCTGCCGAATGCTGTTATTGGCGAGGTGCATGGCCAGCCGCAGCAAGTACACTTCGATACGCAGGCTTTAACGGTTATTCCTTTGTACCATCCAGCCGCAGCCCTTTATAACGGGTCACTACGGCAAACGTTGATTGATGATTTTCTGGCCGTACCAAAGCTTATCAGTAAACTGTAGTATATTGACTTTTTAGCACTTTTTTGCTATAATATGTATTCACGATTATTTGAGGAAACTCCTTAAATGCAACACCCAACAGGAAGGGAAGTCGTGGTACGTAGCGCATTCGAAATTCAGCGAGAAATTCAAGACCTCAAGCCCATCATTCGTGATGAGTTGAAGCGGCGAGATGACAACTTGACGATGCCCGACAGTTTCGACGAGCACTTCCTCAGCGATGCTCTCGTCTACCTTCACCGGTCGCACTTCGTCGGCATCAACCGCTTCAAGCGTCTCGGTGACGGCTACTGGCCTGACCGGCGTGAAATTGCTCATCTCCGCATCATTTGCGAGGTTACCTGCGATCTCAGCCTTACCGTCGACCATGAACTGCTTGCGGGACTAGTGGTCGCCATCGAGATCCTGGAGGATAAGCGAGAGAAGTTCATCAAAAATGAACTGGCGATGATTCACGAATCTTCGATACCTTCGCTTGCACAGGCCGCCGCCAACTAACCGCCCATCTCTGGAGGGCTCAGCCAAGTTACGACTTCGTTGAGCCCCCGAGAGGGGCGGTATTTTATTTCCCAAATTTCTTACATTTTGCCAACCGAACCTCAGCATGCTATACTAGACACACTGTTTCCGAGAGGGCAATCGATATTATATCCGTAAAGCCTCTCACACTTGTTAATAAGTATCTAATGAATACATAAATTTTCTTAATGAAAAGGAGAAAAAATATATGGGTCAACAAAGACTCTCAACCCCCCAAGGTGATGACGCCTCAAGGCAACCACGAAACAACCAACCACGTCCAAAATCAACTAACACTGTACTGGCTAATACCCAAACCCGTAGGGGTGAAGTGTTCCGCGCTCAACGCCGTACTAGCGACGACGTTAACGCTCGTGCCTCACAGCACGTTATTAACATTCCGGTAAATAAATCGGTTTACAATGGCTACGCCGGTCGCCAATTCAGCGTTGCTGATTTCAAAAAGCAGCCACGTGCCTCAGGTCCAAAACTCCGCGTTATTCCACTCGGTGGATTAGGCGAAATGGGTATTGGTAAAAACATGATGGCTATCGAATACGATAATGACATTATTATTATCGACATGGGCTTCTTGTTCCCAGGTGCCGACTACCCGGGTATTAACTACATTATTCCTGACATCAGCTACTTGCTTGAAAACAAGCACAAAATCCGCGGTATCGTGTTTACTCACGGTCACCTTGACCACATTGGTGCAGTTCGCCACCTTATTCACCAAATTCCAGCGCCAGTATACGGTTCAAAGTTTACTTTGGCCATGGTTCAAAAGAATATGGAAGAAGCAACTAGTGGATACGAACCGGTGTACAACGTTATGGACCCTGAAGCCCACGAACGTGTGCAAATTGGTGATAGCTTTAGTATCGAACTCGTTCGCGTTAACCACTCAATCCCAGACGCGACTGCTGTCGTTGTCCGTACACCGCTTGGTGTCTTAGTCGATACTGGTGACTGGCGTTTTGAAGACAAGCCTGCCGACGGCAAGAAGTTTGACCTCGAGCGATTGACTGAAATTTCTGCCAAAGAAGGCATCTTGATGCTTATGAACGAATCTACCAACTGTGAATCTGAAGGTACACACACCCACGGTGAGTTTGATATTCAAGCCGGTATGGGTGAAGTGATGGAAATGCACGCAAAAAGCCGACTTATCATTAGTTGTTTTAGTAGCCAAATCCACCGTATGCAACTTATTCTTGACGAAGCTAAAAAGCACAACCGTAAGGTAGCTTTTGCTGGTTACTCAATGATTCAAAACGTTGAAGTAGCCCTCCGTACAGGTACAATGACCGTTCCTAAGGACGTGATTGTAAAGATGGAAGACATCGTTAAGATGCCTGACGAAAAAGTTACTATTGTATGTACTGGTTCACAAGGTGAATTTAGCGCCGTGCTTAACCGTATGGCCAGTGGTTCACACAAGTTCATCAAAATTAAGAACTCTGACATTATTGTCTTTAGCTCAAACGCTATTCCTGGTAACGAAAAGTACGTAACTCGTACTGTTGATGGTTTGATGCGTGAAGGTAGTGAAGTTATTCAAAATGGTAAAAGTAACCTTACTGGTATTAAAAACCCACTTCACCTTTCAGGTCACGGCTATCAAGACGATCACGTAAAGCTTATTACGGCATTAAACCCTAAATACTACTTGCCAATTCACGGTGAATTCCACATGTTGGCTCATAACGCTGCACTTGCCGAAAACCTCGGTGGTGTAAAACGCGATAACATCTTTGTATGTGACAGCGGTGACGTCATTGAAATTACCTCTGAAAAAGCTCGTAAAGCTGGCCGCGTACCAGTTGGTGGTGTTATGTACGATGACTCTGGGGCTATCGTCTCAGAAGTTGTCCTCAAAGACCGCATCCACATGGCTACCGAGGGTATGTTTGTGGTTGTACTAACTGTTGCCAAGGGTAACGGACGCCTGCTTACCAGCCCTGACATTATCTCTCGTGGATTTATCTACTTGCGAGATAGCGAAGAGCTGATGGGTATCATCCGCCAATACTTGAAGCAAAAAGTTGCCCGCACATTTAGCGGCCGACGTGTTGACCTCGATGTCGTGAAAAAGGAAATTAAAGACGAGCTTACACACGTTCTTTACGACCAAACTCGCCGAACCCCAATCGTTATCCCTGTGATTAACGAAATTGGCGGCGGAGGCAAACCGCAACACGATGGTGCTAGCCAACAAGGCCAGCAAGGTGAAAACCGCGGCGACAACCGTAATAACAATAACCGCAACAGCGGCCAAAACCGTGGCCCACGCCCTAGCTTTGGTGGCCAAAGTGCTGCACCTGAAGGTCCACTTCAGCCAGACCTTCGTCCGCCAGAACCTCGCTACGAGCGCCCGGCGCCAAAGAGCTTCCCAGCTCCAATGGTTCCTGATACCGAAGTAGTCGAGCCGAAGGCTCCAACCGACGTTCGCGGTTACTAGTACTAGCTAAGCTAAAATTAAGAAGGCTTTATCATTTGATGAAGCCTTCTTTTGATTTCTCTAATTCTTAGTAGCGGCCAAACACAAGCGGCTTGTACCTAAGGGGTAGAAATGGTATAAATGTAACATGCATTTGTGGGCATCTAAACAAAAAAATAACGCTGGTTTTACGATTGTCGAACTACTCATTGTAGTAGTAGTCATTGCCATCTTGGCAGCCATTACAATCGTTGCCTATAACGGTATTCAAAACCGTGCTAAAACCAGCGCCGCCCAATCAGCTCTTTCTTCGGCCCTTAAGAAAATCAACTTGTACGCTGTTGATAATGCCGATCAGTATCCTCCTTCGTTGGCCGCAGCTGGCATTACTAATACCGATAATCTTCAATACACTGGCGGCGGTTCGACGTTCTGCGTTACCGCAACTGCCCAGAATATCTCATACTTTCAAAGCAATACCACCGGTAGTGCGGCACTCGGCGCGTGTCTTGGGCATGGAGGCAATGGGATAGCTGCAATTACGAACCTTGTCGTTAACCCGACGTTCGCAGCTGGGAATACTGCCGCCAGCTCATCGTCAGGCAGTCAGGTCTCGACAAACACTACGCCATCAAGCGGCGGGCCTAGTAACAGTGCATTTCTTCGGCGGTCTTATACAGCGGCTAGCACCAGCTTTGCGAGCGGGATGGACGTAATTGTTACACCTGTAACCGGGGCCTCTCCTGGAGATATTATTACCGAATCGGCCTATGTTCGAAGTTCGAAAGCTCAAACCCTCCAGCTGCAAATACAGTGGATCAATTCAAGTGCAGGTAGCGCCGGTACGTTTAACGGTTCTCCTGTGACGCTAGTGCCAAATACCTGGACCCGTTTAACAGTATCTAATGCATCAACCCCCGCACCATCTCCAACGGTATCGTTCCGAATCGATTTGGACGCCGGAGCAGGAGCGGTGCAGTGGGCGAACGGCGATACTCTTGATTACACTATGCTTATGGCGACTGCTGGTCCTACTCTGTACCAATACGCCGACGGTAGTTCACCCGGCTGGGCCTGGACGGGAACTGCTAATAACTCAACCTCTACTGGGCCGCCTTTGTAACGAATTGCTGCAAATAAAAAAGGCTCCGCACTTGCGGAGTCCTTTTTCATTACTGATTTGGATTCAACGCTTAGTGTGGAGCTGTTATCTGTTCGCTTCTAGTCCGAATTGACATCACCTCTGTGATGATGCCAGGGAAGAACATAGTCTGTCCGCTCCCATCATATTTTTGCAGACCAAGCAGTATCTCTGCACCCCTCTGGAACGAGTTTGGTCGAACCAGCTGGAAGGTTATGTGATCTCGGCAGAGCTCGACAACATGCTCTGCGAACTCGAGAGAGTAGGGTTGACCCTGCTTGCGCAGCTCGTCTCTCCAGTACGATTCGTCTTGCGGATCCAGAAACCCAAACTCTAGAGCGGTCTTGAGGATGTGAAACGAGTCAAACAGGGGCGAAAGTATCGCAACTTCTTTGTCTGCGATGACTTCCAGGACGTAGCTGTGGTGTCCTCGGGTGTTCTGTAGAACTGATTGGAATTCGGCCGTGAACTGAATTGAGAGGGGCATCGCCCTCACCACCCTTCGAATGGTTGGACAATTGCCTGTAGTATAACGGGAGCTCTTGCATACGACAAACATAAGCCTCTTGCAAAATGTAGTAAATTTTGCTATAATATGTGCTATAAGATATAGGTATAACCCCCTATAATAGATAAACAGTATGGCAAAAAAGAAAAAACGAAGTTCTAGTAAAAAGAAGGTAGTTAATACTACTCCGCAACATGTCCTCCCCGAGGGTTTTTGGTCACAAGTTGGCGCGCTTCTTCTTATTGTCTTCTCGTTGCTGATTGTTTTAGGTTGGTTTGGGCTTGGTGGGCCTGTGCTTGACTGGCTGAACAAGGCGACTATGGACACTATTGGTTATGGTGTCTATGTCGTGCCAGTCGTCTTCACGTACGTCGCCGTCGAAATTTTCCGTGCCGAAAACAACCGTATTCCGTTTGTCATGAAACTCGCAACTGCCGTCGAGCTTGTTTGGTTCGCTGGCTTGTTCGGCTTGCTGAAAAGCGCCGAGGGTAAGACTACCGGCGGTTTCATAGGCGAAACCGTTAATAGTGGCATGCTGATGTTGGTTGATGGCGGAGTGGCGGCATTTATTTATGTTCTGTTGATTCTTTTAACGGCATTATTTATTGTTCGAGTTTCACCAATCACTATTATTAAAAAAGTCTGGCAACTTTCTCGCCGCGACACTAAAGAGCAAGACGAGAACGTTAAAGTTATGCGTAACGCAGCAACGCTTGACGCTCCAAAAACTACTATGGCTGACTTTAAGATGAATGCCGGTGTACCAATGCTTAGTGCCGACGAAACAATGGACAAAAAGAGTGCTCACTCTAGCACAATGAAAAATACCTTCGTTAAAGATAAGGTTGCTGAAGATAAAGCAGCTTTGGTTACTGTGAGCGACCCTAACTGGAAAGCGCCAAGTGTTGATTTACTTGAAAAGAAACAATCACCAGCTGACCCAGGCGATGTGCAGCAAAATGCCCAAACTATTAAAGATACATTAGCTGAATTTAATATCCATGTAGAAATGGAAGGTGCGAACATTGGTCCAAAGGTAACTCAATACACCCTTCGTCCACCAAGTGGCGTCAAGCTTACAAAAATTACTCAGCTTGAAACAAACATTGCGTTGAACTTAGCTGCCCAAAGCCTGCGTATGGAAGCTCCAATTCCTGGCCAAAAGGCTGTTGGTATTGAAGTGCCAAACCGCAAAGCGGCTGACGTGCGCCTGCACTCAATTATTACGAGCAAGCAATGGACCTCGACAACCGAGCCGCTTCCGTTTGCTATTGGTAAAGACATTGCCGGCCAGCCAGTGATAGGTGAGTTGAACAAGATGCCCCACCTTTTGATCGCTGGTCAAACCGGTTCAGGTAAGTCGGTCATGATTAACACGCTGCTTTCAAGCTTGCTGTACCACAACAGCCCAAGCGAAATGAAGCTGATTCTAGTTGACCCTAAGCAAGTTGAAATGGCGCCATACGAAGACATTCCACATCTTATTACCCCTGTTATTACCGAACCTGAAAAGACGATCAGTGCTTTGAAATGGGCCGTCAACGAGATGGAGCGCCGCTATAAGCTGCTTGCTGAACACAAGGTTCGTGACATTAAAACGTATAACACAATGATTCAAAACAGTAAGAAAACAATTACTGTTACCGATAAAGAAGGCCACGAACAACAGCACGAAAATGGTGCTATGCCATACATCGTGATTGTAATTGATGAGCTTGCTGACCTTATGATGGTTGCAGCCCGCGACGTTGAATCGCTGATTGTACGCTTGGCTCAAAAAGCCCGTGCCGTCGGTGTGCACTTGGTGCTTGCGACACAGCGTCCTTCAGTTGATGTTATTACTGGACTTATTAAGGCCAACGTACCGGCTCGTATTGCCTTTACCGTTGCATCACAAATTGACTCACGTACCATTCTTGACCAAATGGGTGCCGAGAAATTGCTTGGACAGGGTGACATGCTGCTTTTAACCCCTTCAATGAGCAAGCCAAAGCGTATCCAGGGTGCTTGGGTAACTGATGAAGAAGTGATGAAAATTACAGACCACCTGCGCCAACAATCACCACCACAGTACAACGACGAAGTTGTCAGCCAGCCGGTTCAACTGAACGGCAAGGGTGGGGTAGTTATGGACTTTGATAATAACCACGACGGTAACGACGACTTGTACAAGGATGCCGTCCGTGTTGTCATTGATAGCGGCAAAGCTAGCGCCAGCTTGTTACAACGCCGCCTACGTGTAGGTTACGCCCGCGCAGCTCGCCTTGTTGAAGAGATGGAAGACCAGGGCATTATTGGCCCTGCCGACGGAGCACGACCACGTGATGTGCTTGTATCCAGCTTAGACGATGTGTTTGGCGCTTCTGCGTCTGCAGATGATAGCGAAGAGCTGGGTTAAATTCTTCCCACTTATGCTAAAATAAAAGCAATGAAGTGGGTACAAAAACAAAAAGGGTTTACGATAGTCGAACTACTTATTGTTGTCGTGGTCATCGCGATCCTTGCAGCTATTACGATTGTCGCGTATAACGGTATTCAAAATAGGGCGAAACAAAGCGCAGCCCAGTCTGCCGTCGCCCAGGCGAGCAAAAAGATTATGGCATATGCCATTCAAAACGGCGATCTGTACCCTCCGGACCTTGTGACTGCTGGTATTACCAACACAACCGGGCTTGAGTACAGCTACAATAATAGTGTTACGCCGAAAACATACGGAGTTACTGCGACAAACGGTAAATTTTCTTATTACATCTCTAGTACTTCACCTCAACCTTCCGTCGGTGGTTACCCGGGTCACGGTGTGAACGGGGTGGCGGCCATTACTAACCTTATTCCTAACCCAAGCTTCGAAGGCGGCACGACTGGCTGGACGGCATCGAGCAATATTACATTAAGTCCTCAAGTTACTGGTGGTCTGTATGGAGATCGATTCCACAGAGGGACTCGAACGAGCGGTGCCGCGATTGGTTTGTACACGGCAAAATTTAACGTAGACGCGAATGAAACATACACAGCCCGTATGAGTGCACGCTTCCCGGTCGGGCAGCAAGCCTCTTTGCGAATCCAGTGGTTCGATAGTCTTGGCGCGTCTATTAGTGCCAGCACCGACCCGTCCGGATTGATTAGTGCCAATACAAACTCTTGGCAAACGCTTACTTATACTGCCGCTGCGCCTTCAAACGCTACGAGTTCACGCTTAGATATTGTGTTGGGCACAGCAGGTGGCGCTGCGGCTGGTGACGTACTTGATATTGACGGTGTCATCTTGGTAAAGGGTTCGACAACGGGCGGCTATGCCGACGGCAACACATCTGGCTGGGTATGGAACGATCCTGCCAATGCCAACACGGCATCCAGCTCGACAGGCCCTCCGCAGCCGTAGGGTTGTCGATGGAATTCATTACAATCACACATTAGCCTGTCATACTAAGGCACACTCTGGTTGCATTAACAGGGGAGATAGTGTATAATTACCACTGTTAATAACTCAAGCTCATAAATTACATACCGTAACGAATGAGTATCCAGTTCACCCTGGATTCCAAAAGGAGAAACATAGTGAAAGAATACGAACTTACAGTTCTTATCCACCCAGATCTCGAAGCAGATTTGGAAACGCCACTTACTAAAGTACGTGACATCATCAAGAACGCAGGCGGTACTATCGTCCGTGAAGACAACTGGGGCAAAAAGAAGTTAGCATACGCTATCAACCGCGAAGATTTCGCTGTATACGTATACATGGATGTTGAACTTCCAGCTGACGCGCCACTCAAAATTAGCAACACATTCAACATTACCGATGAAGTACTTCGTTACCTCTTGGTAAAAGTTGATGTAAAAGCCCGAGCAGCTCTTGCTGAGCAAGCTAAGCGTGCTGAAAATCGTTCTGACGACGAAACAAACGAAGCAAGCTAATTTAGATACCTAAAGTATATAACTAACGAAGTAAGAAGAGGGAGATAGGGAATTATGGCTAAAAGCATCAACCAAGTAATCCTAATGGGGCGTTTAACACGTGACCCAGAGCAACGTACTACTACAACTGGTAAAACAATCGCCAGCTTCGGCATCGCCGTCGACCGTGGTGGTCAAGAAGATCAAGCAGATTTCTTTAACGTAACTGCCTGGGAAAAACTTGGTGATTTGGTCATCCAATACCTCGCCAAGGGCCGTCGCGTTCTGGTTCAAGGCCGTTTGCGCCAAGATACCTGGGACGACAAAGAAACTGGTAAAAAACAATCTCGTATCGAAGTTGTTGCTACCGACGTTACTTTCCTTGATGGACCTAACGGTGACTCTGGTTCAGACAATGGCTCAAGCAGCCGTCCGTCTAACTCTAGTTCTTCAAACAACAGTGCACCTAAAGATGTCGTTATCCAAGATATCGACGACAAACCAATTGATTTAAGCGAGATTCCTTTCTAGTCTTAATGGCTAACCGGAATCATTTATAGGAGAAAGAATATTATGCAAAAACGACTTAAGAAAGATACGCCTGCCTTTTTTGACTACAAAGATGTCAAAACTCTGCAACGTTTCATTAACATGTACGGTCAAATTGAACCAATCGGCAAGACTGGCCTTAGCGCTAAGCAACAACGCCAACTAGCGACTGCTATCAAGCGTGCCCGTCACCTCGCGTTACTTCCATTCGTAGCTCAAGGATAATTCCATGGCTTCGTATCAGCCAACTGAGCTAAAAAAGGGTGTCGTCGTGCAAATCGATGGCAAGCCTTTTCGTGTTACCGACTACAACCAAAAAGTTTTGGGCCGCGGCGGTAGCATTGTTAACGTAAAGTTGAAAAACCTCATCGATGGTAGCGTGATTCCAAAAACCTTTAAGGGTGCGGAACGCGTTGACTCAGCCGAAGTGAGTAACCGAACTGTTCAGTATCTTTACAAAGACGCTGACAACTTCTACTTTATGGATCCAACCAGCTTCGAACAGTTCCAGCTAAACGCTGATGTTGTTGAAGAGGCTTCAAAGTTCCTTAAAGAGGGTGAATCGCTGACCCTGCAGTCATTTGATGAGCGCATTATTAACGTCGAGCTTCCTAAAAACGTATATCTTGAGATTACGTACTCTGAAGACGTCGTTAAGGGCGACACTACCAGTAGTGTTCTTAAAGATGCCACCCTTGAAACTGGTGCTGTCGTTAAAGTTCCCGCATTCATTAAAGTAGGCGACGTTATTTCTGTTGATACTGCTACTGGTGAATACCGCGAACGAAAGAAAGATTAGTTAACTGTGGCTATGGTCGTCGCTTTGGAGCCATCACTCTGAAAACACGTCTTGATGCCGCGTTAACTGCTTTAGGCCTCGCGCCAACTCGTTCTCAAGCCGAGAGTGTTATTAAGTTGGGTGAAGTAACAGTAAATGGTCAGGTTATTACAAAACCTGGCTATTTTGTTACCGATCCAACCAGTATTTCGCTGCTTGAAAAAGAACGCTATGTTAGTCGGGCAGGGCTGAAGCTCGCGAGTGTGGCTGAGCTCTTAAAATTAGATTTTAAGGACACAACTGTACTTGATGTCGGTAGTAGCACCGGCGGTTTTACCGACTATTCTCTTAAACACGGCGCCTCAAAGGTATTTGCTGTCGATGTTGGCACTGAACAGCTCCACCCAAGCCTTCGTCGCGACAAGCGCATTGAACTTCACGAGAAAACCGATATTCGTGATTTTAGGATTTCCGCAAAACCAGGCAAACAACCTGTAATGCCAAATATTATTGTTATTGATGTATCCTTTATTAGTTTACGAGAAATTCTGCCACACATCGCTCGTGAACTGAGCGACAAAAATACTCAAATTGTTGCTATGGTAAAACCTCAGTTCGAAGCTGGCAAGGGTCAGACTAACAAAGGAATTATAAAAAACGATTCGATGCGCCGCCAAATCTTAAAAGACTTTGAACTCTGGTCAAAAGATTACTTCTTTATTGTCGATAAGCGCGATAGTGATGTTTCTGGCGCAAAAGGCAACCAAGAGCGCTTCTATTTACTCAAAACTCTGTAACAAGGTTATTTACTTTTTAGTAATTTTATGATATAATACAGTCCAATGTTATGAGAACCAACCTGATACTTTACGGGGTAAGTTTCACTGCATCGCCATCGACAATCGTCGATGTTTCACATATCTAGTTCAAGGAGAACCATGCGAAAGCACACTCGTCGTTTTGCGACGGCGCTTGTAACTGCAGTGGCAGCACCCCTGTTTATCTTCGGCATGGCCACTTCGGCTAGTGCAGATGATGGACAGCCAAGCTCAACTTCCAGCGGTTCGACTATCGAATCGGCACACTTCAGCTCAAGCTGCTTTGACGGCGGCCCGGGTGCAGAAGGTACTATTGACGTGATCGTTCCGGAAGGAAGTGATCCTGTCGAGGTGTCTGTCGTGTACGGTGGCGGAGAAGTCCTTTTCACGAAGACGCTCGTCGCTACCGGCGAGGTCGCTAGCGGTGGGGCATTGCCTCTCGGCGACTACGACCTGACCATTCTGCTGAACGGCACACCAGCCGGCGGTGGATTGGTAAGTGCAGTCAGCTGCGAACAAGTTGCCGACCCCAGTCACCCGACCGACAACATCACCGAGGATCCCATTCCGGCTTCACAGCCAACACCAACGCAAGCCGCTGCGCCCGTGGCAGCACCCGCCGTATCGCCAGCGACCGAACCCTCGACGATTCAGTTGGCCGAGGTGCAGGTTGAACAGCCCGAGGCTCAGCCCTTGGCTGAAACCTCAACACCACCGATGGCTGAGGCCGTAGAGGCCTCAGCCACACCTGTGGTGTCGACGCCTGCCGCCAGCAATGCCTCGGTTACGGCCGATGCTAGCGAGAAGGTGGCATACTCGTCTGACACATCACGGCTCGTGTTGTGGTCCGTCGTGCTGGGTGCGGCATTGCTGCTCGCGATAACGTTGTTGATTTTGATCAATTACCGCCGTCGGGAAGCTCTGGACGAATAGCGCCTCCTTGTTCAACGTATGTGAAATACCCCGGTTTACGCCGGGGTTTTTCATTGGGTTTTGAAGAAGTTATTTACTAACGTTAAAACGGAATTCAACTACATCGCCAGGGCGCATGACGTAGTCGCGGCCTTCGGTACGGAGCTTGCCAGCGGCTTTTGCAGCAGTCTCGCTACCAGCGCTCACGAGGTCATCAAAATCAACAATCGCTGCAGCGATGAAACCCTTTTCGAAGTCGGTGTGAATGACGCCAGCGGCTTGCGGGGCGGTGTTGCCTTGATGAATCGTCCAAGCACGAATTTCTTTTGGACCAGCCGTAAGGTAACTTTGGAGGCCAAGGGTGGTGTAGGCGACTCGGGCAAGTTGCGACAAGCCAGATTCTTCAACGTCGTACGCGCCAAGCAGTTCTTGGGCATCGGCATCGGTTAGCCCGCGGAGCTCTTCTTCAAGCTTCGCACAGATGAATACGCTTAATGCGGGTGTCACAAGGTCGGACAATGCCTGTTTGCGGCCTTCGTCACCAAGGGTGAATTCGTCAACGTTAAACATGTAGATAACGGGCTTCGAACTGAGTAGTTGCAGGCTTTGAATAACTTCTTTATTCACGCCTTCCGCCTCTGAAGCTAAGCGACCAGCTTGTAGCTCAACCTGTAATTTTTTTAATTCTTCAATTTGGGCACGGGCAGTAGGGTCAGACTTTGCTTCGCGCTCTAGCTTAGGAATCTGGCGTTCAATCGATTGCAGGTCGGCAAGGATTAATTCGGTGTTGATAACTTCAATGTCACGCTTCGGGTCAACTGAGTTGCTGACGTGGGTAATGTCGTCGTTTACGAATGCGCGCACTACGTGAACAATCGCATCGCATTCGCGAATGTTAGCCAAGAACTTATTGCCAAGGCCTTCGCCCTTGCTTGCACCCGCGACTAAACCAGCGATGTCAACAAAGGTGACTGTAGCGGGCAACACCTTACCTGATGAATATATTTTTTTCAGAACGTCTAAACGTTCGTCGGGTACGGCGATAATTCCAGTGTTCGGCTCGATAGTCGCGAACGGATAATTAGCCGCCAAAATATTATTGTTGGTGAGGGCGTTGAATAGGGTAGACTTGCCGACATTTGGAAGGCCGACGATTGCGATGGATAGACTCATATACAAGTATTATACCATAACGGGGGTGGGAGCGTTGAAATAAGAATAGGAAACAAAGTAGACAAAGGCAACCATATCGGCTATGCTTTGAGTAGTATATGAGCGACCCAACACACCCATTCAATCGTCCTGAATTTACACACAAAAAAGCACCCGTGAAAAAACGGCGCATAATTGTTATTGCCGGTGTTGTGTTGCTTTTGGTTGTAGCCGGAGGCCTAACCTATGCCTTCCGCGACAAACTTTTCGGCGGCGCTGCGGTTCAGAACACACCTGAAACAGCCGAAGTTACCCTCAGTAAGGCAACTACTGCCGCTAACGCACATCTTTCAAATGGCGATACGGCTGCCGCTGCAACTGTATATGATACTGCAATTAAAGATTCAACCTCCGATGATCAGCAGTCGGCCCTGTATTTAAATAAAGGCTTAATTTTTGGCACAAGTGACACACCGGCGGCTATAAAGGCCGTTGAACAGTCGGTTGCGCTGAAGCCTACGTTTGAAAATACTAGTTACCTCGCACTGTTGTACGAACGCAATGGCGATAAACAAAAAGCAATTGATGCCTACGAAGAAACAATCGTATTGTATAACAAGCTCGATTCAACCGAAGAAGAGGGTGGCCCTACTCACGTAAGTACCTACGAAGCGAACATTGCTCGACTGAAGGCCTCACTATGAGATTACGTTCGCCACAGTCACTCATCGGCTTAGGGCTATTAGCGGCGGTGATGTTTGTCAGTTCTGTCATTACTCCAATAACCGCGCATGCGGCTATTTCTGATAACTGGGAATATTTCGGCGACCTCAATACCTCTGAAGGCTATTTCAATAACGGCGGCAGAAACGACGCGTTGTATCGTTCGGGATGTGGGTTCGCTAGGTGTCCAGTACTGCCAAACGATAACTATGCCAAAGACTCATTAAATGCCGGTTACTATCGGGGTGGCGATGGTGGTACCGCGGCCAGTGTCCAGCGCGCTCGATATTTAATACAAGACTTACGCTACTTGCAGAGTCAGGGCGGCTGGCATGCATCGGGGTCGGCTTTTATTGTGAATACCATGCTCGGGTATGCAATCAACACACCAGGGAAAACCCGCAGTGTTACTGAAGCAATGTATGTCGAGCTTGAAGCGAGGCTTGTTGACCGTGCTGAAAGAGGAAAAATTAGGTGGAACGTTGATTTTGCCAGTAATGGACTCGACACGTATACGCGCATTATTAATAATCAGTGGGATGTCGTATATGACAATACGAATGTAGTTGATAACGGCTTTATTATTTATTCCGACGCTGGAACCGAAGCGTACCGTATGTGGTACGCCTGTGGAAACCCAGTAGGCGGAATGGACGGGGTGCCGCTTGTAACTCCAAAGCCTCCACAGTGGACAGTTTCACCTTCAGTAAGCGCCGACAGAACAACAGTACGGCCTGGCCAGACAGTAAACTGGACGCATACGCTTACCAACAACGGGCCAAACACAACAAACGCAGATAGCTATTATCGCTACCAAAGTAGCAATGGCCTTGGTAATGGTTTTGGGTCAAATAACACCATGCGTTCTGGCACAGGAGCCGGAGGCAGTGCTTCATTTAGGTCAAGCTATAATGTGCAGGCGAGTGATGCCGATAAAGTCTTATGTAGATCGACGAGTGCCGTTCCGACGGCATGGAACAATGGAGTAGGATAACTTCGGGGACTGCCTGTGTGACGGTAGTTAACCAGTGGACGATAGGGGTGAATTCAAATGTAACTTCGATTACAGGGACGGGTAGTAAGACGGTTGCAAAACCGGGCGATGTAATTACGTGGCAGCATAACGTCACCAACAATGGGCCAGATGCAACCCGTAAAGCGGTGGTATATCGATACGAAAACGGTACCGGCCTTCCTGCTGGCAGCGGCAGCGCGCAAACACTTCCAATCAATACGGCAAATGGCGGCTCTAGGACCTTCAGTTCGACATATCGAGTGGTGGCGGACGATGTCGATAAAACGATTTGTCGAGCAACGAGTGCCGACCCTCGATCATGGAACAACGACACTAAAATAACTTCAGGCTTTGCCTGCGTCTATATTCCGTATAACTACACCCTTACGCCGACTGTCAGTGTCGACAAGGGCAGTGTTATTGAGGCGCCTACATCTGTCACTATTACTCCTGATGTCTCAAATAGTGGCCCAACTAAGTCTCGTTCAACACAGTGGCAGCTGACCCGTATCGACATACGTAGCGGAAACGCTATTCCCCGCCCAACTGGCGGAGCAAGTGCCGCCGCACAGGGGCCTTGCTCGTTCTTTACCGGTCCCGGGGCTGCTTGTCGAGTATTACAGCGAGGCACCTCAGTCTTTAACGCAAATGGCAGCACAGCCGGTGATGCGCTCAACGATGCCGCAGAACAAATTAACGAATTGCCTGTGGGTTCAAAGGTCTGTTTCTCTCTGTCGGTACAGCCTGTATCGAGCAGCTCAACTAACTGGTCTCACTCAGCACCAATCTGTTTAACAGTTGCAAAACGACCTAAGGTACAAGTATTAGGAAGTGATTTGATTGTTGGGCGGGCCTCGCCTTACAACCCTGCAAAGGTTTCGCAAGTGGTAACGTCTACTTCGTACTCCAACACCACAAGTCGTTATTATGGCTCATGGTCAGAGTATGCAATTATTCCATCGGGAACGGTGAAGGGGATGGCCTCAGGTGCTATGTATGTCGATGGTGCAATGGCGAGTAGCTTATGTAGCCTTAGCGTGCTAACTATTAGTAATAATAACGGGACTGGCTGCCAAGCAACTAATATTGGTAGATATGCCACTGGCTCGATTGCGCCAAATATCGCCAGTCGTTTCCCAGCTACCCGCGCGATTACTGGAGGCTCGGTTAACTTGAGAGACCTCGCTTCTGCAAAGTCATATTCAATAAATAACTCAACCTTAAATATCTCGAGCTCTCAACCAATTGGGAGTGATGGGGCAGGCAAGGGCAAATGGGTGGTAATTAACGATTCAGAAGCCACTGTGCGCATTACAAGTAATATCAACTATGATACCGCGGGCCTGACGGCACTCGATGATATTCCTCAGATAGTTATTATCGCTCGTAATATTATCATCGACGCTTCGGTTACTAATGTTGACGCTTGGCTTATTGCAACCGGTACGGGTGCAGAGGGGTATATAAATACCTGTGGCACAATTCCGGCTAATGCCCCTAGTACAATCAACAGCAATAATTGTGAAAAACCCCTGACTATAAATGGGCCACTGCTCGCTAACAAGCTGTATATGTATCGAACCGGTGGCGCAGGTGTTGGTGCGGCTGCTGGAGACCCTTCAGAGGTGTTCAACCTGCGCGCTGATGCTTACTTGTGGGCCAGTGCCTACAGCTCAAGCAACGGCCGCTTGCCAACAGCTAGCACAAAAGAACTTCCTCCAAGGTTCTAGAGTAAATTACAACTAAATACACTTGCTATTAAGCTTATGCTTTAGCTATAATGAGGTACAATATGGCAAAACACGGCGTGGGCGATTACTTTGCACTTGATATAGGCACCAATGCGGTGCGCGTGGTTCAGCTGTCATCAGCTGGCCCAGATGCGTGGAACTTGGTTCACTTTGGTTATGCGCCACTCGACGAGAAAACGAGCAGTTCTTCATCACCTGAAGCGCTTCGTCGCCTTGGCGAAGTTATTATGACCGCAGTAGGGCAGAGTGGTATTAAAACTAAAAACGTTATTATTGGCTTGCCTTCAAACAAGACCTTCACAACGGTTATCGAAATGCCAATCATGCCCGAAAACGAGCTACGAAATACTATTAAGTACCAAGTCGATCAATTCATCCCTATGGCAGTTACCGAAGCTAAGGTTGATTGGGCGGTGTTAGGTACTTCATTGCACGACCAAAAAATGCAAGAAATTCTTATTGCTAGTACTTCTAACTCATACGCCGAAGAGCGCCTCGAGTTTATCGAAAACCTTGGCCTTAACGTTATTGGTGCCGAGCCAACACAGCTCGCTATGGTTCGTTCTTTACTGCCAAGCGGTATTCTTGATGCGCGTCTCATTATCGATGTTGGCGAGCAGTCAACTGACCTCGCTATTACTTTCGGTGATAACCCACGCTTGGTTCGTACGGTTCCAACAGGGGTACAATCACTTATTAAAGCCGCAGTTCAAAACCTTAACGTCCAAGAAGATCAAGCTCGCCAGTTCATTCTGAAGTTTGGTCTTGCTCCTGACCGTCTCGAAGGCCAAGTGTACCGTGCAATCGAAGGTACACTCGAAAACTTCGCGACCGAACTTACGAAATCAATTAAGTTCTTCCAGACTCGTTATCCAAATACACCAGTTGGTGGTATTTTGCTTGCCGGTTATGGCTCAGTCGTTCCTGGCTTTGCCGAGTACGTCAGTTCAAAAACGGGTGTCGCTTCATCAATGGCTAACCCGTGGCAGAAGGTGCGTGTTACGCAAGCCGATCAACAACAGCTTACTACTGTTGCTTCAGAATTTGCTGCAGCAATTGGCCTTGCACAAAGGGTGAATAAACTATGATCGAAATCAATCTAATCCCAGATGTAAAACAGGAACTGTTAAAAGCCGAACGATCTCGCGGGATGGTTATTTCGGGTGCAATTATCACGTGTATCATTGCCGGTGGCTTTGTTGCGCTGTTGGCAGTGTATGTATACGGCATTCAATTTGGTCGCAATGTGCTTGTTGATAATTCTATTAAAACTGGTAGTGAAAAACTTGCCGAGGTCGAAGACCTTTCTAAGATGCTCACCATTCAAAACCAGATTGGTAAAATTAATGAACTCGATAAAACCAAAACAATCGACTCACGTTTATTTGACGTCCTTTCTGCGGTTATTCCACCTGCGCCTAACGCCGTATCTATATCGTTGTTGACGTTGAACACCGAGGGCTCAACAGTAAGCCTTGAAGGTCAGACGAACGCCTACGATTCAATGGAAGTGTTCAAAAAAACCATCGATAGTTCAATCATTGTTTACACTCAAGATGGTACTGAAAAGCAAGTAAAACTAGCAACCGACATCAGTACTACCGATATTGGCTACGGCGAAGACGCTGAAGGTCGCAAAGTGCTTAACTTTAGCCTTAGCTTCAAATATCCACCAGAGCTTTTCTCGGCAGCTATCCCCGTTATTACTATTAAGCTCAGTGTTAACGGCAACGTAACAGATTCTTACATAGGTATTCCAAAAAGTATTTTTAAAGAACGAGCAGAGGAGGCAAAGTAATATGAAAAACGATATCGCCATCCGCAAGCGTAGCCAAATAGCCAAGGCTAATAGGACTATGTTCATCTGGATTGCCGTAGCATCTGCCTTAGTCGGTTCAGCACTCGTAGTCAGCTTCTTCTTGGCGCAAAAGGCTATCTTCAACGAAGAGGTGCTTATTCTAAAGCAGCAAACAGTATCTAACCTCGATAATAACAACAAGGTTGCCCCAGAACTTCAAAGTAAAATTCAGGTTCTCGATACCAACCAAGCACTTATGCTCACGAAGGCGAACGACAGCGACCAAGCTATTCAGGTAATTCTCGACGCATTGCCTTCAGACGGAAACTCGTTGGCGCTCGGCGCATCAATTCAAAATAAGTTACTAGCAGGTGTTCCTGGGCTTATAACTATTGAATCATTGGTGGTTGACCCAATCGTTGGCGTCGAATCGTTCTCGGGTACTACAACAGTCGACGCCTCAGCGGCGCCCGCACTTAACGAAGTAACCTTCCACCTTTCTATAAAGGCAACCCAAGACGCAGTTAAGACTATCTTGAGTAAATTTGAGCAATCAATTCGTCAGTTAACTATCACGTCATTGCAAATTGAAAGCCAGCCCGACGGCGACCTTGTAACAATCCAAGGTAAAGCCTACTTTGAACCAGCAAAAAGTATTGAACTTCGAACCGAGGTGAAGAAACCATGAAAAAAACAGATATAGCAATGATCGTCCTTATCGCTTCAGTCAGCGTACTGATTGCCTTCTTCGTGACCCGTGCAGCCTTTGGTGGTGCCGCTAATGAGCCAACCGAGTACCAAACTATCGACCGTATCGAACCAGGCCTTGGTGATATTAACCCGACTATATTCAATGAGAACGCTATCAACCCTGCCGTAGAGGTGCAACTTGCTCCAGGGAACCAGTAGGTCCACAGCCCATGGCACTTCTTACTGACGATATCCAAGAAAAACTTGTCAAACTGCTTGTTGAAGAGGGCTTGGTTTCTTCAGATGTACTTGATGCGACGAAAGCCGAATCTGCAACATCTAACGAACCACTATTCAGCCTTTTGGCCGAAAAAAATATTATCGATGACGAGCTATTAACGCACGCCATTGCTCAAGTTTCGGGTGTTCCATACGTGAACCTGGCTAATACCATTATCGACCAGAATATCCTGACATTATTGCCAGAGGATATTGCCGAGCGCTTCATGGCCGTGCCACTTGCTGAAGTGCACAATCGCCTTGCTGTAGCTATGATTGACGCCAACAACGTCCAAGCAGTCGATTACCTAGCAAACCGCATCCAGCGGCCTCTTAAGGTGTTTATGGCCTCAGAGACTGGTGTACGTCACGTTCTCGACCAATACAAGACCGACCTTTCGAGTGTCGACCAGGCTGCCCAAGTATCACAGGACGAAGAACGCGCCGAAGAGGCGAGTGATGTTAAAACCATCGTCCAAGATTCACCAATTAGCCAAGCGCTCAGTAAAATTTTGGAATACGCAGTAAAGTCACGAGCGAGCGATATTCACATTGAACCACTTGAAAACGCTTTGAAGATTCGTTGTCGCGTAGATGGCGTGCTTCGTGAAGTTATGCAACTGCCAAAAAGCATCGAGCCGGCGTTAGTGAGCCGCGTGAAAATTCTTTCGAATTTAAAAATCGACGAACACCGTGTGCCGCAAGACGGTCAATTTACGGTGCGTGTAGCAAGTAAAGAAGTCGACCTTCGTATTGCTATCAGCCCAGTAGTATGGGGTGAGCAGATCGTCATTCGTTTGCTTGATAAAACAGGCAACAGCTTCGACCTCGAAGAAATGGGCTACGCCGGTCGTTCACTTCGCGTTATTCGCCACGGTATTAAACGACCAAACGGCATGATTCTTACTTCTGGACCTACCGGTTCAGGTAAATCAACAAGTCTGTACGCGCTTGTGAAGGAAATTAAAGACGACTCTGTAAATATCGTCACCCTAGAAGACCCAGTTGAGTACAAAATGGACGGAGTAAACCAAATTCAGGTTAACGCCGAGGTTGGCTTAACCTTTGCGAACGGTCTCCGTTCAATTTTGCGTCAAGACCCCGATGTAGTGATGGTTGGAGAAATCCGTGACGGTGAAACTGCTGCCCTTGCGGTGCAAGCAGCGTTAACCGGGCACCTTGTATTCAGTACACTCCACACCAACAGTGCTGCCGGCGTGTTGCCGCGTTTGCTTGATATGAAGATCGAGCCATTCCTTATCGCTAGTACCGTCAATACCATTATTGGGCAGCGTCTGGTGCGTAGGGTGGCTGGAAAACGCGAAACCTACCAATCGACAGCCATTGAAACACAAAATATTATAGCCACAGTAGGGCACTTATTGCCAAAGACTCCAGCAGACGTTGCACGCGTTTCAGCAGATTTAGGCTATAAAGACCTACCATTAGCAGACCAAAGCGCTTATACTTTAGTCAGAGGAATTGACACCGCTCAAACTCCGCATGGTTACAGTGGTCGTGCTGGTATATATGAAGTCATGGATATCAATACTGAAATCCAAAACCTCATCATAAGCCACGCCACCAGCTCAGAAATCCAAAGGCTAGCCGTATCGCAAGGTATGATTACCATGCGCCAGGATGGCTATTTGAAAGCTTTGGCCGGTGTCACAACATTAGAAGAAGTTAACCGTGTAACATCAGATGCAGCTTAAAATGAAGATAGTGGGAAAAAAATAATGAATAATCAACAGCTAAGAATCGAAGTATTACTAGAAGAAGTCGTTAAGCGCCGGGCGTCCGACCTTCACCTTCAGGTTGGCTTGCCACCGATGCTTCGTATTGACGGTTCACTCGTGCCAGTAGCTGGCTTTAATCCGCTTGATGAAGCGGCAGTCGAAAGCCTTATTTTTGCCATTCTTGACCAAGATCAGCGCCAAATTTTGATGAAGGATAAAGAATTTGACTTTAGCTTTGCATTCGGTACTCTTGGCCGCTTCCGTGTGAATGCCTACCACGAACGTGGTAACTTGGCCGGCGCCTTGCGTCTTATCCCAAATGAAATTAAATCTGTTACCGAACTTGGCATGCCACAGGTTGTCATGGGCTTCGCCGATTATCCACGCGGCTTAGTACTGGTTACCGGCCCAACTGGTAGTGGTAAATCTACAACCCTTGCTGCGTTGGTGGATAAAATTAACACCGAAAAAGCGATGCACATTATTACTATCGAAGACCCAATCGAGTTTACTCACAAGTCTAAGAAGTCGGTTATTGTGCAACGTGAAGTTCACTACGACACCTACTCATTTAGCGCGGCGCTTCGTTCAAGCCTTCGCCAAGACCCTGACGTTGTGCTTATTGGCGAGATGCGTGACCTTGAAACCATTTCGGCGGCCATTACTATCGCCGAGACCGGTCACCTTGTATTCGCGACACTGCACACAAACTCTGCAGCGCAATCAATCGACCGTATGATCGACGTGTTCCCGCCACACCAGCAACCGCAGGTGCGTGCGCAGCTATCGAACATCCTGATGGCAATCTGTTCACAGCGTCTCGTGCCGTCTATCGGTGGCGGGCGAGTGGTAGCAGCTGAAGTGCTTATTGCTAACCCGGCTGTGCGTAACATTATCCGTGAAGGTAAATCTCACCAACTTGATGCAATTATTCAAACTGGTGCCGATGTCGGTATGCAAACTATGGACCGTACGCTAGTAGGGTTAGTACAAGCAGGTACTGTCACCTACGATAGCGCCCGAGAGTACGCTGTTGATTTAGTTGAATTTGAAAGGCTTATGAGAGGCTAATAACGTGAAAAAGTTTAATTACGAAGCGCGCGACCAAGCGACCAACAAGATTGTAAAATCAAACATTCAGGCCGATTCTGAAACGGCCGCTGCTAGGCTTCTAATTAAGCAGGGGTTCATACCTTTGAGCGTGAGCGAGCAAGATGCAGGCAACGGTTTTATTGCAAAATTAACGGGCCGCATTTCAACAAAAGACAAGGTCGTCTTTACGCGCCAGCTTGCAACCCTTATTGGCGCCGGGTTGCCACTTAGCCAAAGCCTCCATACTGTTATGGAGCAGACTCAGAATAAAAAGCTACAGTCCGTTATTCAGGAAATTTCTGCTTCTGTAGAAGGTGGTCGCTCGCTTTCAGATTCGTTCGCTAAACACCCGGACGTCTTTAGTGAAGTATTTATTGCACTTATTTCTGCCGGCGAGCTTTCGGGAACATTAGACGAATCGCTCCAGCGTGTTGCGAACCAGCAAGAAAAAGATGCTGCCATCGCTAGCAAAATTAAAGGTGCTTTAACGTACCCGGTTATTGTTCTGTTTGTTATCTTTGGTGTATTGATTTTCATGTTAGTCACCGTGGTACCGCAAGTCGAAAAACTGTACGAAGACCTTGGCAAGAACCTGCCATTCCTTACCCAGTTAATGGTTGATACTGCAGATCTATTAACTCGCTTCTGGTGGTTGGCTATTATCGTTGTCGGCGTCGGTGTCTACTTCTTTATGCAGTACCTCAAGACTGAAAGTGGTATTCGCTTTGCTGATACCTTTAAGGTAAAAATGCCATTATTTGGTAAGTTATTTGAAAAGCTCTACATGGCACGTCTAGCGCGAACCGGCCAGACATTGCTTAGCACTGGTGTAAGCATGCTCGAGATGTTGAAGGTAACAAGCCGCGCCATCAACAACACGCTTGTTGCAGAAGCTATCTTGCGCGCTGCCGAAAAGGTGCAGGGCGGTAAGGCACTCTCGGTTGCACTTGAACCCGAACCAATTATTGCGTCACTCGTTCCTCAGATGATCAAAATTGGTGAACAATCTGGCCGTATCGACGAAATGATGGGTAAAGTAGCCCAGGTATTTGAAGATGAATTGGACGACCAAATTCGAACAATCTCAACACTCATCGAGCCTATTTTGATGGTTGTTTTGGCGGTCGTTGCTGGTGGAATGGTAGGGGCTATTCTGCTCCCAATCTACAGCTTGGTTAACACGATATCAATCTAAAAAACCTATAGACACCAAAGCATAAGTAGTTTACTATTGATTTAAACGTATAAAACGTTCATTTGAAAGGTGGGATAATTCCTATGAAGCGTACAGAAAACATAAAAGGATTTACAATCATCGAAGTTGTATTGGTTCTAGCAATCGCTGGTCTAATTTTCTTGATGGTATTTATTGCATTGCCTGCATTACAAGCTGGTCAACGCGATACTGCTCGCAAGAGCGATGTAAGCAACGTTGCCTCAGCGGTAACGGCATACACAAGTGCAAACAGGGGTAACTTCCCTGCGGGCGGTGCAACACTCGACACTCAGCTAGGTGCGAGCGGTAGCGGTACTACGAAGAAGTACAGCAGCCTATCGAACAACATCACAGCAGTTACTGTAGATATCAGCGCTACTGCGGGTGCTAAAACTGTCGCTGACAGCACTATCACTGTGTACACTGGACTAAAATGTAGCCCAACGGTTGCAAATACAGACACTCAAACTACTTTAATTGCTGGCACTACGCGTCAATACGCTACAGTTACCAAGCTTGAAGGTGGAAACGGTTCAGCTTACTGTCTCTAACCACTAACCCATAAGTGGTTCAATAAAAAATACGCAGGCTATAAATGCCTGCGTATTTTTAGTTATCCTCATGGTATTATAGAGCTTATGAACGACGTCTTTATATATGTTGCACTGGTATTGTTTGGTGCGGCGCTAGGGAGCTTTGCTGCCGCTACTGTGTGGCGTATTCGCGCCCGTCAGCTTGTGGCCGATAAGGCCGCCGGTGAAGACTATGACAAAAAAGAGTACAAACGCTTAAAGAAGATCATCGCCAAGCCCTTAGACGACCACTCACAGTGCTTACACTGTACGTATAAGCTCAAATGGTACGACATGATACCAATTGTCAGCTGGCTGGCCCTGAGAGGGAAGTGCCGTAGCTGCCGCCAGTCAATTGGTTGGTTCGAGTTTCTTATGGAAATTGGAGTTGCAGCTTTCTTTGTCGTTTCGTATGTCTTTTGGCCAGGTGGAGTAGAAACGGGCTACGATATCGCTCACTTTGTACTTTGGCTCATTGCTGGTGTGATTATGGCGATCCTCTTCGCCTATGACCTGAAATGGTTCTTGCTACCTGATAAGCTAAACATCGCCTTGGCGATAGTTGGCTTGGGTATTGTTGGCGTAGTGGCTGCTCAAACAGGCGATGTAGTTGGGACGTTATTATCAGCCGCTGGTTCGGTTGCGATTTTGAGTGGCCTGTATGCCGCACTGTTCTTTGTTTCAAAGGGCAACTGGGTTGGTTTTGGTGACGTAAAGCTAGGTGTTGGCTTGGCACTCATTCTGGTAGATTGGCAGCTTGCTTTGATGGCGCTGTTTCTAGCTAATTTTATTGGCTGTTTGATTGTTATTCCGCTTCTGGCCGCCAAGAAGCTCGAACGCAACGCCCATGTGCCGTTTGGGCCGTTGCTTATTGCCGGTACCGTTACCGCATGGTTCTTGGGTTGGGCAGTTTTGGATTGGTATATGTCGGGGCTTGGTTTTTAGAGGTAGGGAGCTGGTTTCGAAAAAGCATAAGCTATATACTTTTTCCTCGTTGGCTCGTGCTATAATTAAGGCCAGATGGGCAATATCAAACAGGCCGGATTTACGATTATTGAGACGATGCTATTTCTTGGAGTTAGCAGCCTACTAATTGTGCTTTTAATTGCTGGTACTGGTGCCTCAATAAATACTCAACGGTATCAAGACGCTGCCGAAACCTTCAAATCAATGCTTCAGCAACAATACGCCGACGTTGCTAGTGTGCAAAATAGCCGTGGTGATAACTGGTCATGCGGCCCTTCGGCAACTCCGACCAACTCTGGTACGATTCAGGACAATCGTGGCCAAAGCAAGTGTGTTTTGCTTGGTAAGTACGTACGCCTTCAAGACGAGAAAATATCTATTTATAGGGTAGTCGCGTATCCGAGGGCATCAACCGTTCAAGCTAATGACATCGACTCTTTAAAGGCTAACTACACGCTAAATGTTTCTCCAGATGGCGTCGATACGTCGACTATGGAGTGGGGCACAAAAATTGCCTACCCAAAGAGCGGCGGCGGCACGATACCGTTAAGTGTTCGCAAGATGGGTATTCTTATTGTTCGCTCACCAGATAGCGGCCAGGTGTACACCTTCACTAACCGCGATAGTGAAGTTCCAAACGAGGGAGCCGTCAACTCGGCAAGTTTGGCTAGCATGCTGGTAGCCGGTGATTCTATTCCTGGCCAAGGCGAGCGTACTATTTGTATTAATTCGGGCGGCATGTTTACGACTGATGACCGTTCGGTACGGTTGGTGACATACGCTGCAAGCTCGGGTGCGGTAGAATTGCAGACCAACGTGATACTGCAAAAAAACGGTTCGGATTACCAATGTTAGTGTTCAATACCGCACGTAGGCAGGATAGGGGCGACACGCTTATTGAAGTTCTGTTTGCGATAACTATCTTTAGTTTGATTGTGGTAACCTCTATGAGCCTCATGAATCAAGGTGTTGCTGCGTCGCAACGATCTCTCGAGACAACACTCGTACGCCAACAGATAGATGGTCAAGCGGAAGCTTTGCGATTTCTACATGAATCGTATGTTCAAGCATATCAATCGGGCCAAACATTTAATTTAACCGACACAATTGTTACTCCAGCTGAAGAGTACTATCAAATTATTCAGTTTGTTGACCGCGGCGGCAACACGAAGGCTTCAAAATTTGGCGGCAATACCGCCTGTGTTGTTCCGTTTAGTGCAAGCAAAGACTTTATTATCAACGCCGTTTCGGCAAAGCTTGTTAACACGACTATCAAGCCAGCTGTTTTCCAAAAAGCGACAACATACGCCCAGCTGACATATACCGGCAATACCCTCGATACGAGTAAGGGTATGTGGATCGAAGGAGTTCGTTCGCCGGTAAGTGGCACAAGTGCCGGTTACATCGATTTCCATATTAGGGCTTGCTGGAACGTTCTCGGTTCAGATGTTCCAATGAACATAGGTACGATTGTGAGGCTATATGAACCACGCTCATAAAAAACAACAAGGCTTTACGCTTGTCGAGCTATCGCTCGCTATGGCTTTTATTTCGCTGCTGCTGCTTGCGATTGCTATGACGATTATTCAAGTAGGGGCGATTTATAACCAAGGGACAATTGCTAAAGACGTCAACCAGCTGTCACGTGAGATAAACGTCGACCTTGACCGTACTATATCAGCAGCCGGTACGCTTGACCTCTCAACTAGTTATGTTCGATCGCCAGCTTCAGCAACAGCTGCAACTGCAGATGGTGGCCGGCTATGTCTTGGCTCGTATTCATATATCTGGAACTACTCGAAGGCGATCGAAAGCAACGCTGACGGCGTCACTAAATACATCGGGCGCGGCGGCAATATTCAGCTAATAAAAGTAGCTGACCCAGGCCAAGTGTACTGTCTTAAGAATGCAAGCACAGGAGTACTTGTTAACAGAAATATTCTCGCTACTGATGCACCTAAGGCCCAAGAACTGTTAAAGGTGGGCGACCGCCAACTTGGCTTACATAGCTTTGTGTTTGCCAACCCGCCGACATCGGCAACAGATATCAGCACTGGACAAAAAATTTATTCACTGTCGTACATTATTGGTACATCAAAAACCTCAGCTCTGAATACAAATCAAACGGCCTGTTTAGTGGCCGGTGCTCCGAATGCTGACCCTTTATATTGTAAAGTTCAAAAATTTAACCTTGTCGTACGTACAGGGAATGGGGTTAACTAGTAACAATGAAAAACATAAGCAACAACAAACAAGCCGGTGCCGTATCATTATTCGTCGTAGTGTTCTTCATGCTACTTATAACTGTAGTGACCGTCAGCTTCCTTCGTTTGATGACAGCCGACCAGCAGCAGTCGAGCGATAACGATTTATCGCAAAGTGCCTACGACTCAGCCCAAGCTGGGGTCGAGGATGCTAAGCGAACTTTACTAAGCTACAAGCAGTACTGTGTGTCTAACACGGCAAGCCAATGCCAGGCCGCCGGCGACATCAACCACCTGTCTACTGCTGTGTGTAACGCTGCTTTGTCGAAGGCGATTGGGGCAGGTACGACATCCTCGGAGAAAGTTGACGAAGTTCTTATTCAACAATCTACTCGCGACGACTCGAAATTATTGAATCAAGCGTACACTTGCGTAACTATTGATCTTGAAACCGATGATTATGTCGGGAATGTAGCAGCCAACGAATCTCAACTTGTGCCACTTGTATCCAGTAGCCAGTTCGACCGTGTTCGTGTTGAATGGTTTAGTAGGGAAGACGTAAGTAGTAATGCGATAAGCCTTAATGGCCTTGGCGTCTCTGGACATCCATTGTATACCACTGGTCGGTGGCCAATTAACCGCCCTTCGTTGATGCGAGCGCAACTAGTACAAGTTGCCACCAGCGGCTTTACTATTGCTAGTTTCGATACGGTCAGCGGCGCTCAAAGTAACGGTGCGAGTATGTTCCTATACCCAACCGCTGAATCGGGTATTGGTGCACTGCCAATGACTAGCTACGACCAGCGA